>PVBE012890497.1_pt1 | contig 156018 bp, 133 predicted proteins | sample 1631181 | NCBI WGS metagenome assembly PVBE01 (sample SAMN08397723, study PRJNA350692) | Marine metagenome, whole genome shotgun sequencing project. | isolation source: water | place: Pacific Ocean | collected 2012-04
CCTCCCGGGCTTGTCATCACCCGCACCGACACCGATGCCTAGGCGACGATTTCATTACATTAATGGATGTCGATCAAAAATGCGCGGTAAATCTAACACACATCAAATCCTCTTCAAGACCGATTTCGCGACGCCGCCATGCAGTTCCTGAATCGACTCTGCCGCAGGATAAGCGAGAGCACCCTTGGTCTGGAGATCACGGTGACCGGAGTCAGCATGTTTCCGGCCTTCTCGGAGGGTGATCAGGCGATCGTCGAACCGCGGCGCTATCGAGACGATAATCCCCGCCGGCTCGATATCGTCGTCGTGCGCCCGCCCGGAGAGCACCGGGAGGACATTAAAAGGATCGTGGGGCTGCCCAACGAGCTCGTCGAAATCCGGGACGGGACGCTCCAGATCGATGGCGAGGTGCTGGCAGAGTCGTACATCTCAGAGCCCATGCCCCGGGAATGGCTTCACGCCTGGGGGACCGGCGATGCCGAGTACGTCATCCTTGGCGATAACCGGGGCGCTCTAGGAATAACCGATAGCCGCGCCTACGGGCCGGTGCGCCGCGACGCGCTGGTCGGCCCGGTCACGCGCCGCCTTAAATAAACCCGGTCAGTGTCCCCTTTCCGGTTTATGCTTCCGCTCGACCAACCGGGGCAACCTGTTTCGACAAAACCAACACACTCGAGCCAGGAGCTTATTTTGGGCAAGTTTTATGACGAGGGCGTCCTCCCGGACGAGTTGAGACGCGACTACGACGTGTACGACCGGATATCGAAGCTCGGGGTGAACCTCGGCACTTTTGAAAACACGGTCGTATCCATCGCCGGCGCCAACATTCCGGGCGCGGTGTTCCACGAGAGCGGACTCGTCTACCTCTCCGGCATGGTCGCCGGCACCGAACCCATGAACGACGGTGGCAACCGGGTGAAGCACGGGCAGGACGCCGGAACGGAGATCGCCGACGGCCATCTCCGCCGCTTGCACTGGGCCCTCTCTTGCGGCGGCGAAGGCGGCGACCTTAACGATGTCCTGTACACCGTTAAGGCGCTGGGCATGGTCGTGTCGACGGACGTCGAATTCGGCTCGGGGCCGGCGGTGGTCAACGGTTTCTCAGGCCGCTGGCAGTCGGTGTTTGGCGGCGCGCTGAGCGAGTTCGCCGTGGGCGGAGACGACCCCGGGGGCTACGCCGGAGTTCACGCCCGCACGGCTATCGGTGGTTTCACCGGACGGTTCTCCCTAGAGGCCGAGATCATCGTCGCCATCGCACCGGCACTTGCCCAGGCGATCATCCGCAACCGGGGCTGGATATTCCCGCTCCCGCCGGTGATGTTGGACAAGGTCGTGGCGGCTCGCGGCTAATTGGCGCTCAATCACTCACATTCAGCAAGAATCAGGAGTACGAATGCACGTAGGAACGCAGGTAGGCGCAAGGGACGACTCAGACTTTGAAGTCTGGGCGCAGCTAGGTTTGAAAAACGTTTGTGCGGACCCTGCCGGGAACCCGCACGACTGGACGCTCCAATCCCTGAAAGACCACCGGGAGAAGCTCGAATCGTTTGGCCTCTCGCTGGACCTGGTTCAGCTTCCGCTCAGTTCTAAGCGAGTTGAGGAAAACCAGAGCCAGGCCGTAATGCTTGCGCAGGATCCGGACAGGGATCGCCAGATCGAGTCCATCCAGAAGATCATTCGCATGGTGTCTGAAGCGGGGATCCCTGCGGTCAAATACAACATGAACTTGATCGGCATCCCGCGCACGGAGCGCTCCGAAGGCCGGGGCGGCTCGTCTAACTCCACGTGGCGCTACGCAGAGGCCGATCCAGACCAGGCGCACACGGTCGCGGGTGAGGTATCGTCTGACGAGTTCTGGGAGCGGATCGACTACTTCCTGGAGCGCGTGGTGCCCGTGGCCGCCGAGAACAAGGTCCGCCTGGCCTGCCACCCGCACGACCCGCGCACGCCGGACGGCTTCATGGGCGTCAACCGCGTCCTGGGTACTGTGGACGGCCTCAAAAAGTTCGTTGCACTGCACGAGAACAAGTACCACGGCCTCAACTTCTGCCAGGGGACCGTCTCCGAGATGCTGGACAGCCCGGGCGAGGAGATCTACGACGTAATCCGCTACTTCGGATCGCAGGACAAGATCTTCAATGTCCACTTCCGCAACATTCGCGGGCGAGTAGGCGACTTCGTAGAGGTGTTCCCGGACGAGGGCGATGTCGACATGCTGAAGGCCATTCGGACCTACAAAGAGATCGGTTACAAATACATGCTTATGCCGGACCACGTGCCGGACATCTCCGGCCCCAACGCAAGCGGCGTCGCCTTCGCCTTCTGCTACGGCTACATCGCAGCGCTACTGCAGGCCGTGAACGACGAGGGGTGATCGGGAGTTAGAACCAGAGCACTTAATCGAAGTCCGGTGAGCCGGCGATAGGAGAGACATCTTGCGCACCATCGACGCCATGGCCCTCATCCTTAAGAAAGAGGGCATCGAGTTCCTCAGCGCCTTCCCGACAACGGCCGTGATCGAGGCCGTCGCGGAGTCAGGCGTCAGGCCGGTGATCTGCCGGCAGGAGCGCGTCGGCGTCCACATTGCAGACGGCTTCGCGCGTGTGACAAATGGTCGCAAGGCATCGGTATTTGCCATGCAGTACGGCCCCGGCGCGGAGAACGCATACCCGGGCGTTGCCACCGCGTTCTCGGACTCGGTGCCCATGCTCTTCCTGCCGCTCGGTCACCCGTCTGCGCGCGAGGGAGTGACGCCGATGTATAGCTCGCTGAAGAGTTACGACTCGGTGACAAAGCACATAGAGCGGGTCAACTCGCCGGAGCGCGCCGGTGCCTCTCTGCGGAGAGCGTTCTCCGCCATGCGCATGGGCAAGCCCGGACCGGCGATGTTGGAGGTACCGGCCGATATCGCCGTCCAAGATGTCGATCCCTCAATCGTGGATACGTACGTGCCGGTCAAAACGGCCGTTTCCAGCGCAGACGAGAACGACGTGATGGCGGCGGCGAAAGCGCTTCTGGATGCCCGGCGCCCACTGCTGGTCGCCGGCCAGGGCGTGCTGTACGCCGAGGCCAGCGCTGAGCTGACGGAACTGGCGGAGCTGCTTCAAATAGCCGTCAGCACCACCATGGCCGGCAAGAGCGCCTTCTCGGAGATGCATCCACTGTCTGTAGGTTCGGTTTCTGAGGTCATGAACGGCGCGGCCCTGGAGTACATGCGGGAATCGGACGTGCTGTTCGGCATCGGCACCAGCTTCACGATCCAGGGCATGGTGACGCCATATCCGGCGGGGAAAACGTTGATCCACGCCACGAACGACCCCGTGGATCTGCACAAGGACTACATCGCCGGTCACCCGTTGCTGGGCGACGCACGGCTTGTGCTGCGACAGATGATCGAGGCCTGCGAGGAGTTGCTGTCCACTCGTGAGCGTGAGACGCCCGACACCGCAGCGAGGATCGCAGCCCTCAGGTCGGCCTGGTACGGCGAGTGGGAGTCAAAACTAACTTCCAGCGAGTCTCCCATCACCCCGTACAGAGTCCTCGGCGAGTTCACGGCAAGTGTCGATCCATCGGACGCCATCGTCACCCACGACTCCGGCAGCCCGCGCATGCAGATCATGCCGTTCTACCGCTCCAACGGCCCCCGAAGCTACCTGGGCTGGGGCAAATCCCACGGTCTCGGCACCGGGCTGGGTCTGATCATGGGTGCCAAGCTGGCGAAGCCGGACAAGTTCTGCGTGAATTTCATGGGCGACGCGGCGTTCGGCATGACCGGTCTTGATTTCGAGACAGCCGTGCGCTCCAACATACCGATCTGCACCGTCGTCCTGAACAACGACGACATGGCGGTCGAAGTCCCGCACATGGAGCTGTCCAACAATCGCTTCGGTTCCCGTGCACTGTACGGACGCTACTCCGATATGGCGCGCGCCATGGGGGGCTGGAGTGAGCGAATAGACGATCCCGCGGATGTCGGTCCCGCCTTGATGCGTGCTCGGCGGGCCACTGAGGAAGGGCAGTCGGCGCTTTTGGAGTTCGCCACCAGCAGCGAACAAGCCAAGTCCAACCTTCGCGCTTTCTCCTGATCGGAAATACCCCGGCGTGAAGACGGGGCTGGGCGGTGAGTTGTGAACGGGCGTATTTCGGTCGTTTCAGATCGTTTTCACGATTGAATCGCCGCAATCGCCTGAGTTCTGTAATGCCCACTGCAAGAAACACGCATTTCCGGCACGGTAACCTCTTTCGTATCCTGAAGGTCGTCGAACGATCTAGACGACATGTTCGGGTGGACGGTGCATCTCAATGCTGCCGTCCGTTTTCAAAACAGGAAATGGACGCATGCCATGAGCAGTCAAACGTCGAAAACCATGTGGATCACTGGAATAATCGGAGTGATCCTGCTCGGATTTGGGATCATATGGGGAACCGTCATCTTTGAGCGGTTCGAAGTGGTTCCAGACGATTTGAATCGTGAGGTCTATCTCGATGGCACGTACACCCTCGTAGACACCTCGTTCACGACCCGGCTGCTGGCCAACGAGACGGTCGCGGGAATCGCCGCTTCCGGATCCGGCGGGGATCTGCTTTCTGACCCCGCGATCGGAGGGTTGCTGGCAAACCCTGCCCTAGGCGATCTGGTATCAAACCCGGACATCCTGGGACTGCTGGCTGATCCGGCGGCCCTGGCGCCGCTCGCAGATCCAGCCGTGATCGGTGCGCTGTCAGACCCGGCCGTAATGGCGGCGGTCGCCAACCCGACGCTGATCCCAACGCTGATCGCTGCGAATCCGGCGGTGGGCGGGCTCCTGGCGGATCCGGCCGTAAGTGGATTGTTGGCATCCGGTGCGGTTTCCGCGCTCCTCACCAATCCCGATCTCGTGGCTCTCGTCACGGATCCGGCGCTCGGCGCGGTCCTGGCGAACCCGGTCGTTTCCTCCCTCCTTGCTGATCCAGACGCCCTGGCCCTGGTGCTCGATCCCAGGACACAGCAAATCCTTGTGAACCCCGCTAACCTTCCGACGGTCGATATCCCGGTCAGTCTCCACCGCACCCGTGTTGCCGATCACGCAGACGGCGACGTCCTCTACATGACCGAGATTCTTACCACCACGAACCTGCTCGACAACTCGGACATGGGATTACTGGACCCACGATTCGGTCCCAGCGAGACCACGCTGGTGGTAGACCGCTCAACAAAGGAATACGTGACCGAACTCATGAACGAGGGCGCAAAGCGTTCCGGCCAGTGGGGCCTGCCGTTCCACACGAACAAGGACACGGTGTACCCGTCCTGGATATCGTTCGCAGGACAACCGCTGGACGCCGAATATGGCGAGACCACATCAACGAACGGCCTCCAGATTTACACCTATATCGTGGACGCTGAAAACGTCCAGCTGGGCGGGAACGACCCGGCCGGAACCGGGCTGCCGCTGGTGTTCGACACGCACACGGTCGCGTTCGTCGAACCCATCACCGGTGCAGGCGTGGACGCGACGCTTCAGGACACCGTCTCGGTGATGGCGCCGGACGGCAGCAAGTACGTCCGCATCGCCAATGACCTCGAGTACCGCGACGACTCCGTCGCAGAACTCGTGGATGAGACCGACGGACTCAAGAACGACATCGTCTGGTTTGGATCCTGGCTCCCGGTGGGTGCAGCCATCGTGGGCGGCATCCTGCTGCTAATGGCGATCGGCCTGTTCTTGAAGGTCAGGATGGACGCCGAACGAGCCTAGTTTTGAACCCGCCGCCCCGGCGGCGATGAAAACTTCGTCGCGGGGTCCGGACGGGCGCTTTGCCCTAACCTCCACGGTCTCCCGTGGCCATCTTGTAGGCGTAATCCAGCGCAGAGATCATATTGACCTCGCTCGCCACGCCCGTCCCCGCTATGTCGAATCCCGTGCCGTGGTCGACCGACGTCCTGATGATCGGCAAACCAACTGTCACGTTTACGCCCTCTTCAAATGCGACCAGCTTCACCGGGATGTGGCCCTGGTCGTGGTACAGCACCACGACGATGTCGTAACGACCGTCGATCGCCATCCGGAACACGGCGTCCGGCGAAATCGGGCCTGTGGCGTCGATGCCCTCGGAGCGCGCCGCATCCACCGCAGGGGCGACCTCTTGCGCGTCTTCAACGCCGAACTGGCCGCCATCGCCCGCGTGCGGGTTGAGGCCGGCAACAGCAACCCGCGGATTCTCGAATCCCATTTGCACCAGGTGCGCGTGCCCGGCTCGGATGGTGTCGAGTATCCGGTCGCGTTTGACCCGGCAGACAGCCTCTCCCAGCGTGATGTGCGTGCTGACGTGGATGACTCTGAGCAGGTCCGACCCCAGTACCATGAAGTAGTTTTTCGTGTTCGTCAGCGAGCCCAGCAGTCCGGTGTGGCCGTCGTAAATGTGGCCGGCTAGCCGCATCGCTTCTTTGTTCAGAGGCGCCGTGACGATGGCGGCGACACGCTTGTCCATGGCCAGCTGCGCCGTGTGTACGACGTATTCGTACGCGGCGTTGCCGGTGTACGGATCCACCTCTCCCACTTTGACGCGGGCGGGGTCGCAGTTCGGGATGTCTATAACCGGGATCACGCGCTCGCCCACCGCGACAGCATCTTCGGGCACTTCAATAGCGTCAACGGTCCAACCTAGCGCCCACCGTGCAGCAGCGTCCGAAACGATCCTCGCGTCCCCGACCACCAACGGTATCGAACGGTCCAGACCGGCCTCATGTGGGAACGCTTTCGCCGTGACCTCCGGGCCGACTCCCGCCGGGTCGCCCAGTGTGATGGCGAGGATAGGTTTGCTCACGCTGCGATACATCTTTCTATTGCGAGTTGGGTTCAAAGAGCGGCTACATGACGCTCAAGACAGGCAGTCGATCACCTTGACTAGCACATCCTCGTCACCAAAGGCTCCGGCTTTGGTAACGACACGAACGCCGTCCAGCAATCCACCATCGATGGTCCCAGCCGGTACGCCCGGAAATGGCTCGTCGTGCAACACGATACCAGCGGCGCCACCGGCTCTGAGCACGCTTTGTGCAGTGTCTCCACCGATGATCACAAGCGCGCCGGGGCGTGTACGCCGGGTGATCCGGTAGGAGATGGCCCCGAGTTCCCGAACCAGTTTGACCCCGTCTTCGACATCTATCGACTCCTCGCCCGTTGTACGGGTGAGCGAAATCGCGATGTTGCGGCCCTCTTCCAGCGCGTTAACCGCCCGGGCGACCGCCTGATCCCGGGTTCCTCTAACCGCCTCATCATCCAGTAGCGTTCCGGGGTCGAGCTGAAGCCATTCCGCGGATTCGCCGCTTGATGCCATCTCCAGTTGTCGCTCGGTCACGGTCCTCTGGCTGCCGGAAATGATGAGCGCTGGAGTGGACCTTGCAGACGTCGATTGGCCCGGTCCGACGGCGTCCACATCTCCAGATAGTGCCCTGGCAAGCGCGTTCGTGATGCCGGCAGACCCAGACAGGACGATGTCCCCCCGGGCCTCGATCCCAGCGGTCGCGATGGCCGTAAGATCATCATCGCTCACGGCATCACAGACAGCTAATACGGGCGGCGAATCCATCATTTCGGAAATTGCAGCACGCAAACGCCCGCTATCCCGCACGGCCCCCAGGGTTACTGGGACGGGGCGAATCCCCGTATTTCGCTCAACCAGTTCCCCGATCTCACTGCCGGGCACCGGAGAGAACGGGTCTCGACCAACCTCGGACTCCGCCAGCGGCACACCGTCCACCAACACCCGGCCTCCAATCACCGTCCGTCCCATCGCCGGGAAGGACGGCGCCATCAACGCCAAGCGCGGGCCGGACCATACGCCTTGCCTGTCGGTGTCGCTTGGGTCAGACGGTTCCTGTGTCAGGCCGGCGCGGGCTTCCATCCCGGCATGACCCCGCAGCGTGGAATCGATCTTGTTGACCAGCAGCGTGAACCCGGCCGCCCGTAACTCCTGGGCCGCCCTCGCCGCCCTGTCGAATACCGGGAACCGGTCGGCGTGGCGCGTATCGATGTTCAGCGAAAGCACCCGGTGTGATCGGGCGTCGTCGTCTGGCACGACACCAAACACCGAGACGTAGACGGACATGCCGGCGGCGGTAAACGGCGCAGCGGCGTCAAGCGCGCCCGTCAGGTCGTCGGCGTAAATGCCGATGCGGGTTTCCGATGGCGTTGTGGGATTCATCACCCGCTACCGGCCGGTGAATTCAGGTTTCGTCTTGTTTACGAAAGCCTCCGTGCCGATTTTGAAGTCCTCAGAGTTGAACGAGCGGAACTGCGGCCCATCCGGTGCTTTGAGGTCCACTCCGTCCAGCGACGGGTTGCCGAGCAGCGTCTCAAGAATCTCTTTGTGCGCGGCGTGGGACACCGGGGAAAGCGTGGCCATCCGCTTCGCCAGCCCATACACGTGTTCCGACAACACCTCCGGTTCCACAACACGAGTCAGGAGTCCCATCTCAAGCGCTTCTGCATGCCCCAGGATCTCCCCGCTGAGTACCACGTATGCCGCGTTCGCTGGACCGGCGATCGCCACTAACCGGCGCATCTCCCGGAACCCGGCGACGACCCCGATGCGCGCCACCGGGACGCCGCATCGAGACCCGATGGCAGCGATGCGGATATCGGTGCAGGACGCCAGTTCCAGGCCGCCGCCCACGCACACACCTTCGATCATCGAGATGGTCGGAACGGTCATCCTGGCAACCTTCTCCAGCGCCCCCTCGAACACCTCGGCGTACTTGATCGCAGATTCGGAATCGTGCCGGCTCGCCTCGAAATCGCCGATATCGGCACCGGCGGAGAAGGCACGCCCACCCTCGCCACGGAATACGATCACCCGGGCGCTCTCGTCACTCTGGAGTTCGTCGACCCGCGTCGTGAGTTCGGTCCACATCTCCAGCGATATGGCGTTCATCTTGTCCGGTCGGTTTACGACCACCGTTGCGACCGGTCCGTCGCGTTCGACTAGGATTGTTTGTTCGGACATCTGGTATCGGGTGGTCCTTTCTTGAATCGAACCCGCTAGACGGATTTGTTGGCGGGTAGCAATTATGCAGTCAAAACCCGGTGCAGCCGGGCCATCGGAGCGAGCAGTAGTTGGCCCAGAGTAAGGCCTCGGTAGGAGGCAGATGAGCATACGGGTGGCAATCAGCGGTGCGTCCGGCCTGGTCGGAAGCGCCCTGTCGTTCGCCCTGCGGGCGCGCGGCGATAAGGTGACGCGCCTGGTCCGCAGGGTCGCATCACGAACCGGTGATGAAGCCCGTTGGGATCCGGCAGCCGGCCGCGTCGATATCGATGTTCTCGAGGGTCATGACGCCGTCGTACATCTCGCCGGTGAGCCAATAGCAAGCTGGCGCTGGGGTGACGCGAAGAAAGAGCGAATCCGCAGCAGCCGGGTGGAAGGGACCAACCTCCTGGCAAATGCCCTTTCAAAGTTGGAAAGCCCGCCGGATGTGATGATCTGCGCATCCGCAATAGGCTTCTACGGAAGCCGTCCGGGGGAGCAACTGGACGAATCGTCAGCGCCCGGCGAAGGTTTTCTCGCCAATGTTGCGGTGGAATGGGAAGCGGCGTGTGCGCCTGTGAGCGAGGCCGGGATCAGGATCGTAAACACGCGATTTGGCGTGATTGTAGACCGGGACGACGCGTTGATAACCCGCCAGCTTCCGCTCGCACGGATTGGGCTAGGTGGCCGGGTCGGCAATGGTAAACAGCACATAAGTTGGGTCGCCACCGACGATGTCATCGGAGCGATTTTGCATGCCATAGACAGGTCAGAGATCGCCGGACCGATCAACGTGACCTCGCCAAACCCCGTGACCAACAAAGAGTTCGCCCAGACGCTTTCCCGGGCCGTCGGACGTCCCGCCGTCGGATGGATGCCCGGCCTCATGGCAAAGCTCGTGTTCGGCGAGATGGGCCGTGAACTGATTCTCGCCGATCAGAAAGTCCGCCCAGACCGGCTCCTGGAGTCCGGGTATCAATTCTTACACCCGAAACTGGAAACGGCTCTACGAGCCGCCCTGGGAACGCGTTAGGCGGTTCGGATCAGGCCCGCCTCCTCTCCCAAATGGGAGAGGATTGAGGTGAGGGGGTTGTCGCTTGAAAAGCGGCAAAGGCCAAGCGCGCTCTAACGCCTCAAGGGCGTGAGGCGGATTCCATATCTTCAAACGAACCCACCGCGCCCTGAGGTTCTCGAAGGGCCGGAACGAGCGTTTGGATTCCGGGTCGATTGCGATCCGGCCCGGTTCCCCTCACCCTGCACCCTCTCCCGGTAGAAGAGGGGATTACGTCGCTCGCCCTACCCGGCTTCTGCCGCCATCCGTCGCAGTACGAAGTGCAGCACACCGCCGTGGCGGTAGTAGTCCCACTCGATCCCGGTATCGATGCGCATGATCGCGTCGAACTCCGTGACAGCCCCGTCACCGGCCGTCGCCGTCACATGAACCGTCTGACGCGGCTCAAAATTGCCTTTAACGCCGGTGATCTCAAACTTCTCACGGCCTGTCAGGCCCAGCGAGTCCGCGCCATCGCCGTCCATGAACTGGAGCGGCAGCACGCCCATGCCGATCAGGTTGCTGCGGTGTATACGCTCATAACTCTCGACGATGGTCGCGCGCACGCCCAGCAGAGACGGCCCCTTTGCCGCCCAGTCCCGGCTGCTGCCGGTCCCATACTCACGACCGCCGAGGACGATGAGCGGCACACCCTCTTCGGCGTACCGCGTCGCCGCGTCAAACACCCGCATCTCTTCGCCGTCCGGCAGGTGAAGCGCCCAGTCGCCCTCGCGTCCCGGCGTCATCTGGTTCCGCAGCCGAATGTTTCCGAAGGTGCCGCGTGCCATCACATTGTGGTTGCCGCGCCTGGCCCCGTAGGTGTTGAAGTCACGTCTCGGGATGTCGTCGCCCAGCAGTAGCTGGCCAGACGGCGCGCTCGGCGGGATGCTGCCCGCCGGAGAGATGTGGTCCGTGGTCACACTATCGCCCAGCCGCAGCAGCACGCGTGCGCCCTTGATATCGGTCGGCGACGGCGCCTCGGTGGGCATACCGTCAAAGAACGGCACTCGCTGCGCGTACGAAGAGCCCGGGTCCCAGGCGAACCGAACCCCCTCGGGCACCGGCAGCATTTTCCACTCGTCCGAGCCGTCAAACACCCCGTTGTACCCGGCGGCGAATCCGTCCGGGGTCACGCCGTTGTCAACGGCCTCCGCTATCTCGGTCTGCGACGGCCAGATGTCCCTCAGGAACACATCGTTTCCGTCGGAGTCGCTCCCAAGCGGGTCGCACACAAGATCGACATCGACCCGGCCCGCAAGCGCGTATCCCACGACCAGCATCGGAGACGCCAGGTAGTTGGCCTTCAACTGCGGGTGGATACGACCTTCAAAGTTGCGGTTGCCGCTCAGTACGCCCGCCACGGTCAGATCATTGTCATCGATCGCCTGTGCGATCGGTGCCGGAAGTGGTCCTGAGTTGCCGATACACGACGTGCAGCCGTATCCGACCGTGTTGAACCCGAGCTCGTTCAAGTCTTTCGTCAGGTCCAGCGTGTCCAGGTAGTGCGTCACGACTTTGGAGCCGGGCGCCAGGCTGGTCTTCACCCAGGGCTTGCTTTGAAGCCCCTTCGCCAGCGCGTTACGGGCAAGCAGTCCCGCGCCGACCATCACGTACGGGTTTGAGGTGTTGGTGCAGCTCGTTATTGAGGCGATCGCCACGGCGGCGTCACCGACCTCGGCTTGATCACCTTCTATATCTACGTTGACACCGTTTCTGAACGCTGCGGCGAGGCCATTCCCGTCCGGCCGGTCGCCCCCCGGGAAGGCGTCGAAAAAGTTCTCGGACACCCCGCTCAGAACGACCCGGTCCTGCGGGCGTCGTGGCCCGGCAAGGCTCGGTTCGATCGATCCCAGGTCCAATTCAAGCACCGACGTGTACTCGGGGTCGGACGTGTCTGCGGTGTAGAACAGTCCCTGCGCCTTGAAGTAGGCCTCTGCCAGATCGGCTTCATCGCCCCGGTTCGTAAGTCGCAGGTAGCGCAGCGTCTGGTCGTCGACCGGGAAGAAGCCCGCCGTTGCGCCGTACTCAGGAGACATGTTCGCGATGGTCGCGCGGTCCGCTACCGGCAATGCCGAGAGACCAGGTCCGAAGAACTCGACCAGCTTCTCGACCACGCCATGCGCACGCAACATCTCGGTCGCGGTGAGCACCAGGTCGGTCGCGGTCGTGCCCCCCGGCAGAGAGCCGGTCAACCGAACGCCTACGACTTCCGGGACCAGCATGTAGTACGGCTGCCCCAGCATCACCGCCTCGGCCTCGATTCCGCCGACTCCCCAGCCGAGCACACCCAGACCGTCGATCATGGTCGTATGGGAATCCGTGCCGATACAGGTGTCCGGGTAGGCCACACGCCCGTGCTCACCATCAAGAACAAGCACCGACGGCGACAGGAACTCCAGGTTGACCTGGTGAACGATGCCCGTTCCCGGGGGAACGACTCGGAAGTTGTCGAAAGCCTGTTGGGCCCACCTGAGCAGCAGGTAGCGCTCCGTGTTGCGTTCAAATTCGCGCTCTATATTCATGGCGAGCGCGCCTTCGGTGGCGAAGTAGTCGACCTGCACCGAGTGGTCGATAACGAGGTCCGTGCGGATGATCGGGTTGACGACGGAAGGATCGCCCCCGGACTCGGCCACGGTGTCGCGCATGGACGCCAGGTCGACGACCGTAGGGATTCCGGTGAAGTCCTGCAGAACGACCCGTCCGGGGAGATACGGGATCTCTTTGTCGGGGGTGGACGCAGCCGTCCACGATGCGACCGTCTCGACATCCGAGCGATCGGCAACGCCGCCGTCCGACTGGCGCAGCGCGTTCTCTAGCAGGATGCGGATGCTGAACGGCAGCCTGTCGATGTCCACGACGCCCTGTTCTTTCAAGGCCGCCAGCCGGTAGTAAGTGAACTCGCCGGACGGAGTTTGAAGACTCGCCCGAGCGCCGAAAGAGTCGTTACCGGTCACCATTCGTTATCACATCCCAGCTATTGTCCGTGTGTTGTAGGCCGTGCGTGGCACGTCGTCAGAAATTGTGTGGGCAATTTTACCAGCGCCATTGGACATTTGACCGGAATTTCATCCTAGCGCGGGTTTTTGGCGACCCACCGTACCGCGATGGGGCGATCTCGTTGTAGCATCCCGGAAACCTTGACCTTCCAGTCATGGGCCGACCAACCTCACTATTTTCGGGACGGTTATGACCGCTGAAATGACGGAACCCGACCTCGTCGCCGGACTCCGGGTCGTTGAACTCGGCCCCGGACTGGCCGGAGCGGTTTGCGGCCAGTCATTTGCCGAAGCCGGGGCGGGCGTAACCCGCGGGTTAGGAGATGCGGACTCGGGCAACGTCTGGCTTGCGGTCAACGATGGCAAATCCCGTACGACAAATCTGGATGAGGGTCTGGCCGTCGCCGATCTTGTGATCGTGGATACGACGCCTTCCGGGGCATCAGCGGCGCTGGCCTTGATCGACAGGGCACGTTCCAGCAATCGAGAGGCACTGATCGTTTCGATCACGCCTTTTGGTCTGAGTGGCCCGGACGCCGAGTTCACGGGCGGCGATTTGGTTTCGTTCCACGCTTCAGGGATGGGACGCTTGCTTATCGGTCAGGTCGAGGACCCGAGATCCGAGCCTCCCGTGCGCGCAGCGGGCGATCAATCCGCCTTCGTGGCGGGCGTCACGGCGGCGTGCTCCGCCATGCTGGCGCTTGCCGGGGATGGACCTTGCCGCGGCGAACTGATCGATGTCTCAACGCAAGAGGCCCTGGCCTGCATGGCCGTCCGTGAGCTGGCAGCGCCCGCGTACGGGGGGCCATCCCAGTCACGGCATCGGGACGGGGACGGAAACGGCTCGACCGTCAGCATCATCCCCGCCTCGGACGGCTTCGTTTCGATTTCGCCTCGCGAGGAACGGCAGTGGCGGGCATGGCTCGGCGTAATGGGTGACCCGGACTGGGGAGATGACGCGCGCTTCGCCACCAAGGCCGATCGTGGGACGAACTGGGGCGTGCTTCACGCCCTGATAAGCGAATGGAGCGGCGCCCACCCGAAGCAGTGGATCTACGAAACCGCACAGGACGCCCGCGTGCCGTCGTTCCCACTCGCGACCCCGGGCGATCTGCTTTCGTCGCCGCAGCTCCTGCACCGAGGATTCTTCACCGAGTTCAGCCACCCGATCGCGGGATTGATGCGCCGGCCCGGCGCACCGTACAAGATTCATCGGCCCGCCAGCACGAGGCCTGAACAACCTGTGACGAACGCCCCCCAGATAACTCCCCCCACCGGGGGGGCCCTTGGGGGTATTAAGGTGCTTGACCTTAGCTGGGTGATCGCCGGTCCCACCTGCACCCGCTACCTGGCGGCGCTCGGAGCCGATGTCATCAAGGTCGAGACGACGGGGCGCGCCGACCCCGGGAGAGCGTCCAAGTTACACGCCGTCCTCGGCAAGTCAAAGCGCGCTATCACTCTAAACCTGAAGCACCGCGACGCCATCAAGATCGCTCACGGGCTCGTCAGCGAATGCGACGTCGTGGTTGAAAACTTCGCCACCGGGGTGCTGGAGCGGCTCGGGCTGGGCTACGAGGCGCTCAGTGCGACGCGGCCGGACATAGTGTTGCTCTCGGCGTCGGGGCTCGGGCGCACCGGGCCGGACGCCAGCCGCGTGGCGTATGGAACGCTCATCCAGTGCTACACCGGCTTCGCCACGCTAAACGGATACCCGGGCACGTCGCCCCGCGTCGGCTGGGCCTGGGCCGATCCCCTCTGCGGCCTAAAGATGGCCTTCGCTATCGGCGCGGCACTACGGCGCCGGGCCCGCACCGGCGAGGGAGGACATATCGACTTCTCGATGGTTGAATCGCTGTTGACGACTATGCCCGGACCGTTGATTGAGCATCAGTCGGGCGTAACCCCGTCCGGCCCGATAGGCAACGACCACCCGGGAATATCGCCCCACGGCGTGTACCCGTGCGCTGGCGAAGACGAGTGGGTGGCTATCAGTACGGTTTCAGCGGTCGAGTGGGCGGCGTTGTGTGGTGTGATCCCGGGGCTGGGCGGATGTGTCTCCGACGGGTTTGAAACTCGAAGACAGAATGCCCGGTCGATAGACGATGGCATCACGGCATGGACATCGGTTCGATCTGCCCGCGAAGCAACGCTGACCCTCCAGAAATCTGGCGTCTCTGCCGCTCCTTCGCCCGACTCCACGGCACTGTTCAATGATCCCCATCTGCAGGAACGCGGCTTCTATCCACTTTCAACGGATATGGACGGCACGAACCGGGGACTGCCCGGACTACCCTGGCGCTGGCCCGAGGGCGAACGGTCGAGCCAGAGGGCGGCCCCAGGGCTAGGAGCGGACACAGACAGCGTTCTCGCCGAAGTGCTGGAGTTGAGCGACGACGAGATCGCAACGCTGCGCGAATCAGACGCACTAACGTAGCGCGGGGGGCGCGTGAAAAGCGGCATAGTCCAAGCACACTTGCAGGTTCTGAGAGCGTCAGACGGATTCCACATCTTCAAACGAACCAAACCGTGCCCTGACCTCTCGAAGGGCCGGAGCTAGCGACCACAATCAATTCCAGGGGCCGGAGCACACCCTTGACCTCAGGAATGGGTCCGATCCGCCCTTGCACCCCTCACACTGCGCCTTCTCCCGCTCGGGAAAGGGAATGCCACATACACCGCCCCTACAACGACACCCCAAAATAACTGGCCCATTGGGTCCCCCGTTGGGACCTAGTACTCTCCGGACTGGTACAACTCTTCGAGTCGCAATTCCTCTTCAAGCGTCGGGTCCGGAAACGCCTCACCCTTCTTGCGCAGGGCGCCCGTGAAGTTCGCGGGGCGCTTCTCGTTGAACGCCTGACGCCCCTCGTCGCCATCCACCGTCGTCTGGATGAGCAGCGTGTTCATCAGGTTCTGCACCTGCCACGCCGTGTCCACCGGCGCCTCCCGGAACCGGATCACGAACTCCTTCATCATGCGCACGGCCACCGGCGGCATAGACGCCAGCCGATGCGCCAGTTCGTCGGCTCGATCCATCAGGTTGGCGTGGGGAACCACCTCGTTGATCAATCCAATACGCAAAGCCTCCTCCGCACCGAACGGTTCATCCATGAGCAGGATTCGCATGGCATCTGCGTAGTTCACCTGCCGGGTGAGAAGCGTTGCGCCCGGACCGTTGCCGACCCAGCCCTGGGATAGCAGCGCAAACTTGAATCGGGCATGTTCCGCGCATGCGACCCGGATATCGGTCGATCCCAACACCAGGTAAAAGCCGGCACCTGCGGCCCAGCCGTTCACTGCGGCGACGACCGGCTTCCAGATCTGCGGGTAATGGTCGCCCATCCGTCCGTCGACGCCGGTCTTCGCACCGTTCACCGACCCGGCCAGGGGCCAGAACGTGCGCTGCATCCGCAGGCGCTCCCGCTCTTCGTCCGTGACATCGGGCCGGGGGGCGAGGTTGTGCCCGGCGCAGAAGTATTTGTCGCCATCGCCCGTCAACACCGCGGCCCGGATGTTTCGATCCTCCCAGACTTCCTTCCACGCCTCCGAAATAGCGTCCGAGCTCGCCTTGTCCAGGATGTTTGCCTTGTCAGGGTTGCTGATGGTTATGTAAGCGATCTGTTCGCGCTTCTCGAAGATAATGCTCATACTTACGATTCCCTGTGGATTCCGGGTGCTGCTGGCCTGGGGCTCGGGGCATTGGGCAAAGTCAGAATTGCGTCCGGGATTGGGTCCGGGTGTTGGGGATCCCGTTGAGATCAGTTGGGTGTTCTGATCGGGCGAGTCACGTCTGTCCGACGTGGTGACGTTGTAACATCGTGGGCCGCTAACCGCAGCATCTCTTCCCCAGAATATTGGCTGAAAATTTGGACCGCGTCTGCATTTGAACTCTTCCAACATCAGGTATCGCCTCGCCCGTCGCACACCGTTCTACTACGGCTGGGCGGTGCTCCTCTCCGCCGGCGCGGCCGTATTTGTCCGCAACGCGGCCGCATCGCTGACACTCAGCGTATTCATGTTCCCGATGTCGGAGGACCTCGGCTGGAGCAGGACCCTCCTGGCGGGATCGGCCAGCGCGGGCGGTATCGCGGCGATGTTCGCTGCGCCCGTATCCGGCTACCTCGTCGACCGATATGGCCCGCGCGCCGTACTTCTTGGCGCAACTTTACTGCTCGGGTTCACGACGATGGCGATCGGCTGGTGGATCACACCGATCAGCTTCTACATCTTGTTCGGCATCGGCCGGGTGATCTTTGCCGCTCCGGTCCAGATCGGCACCGGGGCCGTGGTCTCCCAGTGGTTCATCCGCCGTCGCGGCCGGGCCAACGGGATCCTGGGCTCCTCACACTCGGTAGGCATGGGGCTCATGCCGTTCTTCGCCCAGATCCTCATCAACACCGTGGGATGGCGTGAGGCGTGGTTCTGGCTGGGGATCACGGTGTGGGCCATCGCACTCGCTCCGCTCCTGCTCCTGATGATTTCGAAGCCAGAGGACGTGGGACTCAAGCCGGACGGCGATGGTGATGTCGTGGGAACCGGGGAGCGCTCTGGAACGACCGTCTCACCCACATCGGAAGACGGTTCAGAAGGCTGGACGCTGCGGGACGCACTCCATACCCCGGCACTGTGGATCGTTGGATTGTCGGGCGGGTTGATGTTCTTCGTCCACGCCAGCGTCAACATCCACCAGGCCGCGTTCCTTCGGGACCAGGGGATTGATGCGACCGTCGCGGCGGGCGCCCTGACCTCTCTGGCGGCCGGGTCCGCCGTGGGCGCAATCGTCTGGGGCGTAATCGCCGAGCGACTACCGATCAGGTTCGCTTATGCGGGCGTTGCGCTGTTCACGGGCGGTGTCGCTCTGCTCTTCCTGATCGTGGACAACACCGCACTGGCATTCATCGTTGCAACCCTGTTTGGCTTCGGGCTGGGCGGATTGCTGGTCGTTCCTTCGGTAATCGTCGCTGACTACTTCGGTCGGCGATCCCTTGGTGCCGTGCGCGGGTTCACAGAACCTTGGATAGGAGGCGGGCAAGCAGTAGGCGCGCTCGGCGCGGGGTTGATCTATGACGTTAGCGGCGATTACAGGGCCGTGTTCCCCATATTGACCGCGTTCGCCATCGTCTCGGCGGCATTGATTTTGTTTACCCCGGCGCCCGGCAAAGCACCGGCAACAGACCCGGTAGCGCACGATCCAAACCCGACCGATCTCACTGCCGCCGACGACTGATCACGGCTCCGGTTGCCCGGCGCACCCGGCGGGATTACGCTTGTGCCGCCGCCGGAATCCCGGCCAACGCGGCCGAATCAGGAGTCTTCCCAAATGATGACAGAGGGTCTGACCGCTCATTCGATGGTGCAGCACATCGCTGCGCAGGGCGTCACGCACATGGTGACGCTGCCAGACAGCGAGACTAACTTCATGTATGACACCATGACCGAGAGCGGCATGGAAGTCGTCCCCATCGCCCGGGAGGGTGAGGCGATAGCAATCGCCGCCGGGTTGTGGATCGCCAACCAGAAGCCAGCCATCATGATCCAGAACTCCGGCCTGTTTGAATCCGGCGACGCCCTCAGGGGACTCGGGATCGGCATCGACCTCCCGCTCGTTATGTTCATCGGCTACCGCGGTTACACCCGCCACGGCGACACCCCGGACAGCGCAGCCCAGTTCCTGGAACCCTTCCTCCACACCTGGGGTACGCCCTACTGGATCATCGAGACGGACGCTGAGCTGAACAGGATCGAGCTGGCCTTCAAAAAGGCCGTGGAGACCTCCAGGCCCGTCGCCGTCCTGATCGGCGCAGAGTACGTCAGCGTTTAGTTCCACTGGCACGTGCCCCCGCTCACGACGGGAGAGGGCCGGGGTGAGTGAGGTTCAATCCCACTCTCCGTCAACAACTCTGCTTTTGAGACGCTACGCGTTGAACCTTGATGCGTCGCAAGCCGGATAGTCATTAGTCCCTAACGGTTTAGTAGTGGACAGAAACTCAAGTTGAAGGTCTCTTGACTACGCCCGGGATGACATTTGAAACACTGCCTTCCCGCCGGGAGAGCTGTACGTTTCCTTCTCCCAGCGGGAGAAGGTGCGGGATGGGGGAGAACGTCTTGCTACCTGAACTACCGATATGCCGTTAACCCTCACCCAAAACGCATTCCGCGAACCCTCCAACTTCCTGAAGTTGCTGGCCCGTACGCTTGACAGCGCAACGTTAGAGCACGAATTCGAAGACAGCCCGCAGCAGGCGGCAGTAGACGCCCCGTCCGAGTTCCAGAACGAAAATAGCGGTTTGGCCACGTCCTTGCACCGGACCTCTGGAGCCGGGGTGATCAGTACGCCCACGCCTGGGAGGTCACCAAACGACAGTGGGACGGCCACCTGAAACTGACCAACCTGCTGGCGCTCCGGGCGTATGGTCGTCTGGAGGGTCCTTGAGATTGATTCAAGCCCCGCAAATGGACTGATTCACCGTTCCGGCGTATCGTCCCGGCATCACCGTACACGCCAGCCGTTGAAATCACCCGCACGCACAAGACCCGGCCAGGGCCACAGGAGAAACCGATGATCGAGTACGAGGACATCGCAGCAGCCTTGCAGCGTGAGCGCGGCGACGCCGTTGTCGTGACCGCCATGACCCAGACGAAGTTCTGGAAAGAGGCGTCTGACCGGCCCGAACTGGACATCCCAACCAACAACTCGATGGGCAAGGCGTCATCCGTCGGCTTCGGCATCGCGCTCGGCGCGCCCGACCGGAAAGTCATCGTACAGGACGGCGACGGCAGCCTGATCATGAACCTGGGCAGTCTCATCACCGTCGCCGGCAAGTCCCCGAAGAACTTCTACCACGTAGTGTTCGACAACGGCGTCTACGCCATCACGGGCGGCCAGCCGATCGCTAACTCCGGAGCGATCGACTGGCCGGCAATTGCGTTGGGCAGCGGATACAAGGCCGCGTACTCGTTCGAAGACACAGAGGAGCTGGCGACGGAGTTGCCCCGGATAATGTCGGAGGACGGCCCAATCTTGATTCGGGTCCAGGTGAAGCCGGTGATCACGACGAATCTCGGCGTGATCCAGACCTGGGAGTCCAACGCCGTCATGCCAGCGCAGATGCGCTCCGTAAAGGCGGAGTTGGCCGCTAGCTGATCGAAACCGGGTAGTGGTGTCAGGGAGGTGAGTCGATGTCGCACGACAAACTCAAGTTCCACGCGCCCGGCCCGGGCGGGGGGGGTGCTGGAGAACCAACGTATCCCCATCCCGTAGACCCGGTTCAGGGCCGAATTTTCCGGCAGTGTCGCAGGTGAGTCGTTCAGCAAAACGATGGCTGATTGGGGCGATTTTACTTACTACAGATATCGCGGGTGAGAGTCGAGCCCAGGGTCATCCGCTCCACCATCGATTGATCACCCCGATGTCCGACAGTGCATCGACCGCGAATACGCGGCCCATCGCTATAAATACTGGCGTGCGTAGGTAAAATGGTGGTTCGAGGTAGTCAGGCCCGAGTCGATTCACATGAATCTAGCGCGCACAATCATTGGGGTGTCGTCACAGGACAACGAGTCTTTGATCCGGCATATATCCACATGCCGGGATAACGCATTTGAAATGTTCCATCGCCATTCCCAATTGAATGGAATTGGGCAAACCGCAACGGGATTTCTTCTCGAACTCATTACCGGCACGACAGATCTTTCCGCTCAAGATGCGTTGAGTCTGCTCGACGGAGCCTCCCCGATCCCTCAGGGGTCACGCGGGAACTCATTGCGGCCGCAGCAGCGATTCGAGCGGACGGCATCGTTTCGTCGATTGTCGGTGAGTTTGGTCCGCCGAAGCTGAGGCCGCTCCTTAGCCAACGCCCAACTTCTCCACCCGCACAGCGCACGCCTTGAACTCCGGCGTCTCCGTGATGAAGTCGTACGCGTCTATCGTCAGGACGTTGGTCGGTGCCGTGTCCGGGTGTGCGAAGGCCATGAAGATGGCGCCCTTCGGCGAGCGGTCTGTCACCCTGGCGTGGATGTCCAGCGAGCCGCGACGTGACGAAACGCGCACCATCTCGCCGTCCTCGATCCCCAGTGCAACTGCATCAACCGGGTTAAGTTCTGCCATCTCGTGCGGCACCAGTTCTTCAAACCCGATCGCCCTGCCCGTCTGCGTGCCTGTGTGATAAGTGGACCTTCGGCGGCCGGTCGTCAGGAACAGCGGGTAGTCGTCATCCGGTTCCTCGACGGGTGGTATGTGGTCGACCGGGGCGAACTGGCCTGGCAGGCCGGAGTCCATCTGATCCTGGTGCAAGAACACCGTGCCCGGGTGGTCGGGCGTCGGGCAGGGCCACTGGATGCCGCCTTCTTTATCCAGCCGCTCGTAAGAAATACCGCTCAAGATCGGCGCCAGCGCCGCGACCTCGTCCCAGACATCGGATGGTGTCTCAAGCCCTTGTGGCATGCGCATGTACTCGAACAGATCCAGCAGGATGCGCCAGTCGGCCCTCGCCTCGCCCGGCGGTTCGACCGCCTTGCGCACCCGTTGCACGCGCCTCTCGGAGTTTGTGAACGTCCCGTCCACCTCCGCAAACGCCGCCGCCGGCAGCACCACGTCCGCCAGTCGCGCCGTGTCGTTCATAAAGATGTCCTGCACCACCACAAACTCGGCCGCCTCCAGAGCATGTTTGCTGTGGCCGGAACAGGGGTCTGAAACGACCGTATTCTCGCCCATGATGAACACCGCCTTCACATCGCCCTTGATCATCTGATCCATGGCCGTGATCTTGGTGATTCCGCGCCGCTTCGGCAGAGGCACTCCCCAGGCCTTCTCAAACTTCTCCCGTACCTCCGGTTTTTCGACCTTCTGGTAGCCCGGGAGGTCGGTCGGCAGTGCGCCCATGTCGGACACACCCTGCACGTTGTTCTGGCCCCGTAACGGGTTCACTCCGGCGTTCTCCTGGCCGAAATTACCACACAACAAAGCCAGGTTTCCGACCGCCTGAACATTATGTGTTCCGCACGAATGCTCGGTGATGCCGAGCGTGTAGCAGATAGACGCCTTTGGCGAAGCCGCCGCGTATTCACGGGCGGTGGAAACGATCTGTTCCGCCGGAACACATGAGAGTTCCTCAGCGAACTCCGGCGTATACATCTCCAGATGCTGTGAGAGGGCCGCAAAGCCTTCCGTGCGGTGTGCGACGTACTCGGCGTCGTACAGTTTCTCTTTGATGATCACATGCGCCATCGCGTTCAGGACCGGGATGTCGGTCCCGATCTTGAGTTGCACATGCCTGTTGGCCCAGCGCGTCAGCTCGATTTTCCTTGGATCGATGACCACCAGGTTGGCGCCGTTCCGCACGGCTTTTTTCATACGGAGCGATATGACGGGGTGCGCCTCGGTGGTGTTGGACCCGATCACCAGGATCATGTCCGCCCCGGCGATCTCCTCAATCGAGTTGCTCATTGCGCCTTTGCCAACCATGACCGCCAGACCGGCGACCGTGGGGGAGTGTCAGGTGCGTGAACAGTTGTCGACGTTGTTGGTTCCCAGCGCCACCCGGGTAAACTTCTGGGCCAGGTAGTTCGACTCGGAGGTGGTACGAGCGGAACTCCAGAACACCAGCGAGTCCGGGCCGTTCACGTCCCGGTAGTGCTTGAGTTTGTCCGAAATCAACGCGAGTGCCGTGTCCCAGCTTACGGGTTCAAACTCTCCGTGGGCGTTTTTGATCAGCGGCGTCTTGAGGCGCTCGTCGCTGTTGATGAAATCCCACGACCCAAACTGGCCTTTAACGCACAACGAACCCAGGCTTGGGGCCGAGAAGTCAGGCTCAGAGCCGACCAACTCGCCGTCCTGTGTAATCAGGTTGATGCCGCAGCCGACGCCGCAGTAGGGGCAGATGGTGGACGTGCGGTGCACCGATGTCTCGGGTCCAAGCTGGACGGTATCTCCAGATGGAGCAGGGATGCTGATCGTCGCTTCAGGGGGCGAATCAGCGTTCCACCCCATCGGCGCAGGCGTGATTGTGCCCGCCATTTTTCGGTTACTGAGCGCGCCGGTCGGACAGGTGTTCACGCACTGGCCGCAGAAGGTGCAGGGGCTCTCCATGAGCAGGTTGTTGAACTTGCTGAAGATGGTCGAGTCCTGCCCGCGCCCCGCCACAGTGATGGCGGACGCCTGCTCCCAGTCGTTGCAGATATTCGTGCAACGGAAGCATGAGATACACAGGTCGTAATCCCGCGATATGAACGGGTTCAGGTCATCGGCCTTCGCCCTGCACTCGATCGGGTTGAACGTATCGGCCTGTGCTCCGTACTCACGCACCGCCGCCTGGAACTCGTGATTGCCCAGCGCCGCCGCCTGACTTGTCCGAAACGGATCCTCGATCTCAGACAGCAGCATTTCCAGCAGTATCTTTCGATATTCAACGATCTCGTCGGTATGCGTTCGCACGCTCATGCCCGGTTCGGAGAGCGCCGTGCAGGAAGCCACCGTCTCCACCCGCCCGTCGACCTCGACCTCCACCAGGCACATGCGGCACGTGCCCTGCGGTTCCAGTCGATCATCGAAGCAGAGCGTCGGCACACTGGCGCCCGCATCGCGCAACACCGCCAGAACCCGCCGTCCGGGGCGGCTCGGAACGATTACCCCGTTAACGTCGATCGGGGCTTCGGTGGCTAGGGAAGACATACGGCGGAGAGCTTCTTCCGGCGGGAACTAAGCCTGGGACTCCGTTGACGACGACTCAGGTGCCGAGAACGCCGACGATCCGGTTGTCATCGTCCAGATCGATATCAAAGGCATTTGGCCTCGATGGCAGGCCCGGCAGAGTCATTATGTCACCTGCAAGTGTGACGATCTGTCGCGCGCCCGCCGAGATACGCAGTTCCTGTATCGGTAAATCGTGGCCGATCGGGACGTTGCGCAATCTGGGGTTTGCTGAGACAGAAAGGTGGGTCTTAGCCATACAGATCGGGAACTTCCAACCGTTCGCCTCGAACCGCCGTGCCGTCGTTCGCGTCATCCGCCCCCAGACCACGCGATCCGCGCCGTACAAACGGTCCGCCATCAACTCGACTTTGGCGATGGTTGACTCGTCGTCGTCGTAAAGCAACGACACATCAGAGCCAGCGTCGGCCACCGCCACAACGGCCTCCGCGAGCTCCGTCATGCCGTCTCCGCCCTCGGCAAACCCCTTCGCCTCCGCTACAGCCTCGGCGTTGGCATCAAGCGCGGCCGCCTTGACCGCCTCTAGCTCCGCCGGCGTGTCCTCAGGGAACCGGTTGATCGCCACGATTGCTTCGAGCCCGAACATGGCGACGATATGGATGGCGTTCCTGAGGTTGTTTGTTCCCATCTTGACGGCATCTACGTCCGGCTTGGACAGCTCTTTGAGATCGACTCCGCCATGATATTTCAGCCCGCGCACCGTGCAGACCACCACCGCAGCGTCTGGTTTCGGGCCGCCCTGCCGGACTTTGATATCCATGAATTTTTCAAACCCGAGGTCCGCCCCGAATCCTGCCTCGGTGACCACGTACTCCGCCGACGCCACCGCCAGCTTGTCGGCGAGGATGGAACTGCAACCGTGGGCGATATTGCCGAACGGGCCCATGTGGACGATCGCCGGCTGGCCCTCAAGGGTTTGGCAGAGATTCGGCATCATGGCGTCACGCAACAGCGCCATCATCGATCCAACAGCGCCGATCTGTCCCGCGGAAACCGGCCTCCTGTCGCGAGTCCAGCCGACGACGATCTGCCCGAGCCGGGTGCGCAGGTCGTCATATCCATCGGCCAGCGCCAGGATCGCCATGATCTCCGACGCGGCGCTGATGTCGTACCCGGTCTGCCGCATCGGGCCATCGCCGTTCAACCCCACAGCAGCGTGGCGGAGCGCCCGGTCCTCTGCGTCCGTGACCCGCCGCCACGTGATGCCGTCCGCCTCAAAACCGTCGATCTGGTGCCTGAAGACCGTGTTGTCGGTCAGCGCAGCCAGAAGGTTGTGGGCGGACATCACGGCGTGGAAATCGCCCGTCAGGTGGAGGTTTATCTCTTCCGCCGGCTGCACCGTCGCCCCGCCGCCACCGGTGCCACCGCCCTTCTGCCCGAACACCGGGCCGAGCGAGGGTTGTCTTATCGTCAGAGCAGACCGCTTGCCGATCTTCGCGAGTCCCTGTGTCAGTCCGACGGCAACCGTGGATTTGCCCTCTCCCGCGGGCGTCGGCGTAATCGCCGTCACCACGATCAGCTTCCCGGTTCCGCCGTTGGCCTCTCCAGAGGGAAAAGTATCGAGCGGAATTTTCGCTTTATAGCGCCCGTACGGTTCGATATCGGCGGCGGAAATGCCGAGATCGGACGCAACGTCGGCTATCGGTCGCAATCGGTTCCTCCGGGCTACAGGCGCATTCACAGTTACGTGGGCGGGAATCACTCTCGGACATGTCGGTACGATCAGGCCAGCTTTGGCCGATCCACGTTTGGACTACTTCGTGGGATTTTGAGCCCAGGCAAGGGTACTAAAAAATATCCTGTCGGCGTGCCCGGGCGCCTCCCGCAGAGCCCAAAACCACCATCGCCGCCGCCCAGTCCCAGTGGATGGCGCGGTTCGAGATGAAAGAATTAACCACTACCGCAAACGTGAACATCAAGCCCACCACAACGATCGCCCAGATTATAGAGGCCGGCCAGGACCGCCGGATAGCCAGGCGCGACCGGCGCGCCTTTCTATGGTTACTCAATTCGTTGTCTCAAACCTGAAAAAGTCGATACCTAGATGTTTCTTAGACATCAGATACGAGCCGTGCTGGCGACGATACCGGAGCGTTCTACGAGGGTCCCCAGTCCCCTCTCTCGAGCGGGAGAGGGCGAAGGGTGAGAGGTGCAAGGGCGGATCGAAATCCGTCCCTGGGTCCAAGCCTTATTCGGGTTCTTCGAGAACCTCAGAACACGGTCGGACTAACCCGGGGGCACGGATCGCCCTTCCGTCCCGGGCCACCACCCGCCCCCAGCACGAATTGAACCTGAACGCAAAGAGGGGCGGCGCACTACGCGCCACCCCTCTTTCATTTCTTGTCTTGATCCAGCCCTAAATAAACAGCGGACCAAAGATCACCGACACAACCGCCATCAGCTTCAACAGGATGTTGATCGCCGGGCCGGACGTGTCCTTGAACGGGTCGCCGACCGTGTCTCCGACCACCGCAGCGGCGTGCTCATCAGAGCCTTTGCCGCCGTGATGCCCCAGCTCCACGTACTTCTTGGCGTTGTCCCATGCGCCGCCCGCGTTAGCCATGAAGATGGCGAGCAGGAAGCCGGAGACGATCGAACCGATCAGCAGTCCGCCCAGCGCTTCGGCCGAGACCAGGGCGCCCACAAGGACAGGGGAAACGACGGCGATCAGTCCCGGGAGGAACATCGCTTTGAGCGCGCCCTGCGTGCTGATGTCCACGGCGCGTGCGGCATCCGGCTTCACGCCTTCTTTGCCCTCACGCAGCCCGGGTATCTCACGGAACTGGCGTCGCACTTCGACGATCATCGCGTTCGCAGCCGTACCAACCGCCTGCATCGTGAGTGCGGCGAACAGGAACGGAAGCATGCCGCCGATGATCATGCCGACCAGCACCTGCGGCTCGATGATCGACAGATCCTTCGGGTCGATGTCGGTCACGGTGACGTAAGCCACCATCAAGGCCAGCGCCGTCAGGACGGCGGAGCCGATGGCGAAGCCCTTGCCGGTCGCGGCCGTTGTGTTGCCAAGGGCGTCCAGCGCGTCCGTGCGCTCGCGAACCTCCGGGTCAAGGTGCCCCTGCTCGGCGATTCCACCGGCGTTGTCTGCGACAGGCCCGTAGGCATCGGTCGCCAGCGTGATTCCAAGCGTTGAGAGCATCCCGACCGCGGCTACCGCAACACCGTAAAGGCCGGCGAGTTCGTCGGCGATCAGGATCCCTGCCACGATGGCGAATGCCGGGATGACGGTGCTGAGAAGGCCCATCGCAATTCCGGCGATAACCACCGAGCCGGCCCCGGTCTCGGACTGTTTGGCAATCCACTGCGTCGGCTTGTTCTCGTAAGAGGTGAAGTACTCGGTGGCGGTGCCGATCACCTGTCCGACAACAAGTCCCGTGACCACAACCCAGAACAGTTCAAACGGCAGATCCAGCCCGTTGATCACAAGCGCCGTGGCGGCAAGTGCCAGGATCCCAGCGCCAAAGATGCCGGTCCGCAGTGACCACAGCAGCCGGCCCATCGAAGCGTTCGGTCCGGTCCGCACTAGAAAGGTGCCGATGATCGAGGCGATGATACCGATCCCCGCTATAGCCATCGGGAGAACCAGTAATGCTGAATCAAATCCGCCCGCTTCCAGCGAGAAGAACCCCGCGCCGATAGCGGCCAGGGCCAGCGAGGCAATCATCGCCCCGACGTAGGACTCAAACAGGTCAGCGCCCATCCCGGCCACGTCACCAACGTTGTCGCCAACGTTGTCAGCGATCGTTGCGGGGTTGCGAGGGTCGTCCTCAGGAATCCCGGCTTCCACCTTGCCCACAAGGTCAGCACCGACGTCCGCCGCTTTCGTGTAAATACCGCCACCAACACGTGCAAAGAGCGCTATCGATGAAGCGCCAAAACCAAATCCGGCGACGATGTTCGGATCCCGGAAGATGGTCCACAGGATCACGATGCCAAGCAGGCCGATTCCCGTGACTGTCAGTCCCATCACGGTGCCGCTGCCGAACGCCACCCGCAGCGCTGAGTTCAGCCCGTCCTGCGCGGCGGTCGCGGTTCGGGTGTTAGCCCGTACGGCGATACTCATGCCAACGTATCCGGCAAGCCCGGAGCCAATGGCGCCAAAAAGGTAAGCTATGGCGGTCCAGGGGCCGTCGGCGTCAACACCCGCCTCGCGGGCGATCCCGTTTAGTTCATCGATCTTGGCGTTGCCCAGTATGTTGTAGTCAACGAACACGCCGATGATCACGGCGACAACGACCACGAATACCGACAGGATCAGGTACTCGCGCTTCAGGAAAGCGTTGGCGCCTTCCTTGATCAAATTACCGATCTCTCGGACTTCATCCGAGCCCTGGTCTTTACGCAACACTCCGATCGCCGTGATCGCAGCAGCAATCAGGCCGATCGCCCCGGCTGCTATCGCGAACCAGAGAAGCTCGGGGGCGTCTTTCATCGGATCCAAATGTCTTACCCCTTAAACATCGGGCGAATGCGACATATCGTCGCGTTCAATAAATCCATCAGATTTCCGTGACCACAAAACAGGCAATGGGTCGAAATTTTTCGGCTTACCAGACCGTTTGTGATTTCCAGCACATACGCTATCACCCACTCGGTCAGAGGGTCAATGAAAACGGCGCGTGGTTACGAAATTCGTAAGCAATCTGGCAGATGCATCAGAACCGGCATAACCGGGCACGTGGGCGCTTCGATCGCGTTCCTGGCAACAGAAACACCTGATGCCTCTAGGTTTTGCAGACCCCATTCGACTCGGTCACCGTTCCGGCTGTCGGGTCGAATATCCAGGTGTGGGAGTTGAGGCCGATGGACGCCACTAGCTCCCAGGTATCACCGACAATTTTGACCGAGCTGTAGCCACCGGCAGGCCCGTCACAACCATTCGCCTTGATGATCTCTTTAACACGATCGCCAGCCTGCTCTTCCGTCAGACCGCCAGGGTTCACCGTGGAGTCATCGCCGCCGTCGCCTCCACAAGCGACCAAAATGGTCAGCGATGCAATGCCGACCAGAACAAAAAATATCCACTTAGATCGCATGTGTTTCCCTTATGAACTAATTGCCCCCCGAACCTCGGGGAAACGCGGACGTGGCTCGCATTCCGCGATCACCGTAACAGACCCTTGCCGCCTGCGTGGACGGTATCGGCACAAGGCGTCGCTCGGCCAATGTTTTTCCGGCTTCAGATTGAAGCTTTCGGCTCCGGCCGACGCCATCCCCGGGTGCGCAAGCTCAGGAACGTGAACTATCGATCAGTTCCACCAGCTCGCGCGTCGCCGCTTTCGGATCCGCCGCCAGCCCGACTGCGCTGATCACGCAGACCATCTCTGCGCCGGCCTCGAGCACCGCGTCCATGTTGGACACGTTGATCCCGCCGATGGCGGCGATCGGGATATCGACCTGCTTCCGGATGCTCGCAAGCGTCTCCAGTCCGGCGGACACTGTCACCTCTTTGGTTTCCGTACCGAATATGGCGCCAACGGCCAGGTAATCTACCTGGTCCGCTATAGAAACCAGGGCTTCCTGCATGGCGTGATTGGAAGTGCCGATCATCTGGCCCGGCGCAAGCACTCTTCGCGCCGCCGCCACAGGCAGATCCGTCTGGCCAACATGCAGGCCATCCGCTTCGCTCAAGACCGCGACATCGGCGTGGTCGTTCATAAAGAACAGTGCACCTGCCCTTTTGCAGATCTCACTGAGCCGCACCGCCGTCTCCAGCATCGGCCCCTTGTCTGAGACCTTGTCCCTCAGCTGAATGATTGTGGCTCCTCCATCCAGAGCGGCCTGCGTCACGTCCTCCACCGAACGATCGCCGGTGTGCTCCGGGTCGACGATCACGTACAGGCCGCGGAGCCGATTCTGGATGCCGTTTGATCCCATGTATTGCAAGTACCTTTGCCCGGGCAACCGTCGCTGAATAAATCTGAGAGCCCCCAGAAGGGCGGGGAGTGTAGCATGTGGCGACCATCGATTCGGCGCCCTGTCCGGGCCGTGAATCGCCCGGAACGACCGGGATTTAACAATCGTCATCACAGCCCGAATCGGACTGAAATATATGCCTCACTACAAGGTCAACGAAGATCAACTGCTCGGATGGATAGACTCGCTCTCCAACTGGGGACGCTGGGGCGGTGACGACGAGCTCGGTACACTCAACAACCTGTCTCCGGAACTAACCAAACGCGCTTTGGCACTGGTCGAAGACGGCACGACCGTCAGTTGCGCGGCACCCCTTGTATTCAACCAGGCGGAACCCGACGTGCCTCGCCCCCCGGTCCACTACATGGTCGGTGCAGGCGAAGCGTACCGTCCGGGGGATGGCCCGGGTCGCCAGGTCGCAATGGACTTCTTCGGTCTGATCTTCCACGGGCACACCGTCACTCACCTGGACAGCCACGCTCACTTCATGTGGGACGGCCACCTGTACAACGGCCGGCCATCGTCGTCGGTCAAGATTGGTGAGGGAGCCACCGAGGGCGATATCTCCGTCACCCACAAGGGGATCATCACCCGTGGGGTGCTTGTCGACGCGGCGCGCGGGCGGGGTGTGGACTTTATCGAGCGCGGGGACGGCGTGAGCCTGGCGGACATCGAGAAAGCCGAAAAAGAGGGTGGATTCAAGGTCGGGAAGGGCGACGTGTTACTCATGCGCACCGGCCAGTTCGGAGAGCGTCAGCGAAGCGGCCCCGTGGACGTGAATACCGCGGGTTCTTCCGGCCCACTTCCAGAGCTGCTCCCGTTCCTCAAGGAACGCGACATCGCTGTGATGGGCACCGACACCGGAAACGACGTGACGCCCACCCGGTCAGAGATCTTCACCAACCCCGTACACCAGGTGTTCATCCCGGCGATGGGCGGATGGATCCTGGACAACGCATGGCTCGACGACCTGGCCGAGGAGTGCGCCCGGCGCGGACGCTGGGAGTTCTTGATCAACATCCTGCCGCTAAGGCTGAAAAACGTGACCGGGTCCCCGGTAAACCCGGTGGCGGTGTTTTAGAGCGATACCCCCCTAAGTTCCAACTGCCATATCCGAGGACGACCTCCCCGCCGGGGCGGCCCTCCACTCCCCGCCCGCCATTGGCGCGTGCCTCGTCTCCGTTACCGGGCGGCTCCGTGAGCGTCAGGTTCCTCGTGCGGGCGTCCCGTAGATGGCGACCGCTTCGCGGACCGGGGCGAAGGTCAGCCGGTGACCGGTGATCGGGCCTAGCTCGCGCAACGCCTCAAGATGTGTGGCCGTGCCGTAACCTTTGTGCGACGCAAACCCGTAGCCCGGAAAGCGGGAGTCCCACACGGTGGTCATCAGCCGGTCCCGCGTGACCTTGGCGATGATGGAGGCGGCGGCGATGCTGCGGCAACGGGCGTCGCCCTTGATCATCGAAGTCTGAGGAAGGTTCACGCCCGGCAGCTCCAACGCATCGATCAATAGATGATCCGGTACTGGCTCAAGCAGGTCCACGGCGCGCCCCATCGCTATACGCGTGGCGGCCACTATCCCGAAACGGTCGATCTCCCCTGCGTCGGCCGCGCCGCAGGCGTGGCCGACGGCGAACTGCTCGATGTAGGCGGCGGCCCGGTCACGTTTATCCGGCGTCAGTTGTTTGCTGTCACGGATGAGTTCGAGACCGTCGGCCGGTAATTCAACCGGCAGGATCACAGCTCCCGCAACGACAGGACCGGCAAGCGTGCCTCGTCCGACCTCATCAACACCGGCCGCGGCTGTGTAGCCCTGCTTTCGCAAAGCTATTTCGAAAGAGTCGTCCGGGAGGGGCCGTCTAGATGTCGTGGCCAACGGGAAGGCAGTCCTTTTCATTAGCCCGGAAGCACGTTCCCAAGCGTTTCGATCTACCACCGGAGCATACGTGTTCCCCGGGCGCCAACTCCCCTTTCCCAATCGGGGAAGGTGCAGGGTGAGGGATACAAGGGCGGATCGGAAATCGATCTTGAGTCCAGGTGCGTGATCCGGTCCTTCGAGAGCCTCAGAACACGGTTACGCGGTTTGTAGGGGCGTTTGCCAATACGCCCGCGGGCGGGGCAATCGGCGGCAGTTTGAGCATTGTGCGGAAACCTTCGGCCGTCCATACCGGCTCACCGCCCTCGATATAACGGTCGTACCAGTGGTCTTCCGCCCCGGCCATATGCCACACGCTCCACGCAATGTGGTTGGAGTTCGGCGCCGGCTGCCGGTAAAGTTCCACCGGAGACAGGCCCTCGACGGCCGCTTTTACCCCGGTCAGGTATTCATCTATGCCGCTTCGAACGACGACCCTATGGTCCATGCGAAACATGTCCCGGCGAATTTTGTAGACCAGGAGCTACCCGGCGTGAGGCCTCTGAATAACTCGATACGCGACGAAATTGATGCGCTTCCCGGTTTAGCCGTTCAATCCCCGCAGCATCCCTCGCAGGTATGCGACCTGGCCCAGGTGCTGGCCCTGCTCGATGAGGACGTGGCCCATCACCCACCCCACCGTCGGCCGGTCGGGACGGTCCCTCTGACGGGGCTGGCTCAAGTGGCGGGGCTGGCTCAAGTCATCAGGCGTAAGCGACTCCAACACCTCTAATGTTTTGACGCGTACCGCATCGAAGTATTCGAGAATGTCGGCCATCGCCAGTTTTGGAAATCCCGCCACGTCTTCGGCGCTGTCCCTGGCTCCGTTCCCGTTTGCGATGAGCCGGAAACGTGTGGGGTAATCGCCCGTGACCCAGACCGTTTCATTCCCCCCTATGTAGCCGTTGTACCAGCTGTCTTCCACACGTGCCATGTGCCACACGAGCCAGGCGATATGGTTCGAGTTTGGAGATGGTTGCCAGTAAAGCTCGACCGGCGTCAGGCCGTCCAATGCGGACTTCAGATCGGTCAGGTATTCAGCCAGTCCGTAACGTGTCGCTTCCCGGTGTGCCATGCGTATTCCCCTTTTGGCCGACGGTGATTAGCGGTGTACGCAGGCTACCCGGCAGGTGTTGCAGCGGCAACGTGTACACATTGTGTCGCGAACAACAGGCGACTGGCACGTGAGTCGTTCGGGTCGATCGACATCGATCCATGGTCGGATAGTCATTAGCCCCTACGCGTTATCGCGCCCGGTTCTCGGCCAGTTCCGGCAGAGCGCAATCGATCATGCCGCCGCCCAGTACTGTTTCGCCATCGTAAAAAACGACGGCCTGACCGGGCGTGATGGCCCGCTGCGGGAACTCGAACTCGACGATAGCGCTATCGCCGTCCGGGCGTACAAGTGCCGGGATGTCCGTGCCGTGATACCTGATACGTGCCTCGACGCGGGCTCCTTCGGCAGGCGCCCTCGCGGAAATCCAGGTAACCCCGCCGGTCGCCAGTCTGTGGCGCATCAGTTGCTCGGCGTATCCGACGGTGACCCGCCCTTTTTCGGCGTCGATGTCCGTCACGAAAATCGGGCGAGACGATCCGCCGGGTAGCGGCAACCCTTTGCGCTGGCCGACCGTAAACCGGTGCACACCGTCATGTTCAGCCAGTACGGCCCCTTCTGAGTCGACGATGAGCCCGGGCGTCCGTACGTTCAACCTCGGCTCTACAAACGCCTTGTAATCGCCATCCGGGATGAAGCAGATGTCCTGGCTGTCCGGCTTGTCCGCCACCGGAAGTCCGGCCTCGGCGGCGATGTTCCGGATCTCGTCCTTGTCGTAGCCGCCGATGGGAAAGAGCAAGTTCGATAGCTGTTCCTGGTCCAGCGTGAACAGCACGTACGACTGGTCCTTGCCGGGATCGGTGCCACGCATCAGGCACCATTCCCCGTCTTGCTGTTCGATTCGGGCGTAATGGCCCGTCGCCACAAAATCGGCGTCCATAAACTTCGCACGACGCAGCAGAAACTCGAACTTGAGCTTGTCGTTGCACGCCAGGCAGGGATGGGGTGTGCGCCCTCGCTCGTATTCGGACACGAAGTAGTCCACGACATGCTTCTTGAACTCCTTTTCGAAGTTCAGGAAGTAGTGTTTCACGCCTATGGCGCGGCAGACATTGCGTGCGTCTTCAACGTCTTCGATCGAGCAGCAGGATCGGCTGAGGCGGGGTGCGTCATCGTCCGGCACGGCGAACAATCGCATCGTGACGCCGATGACCTCGTAACCCTGCCGGGCGAGCAGGTATGCGGCGACCGACGAATCAACGCCGCCGGACATCGCCACGACGACCCGCTTCCCGTTGCCAGAGGTTGTGGCAGAGGCTTCAGTTGTTGGGGTAATCCGGGTTTCGCCCATCGAATTAGCGTATCACGCAGACCGCGAACCGCCCCGGTTTGGTCCGTTCGTGTGTTTGAATGTCAGGGATGACAGAAAACGAATCTGAAAAACAGTTCCTCGAACTCAAGGATTTCGCACGGATGGCTCTCGACGAAGCGTCCGAAGCGCTCGGTTCTGACATAGCGCTGCTCGATCTACGGGGCATCAGCCAGTTCGTTGATTTCTTCGTGATCGCAAGCGGCGAAACGGCGCGCCATCTGGATTCGATGGCCGACGACGTCGTGCGGGCGCTCCGCAACAACGGCCTGCGGGTGCATCACCGTGAAGGCACAGGCGCGGGCGGCTGGGTTTTGTTGGATTTCTCCGGCCTGGTGGTCCATCTTTTCTCACGGTCCACCCGGGAGTTCTACGGCCTGGAAGACCTCTGGGCCAGGGCGCCGGAGATCGTGCGCGTCCAATAAGGGCCGGCTTACTCCGCCGGACGCTCGTAAAGGTGGAACACCGCAGGGGCGGGGCTTGCTTCGCCCGCTCGCGCAATCACAGACATATTTGTACGTGAACGCTCTTGGATTTTGCCGTTTTTCAAGCGACAACTCCCTCACCTCGTTGCTGACACGCCGTAGGGGCTGATTAGTATCCACTCTCGGGTCGATGCCAATCGACCCGTGCGAACATTTCCGATACAGGCGGGATTGCATGTACCCAACCGGTCGACGTACGAATGTCCGCACCAACGCACCCTGAGGTTCTCGGAGGGCGCGGTTTCACAACAACGCCCAATCGACCAGCTACTCGATCAACCAGTCGTCAATCGCCCGCGTGTAATCCACCAGTTCATCCTCGCTGAAGTACAGCGCAACCTCACGCGCCGCGTCTTCCTCGTTGGCTGATCCATGAATCACGTTCCGGCCGATCTCAACCGCCAGGTCACCGCGTATGGTGCCGGGCGCGGCTTCCGCCGGGTTGGTCGAACCCATGACTTTACGGGCGATCGAGATCGCGCCCGGGCCATCAAGGCATATCGCAACCACCGGCCCGGAAGTGATGAACGCCACGAGGCCCGAGTAGAACGGTTTGCCGACGTGCTCGCCGTAGTGTTCGGCCGCCAGTTCGTCAGATATCTGAAGCAGTTTCATGCCTGAGATACGGAGACCGGTCGCTTCTAATCGGCCGATCACCTGTCCGGCGATGCCCCTTTGAACGCCATCGGGTTTCACCAAGATCAGCGTCTTTTCGTTGGCCATTTGGGTTCGATTCCTTCTGTTTAAGCGGGTTTTCGGGGAGTTTTCGGTTGCCTGTTCCCGTCCAGTAGCCGTGGTTTCGGCGTCGAGATAGCGGGAGCGCGAGCGTACGTAATTTCGACATCGGACGGGTCCCGGGCTCCGCCGTCCGCAAGCTTTCGCAACGCCACCCGGACCAGTGCGTTTGCGCCGCGTGTGGGCGCTTCACCAGAAAGGATAAGCGCCTGATCGACGTGATCGGTGAACTTCCCGACCGATTCTCCGCAGAACGCCGTCCCCTCGGGGCAGGCTGCTACGCAATCGCCGGGTTTGTCGAGACCGATTCTGTCCAGGGCGAGGCCGTTCTGGCCGGGCAGGTAAAGGCCCCATGCGACGCCACTGGAACCGGCATCAACGACGGCGCAGGCCGGACCGTCCTGGTCGGCCCAGGGTTCGATTTCAACCTCAAAGGTAGGTATCGGCAGCAGTTGAATATCCCCCGCCAGCGCCATCCCCTGCCCCGTGGCGAGTCCGACGCGCAGCGCAGAGAAACTGCCGGGGCCGATGACAACGGCGATCTCCGTCAAATCAGATATCGAACGGCCGGCGTTTTCCAGAGCTTCATGGATCTTCGGCAGCAGCTCGACCCCGTGGTTGTATTGCGAGAACCATGATCGACTGAAGACCTTCACATCCTGGTCGACCGTGCTCGAGGGAGCATTATCTGCCACAACTATCGCGACCGTGGCGTACCGGGTGGCTGTGTCTATCGCGAGCAGGCAGGTCAACGGTCGCTCCCGGCGTATCGGCCCGTTTCGGCGGCGGCGCGCATCGCTGCCAGCAGGTGACAGGCAGCCTCCCCTGTAGCGGTCGCTTTGAGCAACCTGTCGTTCGGCGCTTCGCCGAATCCCATATCTATCTCGAGGGCCTGCTCCGGAAACTGATCGCGCGCCCGCTCCGGCCACTCAACCGCCAGCGCTGCGCCGCGATCCAGGTAGTCGTCCAGCCCCAACTCGCCGATCTCCTCCGGTCCGGAGAGCCGGTACAGGTCGCAGTGCGCGAGCATGAGGCGTCCGGCGTATTCGTTCACAAGCACAAAGGTAGGGCTGCGCGTCTCGGCGTCTGTCTCGATTCCACGGGTCATGCCCTCTACGAACCGTGTCTTCCCTGCGCCAAGCTCGCCCCGCAGCAGCACCACGTCTCCCGCCGCAAGTACCTCGCCGACGGCCTTACCGATGGCCATGGTTTCGGCCTCGGAGCGTGTTGTGATGGCCAATACTTCGGGCCCAAATTCCGACTCGGCAGCACCCAGTGGATCAGGCATCCAGATGATCCCACCCGCCGCCGGTTATCTCGATCGGCCGGGCGCGTTCGTCAAGCACCGTCACTGTGCCGAGCTCGCCCTCGATCACCTCGCCGATTACGGATACCGGCACTCCCAGCGAGGGCACGATCGCCGCCATGACCGGCTCGGGCGCGGTAAACAGCAGTTCGTAATCCTCGCCGCCCGTCAGGGCGATATTTGTGTAGTCGTCCGGGAAGCAAGCTTTCAGATTGTCGCTGACCGGAACCGCCGACATCCGTATCTGCGCGGCCACGCCTGATGCCCGACACATCTTTCCTATATCGTCGGCAATTCCGTCGCTGACATCCATCGCCGAGAGCACGCCGCCAGTGACAAGCCCGATCCCCGCCGCCATGCGCGGTATCGGCCTGAAATGGGCACGCTTCAGCGCATCTGACGCCTCACCGGACAGCCCTTCCGCCAGGGCGCGCACGCCTCCGCCGGAATCGCCGATAGTCCCCGTAACGGCGATCAGATCGTTCACCGCAACGGCGTCCCGTCTGAGCAGCGCCGCGCCTCCGGGATCGGCCTTAGAGCCGGGATCAAACTTCAGTTGCGACGCGGCCGTCGGATAGCCGGCGCCCGCCGTAGTTCCCGTCATCGAGCCAGCCATCAGCCGCGCTCGGTTGAACGCCGCTCCGCCGTTTGTCGCCACCGCCTCACCGGTCATCGCCACCGTGATGAACAGCACCGGGGAACTGACGATATCGCCGCCCGCCACGGCGCCTCCGAACTCACCCGTAATATCGGCAATTCCCCGGTAAAGCTCTTCGAGATCGGACACCGACTCGTCGCCGGTCAGACCCAGTGTCACCAGCGACATGACGGATCGAGCGCCCATGGAACCGACATCGCTAAGGTTGACGGCCATCGACTTCCAGCCGAGGTCGCGCCAGGGTATCTGCCCCGTGCGGAAATGAACGCCGTCCACCATCGTGTCCGTGGTGTAAACGTCAGTTACGGTCCCACGCCGGACCCCGGCGCAGTCGTCGCCGATGTCCAGCACCAGCCCGGGAACGCCGTCGCCATTCTTCGCGGATTCCGTGAGGATGCCCACCAGGTGCTCGATAAGACCGAACTCGCCCAGAGACGAGGCCGGTGTTTCTTTGCCGTCAGAAGCCATATCCCGATTATAGTTTCACGGCCGTCGGCGTACCGCTCAATTACCATCTGGCTTCGGGGTTAACCACAAGATCCGCCCAATGCGAACACTCCTACTCTCCGACATACACTCAAATTTGCCCGCCCTTGAAGCCGTCCTGGCCGACGCCGAGGGCGAATTTGACGCCGCGTGGGTATTGGGTGACACCGTCGGCTACGGGGCCGACCCTTCGGCGTGCGTCGCCATCGTCCGCGACCTCGACGCCCTCGCCATCGCCGGCAACCACGAGATGGCGGCCATCGGGAACATGACGGCGGAGCATTTCAACCCTGTAGCGCGACGGGCCATCGAGTGGACGGCAAGTGTTCTGAGCGAGGACGAGCGGGAGTATCTTCTTGGCCTGCAGTTGGTCGAGACCGCTGGCCGCTTCACGCTTGTGCACGGCAGTCCGAGCGACCCGGTATGGGAGTACCTCACGACGCCGTATCAGCTCCTGGTAAACCTGGAGCACTTCGAGACCACGGCCTGCGCTGTGGGTCACTCGCACCAGCCGTTCAACATCGGCGTGAGCGACGGCAAGGCAGAGCAGGTCAAGCACACGCCGGGCGAGCGAGAGCGACTCATCGGCGACCGGCTCTACGTGAACCCGGGCAGCGTTGGCCAGCCGCGTGACCGTGACAAGCGTGCCAGCTTCGCCCTCCTGGATCAGCAGGCGTGGGACATCGAGTTCCGCCGGGTCGAGTACGACACCCCCCGTGCACAGGCGCGCATCCGGGAGAAGAGGCTTCCTGATTTTTTTGCGGATCGCCTGGCGCTTGGGCAGTAGACTTTTGCCGCCGTGCGGCGTGCTTATAATCGGCCCCTGAAATCCAGAAATACCCGGCCACCACGATTCCGGTGTGAGCCCGGTCCGCACCTTGAGGAGCGTTATCAGATATGCCCAGCATCCACGTCTACATGCACGAAGGCCGCACCGTTGACCAGAAGCGCGGCCTGGCACAAGACATCACGGCCGCGATCGTGAAGAACACCGGCGCTCCGGCAGAGGCCACAGAGGTTGTGATCCACGACGTGCCGAAGACCAACTGGGCGATCGCTGGCAAGCTCGCCTCGGACGCTTAAGTTGCCCGACGAGAGCGATGTCGTACGCGTCCTAGACACCATCGGCGTGACGTACGAGATGGTGGAGTGCGACCCTGAGTTCGCCGATACGGCAGCGTTCTGCGAGAAGTACGGTTTCCCGCCAGAGCAGTCGGGCAACACCATTCTCATAGCGTCCAAGCGGGGCGAGAAAAAGTACTCGGCCTGCATCGCGCTGGCGCACACGCGCCTGGACGTTAACCACACCGTGCGCGACCTGATGGGCATACGCCGGCTGTCGTTTGCGTCGGCCGACGAGACGGCGGAGCTGACCGGCATGATGATCGGCGGGGTGACGCCCTTTTGCTTGCCGGACGACCTGCCTGTTTATGTGGACAGCCGGATCATGACGCTTGACTACGTGATCTTGGGCGGGGGTAGCCGGTCGGCCAAGGTCAAAATTGACCCGGAGATCTTCAATCAGATGCCATCCGTGACGGTGGTGGATGGATTGGCGAACTAGAAACGGGAAGGATTGATGCTCTGGATACCGTAGGAGCGGATTGGCATCCGCCCGTACCCGTACTTCGAGAGCCTCAGCATGGGTGCGAGTCGCAGGTGCAACATCCACATCAACCCACGCTTAAGAAAAGAATCTTGCTTTGAGGTTCTCGAAGGGTCCATCCAGCAACGACGCGTCCCCCACTTCCGGCGGGAGAGGGTCCGGGTGAGGGAGAAGGGTTGATGCGCCCTTCAGCCATTTGGCCGTCACGTCCGAGCGCTGAATCTCACGAAGGGCGCCTCCCGCAAGAACAACCAACCCCAACATCTGTTGACACAATCCCACCCCCATGATCGAATTGAACGTCGGCCTTGGAAGCCGAGCCTGGGCATGGTCCGCTAGCTCAATTGGCAGAGCAACTGACTCTTAATCAGTAGGTTCTCGGTTCGAGTCCGAGGCGGATCACCAAAGCTATTTCATTCGTATGACGAGACCCTGGGTAGCCTGGGGTCTTTTCGCGCCGCGGGTCATTCGCGTTTCGCCGTCGGCGTTTTGTAACAAAGTGGGCTGTATCCCCTCCCCCCACCAAGACAGCAGAGTTGTAATTACACCGATCAGAATCAGTGTTGTGGCCAACCTGGGTTGTGATCGCGCCGAGTAGTCCGAATGGCCGACGGTAAAGGATCGGATTTTCAATCCTCAGGTCGCCGGTTCGAATCCGACAGGGCCCACCAAACGCGCCTGCTCCTTCCCTGTATCATCCCGCTCATCATGACAAGTGTGCGGATGCAAATGTGAATAGACCGGCTCCTCAATCAACCCGAGGAAACAGCGGATCTGCGCGATTTGGCGTGGTTGCGGTAGTGAATATGAACGAAGACATCAACGACGACATCGCTGAATCGGCCGCTTGGTGAGTAGGCTCGGCGTCACTGCCTCGCTGGGATGGGTGAGCGCCGACGCGCGCATCGTGATCCTTGCCCGCGCGCTGCGCACGTTCGCCATGGGCTTTCTGGCCGTGATCCTGGCGGTGTACCTGGCCAGAGCAGGCTTCAGCCTCACGCAGATCGGTGCTTTCTTCAGCGTCGGGGTCGCCGGTTCGGGTATTTTCGCATTCCTTGTCACCCTGGGCGCTGAACGAATCGGACGCCGTCGCCTGCTCGTGGGGTTCTCTCTTCTGAGCGCTGCCGCGGGACTTGCATTGATGGTGACGGACCTCGCAGCCGTGCTCATGCTGTTCGCGTTCATGGGCACGCTGAGTGGCGGGGGCGGGGGCGCTGCCGGACCTGCGCAGCCGCTCGAACAGGCGGCGCTCGCCGACGCGGTGACCCCCGACAGGCGGACCGATCTGTTCGCGACCTACCGGATAGTCACGACCGCCGCGGGCGCGTTGGGAGCGCTCGCCGCCGGACTGCCCGCGGTGCTCGGCGGAAGGTTCGGACTCGACGAGAACGGCGCCTACCAGGTAATGTTCGCCGTCTTCGCTACGAGCATGGTGCTTGTCGCTCTGCTGTACACCAGGCTGTCGTCCTCCGTGGAAGCCACTGGCGAGGAAGCCACCGCTGAGCGGCGGGCGTGGACAAACCCGTTGAGCCTGCCTTCCCGGCGCTCGATCTTCACGCTCACAGGGCTGTTCAGTGTTGACCACTTCGCCGGCCAGCTCGTCATCCAGAGCTTGGTGGCCTACTGGTTCACCACCCGTTTCGACCTTGAGATCGGTTCGCTTGCCTTCGTGTTCTTCTTTTCGCAGTTACTCGCCGCCATCTCCCTGTGGCTGGCGGCGAAGATCGCCAACCGGATCGGGCTGATCAACACGATGGTGTTCACGCACATCCCGTCCAGCATCTTCCTGATCGCAGCGGCGTTCGCGCCGACAGCGTGGGCGGCCATCATGTTCTGGCAGCTAAGAGCTTTCCTGGGTCAGATGGATGTGCCCACGCGAGATTCGTACACGATGGCTATCGTCGGGCCACAGGAACGAGTAGCGATGGCCGGCATAAACATGACCGGACGAAGTCTGGCGGGCACCGCGGGCCCGTGGGTGGCCACAACCCTGTGGACGACCATTTCGGCCGCAGCTCCGTTCGTTGCCGCCGGTGGGTTGAAGATCGTCTACGACGTGTCTCTCTACTTCATGTTCAGAAACGTGAAGCCGCCCGAGGAGCAGTAGGCGGATGGCCTTTCACATATTCGCGCAGTGACAGGTCCGGAAAGGATGCGATCCGCCGAGGAATGTTGACCGCCGCCACCGATTGGCAGGCAGCGGCGGAATCTGCGGGATTCGCGGCGGCGACCTGTGGATGCGTCGGCATTCGGTCCGTGTCTGCGATAGTGTCCACTCATGCGTTCGTCTTATTAGAACGGGATCCGGCGGAATTGTTCGGGCGACATCGTGGTAAATACCCCGGGTCCGGCCGATAGCCCATCATGGAGTCAGATCGAAATGAGATTGGAAAACAAAGTCGCCATAGTCACCGGCGGCGCAAGCGGCCTGGGTGAGGCAACCGCAAAGCTGTTTGCGTCGGAAGGGGCCAAAGTGATCGTGGCAGACGTTTTAGAAGACGAAGGCCGCGCGATCGAGGCCGAGATCTCAGAAATGGGCGGCGAAGGGACGTTTATGCGGCTCGACGTTACCGCCGAAAGCCAGTGGGAGGACGTTGTAGCTACGGCTGTTTCACGGTTCGGGAAGCTCGATGTGCTCGTCAATAACGCCGGTATCAGCGGCTCTGATCCAGACATGACGAACACCGGATTGTGGGACCGATTGATGGAGATCAACGCCAAAGGAGTGTTCCTGGGCGTCAAGCATGCAGTTCCAGAGATGAAGAGGGCGGGCAGCGGAGCGATTGTGAACATTTCGTCCATATCAGGCATGGTCGGCCAGGGGTACGTTCACATGGGATACAGCGCCTCGAAAGGAGCAGTCCGGTTGCTGACCAAGTCCGCCGCCGTTCAACATGCCGGTGACGGCATACGCGTTAATTCGGTGCATCCCGGGGTGATGGATCCGATGCGGACGTCGAAAATCACCGCCACGTCTGAGGTGCGCGATCAGATGTTGGCGTCAGTGCCGTTGGGGCGGGAAGGCACACGCCTGGAGGTTGCCAACGCAGTTCTGTTCCTTGCGTCGGATGAGGCGTCGTATATCACGGGAGCTGAATTGATGGTGGATGGAGGGTTCACCGCCAATTGAGCGCCTGAATCAGGCGAGATTGGTATGTAGACGACAGGGTCCGTCGGACTGGCCTGCGGGCCCAAGTTGGAGAACTCAAATTGCCAGATCTGGAAGTTCGGCGGCTTGGTCGCTCGGAGATGAAACCAATGGCGCTCGGGTTGGGCGGCGGGCACCTAGCGGGTCCGGAGCAATCAGACGCAACTGCGATCGCCCTGGTTCGTGGCGCGATTGAACGTGGTGCCAATTTCGTGGATACGTCGCCGGACTACGGCCTCAGCGAGCGGCGAATTGGAATGGCACTTGCCGACGGCTGGCGAGACAAAACGTACCTGCAGACGAAAGTAGGTTCTCATCCGAAATACTTGCGCGACTGGTCGAAAAAGGCAACGAACTGGAGCCTGGAGAACAGCTTCAAAATGTTGCAGACCGAGTACGTCGATTCCGTGCTGATCCACGGCCCGCGTCACGACATCGAAGGACCACTGGGCGAATGCCTGAAGGTGATGCTCGACTGGAAGGAGAAGGGGCGAGTAGGCGCCGTCGGCGTCGGAGTGCGACAGCCGGAGTTTCACCGGCGTGCAATCGAAGCTGGAGTAGACATCGTGCTGTCGTTCCTAGATTACACCTTGCTTGATCAGAGCCTTGCCGATGAGACGATCCCCCTTGCGATCAAGCATGACGTCGGGATCATCGTCGGCAGCCCGCTCGGGAACTCGCTACTGGCCGGCCCTGAACCCCTACAGACGGAGGAGGGCATTTACGATGCGGACGGGAAGGTCATCCCGGCGGCCGTCGGCAGCTACCTGGATCCAGCCGCGTTCCCTCGGGCACACGCCATGTGGCAGTGGTGCCGGGCTCGCGACCTCAACATTCGTCACCTTGCCATGCAGTTCGCGATGAACGCACCGGTCAGCGGTAACGGCATCGTTCTAACCGGATCCGCCAACCTGACCGAATTTGAAGAAGCCTACGCGGACGCCACTACGCCGGTCCCGGAAGGAGTCTGGCAGGAGTTCGAAACCGAGTTCGGCGTACGGGTCTAAACTTCGCGTACCGCGCAGATACCGGCATCTTCACGGCGGCTGCGGCTCAGCGGGGGGGGATGGTGGGCCGGTCGGATTCGAACCGATGACGAGCGGATCAAAAGTAAGATGCTTTGACCTGCCTATTGACCACCCACTTTCAGCGAACAGTGAGAGCGGTTTAGCGCTAGATAGATACACCAAAAGAAAAGGAAGCCACTGATCAGATGTCAACTCACCAGATCACAGCTAACGCGTCTCAGGTAATGGTCGAGCAGCTAGTCGCATCCGGAATTGACTACGTGTTCTACAACTCCGGGTCACGCGAAGCCCGTTTCTTCGACTCTCTGCACGCCAACCCGGACATTCAAGGCATCCTTTCGCTACATGAAGGAATCGTCACATCAGCCGCCGGTGGGTACACTCAGGTCAAGGGTGACCCCGCTGTAATCGTCGTCCACCTGGGTGCCGGACTGGCGCAGTGCCTAGGTCAACTCATCAACGTGTGGTCAGCAAGCCTGCCGGTGGTGGTCATCACATTTGCCGGTGACACCGGCAGTTTTGCTGATCGTATCGAACTGGACCTGAGCCATACATTCGGACCGACGTCCATCGCCGCTCCTTTCGTCAAGGCGAGTTGGGCGGTGATAGAACCTGAAGGGTTGCCACAGGCGTTGAGGAGGGCCATACGTGTAGCGAAAACTCCGCCATTCGGCCCGGTACACCTAGCTGTTTACGATCGCCTTCTCGAAGACGACATAGTCACGACGAACATCATCGATGGCGATATCCAGGAGCTCAAAGTCGGGTACCCATCAGACGACGATGTCCAAACCATTTCATCAGCTCTAGATGACGCCGAACGGCCGATGTTTTTTGTGGGGGACGGAGTCTGGAAAAGTAACGCCGAAAAAGAACTCATCGCCCTGGCCGAACACTACGGGGCCGCGGTAACCACCACACCGTTCGGTGATGCGCGGGGTGTGCCCGTCTCTCATCAGCTTCACTGCGGAAGAATCGATACCGCAGTCGAGAGGATCAAACCGGATCAGATTATTTGTTTCGGGGTACGGCACCGAGGAAACGGAAAGGCGGATGACTTCGACGCGTTCGCCACGGCGACCAACATCATCGCAGTCGGTTCGGGGGTTTCTAACTTCCAGAACCTCCCGGGAGTGAGTCTCGAAGTTCTCGCAGATGAAGGAAGGACTATCGATCGCCTCCTCGAAGTTGCAACTACGTCCACTCCATCCTCCAACTACGACGCGAGGCGGGCTGCTGCCGAGGCTCACTCGAAAGCTCTGAGAGAAGAACGACGTTTGGTGACTGGATGGGCGCCAAAACAGTCAGGAAAAGTCCGCCCTTTGGTGCTACTCGACACCCTAGACGAGGAGTTGGAACTTCTTGGCGGGGGCGTTGTGACGTTTGAGTCTCCATCCACCTCGTTTGATTCCGTTCAATCTAAAGAGGGCGGCGGGAACAATATTTACATTCGCTCCGCCGGTGGATCGGAAGGCTATGGCATCGGTGCTGCGATAGGCGCCAAGCTCGCATCACCGGACACCCCGGTCGTGGGCCTGGTCGGAGACGGCTCTACCTTCTACGCAGACTCTGGTCTCTGGACCGCCGTACACCACCGAATCCCTGTGCTTTACGTCATCCCGAATAACGGTACATACGGTGTCGTAGCCGGAGCATTTGGGCAGGCGGGAGAAGTGATGATTGATACGGGCCAGTACGCGAGCGTTGCCCTTGAAGGAATTGAGCCCGTAGCAATAGCCGGGGGGTTCGGCATGGACGGCATCGTCGTAAACGACGAGGCCAAACTTCGGGGTGCGATCAAACACGGTCTGGATGTAGTCATGAACGACCAGCTGCCGTATCTGATTGATGTCAAACTTCCCCTCGGATTACCGGAAGGCGGAACTCCCGCAGAAGTGTGGAAGTTAGGAGGATAACTTAAGCCCGTCCTGATCAGGCGACTGGTCACTACTCTGTGGCCCATCGGATCGAGTCCGAGACGGATCACCACTCTCAACCCATCCGAATATGAAGACCCCGGCCAGTCCGGGGTCTTTTCGTGATTTGTTCATTCGCCCCCGCAATTAGCCGGGCACTCGGTCTGCCAGGCAGCTTGAGTTGCCAGGCGGGAATCCTTGTTCGCCATGGTTGTGAGGATTTTTTGCAACTTCGCTATCTCGGATTCGGACATGAATTCGAGGGGGCATTTGCCTTCGGCGCCTGTTGAGAGGGCTCGTTTGAGGCTCCACTCGAACTCGTCGATCGGGAGTAGGCCGGACGGTCCACTGTGGCGGATCGCGGCGGGCGAGGCTCTGCCTATCGAGTCGCCGACGTTTGCGAACTGGCCGTCCACGACCTGCAACTCCACCACGTGGTCGTAGCCCAGGAAGTACGGCGTGTTGGCTATCTCGATGTGTACTTCCCAGTCCTTGGGATCGTAGACATCGCCTTCGGGAGTGGTCGTAACCGGATTCAGGTCAACCCTGACACGACCTGATATCGAAGCTGTGAGCACGGTCTCGGGAACTACCTCGAACACGATGTCGGGATTGTTCCCGGCGTTCCAGTTTTCGATTGTTCCCTGCCAGAAAGTGCCACCGAACGGGATCAAGATCCATTCACCGGCGAACGAAACTTCACCCAGTGAGCGCGTAACCGGGTCGTACTCACGAGACACCTTGAATGGCAAAACCAGATCGAACGTTGTTGCAGTTGGTACAGGCGTCGGTGTCGGTACTGGCAGAGGAGAAGGAGTGGTACCCCGAGATGTATCGGTACTCGGGGGCGCAGTGGCATCCCCAGCGATTGTTGTCGGCCGAGCCGTTGCCGGGATCGTCGTGCCGTCCTGGATGGTTATATCAACACTTCCGCAGGCAACCAGGGCGACAAACGAGGTGAGGGCGACCAAGGTCTGAAGTCCGTCGAGGCCACCTGCAAGTACGTGCCTGACCCTATCCTCCTTCTCGATGGCCGATCCGCCAATAGTCATTCCACATGATTTCTCGTGGTCGAGAAACCCTACTCCATCCGGAAGGCCGGGTCGGCTGGCGCGCCAAACCCCCATCACACGCGTTCCTTTGCTATAGTCTCGGGCGTCCATCGAGCCGCTAGCCACGTCTGCGAGTGCTGAGCGTGTACCGGCCTTACGGAGCGCAATATGAAACTCCTCTTTTTCGACGACTTCACGTTCGGCGCACTGAAAGGCGACGATCGGGTCGTCGACCTTTCGGCTGAGGTCGCGGGCATTCCGGCTATCGGCCCGCAGGACGTGATCAAAGGCGTCATCAACAACTGGGACACGTACCGGGGCAAGCTTGAAGACGCCGTCGAGTCCGCTGAGGGTGTGCCGGTGTCCAGCGTTCGGCTCCGCCCGCCTCTACCCAAGCCGACCAACATCGACTGCATGGCCGTCAACTACATGGAGGACGGCACCCGGGACGCGCCAGCGCAGATCAACAGCTTCTACAAAACGCCGTTTGCCATCATCGGCGATGGCGACGACATGATCCTCCCGGACGTGCCGGCGACCATTTTTGAGGGCGAGGCAGAGTTGGCGCTCGTGATGAGCAAGTACGGCTCTAACGTCGCCGAAAAGGACGCCTTTGACTACGTCTTTGGATACGTCAACTTCATCGACGGCTCCGCTCGCGGACTGCCGGAAGGCGGCTTCCCGACGATGAAGAGTCGGCACACCTTCGCGCCCATCGGTCCGTACCTTGTGACCAAGGACGAGATCTCCGATCCGCAGAAGTTGCAGGTAACGCTGACGAACAACGGAATTGTCCAGCAGAACTTCAACACGGACGACATGGCGCACCAGCTCGCCCGATGTGTCGAGTGGGTCACCTCGATCCACCCGGTTGAGGCCGGAGACATCCTCGCCACCGGCACGAACCACGGCGGGTTGAACTCATTCCAGGGCGGCGATGTCGTCACGCTGGAGGTCGAAGGGCTCGGCAAGTTGACCATCAACATCACCGACGAACTGAATCGCACGTGGGGCCGCGAGACCCGACATGACATGGCTGCGAAGGGCCAAGAAGGCACGACGCCGCAGATCTCCGGTAAGTACGCGTAGGTAGGCCGTTTAGGGGGACAAATCTTCTCCCTCACCCTTCGCGAGCCTCGGGGTGATTTCGTTGGACTCTCCCGCTGGGAGAGAGGGATTTGGGTGATGAAAAAGGGCCGGGCGGGTAATGCCTGTCCGGCCCTTTTGCGTTTACTTCGTATCGCTGTAGTGGCGAATGACTATCCGCCCGTTCCGGTCGAACAGGCCGGAATCCTCCCCACCGGCGGCGGCATCACCAGTTATCCTCCCGAACTTGATTCAGGATTCACTGGTTTTTCCGAACGCTCGATCGTGTCATTCCGGGTCGAGACGGCGGAGGCGTTCCCCAACCACGGACGAGCCGGCCATACGGCCCGATCCCGAATTGACTTCAGGACGGCAGTAGTGGTGTCTGCGGTGAACAAAGAGGCATCATTGCTGCACTGGCGTATTGCCGCACGCCCGGAGTTCACGCCGAGAAAACTTCTCCCTCACCCCAGCCCTCTCCCGCTGGGAGAGGGGGTTTCCTAGCCTCCCGGTACGTCCATCGCCCTGCCCTCGTCTGAGGACTGGCGTATGGCGTCTATTAAGACGTGTAGCTCTACAGCCGTGTCGAAGTCCGGGTAGCTGCTGTCTTCGCCCCGGATGCCCTTTGCGAACTGATCGTAGAGCTGCCCCACGTTGAACGGCACACCCTTCGGCATCTCTTCGTTCACGTATGTGTGGCGCGCCGGGATGTCGATCTCGGCGAGGTCGTCTCCCCCCTGCACGCCTTCCAACTTCAGACCGCCGACATTGGTGGAGCCGGCCGAGGTCGCTTTCAGCGTGCCTCTTGTGCCGAAGATCTCAAGAGTCAGCCCGCTTCCCGCGTACGGGATGCTGGAGACGTAGACTGACGCCGCGGCGCCGTTCTCTAGCGTGGCGTTGACGAGGATCGTATCGGGCGATGTGACATCGACCATCACGTCGGTGTCGACCTCGTGCCACTGCGGCACCTGGGTCGTGATCTGCGCAGAGACCTTCACGAAATCGCCCGCAACAAAGCGCAGCGCGTCTATCGAGTGGCCTGCGGAAATGGTGAGCGTGTTTGCGCCAAGCTCGACGTCGCGTTGCCAGGTTCGGCCTGAGTCACGGGTCAGCACGCCGCCGCCGATCTGGCGGAGTGACGCCGACAGGACCTCGCCGATATAGCCCGTTTCCACGAGTTCTTTCATGTGCATGACGGCCGGGGCGGCGCGGGATTGTAGGCCAACGATCGCTCGGACGTCCTTCTCTTTGGCCAACGCCGCCAGCTCCCGGGCCTCGTCGGTCGTCTTGCCGAGCGGCCACTCCGTGAACACGTGCTTGCCGGCGTTGATCACGTCCTTCGTGATGTCGTAGTGGGTCGGCACACGGAGCACCACCGCTGCGGCGTCTATATCCGGGTGCGCCAGCATCGTGTGATAGTTGTCGAATGGGATCTTCGCCCCATACTGTCGTGCGGAATCCTCCGCCGTCTCCATGCGGGTCGTGCAGGCGCCGGTCAACTCCCAATCGACACTCGCCTGGCTGGCGGGGAGGTGTGCACGGTGCGCCCATCCGACCGTGGGGCTGGCGCCGATGATTCCGAGGCGTATCTGATCCGGCATGGTTTACCTGCTTTGTCAGGAGCTAATTCTTGAGTCGTAGTGCGCCGGGTACTGTACTGCGGAAGGGCCAAACAGCAAAACGGCGGCGGTCTACAGAGGGTGATCCCTACGGATTGGCGCCAAAACTCCCGCCCGGTGACGACGTGTGGCGGAAAGTTTTGATACCCTCCGGCCTGCCATGTACATGAAACTTTTCACGTTTGTCCTTTTGATCGCTGCCATCTCCATCGCGGCCTGCTCAAGTTCGAGTGCCGACGACAAAGCGGAGTACTTCGACGTGTATCAGGAGTTGATCACGGAGCACGCCGCTACACAGAACACACTGGGGTCCGGCCCGACATTCGATCTCAGTGAAGGTTCCGCCGAGGCAGCCATCAATAAACGCCTGGGTGAACTGAGGATCGCGGCGGCCGAGTTCAATGCGCTCCGGTTCCGCTGGCAGGCTCAGGATCCCCCGGCCGATTTCACGATCCATTACGACCTTGTTGTGCAGTTGCTTGAAAGTTCCAACTCGGGCCTGAGTTTCGCCGTGGATGCTTTCGAGGAGATGAGCCGGCAGGTTGATCTTCCGACCCCGGACACGGACGCTGCGAATGTCCTGATTCGCCAGAGCGAAACGGCGCTCGCCGAGGCGAATGCGTTCGCCTCGGCGGCCAACCGTGAGCGAGACAGGCTCGAACGTTAGACGACGACACCACGGAGTGGGAAAACTATCGATGCTGGACATCACGATCACCAGCGGAACCGTGGTCACGCCCTCAGGCGCCCGGGTTATGGATGTCCACATCGCTGACGGCGTTATCGCAGCCGTCACGCTGCCCGGCAGCGAGGGATTTGAGGCGGCTCGGAGCATCGATGCTGCCGGCATGATCGTCGTGCCCGGCGGTGTGGAACCGCACGCACACATCGGGGGCTTTCGGCAGCCCGAGCGGTCGGGCGCCGAGCCTGTTTCCAGAGCAGCAATCTTTGGCGGCACGACGACGGTGCTTGATTTCGCGACGCAGGTGCCGGGCCATGATCTGTTGCACGCGGTTGACGAGGCGGCGGAGCGCTGGAGGGGGCAGGGGTATACCGACTACGCCTACCACCCCATTTTTGGCCGCCGTGCCAGCGAGAAGGACATCGGCCAGATCCCGGAACTGGTGCAGGCAGGCATCCCCAGTTTCAAGATCTTCACGACCAGCATCCGGCCGCCCAGTCCGCAGATGGAGGATCGGCAGACCGACTTCGGGCGGCTGGGTTCGATCATGGAGCAGGTGGCGGCGAACGGCGGGATTCTGCTGGTGCACTCGGAAGACGACGAGATGGTCCATTACAACTACGAACGCGCCGAGGCCGAGGGTAGATACGACTGGTGGCACATGAACGAGGTGCATTCCCGGGAGTCGGAGGACGTGTCGTTCCGGCGGGTCACGAGGCTGGCAGAGCTCAAGTCGTGCCCGATCTACTTCGTACACGTGAGCGCTGTTGAGGGCATCCAGGCGGTGGCCGCGGCCCGGTCAGCGGGGATGCCGGTGTACGGTGAGACGCTGCACAACTACGCGTCTTTCAGTGCCGCCAATTACCGGGAAGAGAACGGCATGAAGTACCACACCTACCCGTCGCTGAAGGATGAGGCGGACGGACGGGCGCTGTGGGACGCGCTGGTGGACGGGGCGCTGTCCACGGTCGCGACCGATCTGGTGGCCACGACTTGGGAAGAGAAGACCCGGTTCAAGACGGTGGCGGACGTTACAGGCGGCCACAATGGGATCGAGACCCGGGTGGGGGTCGCATACACGGAGGGCGTGGTGCGGCGTGGCATGTCCCTTGGACGGTTTGTGGATATCACGTCGGCCAACCCGGCCCGGATTTTTGGCATGTACCCGCAGAAGGGAGCTATAGTTCCCGGGAGCGACGCCGACATCACGATCATCGATCCGTCGATCAAGCGGAAGCTGACGGCGGACGATCTCCACATGAACGACTACAGCATCTGGGAAGGGTTCGATATCGAGGGCTGGCCGGTCACGACACTGTTGCGGGGGAAGGTGGCGGTGGAGAAGGGTGAGCTGCTGGGTTCGGCAGGGGACGGTCAGTTCTTGAAGCGGTCGATATCCTCCGACGTCACGTCGAGGCCGATCTAGCTAACCACCGGCGGTCACGGCCCCGGTGCCACCGGCCGTCGCGACTGGCATGATGACGAGACCTATGTCGCAGTTTCCGTGGGCGTCGAACACTATTCCGGCTACCAGTGGGCCAGAGACCATCGGGACCACTTCCAGCATACTGGTGACGCCGAGGATGCTCCGGAAGTGGCGCATGCCGTATGCTTCGGCGATGATGGAGCGATCGGTCAGCCGTTGTACGGGCCGCGCCGCTCTCCCGGGGTTGCCGGCACGGCGTTCGCGAGGGCTTGGAAATTACCTGCCGTCCACCGTCACGCAGTTGACCCGGGTGTCACCGGCCGTCGTGCCATCGCCATCGCAAGAGCACCCAGTGCGAACATCAACCCCATGATGCCGAATGCGATGTCGTATGTTCCGTATGTGTCGAAGATCATGCCAGCCATGAGCGGACCCACGATAATGGGGATTACCGAGGGCATGCTGGTCACGCCGAGAATAGTCCCGAAGTGGCGCATGCCGTAGGCTTCGACCACGGTCAGCGGTAACAGAGCGCCCATTGCACCCATGCCCATCCCGTAGAAAGCGATCACGAACCAGACCGCGGCCGATCCGCCGACGATGATGAGCAGGAACAGTGCCGCCGACTGGAACGCCAGGCTGATCGCCATCGCCCATCGGGCCGTGATCGTTTCGCTGAGCCGCCCAAAAATCAGCTTGCTGGCTATGCCGAACATCGAAAGCAGCATCACCCCCGTCGCCGCGGCACCGCTCGAGATGCCCTGCGACTCAAGATGCGGGATCAGCTGGGTGACCACGACGGCATACGTGAACGGCGGCACGGCGTGGCCGATCGCCAGGAAATAGAACGACCGCATTCGCATCACATCGCCCAGTGAGTAGCCGACGGAATCGCCCAGGCTCTCTTTCTCACTCTCTCTCGGCGCCCAGCGTTTATCGCGCGCTGCGTCAACATCGCTTTGTCGGTCCCGTACATAGATCAGGGTCACCAGCCCTATGAGCAGGATGATGACGGCGAACGCCACGTAGCCCCAGCGCCATCCGGATGTCCCCACGACCAGCGCCGCCAGCGGGACCATCGTCAGGCCGCCGATGTTGTTGCCGGCGGTCACGAATCCCATCATTCGGCCGCGTGTCCCGGCAAACCAGATTGAGATGAGCCGGCCGCTCGGGATCATGGTCGCCCCGGGTAGTCCCAGGTAGATCAGCGCGCTTGCGACGTAGAAGTGCCACAACGAGGTCATACCGGCGTAGATGACGAATCCGGCAGCGACCACGACAAGCGATCCGACCATGACCGGGCGGGAGCCAAAACGGTCGATCCAGCGCCCTACCAGTGGTGAGATCAACGCCGATGCGACCCCGAAGACCAGGGCCGTGTTGATCTGCGTTCGAGTCCAACCATACTGTTCTTCGAGCGGCTCGATGAACACGCCAAAGGCGTAGTTGGACGTGCCGATGGTGAGCCCGCTGGCGAGCGAAGCTATGAGCGCGATCAACCAGCCGTTGTACAGGCCGCGTCGTTTTACCGGCGCCGGCGGTTTGGCGTCCCTGGGAGTTACCGCCATGAATAGGTCAGCCGAGACTCGCTAGTCAGCGCGTACCGCCAGTTGGCGTTCTACCTCGCCCAGCGCCTCGTCGACGCCTTTTACGATCTCGTCGACCTCACCCCGCGTGATGCAGAGCGGTGGGCCCATCGTTATCGAAGTGTCGGACGGACGGAGTATCAGTGATCGTTTCTCGAACTCGCCAATGAGGCGTTCGGCTACTTTGGCGGCCTTAGGGAACGCTTCTTTGCTGTCCCGGTCTTTCACCAGGTCGATGCCGACCAGTAAGCCAAGCCCGCTGACGTTCCCGATCATCGGGTGTTTCGTTTGAAGTTCTTTCAGGCCATCCAGGAAATACGCTCCGGTTTCGGCCGAGTTTTCGACCATGTTCTCGGATTCCAGAATTTCCAGGTTCTTAAGCGAGGCCGCCGCCGGCACCGGGTGCCCAGCGAAGGTGAGTACGTGCTGGAAGAATCGGCTGTCGTCGCCGCCGGCGAATGAATCTGCGATGGTCTCACGGGCGATGCTGCCGCCCAGAGGCAGGTAGCTGGAGACGATGCCCTTGGCGACTGACATCAGGTCAGGAACGACTCCCCAGTGCTCCACGGAAAACATCTTGCCGGTGCGCCCAAAGCCCGTTATCACTTCGTCGGCGATCAGCAACACGCCGTAGCGGTCACATATCTCCCGGAGGCGGGGCCAGTACTCGTCGCCGGGCACCGCCACCGACGCCGGTACGCTGACCGGTTCTGCGATCATCGCAGCGACCGCCTGTGGGCCGTGGAACAGGATGGCGTCCTCGACGGCCTTTGCGCACAGTTCGGCACATTCAGAAGGCGTCTGGCCTCCGAACTCGCAGCGGTAAGGGTTCGGTTGTGGGACGTAGATCATCCCCGGGTACTCGGGTCCGTAATCGGAACGCGTGGCTCCAGAGACAGGCCCGCCGAGCCAAGTCGTGAGGCCCAGCGCGCCGTGGTACGACGCTTTGCGGCTGATGATCTTGTAGCGGCCCGCCTCACCCATACGCTGCTGGTAGGCCCGGGCAATCTTGATAGAGGTCTCGTTCGCCTCGGAGCCACCGCTCACAAAGAAGGTTCGTGACAGGTCACCCGGCGTGATCTCGGCGAGCTTCTGGGCCAGCCTGGCCACGGTTTCCGTCGTGCTCGCCTGCGGGAAGTAGGCAAGTGACTTCATCTGCTCGTAGGCGGCGTCTGCGACCTCGGTGCGGCCATAGCCGATATTCACCGACATGTAGCCGCCGTTCACGTCCATCCAGGTCTTGCCGGTGTTGTCCGTGACGTGCACACCCGTCCCGCCGGTGATGATGACGGGTTCGCCACGCTCGGCCATCTCTGACCAGCCGCGGTTGTGCATCCACAGGTGCTTAACTGCGGCGCGGCGTAGTTCTTCTTTGCTGTCGATGCCCATTGTGGTTGCCATGTCAGGCCTCCCCGTTCATTGCGGCTTACAGATCGAGTCCAAAAACACGTATCGCGTTTTCGCTGTTGATTGCTGCTCTTCCATCGTCCGTCAGATGCGGGAGCGCGGCGACCTGCTCTTCCGGGGCGTAGTCGCCCATGCCGAATGGGTAGTCGCTGCCGAGCATCACTCGCTCCGGGCCGACCGTGTCCACCAGGTAATTCAGGAGTGGAACGCTATGAGTGATGGTGTCGAAGTAGAGCAGCCTGAAGTATTCGGATGGCGGACGGGTTATCGGCGTTTCGACAAGGCCCTGCCGCCAGCCGTGTTCCCATCGACCACGTAGATGCGGGCTGGTACCGCCGCCGTGCGAGAGGACGAACTTCAGGGTAGGCATCTCGGCTAGGATGCCGCCGAAGATCAGGCTAGCGACCGCTACCGAGGTGTCGGTCGGGTTGCCGATCAGGTTATTGAGGAAATACGAGGTCAGTCGGTCCGCGCCGAGCACGTTGTTGGGGTGCATGAAGGCCGGGACGTCGAGCTCTTCCATCTTTCTGTAAAGGGGCGCAAAGCGTGGTTCGTCCAGGTTCTCACCGTTCACGTGGGTGAGCATCTCCAGCCCGCGCATGCCGAGTTCCTTGACGCAGCGCTCAAGCTCAGCTGCCGCCGTCTCTGGCTCCTGCATCGGGACGCTTGCGAGGCCGATGAAGCGGTCGTTTCCGGCAATGGCCTCGGCGACTGAGTCGTTGAGCCGTGCGCACTGCGCGGGGTCAGCGTTTTGCAGCCAGTTAGGGCCCGAGACGAGTTGGATATCCACGCCGCGTTCGTCCATCTTGCGCATCCGGAAATCCAGGTTGGATGGGTCGTCTTTTAGGTTGGCGGCCGGGCCGAATGGATTGCGGCCGGGTCCGGACGGCATGAGGTCGGAACAGCTCTCAGGCAGGTAGTGGGCATGTACGTCAATTCTCATAACCCGGGGATTGTATACGGGGAGCGGCGGCACGATGCCCCTCTGTTGGATGCGTTGGGGCGGGCAACGACCCGCCCTCGGGCGTATCGCCACGCGCCCTTGCAACGTGGATCGGAGATTGGTGCTCGACGCGCCCCGCCTCCAGACCTCCTCCCTCCCAGGGAGAAGGCTCTCCATCGCCCTCTCCTAATGCAGGAGGGGGTCAGGGCGTGGTTAGATACCGCAGCGACACGGACGGCCACCCTACCGCCGGAAATCGCTCGGTTCGATCGGCAGCGCTACCGGTTCTCCCCGCTCAGCAGACAAATCCATGGCCATCGTCAGCATCAGGTTGCGGTGGCCGTCTGCGGCTGTGGCGTGGTGCGTTTTCATGCCGGAACCGACCCGTGCATACCAGGAGTTTGTTTCCTCTCGCATCGGGCCCCATAGCTGGCCGTCGTACATGTCGCCCGGCGGGTAACTGGTCAGGAAATCGACGTGCCGCTGGAACTCCGGCTCGAAGCCCTCCGGGCTGTATCCGGCGCCCTGCGGTGTCTCGGACGCGAGCACGGTGTCACGGTGCGTGTCCTCGATGTCTATCACGCCCTTGGTGCCAACGATACCGATCTCCAGCCCGTACACAGCGCCCGGCCAGACGATCGGCAGCGCCCAGCTAATGTTCATTGACCAGATCGTGCCGTCGTCCATCGTGAACACGCCAAAAGTGGCATCCTTGGTACCGATGTCGCCGAGCGCTTTGTCCGACGACTGGGCGTAGACAGAAACCGGTTTCCTGCCTTCCATGAGCCACATGCACATGTCCAGCGTGTGTGTGCCGGACACCACCATCGGCGTCAGGTTCTCCCGGATGCTGGTGCGGCGTGTTGTGGCGATAGGCACCATCCGGTTCATGAAAGCGCGTGAGACCACGGCCGTAACGTCGCCGATCTGGCCCGTGACGAGCTTTTGCTTGGTCGAAAGAAAGCGCCGTCTGAAGCGCTGCGTGTAGCCCACGACGGCGTCCACGCCGCTCGCCTCGATCGCCTTCAGTACGGTGAGCGACTCTTCGGCGTCCGTCGCCAGCGGCTTCTCTATGAAAAGGTCGTGACCTTGTTCGACCGCGGCGAGCGTTGGGCCGACGTGGAAATTCTCGTCGGTCGCGATGATGGCAGCGTTGACCTCAGGCCGCCTGAGAAGCTCCTCGTAAGACCCGGTGAAATAGTCGGCCCCGGAGTCTTCCGTTAGCTTCTGGCCGACCTCCTCATTGATGTCGCAGAGGCCGATCCAGCCGACGCCGGAGTGGTCCTTTGCGATCATCGCCCTGATGCGGCCGATCGTCCCGCTACCGATGATGGCTAGACCGATTTCTTTCGACTTACTGTCGCTCAACTGAGCCTCATTTCTCCTGTGAGGTGGGAAGCTCCCGAGTGAAGGGTGTCCCAATCAGGGTTTCTCCCTCACCCCTTTTTGGATCCGGCCTCTCCCGCTGGGAGAGGGGCCACTTGATGTCGGCCTTTAGATCGTGCCGACCACCGTGATCTCTTCGATCGGGAACTGGGTGGTGATCTCCGGGCCACTCTCGTTCACGACCATCATCTCTTCGACACGGACGCCCCATTCAAGCGGCTTGCCGTGCTGAGTCTCAAGCGCAAAGCTCATGCCAGGCTGTATCTCTACCGGGTGATCCAGGGAGTAGATGCGGGAGACGACCGGCGAGTCGTACTGCGCGAGTCCGAGCCCGTGGCCCCACAGGTTTGCGGCGGCCTGGTCTTCCTCGGCGTAGCCCCAAGCCTCCTGAGCGGAGGGCCACACGCCGACGACGTCGGCGGTCGTAGCGCCCGGCTTCACCTGCTCGATGGCGTCGTACAGCCACTCGTAGGCGATCTTGTAGTAGTCCTTCTGTTCCTGGGTGGGTTGCTTGCCAACACAGTAGGTGCGGTACTGGCAACTCTTGTAGCCGTTCCAGGTTACGGCCGCCATGTCGATGATGACGAGGTCCCCGGGCTGGATGATCCGATCCGAGAAGTGACGCCAGTTGGGCCAGCTGTTGGGGCCCGACGAGACGATAATGTCCTCAACATCCTCGATGCCCGGGATGCTGTATAGGTAGTCCATGGTGAACGCCGTGATCTCGTGCTCCTGCATGCCGGCACGCATGTAATGCGAGATGGCCGTGTGGGCGCCGTCGCAGATCGCCGCGACGATGCGCATCGCCTCCAGTTCGTCCTCGTTCTTGATGGAGCGCGCTGACACCATCGGCGTCATGCCGTCCCGCCAGTCGATTCCGCTGGCGTTGAATGAATTGATCATATTGAGGTCGATCATGTCGACGCCAAGCGGGTCGTTCTGAACGCCGTGCCGCTCCATTTCTTCACGGATGGCGTTTGTGAACTTGGTGACCTGCTGTTCTGCGGCCGGTCCGACGGCACCCTTGATCCATGAGTAAGCGTAGCGGACGTTTTCCTTCGGCAGCCAGGGGCAGTGGCGGTTGATCTGCGTACCGATATCGCCTTGCTCGAACAGCACCGGCTCTCCGCCCCTGCAGAGCAGAGCGTAACGAAGGCCCGGCTTCAAACGGCACCAGCCGGGCGTCACCGTGCTGGTGATGTATCGGTTGTTCTCATCGTACATGACGAGCATCGAACCAAGCCCAGCCTTCTCCATCTCCGCCCGTGCTCTGTTCAGTCGGTATGTCCGTAGCCGGTCCCAGTTGATTCGCTGCTGCCAGTCCGTCCCGACGAGGCCGAAGTTCGATGTACCACGGGTTGCCACGGTTTACTCCTATGTTGTTTGTCGAAACAAAGAGGGCGTTTCTTTACACCGAGTCCGCTCAAGTGCACGCCCGTGTTTTCGGTTATCAACGTTGCAGTTGATGGTTTCAGGTCGATTGGTGACGGAAGTGTACGCGGGAATTGTCCCGGCGCACAGGCTCGTCCGGGTTCCACCTGCGAGATTCGATACTCGTTGAGGGTTTCACTCAACAAACTTTCGCGATACCTCAATGCCCGGAGCCGCTCTGGGGAATAACGTGAGTACCGGAATCCTGTCCGAGCATGCCACGCTCGGCTATCTGCTGGTTTGAAATTTACGTGAATGGGCAGCCGGCGTTGAGAGTTTTTATAGCGGCGTTGTTCCTGTGTCTGGTGGTGGCATGTGCACCCGCGGATCATGACGCCACACCGGCACCGATACAGCCGGATCCTTCCTCGTTTACCGCGGCGCCCGAGGGCGCAGAAGGGTTTCGCGCCGAGGGCGGCGACGGATCTCCCAACACGGACGATTCCCCGCCGGGGCCCCAGGAATCCGAAGATTCAGGCGGCTCAAACTCCGGGCCAGCCAGCACGACATTCGGGCCTGTTAGATGCGGAGGCTCCGAACAGGTCCAGTGCACCCACTTCCCGCTGGACGCCGGGGTCATCTCCTCGATTCGTCCGATGGGAGCGATGTCGGGTAGCCACGTCACCCCGGTGAACCACATCTACATCACCCACGACAGCACCGATCTGCCCGGGCACGGTTACGTTGTACGGATGCCGGCGGACAGGATAGCTGTTGAGGTCGGCCTCATGCTGAACGCGAGTCGGCCCGACTGCCGGATAGTGATCGCACATACCTGTCGAATTCAATCGGCGTGTTTCTGGCGGAGATGATCGACAACTGGACCTGTACGCATCGAAGTGTTCCCGGGCGAGGCTCCAGCCGAGGTCACGGGGTTTACCGAAAAGGCCGTCGTCTATACGCGGTGAGAATCCCGTTGACGCCGATTACACTATCGGTGGATCAGGCACACAGATGTAACGGGAGGACGCCTTGGCATGGATCAGACTGGAGCCTGTCGACGATCACTACACGGATATGGTGAAGGCGCTTTCGCTTCTGCCCGGGGCGATGGACGCCGTGTATGAGATGACGATGGCGATCTCCTTCGGCAGTTCCGCGCTAACGCGCGCGCAGGAGGAATCGATCGCGACGGTCGTGTCCGTGTCGAATCGCTGCCGCTACTGAACTCTTGGCCACGGGGGGTTCCTCCGTCAGCATTCCCACGATTCCGAGCTAGCGAGCGGGGTCATCCACGACTATCGGACTGCCGGATTAGACGATGACACGGTCGCTATGTGCGACTACGCCGTGAAGCTCACCCTTCACCCGGAAGACGTGAGCGAGGCGGATGTAACAAGCCTCAGGTCACGTGGTCTGAGCGACGAGCAGATCATCTCCGTCGTCCTTATAACCTGCCAGTTCAACTTCTCAAACCGGGTGACGCAGGGACTCGGCGTGGAGCCGCCGGCCGGTCGATCGACGATGCTCCGACGCTGGCTGACCGGGCCGGCTCGCGACTACGAGTGGCTGAAATTTGAAGAGGATGAAGACTCTGTTCCCTGATCTTCCACGACCTCTCTTGAGTGTCTGACGGTCTCGGTTGCTCTCGAAATCCGGCCATGAGTTGAGGCCAAAAATCAAAACGTCGATCAGGCGGTCGAAGCTGGTATCCACGTCTGCGTCGTAGCGAAAGTAATGCGCCGCCTCGGTCAGTACGACGATGTGGTTATGGCGCCCCGACCACTCACCACGCCACATCCGAAGATCAGGTGGGCGGTGAACTCAAATGCGACGTTTTAGTTGGCCGGAAAACTGGGCCTCCCAATTTTCTACGGCGTGCTCCAACTGAACCTGGAGCAGTTGTCTGAGCTGCTGGCTTCTTACGACGCACTTCAGTTGAGCGGGATAGTGCTCGAGTTCAACGCAGGCGAACGGTTGTCTGAAGAGAAGATCAACCGTTCCCTTTAGATTTCTGAGGCCGGCGATCTCGTGTTCCGTTACAAGAAAAACTTCTTGAGCGCGCGGCTGTGAGAAGATTCTCATACCTGATAGATCAACCGGCAACCAGCGACGCCCGCACAACAAGTGATCGAGGAATTTCAACATCTCCAGCTCCACTTCAAGTGAGGAAACCGGCTCAGAAGAACCTTCGAGCGCACGGGAGAGGCGACGGGGGATCTACCGGGGTTGGCCCATCGCCGGGACCACATTCCTCACCCTAGGTGTCACTATCGGAGCCGGTCAGTTCGCCTTCGGGGTGTTCATCATCCCGCTTGAAGATGAGTTCGGCTGGTCGCGGACGCAGATCAACATCTCACTGACGATGGCCGCGTTCATGGGTATCCTGGCGCCGTTCGTCGGCCGCCTCATGGACAAGCACGGCGCACGCCCGATCATGGCCGTGTCCCTGGTGCTGATGATCGTCGGTTTTTTCCTGCGCGCTGCAATGACGGAACTGTGGCAGTTCTACGCCTTTAGCGCCCTGATCTTCATCGGCACACCCGGCGCATCGATGCTGCCGGTCGGGCGGCTTGTCGGTTTGTGGTTCGCTACCACGCGCGGCCGAATGACAGGTTTCATCGCCTCCGGGAACAATTTCGGAGGGATGATCTCTGTACCAATAATCACCGCCGTCATCGCGTTCGGTGGTTGGCGCTGGGGGTTTGCCAGCACCGGTTTCCTCATGATCGGCGTCTTGATACTGGTCATGTTCGTTGTCCGGGACAAGCCGGAGGACGTCGAAAAAGAGGTAGGCAAACGCTGGATGCCGGGAGGTGATGCCGGAAAGGCCGCCCGGGCCGCGCTCCAGGGATACACGACACACCAGGCGTTACGCACCCGGGCGTTCTACTTCCTGTCCACCGGCATGGCGTTGCAGCAGTTCGCACGCACCTCCGTCGCGACGCAGTTTTACCCTCACCTTGAACAGATCGGATTCAGTTCTACACAGGCCGCTGCGGGGTTGATGATCCTGGCCTTCTTCGCCATCACATCGAAGATAGTATTCGGGACGGTCAGTGAGTGGATCACCGCCCGCTGGGCGTACGTGTGCGTCGTCAGTCTTCAAATCACCGGGTTGGCGATTCTTCTGTTCCCGGACGGGGCGACTTTCACATGGATCGGGCTGGTAATTTTTGGCATGGGAATGGGCGGTGTGGGCGCGCTCGGCCCGCTGGCGATCACCGAGATGTACGGGCTGAAGAACTTCGGTGCGATCATCGGGTTAACCCGTCCCGCCATGATCATCCCTACCCTGATCGGACCGATCATGGCTGGCGTCATATTCGACATGAGAGGGAGCTACGATCTGGCGTTCGGTATCACATTCGGGCTGCTCTCCATCGCGCTCGCCGGATTCGTTCTGGCGAAACCGCCGCGGCCATATCAGTCTCTTTCGATCGGCGAGTCACCCGGAGAGGGAGATCAGGCGGGCGGGACATGAGAAACCGCGTCGATCGCCGGGTGAGCCGGTTGGTGAATTGACCTCAACAAAGGCGCAGTTTTCCGTGGCCGAGCCCGTTCGATGCAGTACTCATCGAGGTCGCTGGTGGCGGTAAGCGGCGCAAAACGAACGGGCCGATCACGATTTAGTGTGCACTTGCATGTGTTTTCACAGGTTTATGATCCCATTCACTAATTAGGTGCGATATTGCCTAATCCCCCGGTGGACAGGAATCGTAACGGCGCGCAAACTGCAGTCTGCAGCCCCGTCGAAACCCGACAACAGGATCCCAGCAGTCTGAAAGGGACAGGAATGAGCCTTCGTCGGCTCGGCGTGATTGTGCCTCTCGTCGGATTGATTGTTGCGGTGACCGTTCCGGTAGCGCTCGCATCTCTTTCCGACGCGCCCTTACCCGATTCCGGCGCCGCGTTCTCTGAACAGTCGTTCCCTGCCATCGAGACCGAAGCGGACCTTGGCCGCCTGCTCTTTTTCGATAATAGGCTCTCCGGCAACCTCGCTACCTCCTGCTCCTCCTGCCACCTTCCGGAGCAGGCGTGGGTCGATGGCGAAGCACTATCGACCGGCTACACCAGCGTCGAGTATTTCCGAAACACGCCGACCCTGCTAAACGCCACCCGAATGCCGCTTTTCTACTGGGACGGCCGGCTCGACGGATCGGACGTCGCCACCGTGGTCCGTGATCACATCGCCGAGGCGCACTTCATGCACCAGGACGGGCGACTGCTCACGGAACGCATGGTCCAGATTCCCGTGTACGCGGAGTCGTTTGAGCGGCTGTTCGGCAGTGAGGTCAGCTACGGCAAGATACTGAATTCACTCGCTGCGTTCATCGCCACACTGGAATCGACCGACAACCCGTACATCGATTTCAAGGCCGGCGATGACTCGGCGCTGAGCGCGCAAGAGCAAGCCGGGCTGGCGTTGTTCGAAGGCAAGGCGGGATGCTCCGCGTGCCACGGCGGCGACCTGTTGACGGACGGCGGTCTTTACGTCACCGGCGTTCCGGCCAATCCCGACGTGTTTAGCGAGCCCGCTCGGCACATTACTTTCCGTCGCTTCTTCAAGCAGTTCGCCGTAGGCGAGTTCGATGAGCTTCGTGCCGACCCGGGCCACTTCGCCATGACCCATGAGGAAGCGGATCTCGGGCGATTCCGCACACCCTCGCTACTTGAGGCAGGCCGCACAGCGCCGTACATGCACAACGGCGTGCTGGCGACGCTGGAGGACGTGGTCCGCTTCTACAACGATAGCGAAGGGGATGCCCCGAACAAGGACGAACTACTGGGTCCGCTGAACCTGAGCGACGACGAGATCGGATCGCTTGTAGCGTTCCTGCAGAGCCTCGGGAGCGATGCGCCAGCATTTGACGCCCCTGGCCCGGAAGACCTGCCTCCTTACGAGTTGCTGCCGCTGGGGTCGAACTGATGCCTGTCACTCTGGGATACGAGGTGATCGAATGACCAGCGGCACCCGCGGGCCAGGTTCCCAAACGCCAGATAACGATTCGACAGACTGTGGGAAGCCGGGCGGCCTGCTTCCGAACGTCTCGCGACGGCAGTTCCTGCTCATGGGAGCCGCAGCCGTCAGCCTGATAGCGCTCGAGCGAATCATCCCGGGGCGGGTCCTGTACGCGCAGTCGGCATCGTTCGATCGACAACGCATCGCATCCCTGAGCGACCTCGAAGTCGGCGTGCCGGCCTCTTTCAGTTACCCGTACGAGCATCCCACCGCTCTGAACAACCTGATCAGGCTGGGCGCGCCCGCCGGCGGCGGGATCGGTCCGGATAACGACGTCGTAGCGTTCAACACTACTTGCCCGCATATGGGTTTCCAGCTGGCCGGCACGTACAAGCCGGACGATCAGGTGATGGGTCCTTGCGGATGGCATCTGGGCACATACGATCTCACCCGCCACGGCATCGTTATCTCCGGTCACGCCAGCCAGGGCCTGCCGCAGATAACGCTTGAGCTGGATGGGGACGATATATACGCCACCGGCGTCCAGGCGCTCCTGTTTGGATTCGCCGACAACGCGGATGAGCCGCCTGCCCTGTAAGGCCATCGCCCCCTAGAAGAGAGTCGAGCCGTCGACGCCTGAAAGGTTTATCCGCCAGCCCGTATTGCCCGTATCCGAAATATTCCCCGGGAGCGATCGCGGGCAGGTCCCGTTCAAAAACAGCTTTGAAGAGGCAACATTCAAAGACCGAACCATCGTCTAGCGGCCTCCAGGGATGAATAAACGAAAAGGGGCGGGCCAGTACGGCCCGCCCCTTTTCGTTTACCTGTGCCGAGGCCGACTACCCGTGCGCGCCCATTTCAACCGACTCCCCGACCAGGTACAGAGTCGGGTAGATGAACACCCATGCGAGGTCGACAAAGTGCCAGTACTTGGCGGCGCCCTCGACTCCCCAGTAGTGGCCGGGGCCGTACTCGCCCTTTGCGGCGCGCCGGTAGACGAACGCCAGCAGGATGATCCCGCTGATCACGTGTGTCGTGTGAATGCCGGTGAGCGTGAAGAAGGTCGTCCCAAATCCGCTTCCGGGCGGGAAGTCGTGAAACGCTTCATACCACTCAAACACAACGCCGCCCAGGAACACGAATCCGGCGATGATAGTGATCATGATCCAGCGCTTCGCGCCTTCCGTATCGCCGTGCGAGGCGGCGACCTCAGAACGGTACGCGCTAAGGCTGCTGAGCAGCAGTACGGCGGTCAGGGCGAGGCCCAACTCCTGAATCAGTGCATCCGGGCGGTCCGTTCCAGAAACGAAGTAGCGGCTTGAGATCAGGGCCGTGAAAAAGAAGGCGTCCGAAATGATGAACAGCCACAGTCCCAGGCGGTGCATCGTGAGCGACGAGTAGGCTTTTGTACCGTACCTCTCGTGGAGGTCGGCGTGGATGAGATCGGTCATTGCCATACGATCAGTCCTCCACCACGTCGGCGTCGCCGGCCGCTATGTCGGGGATGTGGTCCAGGACCTGCCTCCAGTGCATGAAGTAGTGCGCAATTAACAACGCCTTCAGGACAGCGCTGACGCCCAGCAGCGTTAGCTGCAGCACGCCCTCAAACCAGATGGCCACAAAGAACTCGACCACGGTCAGGACAGCGAGCGCGATCAACACGATCAGGCCGCGCTTGTTCCGGGTTCTCTGGGTCTCGTTGGCGTGGGAATCGGTCGTCATTAGTCGTCTCCTCCCGCGGGTTCGGCCACGTGGCCGGAACCGGAGGGGAATTCAAAGTGCTTCGCATCCGGGTCCCCGTATCCGTACGGGTCTTCGACCACGACCGGCTGGGTCTCGAAGTTCTCCTCGGGCGGTGGTGAAGTCGTCTGCCACTCAAGCGTTCTGGCGCCCCACGGGTTGTCGCCAGCCTTCCGGCCACGGATCCACGAGTTCACCATGTTGTAGACAAACGGAATAAATGCCAGCCCGAGCAACAACGACGAAACGGTGATGAACATGTTCAGGTTCTCGAACTCAGCCGGGTAGTCGGCCACGCGCCGGTTCATGCCCTGTGCGCCCACGATGAACATCGGTATGAACGTCACGTTGTACAAGACCATCATTCCGATGAAGTGGATGCGGCCCAGCCTCTCGCTGTACATCCGGCCCGTTATCTTCGGGTACCAGTAGTAGATCGCCCCCATCAGGGCGAATATCTCACCTCCGACGATGGTGTAGTGGAAGTGCGCCACGACGAAGTAGGTGTCCTGGAAGTTGAGATCCGTGACCACGTCCGCCACGTACAACCCGGTCAATCCGCCGATGAGGAAGTTGGCGATCACTCCCATGGCGAAAAGCATGGGCGTCTTTAACCACAATCTCCCGCGCCATATCGTGCCGACGGCCGCCAGGAACACCACCCCGGTCGGGATGGATATCAGCTCCGTGAGCACCATGAAAGGCCCGTGCAGCTCGCTGCTCATACCGCTCGTAAACAGGTGGTGCGCCCAGACGACAAAACTTAGTCCGACGATCGAGAAGAAGGCCCGGACCACCCACTTGTACGCAAATACAGGTTTGCGTGCGAAGTGGCTGAGGATCTCAAGCTCTATCCCGAACGCCGGCAGGATCATCACGTATACGGCCGGATGGGAGTAGAACCAGAACACGTGCTCAAACAGGATGGCATCGCCGCCGATCGTCCCGTCGAAGAAGTGCATGCCGAACACGCGCTCGAAGATGACCATGAGCAGCGCGTACGCGACGAACTGCGTGGCAGTAAGTGAGATCAGAGATGCTGCGAACACCGCCCACACGAATATGGGAATGCGGCTCCAGGTCATGCCCGGGGCGCGCATCGTGATGATCGTGGCGAGGAAGTTCAGTCCGCCGAGGATCGATGACAGGCCGAAGGTGGTGAACGCCATCAGGAACAGCAGGTTGCCCGTCGGTCCCTGGGACGAGAGCGGCGGGTAACCGGTCCAACCCGTGTCCATGCCGCCGAATAGCGGCGTGAGAATCAGGAGCACGGCCACCGGCGGCACGATCCAGAAGCTGAGGGCGTTCAGCCGCGGGAATGCGACGTCGTCGGCCCCGATCATGAGCGGCATCACGTAGTTGGCGAAACCACCCATGAGGGCGGCGACCGCCACGGCGATCATCATGATCCCGTGGAGACCCATCACCGTGTTGTAGTCGGTCCGGGAAAGCAACGTGCTGTTGGCGTCCGCCAGCTCTATACGCATGAGCAAGGCAAGCGCACCGGCCAGCAGGAAGATAACGATAGTGGTGACGCCGTACTGGACGCCGATGACCTTGTGGTCCGTGGAGAATCCCAGGTAGCGGCCCCAGCCTTCGATGTGGAACGGTTTGACAGTTGCGCCGAACCACTCGCGGACCCAGGAGCCCCAGACACCGACGCCGAACAGCCAGCCGATCAGGGCGAACATATAGCCGCCAGCGATGATCGGCTCTTTCATCTCGTCCCGCCCGGCCGCTTCTACCAGCGCGGCGGAAAGCCCGGCGCCGATCAGGAAGCCGATCAGGGCGAAGAGGATTGCCCGACCCAGGGGTTTCAGGGCCGTCATGCTTGACTCCTAGTCATCGTCGTGAGGTTACGTCTGGAAGAGATGTGTGTCGCGCCGTGTGAGGTCATTACTGCTTTGAAAGGACCCACTCGTTGAACTCGGCGCGCTCGACGACACGTACCGGGGATTGCATGATTGCGTGCTCCCGGCCGCACAACTCCGCGCACTGGACCCGGAAGTTGATGTCGTCGTCGTAATTTCCCGTTTCCGTAATGTTTGCGTGGATCTCCGTCGTGAGGCCCGGCACGGCGTCGATCTTGGTCCGGAACGCCGGGACCCAGAACGAGTGCACGACGTCGACGGCCGTCACGTCAAACCTGACGTGCGTGTCGTTCGGTAGAACGAGTTCCGGGCTGGTGATGTTCTGGTCCGGGTAATTGAAGGACCAGGCCCATTGGACTCCGGTCACTTTCACGACGAAATCAAGGTCTTTGTTCGCCGCCTCATCCATTTCCCATAAGCCGGTGAGACCCGGATGGATGATCACGGTGACGACCAGTGCGGAGGTGACCAGCATCCAACCACGCACCCACGCGTTGTGGGTACGTTGTGGAGGACCGTCCTCCGGAGGTCCGCCGTCGTCGGCCGGTCGGCTCCGGAACTTGATGATGCTGTAAGACAGCGCCACCAGGATAAAGGTGAAGACCGGTATCGCGATGTAGGTCAGGAAGTAGAAGGCATCGTCAACAATCACGGCCTCTTCCGACGCAGCGGCGGGGAACAGGTCCACAAAACTGAATGCGATCTCTACAGCCACGGTCGCGATAATCCAGATGATCGCGACGGTAACGGTATCCCGGTTAATCAATCACCGAACCTCCCACGGTTGGGCTCCCTTAAGGCGGCCTCAAGATGAGGCGGTGGGACTGGTACATAGCTTCCCGGCGCATGACGCCGCCGGTTGAAGACGGCCGCGTGCCGGAATCTGAAGGACAAGCTATTGGCGCCCTATGCAGGCGGATAGGTGCGAACGCACTAACCGGTCGTTAAATAAGCCCGGCCCGTGCGCCGTAGACGACCGCCTGAAGCCGGGTTCCGACGCCCAGGCGATTGAGAAGTCGTGACACGTGGTTTCTTGCCGTCACCGGCGTCACGCCCATGGCAGCCGCCATCTCCTTGGTTGACGTGCCGTGGGCAAGCAGCCTGAGGACCTGCATCTCGCGCGGTGATAACTGCGGGACGCGGTTGTAATCCACGGCACCGTCAACGCTCAGATCCTCATCGAGGTCCGAGTGGGATAACGGAATTCCGGCGGAAGTTCGAAGGCTTGTCGCCAGCACCCGTGCGAACTCTTCGACGGATCGTTTGTCGGTGACGTCCCGCATCAGGTGCATGATCTGGCGACGCCCGGTCGGATCGTCCGAGCGGCCCTCAAGGATCAGGGTCGTCATGTTCAGCCACTTGTACTTGCCGTCTGCGGAGCGGCTCAGCAGATCGTAATCAGGCACCTTGGCGTTCCGGCGCGATCCGGTCAGCACGGGGCAGTCCTGTCCGCAGATACCGGGATTGCGACCATCGGATCCTACCAAGAGTTCAAAACACGGCCGCCCGACCGCCTCCGCTTCTTCGAAGCCGAGCAGCTCCGTTGCGCGATCCGACCAGCGTAAGATCTGGAAGTCCGCGCCCACCACAAACATGGCTTCGCCGGTCGACAATCTGTCGAACGGCGATATCGTCGATTCGTTGGTCAATTTACCCTCAAAAACGTAATTGCGGTCCCGATGCACATGTTCCGGAACCGTGACCTGCATATCACGATCAGGCACCAGAGGTGTGGTCGCCATGAGGTAGGTGACTGGGGACGTGAGGAATTTGTGAAATTAAGCGCTTTACGACCCAAAATGGGCAATTCGGATGTATTTTTTTGACGCGATTTCACCTATCACGCACGGTTGGCTCTGGGTAACGTGCTTTCGTTGTGACCGCGCCTATCTGGCCGCGGCAGGAATCCATGTGGGAGATCAAATTATGCGCCGGTCGCCGTTCTCTAGCGCCTCTTCGGTCTGTATTGTTTTCGCGCTCGTTCTGCTGCTCGCCCTCGCCGCTTGCAGCAGTGGCGGGGACCCTGAAAACGACGGCGATGTGGCCGCATTGCCGACGTTTGTGACGATTTCGACATCCGACCCGACAGCGGCGGGCGCCGACGGAGCGGACGAATCCGTCACCAACGGCGAGGCGATTTTTGCCGCCAAAGGTTGCTCCGCATGTCACGCGCCCAGCGATGCCACGGTGATCGGTCCCGGGCTTGCGGACGTAGGAGAACGGGCCGCGACACAGGTGTCTGGCCAGTCGGCGGATGAGTACCTTGAGGACGCTATCCGGGACCCGGGTGATTTCGTGGTCGACGGGTTCGCCAACCTGATGCCGAACAGTTTCGCCGACCTCCCAGAGAGCGATCTCCACGATCTGATCGCGTTTCTGAAGAGTCTCTAGTCCCGGCCCTGAGATCGGCCTCCTGATCGGTCTCGCAACCGGCGCTCAGGGCAGTTCTGGTGATCTGTCGGGCAGCCGAATCTCCGTGCCGCTCAGAACCCAGGCGATCATTGAGTAGTAGCCCACGGTCGTTATCAGTTCGATCACGCCGCCATCTCCGAAGCGGTTCTTGATCGCGTGAAATGTGGCATTAGACGCACAGTGATGATCGCGGACTCGCGCTCGGCGTCCGGCAACCTGGCCATCGCCCCCCGGTGTATTTACTTGATGTTCCCGGCGTGTAACCCAGCCCGAATCAGCCCCTAGCCAGCAACGACTCTATCACTTGAGGTAGCGCCTCCACCGCCCTGGTTCGGAGCCCGGCCTCGTCGAGGCTGCCGATAGGGTGAGGGATGAGGGCGAACGGGTAGTCCGGTATTCCGCCAAGTCGTGCCATTGCACGGGCGCCGGATTCAAACGGTTCCGTGCAGATAGCGATGGTCGGAACCCCGCGCTGCTCCAGTTGTATCGAGTCGTGCACACTGCACGATGAGCAGCTTCCTCAGTCACCGTTCGCGGTGATGACCACGTCCACATCGGAGGCTATCGAATCCAGTACCTCCGGGGCCGCCGGCCTGCTGGCGTCACCCTTGTTGACCGCAACCCGGCCACCGAGTTCGAATCGTTCTGAAAGAACGTCGTAGATCGCTTCAAGCAGTGGTTCGGCATTCAGTTTCTGGTTGGCAAGGAGGCCAACCACGGCGCCATCCAGAGTATCTGGACGGGGAGCCATTCCCTGCTGTGCTATCGTCGGCTGCCCGGTCGGGTCCAACACCCGTATCTTTGATTCAGTGCTCATCTTCGCCTCCGTGATGTCGGTCCAGTGTCGCAGATTCAGGCTGATATCGGTTTTGTCACTACGGCAGACCTCGCTCCGTGGGTCCACGTGGGAACGATCTGGCTCCATGCGCCGCCCCCGCCCCCGGCGACGACGGTGATCAGTGAACCCGGAGAATCAAGTGCGCTGACGAGTTCGGGCCCGCCCGTTTCGGCCTCCGGAACCGGCCGGCCTGCGGCGGCCCAGTCCGAAACGGAACGGCGAGCGTTACCGTGCAAATATTCTCCGACCTGTCCTTTTTCCCAACCGGCGTCCCGGAAATGCTCCAGATGCTCCGGGCAGAGCACGATGAGCACCTCCTTCATGAGCGGCCCCATGGCGAACAGAGAATCGACGAACGCGTCCAGTATTCGTTCCGGGCTGTCGTCGTGGTGCTGTCCAACCTGGAATGGGCCGAGCCCGGCGGCGACCGTAACTGCGTTTCCGCCGGCCGGCTGACCGCGCGTCACGTGCACAGGCTCCCAGGGGGACAATTCTTCGTTTTCGGCGACGCACCAGGCATACTTGCCGGGGTGGCCCACGGTGGCTTTGTCGAGGTCTCCCGCCCGTGTGCCGAGCACGTTGATAATGATGAGCCGGATCGCCCGCCCTATCGAGGCGTTCGCCCGGTTGCCCGGTCCGAAGATCGAGACCCCGGAATTCATACCCAGCTCTCCGGCTATCGGGCCGTTAACGATCAACAGCACCGCGGCGCCCATCGTGCTGACCGATATCCCGTGCAACCCGAACTCCGGTGCTGTGATGGCATCTATCGCCGCCGCCAGCACCGGCATGTACTCGGGCCGGCACCCCGCCATAACGGCATTTATGGCCGCCTTTTCGGCGGTGATCACCGCACCCTTGGTCGGCTCAACGCCCAGGACCGTATCCGGAGCGGTATTCAGCGTCTCCACGAAGCGCGCTACTAACGGTTCCGTCGGTGGCACGATTGGCAACCCGTCCGTCCAGCCGCGCTCCGCATACAACTCGATCGCCTGTATGGCGTCATCGACCTCGATGACGTCCGAGGTGAATAACATTTCGGTCAAGAAGCAACTCCGATATCTGTCGAGACTGTCGGCCGATCCCGCGTTCGGTCTACCCGGTCACGGCAGCGTACGTCTGCGACGCGTGGTCGGCAACCGACATCGCAGTCTGAACGTAACGCCCTCCCGGAAGTCGTAATTTCATCAAAAACCGTGTTTCGTGCGCATAGAACGTTCCACACGGTTCCGGTTATGAACATGCCTGCGCTGAGAGTGACGGCTTGCCGAACCTTGAACCGGACCCTGGCACAGGAAGGTCAGGTGGATCGAAGGCGACCATCGGTGAGTGACGACGTGATCGGCTTGTAACAAAGCCGTAATAGGACCGTGAATATATTTCATCAATGGCCGATTACTCTCGGCATTAGGGGGAACCAAAATGATCTTGCACAAAGGCTGCCCACGCTGTCGCGGCGACGTGATGGTAGACAGCGACCTATACGGTACTTTCGTTAAGTGCATCCAGTGCAGCCGTACTAAGCACGTCAAGAAAGAATCATCGATCGAGGACCTGACTCGCAGGCGCTATCCACGGCTGCCCAGCCAGCAGAGTCCGGGAAAAGCCGGTCCGATCGCCGTTTAAACGCCGTATTTGTCCGGCGTACACCCGGCCGTGACGGTTCACGGGATTCGCGCATCAAAGCAGCGAGAGCCGGAGCCGGATACAAGCCGATCGATTAAACGTGCCCGGATTTATGGAACAGCCTCCCGAGGCGCACCTGAAGCTGGTCGCCCATCCCCCACCGGTCGAGCCAATTTCGCGTCTCGACGACCTGTAGTGCTCGATCGCTAACTAACCCCTCTCCCCCGATTCCCGTTTTGCCGCCTTGACCGTGGCGGTCTTTGGCCGTCTACTGTGCGCGCCATCGATCAGCCGGTCCGCCGGCTCGGACATCGGATCAGACTGGGGACAACGCTTTGAAGATCCTGCTCGCCGGATGCGAATACGTCGGAACGACCACCATCTCCCACAAGCTAAACGACTGGAAGCAATCGGTCATGGGTGAGGGTTTTTCGCTCCTCCACGACCACTCCAAACTCCCACACACGTCCGGCCACCCGGACGACACGACCCTTGAAGAGCAACAACAGATCCTCGGCCTCACGCCCAAGCTCAAAGAGATGTACCACCGGTACCACATCTACTACCACGTGCATCACTACCGTGGCGCAGACGACTTGAGCGTGGGTTTCCACATCGAAGAGGCGATCTACGCCCGCATGTATTACGGCTATGGCCTCGCCGGGGAACAGTTCGACAGGGACGTGATCACCGGGCAGATCGAGGCGCGTCTCAAGCAGATATCTGAAGACCCCATCGTCGTCGTCCACATGACCGCCACGCCGGACGTGCTGGCACGTCGCATGGCGGAACTGAAAGACTCCCCGGAACACACGAACAGCCCGGTGAAGGAGTCCGACTTCCCGGCGATCCTGGAGCGGTTCGAAGAGGGCGTCGCACGATCAACCATCGGGCCGAAGATCCATGTCGATACCAGCACAGTGTCCCCGGACGAGACCCTGGCCGAAATCGTTGAGGCGTTGCGGCCGCACTTGACCGACTTCGACCGCGAGCGCATCGCTGTTCACGGGTTGTAAGTTCGACAATTCCGACAGCGTTCCGGCACCGCAAAAAGTAGCTCGGCGCACACGTTCCGGCCTAAATGGGCTGTAACGTGTGCGCGCGTCCGCTAAGAGTCCCGTCGCCCGGCCCCGTAGAGTTGTCGTTCCAACTCGATGGTCGGCCGACGACGCTGGCCGATTCTTGAACCCCTTGATCCCGGAATTCAGACGCCCGGGACACACGCCGGGCAGGGCTTTATGCGAGAGCGAGGACAGCTGAAGGCACAGGTATCACTCGGCCTGATCGCGCTGTCCACGTTCCTGTTCACGGTTTTACTTGAGGCCGCATGTTCAGGTGGCGGTGACGAAGTGCCAGTGGTGTCGGATCCAACCTCCGTTGCGCTTCAATCGACGGCGGAACCGTCTCCCTTCCCGCAACAAGCACCTCCGGCGCCCGAGGCCTCCGGCCCGATCCTCGTCGCGCCTCCGCGGGCCGGCGCCTCATTGTTCAACGTTCCTGACCGCGATCATTCGATCTCTGGATTCATCGTGGATGCCGCCAACGGCCGACCGCTGAGAGGTGTAAGCGTCCGCGACGGCGAGGATGGAGAGTACGGGATATCCGATGTGTTCGGCTTCTATCGGATAGACGGGCTGGCCCCCGGACGCCACGGTCTCGTAATCTCCGGATACCGGGTGGAACCTGCCACGGCAGAGATAGACACCGAAACCTGGACCCGGCTGGACCTCTCGGTGAGCGTTGTCGGCGAGCCTTCCAGCAGGCTTGTTTTCGACATCACAGGCCGCGTAACTGATCGTGATTCCGGCGATCCGACCCCGAATGCCCTGGTTTCCGCCCGGGCGCCAGACGGCGTCATAGAGGCTGTGGTTACGAGGACCGATGAGTTCGGGGCTTACGTCATCGCCGCCGTGCCACAGGCCGGATACGACCTGTCCGTCGAGGCGCCCGGTTACCCCGTCTTCGCGGAACATGTGGACGTTTCGGGCGACATGGACTGGGAGGTTTTTCTCAGGGCGACGCCTTCCCGGATAACCGGCCAGGTAACCGGGGATGGACCGAACGGGACGAGACCGCCCCCCGGCGCGGTCGTGAGGGCGCTCAGCCTAGGCGGCGGCGCCCCCGAGCCGGGACTTGCCAGGCGCTCCGTCGCCGCCTCCGGGATCGGTCCAGACGGCGTGTATTCGCTGGAAGATTTGCCGCCCGGTGAATATCGAGTAGAGGCGGCAGCGCCCGGCTACTTGACGACGGCAACGTCGATAGTTCTCACGGGCGACCGGGAACCCGTGCAGGATTTCGATCTGGCTCTGGACGGCGCGTCGCTGAACGTAGATCTGTTTTCATCAACGTATGGCGGCATCGCTCTCAGCGGGATGGGCGTGCGGATCCAGGGGGTCGGCGGTACGCCGGCGGAGGGCGTCCTGATAGATGCCACCACCGGTCTGGACGGTTCTGTGTTGGTGGACGGGTTGCCGGCCGGGATGTACGACGTGTGGACCCCAGCCCCGAGGCTCGTCTCCGGTGTCAACGGCGCCGATCTGTACCCGGCCCAGAAAACGTTGCAACTCGCCCCGGGAGAGTCGATCACACTCAACGCGGACCTCCCCGCTGTCCCGGGAGACGTACACGGCTTCGTCCGTGCCGGAGATCTCGCCGGAGGTACCCGGCTCGAAACTTCCCTGCGGGACGCGTCGGACTCGTCGACAAATAACGTGCACGAGTCGTTCGCCTACCTGCCGGTCCAGCTGCCCGGCGCCCTGGTGTCGATAACGGCTGCGCATTTCGGGAACCGGAGTTTTACGCCCCCTGTGACTTCGGTTGAGTCGGACGGGTACGGCAATTTTGTCCTCCCTCTGCCCCCGGGCAGTTACACGATCGAGGTCACGGCCGCCGGCCACCTGGCGGTGACGACCGAAATCACTGTCGGGTCGTCCCCTGTGACAAACGATTTCCGGCTCGCCCGGGCCACAACCGCTCTTGTCGGACGGGTCGATGGAACGATGATCCACGATCTGACGCACCTCACCGAGGCTGCGTTCGCCGTGGCGCAGGCCAACGTCACCTTGCGGAACGGGGACCTCGTGTATTCCGCCCTGACCGACAACCGGGGGGTGTTCGCCATAGAAGATCTCCCGTTAACGATCGTCGACGGCGCCACTGTCGCTACCGAGTACGTGCTGCAAATCACCCACCCGGATTACATGCCACTCACCGAACCATTGGATCTGACCGCCGCCGAAGGGTCATTCCGGATCGTACGTCAATTCCCGGCCCCGGCCACCGGAGGGTTCCTCGATATCACGATCGCCGTCACGGACAAGAACGGAGTCAAGACGGCCGCAATCGGCACGCTGGAGAACATCCAGCATCTCCGCACGATGGATGTGTACGACGCGAGCTTCCTGAAAACCGACGATACTATCGAGATACCGAACCTGATATCGATCCGCGCCCGGCCGGGTGAGTACCGCGCACGGATATGCCCGGACACGCCCGGTGAACTCGGATGCTTCGACCATTTTTGGACGAGCAAGAACGGAACCGTGGACTCTCTGGACCTGTCGTTGAACTGTGGGGAGTCTATTCGGCTGGTGGAGTGCAGTCTTGACGGTGGCATCGGCGCCACCGAGGCCGGGCACATCCAGGCCACAGGTTTCATCTACAGCGCGTCCACGGGCGGACCAATCGTTGACGGACGGGTGACGGTGGAGCTCAACGTCGTCACCGAATACTGCGGCGAGACATGTACCGGACTCGTCCGCGAGTTTGCCGCCACCGGTCCAACGGGCCCCAACGGCCGTTATCAGCTGGAATTCCAGATACCGTCGACCAACGGTGGCGCGAACCTTGTCGGGTGGTCGTGGGGCGGCACAGACCGCGTCTTCACCGTGACCAGCCCCGGATACGAGGCGATCGTGGATAACGACGATCCCACAGGGTCGGCGCGCCTGTTCAACGGCACGCAGGATTTCTACCTGACGCCATCCGGTGGGTTGAACATCCTCGTCGTAAGTGCGTCCTCTGAGGGGGCACCCGTATCGGGCATCGATACAGGTCTTGGGATTCCGGTGGACGGCCCGGAGGATCGAGCGGTAGTGACCCTCTCACCGCTCGGCGCCGAGCTTGGAACGGGCTCGAGTGGCGTGGTGTCTTTCAAAGTTCCCGAGGGGAACGCGAACACAATCGTGAACGCGCCCGGACACTACCCGTATTCGGCATCGGTTCTTGTTCCCGACACCAGCGAAGATGAGGCCGTAGACGCCCGATTTACCTTCCAGATAGAGGAAATTCCGCCGCCACGAGTTCAGGCTAACTCGCTCCAGATAACGGGGGTGTCAGATGGGAGCGCGTTAAAGGGTTACGTGCTGCGGGGGATATCTTCATCGGCCACAAGCGCGCTCTGGGAAGTACGTGTCGACCGGAACGGCGAAAGGCCGCTGCGCGAGAACTTTGAAGACCCGATCAAGACCGTAGACCTCGTTGTAGATGTATCGGAGTCCTGCCCCGGCGCCCCGAACCGTGATGGGACAGGGAGGACGCTCCACCTCCGTGGCACGCTCCTTTCGGGAAGCTCCATCGGGGTCGGAACCTGGGGAGGGACGTTCGATATCGCAGACCTCCCCTGTGGTGCGCTGGGATGGAGGATCGAAGCCCGGACATCCCGCTCCATCGCTAGGCTCGGATTTGACTGGCCGTTGTGGCCCGCAGACCAACGTTACCCGCTCTCACTGCTGACCGATCTGGGTGGGGCTTCGACGACACCGTCCATCGCCCCGGTCGTGGGCTCGGTAGGAAACGAGTTGAATTTCGATGTGAAGCCGGGCTCGCTGCGGGTCACACATGACGGTGAATACTTGAGGTACGAGATACCGGACATCATCATCACGTCCGATTTCGGCCCTCCGGCAACAAATGGAAGACTGCTGGGAGAGTTGGCCGGAACCGGGCATCCTCTCAGCGCCCTCCAATCGGTGAGCTCCACGGCCGTTCTGGACGGCCAGACAGGGCTGTTTGCGCTTCAGCCTTCAACGTCCTCCGAGCCAGCGCCCTATGCCATCACGGCGACGGGCCTCATCAGCCTGGACAGCGCCGTGATCCCTGCATCTGACGCTGGTTCAGAGAGCCCGGACAGCTGGGGCGAGAAGATGAGCGCCATATTGAACGAGGCACGGATCCATTTCCTGGAATCCACATACCTGCCGGACCCGTTGCGGGCAGCTATCGACGGCCTCGCTACCCCGGGTATCGACGGCGTCGTAATTGAAGACGTGTTTGTGGACGCCACCTGGACGCTTGCGTCGCCACCGGAACCGGGAGAACCGCCCCCCTTTGTCGGGGAACGCAGGGTGGTCGCGGGTACCCGCTTCGAGATCGTTTCGGTATCGCAGTTTGAGTTCGCGACATCGGTCATGAGTCACCTCACCGTCGATGGCCAACTGGACTCCCGGTCCGTGGCGACGTTTGCCGACACTGACAGTAGCGGATCGTTGCGCCAGGACGATACGGTCGCGACCGGCGGTGTTAAGACTTCGAGCGAACTCTGGTCGGTCTGGGTTGCAAACCGTGAGAACGCCGACTTTACGTTCTTCGATCGGGACGGGAGCTCGGACAGCATTGCCCGCTCATCTGTGATCGAGGGCGAGCCGGCATGGACTGCGAGCCCCACGTCGGCGCTTGTCCCACCCGGTTCGGGTAATGCACCGGAGGTAGTGGCCGGGGGTGGCCTACCACGGGCGTCGATATCGGCGGGCCGCAACTCAAATGGACAGATCCTCATCTCTGCGGTCTCGATTCCCGGTGGAGCGGCCAGTCCCGGCGTCAGGAACGTATCTTTGCTCGAATCCTACGGCGACGGGGGCGCGTGGTCGCCTCCATCCTCTGTCCTCGGCCAGCCGGACGGCATGGTTACCGATACCGCCGTTGCTTTCACGTCAGAGGGCGATACGCTGCTAGTGTGGTCGGTCGTGCCGGACGTGTCGGACGATCCCGGCACGCTCATCATTGCGACAACTCAGGCGGAGCTGTTTTTCAGCCGCCAGGATGCCGACTCAGGGGTCTGGTCCAGCCCCGAGGCGGTCACGAGCGACAACCGCCCCGACTTCGCCCCGGTGATCGGTTCCGATGGCGAAGGACGCATCATCCTCGCATGGGCACGGGATATGGACGGAAACGTTCTGACGGCCGACGACATCGTCGTGTTCGCTTCCGAGTGGGTCGCCGGGGGTTGGACCGTGCCGATCCCGGTGATGCCTGTGCCGGGCGCCGCCTCCGAGATCTCGATTTCCCTCGCGTCCGGCATCGCGGTTATCGGCGTTGTCGCCGAGGCGCCGGGATTCGGGCGGGCCATCAATCTCAGCTTCAACAACCTGGGAAGGTGGAGTCCGGTGAACGTCATCGCCGGTGGGCGACCTGGCCTGAGCGACGTGGCCGTTCTGATGGACGAATCTGGGTTGGCGAGCGTTGCGTGGAACGAGTTGAGACCGGGCCTGGATGGCTGGCGCATCGTCGCCGTGGAGGCCACATCGGCAGGCGTTCGCGGAGAAACTATCGTCGCCGATGGCGTTGCGGGTTTCGTGGACCTAAACATTGTCCCGTCCCCGGGTTCCCGCTCGGTGACCTGGACCGGCGAAGGCGGTTTTGCGCTGTACAGCAGCCGTTACGAGGTGGAGGGTTGGTCCGCGCACTCGTTGGTCGAACTTGAGTTCGGGCGCTCGACTCGATTCGTTGCCGTTCCCGGAGAGGGAGGCGACAGTGTCCTCACCTTCCACGAGATGGAAAGCGATGGTGTGCCGGGCCTGGCCTTCGTCCCCGTCTTGATCCGTTAAAGGTCCTCGTCTGGTTGGCCGGAAGCTCCGGGCCACAGAATCTCGCGTAGCGCCCCGATCGAGCGTCTGAAACAAAGCCCCAGCAACCCGACTCCGAGCAGGGCGTATTCGCCGTCGACGGCGTAGCTGGCCGTGATACCGGAGAGCGGTTCCGTGATCGCCGGAGCACCTGTCGGGCTGAAAACCGAAGCCGCGACGGTGGCATCCACCTGCAACATGGCCGGGGGTGCGACGAATAGAGTCGCAGAAGCGATGAGTCCGAACAGTAACAACGCCGGACGTTTGACGTACGAGCGGATGTGATCTCCCTTCCGTTGGGCACAGGCTCCGGCCGCGTGCCGAAGCCCGTTCCGGTAACGGTATGGCTACACGATCAATCCGACTTCGGGGTTGGGTTCAATTCAGGTATGAAGCTTCCTATGAAAGCGCACACACGGGCATACACGCACGAGGGCCTAACTGTTCGCTCAAGATGGCGGGCGTCCCGTTCAGGAGCAGTTTTAGTAGTCGCCCGGGTCGTTGTAGCGCCACAGCCGCCAGATATGGTGACCCAACGCCATGAAATTCGATAGCAGAGCACCAGCGAGCAGGGACGATCTGATCCCGGCGTGAGTGGGAACCCGGAGCTGCCCGCCGGGAATATGGCCGTACTCGGCGATGATCTTTTCGACGCCTTTATCGAACCCGTGGTCGTAACCAAACCACCCGCCGACGAACGCTCCTGTGGTGATCAAAACGAAAGCGACGAACCGGGTTTCCCACTCACCGTCCAGTTTCCACCAAGCGGCGGCGGTGCTAAAAGTCACGACGATCGCGATGGTATTGATGACGGTGAAAGTCTGGAAACCCAGTCCGGCGAGCGGCGGGAAAGATACAGACCAGAACAGGTACCCGACGAACCCGAGCATCAAAGCCGCTAGTAACCCGACAATAGATCGCCCTATCGTCGTGATCAGGAACATGTCCCAGGAGGCCATCAGTGATCCGTTTTCCACCCCATAAGGGGCCATCGTCGTACGGTAGAGCGCTTCAGGGTTTGTCCGGATCTCGCCGGGTTACCCGGTGAATGAGATTACGCTCGGCCCGGCCGTTATCTCTACTACAAGTTCTTCCGGTTACGATTCTAACTGCGATTCAGGCGGTTTCGGTCGGTAACAACGCCGAACTCAAATTTCCGATGTTGAACATTGACGGTAGGTCGGGGCCAGGGCCCTACTCAAACGCGTCGGCCAGCGCCCGTTCTTCTTCGGCCCGGCCTGGATCCCCCAGCCTGTCATACACCACCGCCAGACGCCTGTGAGAGTTCAGAGCATGCTTTGACAACGGGGCGCGTTCGACCACCGTTTCGTACGAAACGGCCGCCGTATCGAGCTCCCCAAGGTTCTCCAGGGCAACGCCCCTGAACCACCAAGCTTCGGGATTCGGGGAGCCCGCCGTCTCCATATCGATGGCGCGATCCGCATAAACAAGTCCCAGAGTATCGTCGCCGATAGCTAGAAGCCCTTGCGCTGCATCGGCCTGGATGGACGGGTAAGAAGGGCGTCCGGCTGCGATTTTGATATATCTAGATCGCGCCACATCAATCAGGTCATCCCGGCCAAGCGCGACCAGCCTGGATTCAGCCTGTCCTAGCCGCAACTGCGTATCAAATGCCTTCGGGTTTCTGGTTTCAAAACGGTGAGCGGCCTCCAAAGCGGACTCCCAGCCAAATACCGCAATTTCACGATCGCCGGTGGCCTCCGCCTCGTCCGCCGCCTTCCGGAAGAGATCGTTGACAAGCAGGTGGTAGGGCTCGACATCCGGGTTGAGACCCACGGCGCGTTGGATCTTGGCGAGACCCTCGTTTGGCCTGCCCTCGTCGATCAGATCCCGGGCATCCCGGGCGATGGCGCTTGCCTGCAAAGTCCGGAAGTCCCGGTAGTACAAAAGCCCGGCGGCCAGTACCGTCACCGCCAGCGCTATCCCCGCGATCACGTATCGGGCGGAAGGCGAAATTGCAGCGTCTGAGGTGGAGCTGCTACGGCTCCGTCGCGACGCGCCGGACGAGTTCGTTTCCACCCCGCGACGGGCGATCTCCACAGCGGCGATCAGCAGCCCCATGACGGCCCAGAACGGCAGCAGATCGCCGACTCGCGCCACGCCCGCCATCTGCTCCATCCCACGGCCGACGAGGGCCGCCAGCAATCCCACAACCAGTATCGAGAGCCACTTGCTGTCGCCCCCTGCCCGTTTAGCAGCGCCCAGTGTCCTGACGCCCGCGTACACGGCGAGCAGCGCCATCGCTAAGAACGTAGTCAGCCCCAGGAGTCCCAGCTCCAACAGGATCTGCAATGGGAAGTTATGGGTGTGCTGGGCGAGGGAGTTGCTCTGATCGACCTCGAGGCCAAGCGGATAGGCGTAGTAAAACATCTCCGGCCCGTACCCAACGAGCGTCCGCGCCGCTGCGATGGCGCCCGATTCCTCCGGTACCCACGCCCGGGTCACCGATAACTCAAACGCCGATTCCCAGATCGGCGACCTGCCGCCCATGGAACCGCTAGTTGAGTCGTCAAAAATACCGCCAAGATCCGCCAGGTCCCTCCGGCCCCCGCCTTCCGCCCCGGGAACGATGCTTATGACCACCGCAACCAGCACCCCGGCGGCGATCATCGCCAAGCCTTTCGCCAGTGTGCGTCGGTCCAACCACACGTAGCCGATCACTGCGAAGCCGATCACGCCGGTCCCGTAGCCGATCCACGGTCCCCTGCTGCCGGTGTACCAGAGCGCCGCAAGTTGTACCCCGAGCGCTATCACTCCAGCCACGAGCCAGCCGTACTTTACCTCGCGATGCTCACCGAGGGCGACGGCAGTGGTTATCGCCGCCGTCATCACCAGAAACGAGCCCAAAAGGATGGGATTCCCGAACGACGCGAACACACGATCGGCGCCTTCTCCAGGCCCCAGGGGATCCCACTCAAATCGTTGGCTGATGCCGTACAAGCCAGCGACGGTTCCCGTCCCGGACAGCATCAGCATCAGACGCCGCATCTGTTCGCCCTTGCGCATGCGAATTGCTATGGCGAGGAACACCACCACGAACGCCAGGGTTGAATACAGTTCGTAACCGAGATCCGTGAAGTCTCTTCCCCAGAGGCTGACGGCCGGCACCGGTGACAGTCCTGTGGAGACGACAGCCACCAGAGCGAACGCGAAAGCCGAGATCACCGCCCACCGTTCAGGGCGACGCGCCGCCCATCCGAGTACGTTCGATACGCCCAGGGTCGACGCGGTTCTTGAGTAGAGCGCCCATTCCCAGGCCCACGCGGCAATGATCACGAGAGCGACCAGGTGAAGCACGGCGTATTTGGGGTCGTTGTAGAAACTGAACCAGTGCCGCGGGTTGAACACGAGGGGCACTAAAACGACGCCCGTTATCCAGGCGGCTTCGATCACCAGATCCGTGATCCGACGGTGTTCGTTGCGTGTTCCTATCGCCCTCGTAGCTGAGCGGGCGCGGTTTCGATTCATCGGTGTAATGAATATCCCGTGGGTCGACAGGCTGATGAGCGGACAACAAGCGCCCCGCTTCTTCAAGGACCGGAGGCTCACGACGCATTATATGAACACCCCCGGCTCCCCCGATGTAGGCCCGCTTTCCCCCGGTGAAACGTCGTGGCCGTCCCGGTAGTTCCCACAGGTCCTGAAGAGATTGTTTGGAGTTGATACCTGTTCCCATTACGGGCCAAAGCTATGTAAATCCACATGCCACGACCATCCCTCTATCGTTCGTCCGCCCAACCGTCACCGATCACTCACTTGAAGTGTGGAGCGGTGGTCACGAACGTTCCACTTCGAGAGATATCGGCATGGATGGCCGTTGCTCTCCACCGGTAACTTCAGTGTGACCCGTAGACGCCTCACCGCATACCGCGAATATCACGACGAAGGGTTGCGGTTGTCACACTGCGTTCAGGATCAACAAGCTCCGGAAACACCCGTGCCTAGCTTTCCTCGGGCGCCGTTCGGGTGACGATCTCGACGAGTACGGGCGACGAATCCCTTAGGATGCTAAGGGCCTCATTGATCGCATCCTGCGCCGCCGTAACATTCTGGAATCCGATGGCATCCAGGCTGTTGTTGACCTGCCTCCCCGCCGTAGAAAGGTCAGACAGCACCGCCATCAACAACTCTTGAACCTCCGCCTGCTCTTCCGTCGGAGCGAGATCCCTGGCCCGGACGACGTATCGAGCGAACTGCGATCCGGTCTGACGTACATCGTTCACCCAGATCGCATTGGCCGCATCGGGGGTACTGAGCAGCAGGATAACCCGCGCCAGATCGTTGCCCGCTCGGGCCGCCAGATCGTTTGCCTCTTGCCTGTACAGTTCTTCCGGTGCTAGTTCCGGCGTGGCGGTCGGCTCTATCCCGGGCGTTGCCGTAGCAAAACCCGAACCGCTGGGGAAGATCTGATTCGACTGCCCGGAGTCGTCCGAAATAGACGCGCCCAGGAAGATCACGGCGGCACCCACGACCAATGAACTGACTCCGCCGACAAGTGCGTTTCCTTTGGGCCCCTTCATCACGGACCCGACGTAACCCAGCCACGCAAGTCCGCCGAGCGCTGCGGCCGCGCCGAGGACGATCAACAGGTTTTCCAAATTCGCTCTTCGCTTTCAGGTCTCGCCCGACTAGGCAGGTACCGGTTCTGTCCGCACTCTAATCCCGGGGGTTCCGAGGAGCGCGGCGGTTGCATCTAACCCAGATGATTAATCACCGACCATTATGAGGTCTGAGGCCGGTGTCGCGCCTCCAGGAATCGATCCCGGAGCCTGAGATTGTGTTACGTGCGACGCCGCCGGACGGCTTCCCCGGATGCCCGCGATCATCGGCGCTCCAAGCGAACCAGTCGCCTTTAATCGAAGAAGCCGGCGTCTTCCGGCCGCAGGTACTTCCGGGTGGCCTCTACATTCAGAGAAACCCCCAGGCCCGGTGTGTCCCAGACATCGATGAACGAGTCTTTGACAATCGGGGTCGGGAGCCCCTCGACGATGTCATACCACCAGTCCGGATCGCCGGTCGGGTACTCGAAGGCGATGTAGTTCGTGGGCAGGGTCGCCGCTACCTGCACCTGCGCCGCCAGCCCGATTAGCCCGTCGAGGGTTCCGTGCGGGGCGATCGAGATCCCGTGCAAGTCGGCGTACTCGGCGATCCACTTCAGTTCGGCCAGGCCGCCGACATCCGCCAGGTCCGGGCCGATGATGTTCACCGCCCGCTTCTCTAACAGGTCCATAAAGTTCTGTCGCAGATAGATCTGCTCGCCCGTGTGAATGGGTGTGGTGGTGTATGGAGTGATCTCGCGATACAGGTCCGCCAGCACGTAGGGGGTGTAGTCCCCGGTGATCATGTCCTCAAGCCACATCACGTTTAGATGCTCGACCGACTTCGCCAGTTTGAGAGCATCGGTCGGGCCAAAGCCGGGGCCGCAATCCAGCGCCAGCCCTATCTCATCTCCCAGGACGTCCTTCATCGCCTCAATACAAGCGATGGTGTGTTTCATCCCGCGCTCGGTGATCAGGCCTTTGTTGGGATGATATTTCGTCTTCTCGAGGTCCCCGTAGAAGTAACCGGGAACCTCCCGCACCATCGAGCCGTGGAACGCTATCCCTTGCTTGATGATCGAGAAGCGTTCCGGCCGGGATTTCATCCAGCGCATCTCTTCTGCGTAATCTTCCGGCTGGGAGTCGGACATCGAACGGCGTACGTTGCCGTTGTAGGTCATTACCCGGTCCCGCACCTTGCCGCCCAGGAGCTTGTACACGGGCACTCCGGCCGCCTTGCCGGCAATGTCCCAGAGTGCCATCTCAATGGAGCTGACCCCAGCGCCCCAGGGCTTGAACGATCCCAGGCGGCGGATCTTTTGCATCACCCGTTCAACGTCCGTCGGGTCCATTCCGACGATCATGTCCTTGTAGAACAGAAACAGCCATTTCATGTCCTGCTTGGCGGGCTCCGCCTGTCCGATCCCCGCGATGCCCTCATCTGTCGTGATCCTGACAACGGGGTTCTGGCCGATGATGGCGCACTTAAGGTCGGTGATCTTCATCGAAACTCTTTCGTTTGTCCGGTAGGAATGCAGGTAGAACGGCTGGTCGCGCGGGCACATGCCGCGATCGCCGACGAAATCATATCGGCTGTTGCGGGTCTGCCGGGAGGATCTGGGGCGTGGGAACTCCGTCCATACACCGCCGTCACACAGACCAGCTTTGCGCCGTCCATGCAGTAACCGGGAGTGTGCCAGCGCGTCTCAAGCGGTTGAAGGTTGCCGGAATCGTCGGCGGCACGGGCCACGACCGTGTAGTGGCCCTCGGACGACGGTGTCCAATCCACGTCCTCTGCTACCACGGATACTCAAACGCACTCTCGTCGAGATGGGCGCCCTGCCAGGTATCTCGCCGTCCAGGCTCACGTCGACGCGGCGCACGGATTGCCGGGGATTCCGGGTCCCAGGTCAGACCGGATGTTACCGGCGCACTCCAGCATGGCGGGAAGGGGTTTTATGGGGGCGCCGGGTCGAATACGGCGCCGTCGATGGAGAGCGACCAGTCCGCGATGTCGATATCCGGCACGGTGTAGTAGTCACGGATGTAGAAGAGCAGGGTGGGTGTGAGCCAGCTACGCAGGGCGGCGGGCGGGGTTTCCCCGACGACGCGTTGTCTATCGGGGCCAGTTGTGCTGCGCCTGACCGGGTACAGGCGGGGTCGTCGGTGACCGTGATCAACCCGGCATCGGTACAAGTACAGAACGGCATAGCGGTATGCCCGGAAGTCCACCCGCTGCGTCGAGTGATGGCGGAGACGCTACATGCAACTATCCGGTTAACGGACTGGGAAACGGGCGGTGCGATGGCCGCGTGTCCCCTCTCCCGACGGGAGCGGCCGAGCGAATCAGGGGTGAGGGGGAAGTCTGTCAGCGCGCAATCGGTGTGTGCTGGTGAAGGTCTCTCGTCCTTCCGATACTGGAAGGATCGGGATGACATTCGATTGTTTCACCCGTGTCTTGAGGTTCTCAAAGGACCGGTGTAGGCGAATACCAACCCACCCACTCAACCGCGGTTACGGCAGGTCTAGGTCAACACCCAGCTCTGAGGATGCGATACCAAACCATTCGATGACCTCTCGGTGGTACGGGATCCCCTCTTCCTTACGCTTGTTGGTCTCTTCAAACTCGGATAAGCCGGGGTAGAAAACCCGTTCCTGGCCCGGCGCCGGCGGGGTGTTCTTCAGGCCCTCTAAGAAGTCGTCCATGTCGTCTTTGAACTTGTCCGTGTCCATGAACGCGTCGATCTTCCATGCCTGGAAGTAGTGCGCTGTTTTCTGGTGGATGAAGCCCGGTCCCGCGCCCGAGAGTTGCCCGGTCATGATGTCCACGACGGCGGCGAAGGCGTAGCCCTTGTGCGAGCCATTTTCTCGCGTGCCGCCAAACGGCAGCATGAAGTACTCGTCCGGGATGCCGTCGGTTTCCCGGTCAATGACCGTCCCATCCGGACCGGCAACCCAGTTCGGGATCAACCCCGCGCCGACGCGGCGCGCCAATCGTATTTTGTTGCCGGCGACCTGTGTGGTCGCAACGTCAAACAGGAACGGCGGCATCCTACGGGCCGGTACTGCATAGGCGATCGGGTTCGTCCCGAACCTCGGCTCTGCGCCGAAGGTCGGCACCGCCTGCACCCCCCCGCTCCCCGTCATCGCCATGCCGATCATGTCTTCCTGAGCCGCCATAGCGGCATGATAACCGGCCCCGGCGAGATGGCCGGAATTCGTAACGGAAACGGCGCCCTGCCCGTGTTTCTCTGCCTTTTCCATAGCGACCCACATCGCCGCCGGGCCGATGTGCGCCCCGAGGCCGCGATCGGCGTCCCATGTGGCCGTCGTGTCCGACTCCCGGAGCGTCTTGATCTCCGGCCGCGGGTTCAGTGCGCCGTTGCCGTAACCGGAGACGTAAGACCGGAGCATGTTCGACACGCCGTGGGTCTCCACCCCGCGCAGGTCGTTCATGATCAAAACGTCGGTTGCCACCCTTGCGTCCTCGTCTGACAATCCCACCTTCAGGAAGATGGTGTTTGTGGCCACTCTGATCTTGTCCTCCGCTACGTAGACACGGTCGGCGTCCGGAACCTTGAAGCGTTCGAGCATTTTTGTCCCCGTTGCGTGATTTCTGATCCCGGTCCGCCGGGAGTCATATTCGTATTCGGGCGAGTCGCCCAGATGTTAGCCGATCTCCCCTACGTCTTTGCATCAACTTTGCCGGCCATCGGCGCCACAATGGCCAGAACCGTGCCGACGGCCGCCACTATCGCCACGAAAATAACCACGGCGTCGAAATTCCAGTGAGTGTTCAGTACACCGGCGAGTATGGGCGCCACCGCTCCAACTAGAGATCCGCCCGCAAACAACACGGCGATAGAGGTTCCTTCAGAACCTTTTTCGGTCGAGTCCATGGCGGCGGCCACGATAACCGGCATTATCGAGAACAGGAACACGCCGAGGAAAACCATCGTGACGGTAAGGCCCCATCCGTCGTCCGCTATCAGAAACAGCAAAACGAGACCCGTGATAGAAGCCATCGAGAAAGCGATCACGGGTCTCCTGCCAAATCGATCGGACAGGAGGCCCAACGCCGGGGTCGAAATTATGCCGGCAAGGGTCAACAGCGACACGTGGATCCCGATAGTCAGGTTGCTGTAATCCAGGACGTCAGACATGTAGAGCACGAGGAACAACTGGATCGAGTTGTGCGCAGCCCCCCTGAGCGCGTGCATGAGCGCCATCACCATCACCGCCGGGTTGCCGATTAACCGTGCTGTGGCGCCGGCGTACGACCTGAGCGAAACGCTCTCTCCACCAGCCGATCCCTTGCCTTTGAACCTGCTGACGATCACGAGCACCGTCAGTACCGCCGGTACGACGAGGAGAAAGGCAACGGTCCGCCATTCCATGCCAGCCCATTCAATCCCAAGGTAGCTGATACCGCCCAACAACAGTCCGATCGTTGCCGGAGCGGTGGTGTTCCCGATCTGTGCACCGGTTGAGTGGGCCGCCATGGCGAAACCGCGGCGCTCCGGATAGTGAATCGCCAGTTCAGAGAAGGCCGGCGCGTGCCATAACGATGTGCCGGTGCCAAGGATCATTAGCGCCAGTACGGTAAGCCAGTACCAGGAGGACATGCCGATCAGCAGGTAGCCGATCGCGACGAATGACATGCTGACCGCCAGCAGCGTCGGCACCCTGTGCCGATACATATCGGTCAGGATTCCCGCCGGCACGTTGGCAAGTCCCATCGAGGCATCACGCGCTGCGAACATGCCACCGATAGCCACGTCGGAGAGCGCCAGAGACGCCTTGATCTCCGGCACCAAGATCAGGATCGCGCCTTGGCCGAAGTGCTTTATGCCGTGCCCGGCCGAGATCCCGTACATAAGACGGGAGCTCTCCCTGGGCTGCACCTCGTCCGATGCTTCGGAGTTTTCAGCGGTTTCAGGAGTCTCAACTATTGCCAATTTTCCCCGATTCATACTTATTTCTTGAGATTTCCATCGACGGTGTTGCAGTCACGCCCCGGCCTCAACTCCGGTGAAGTGCGGTATAACTTCGGTGGAGAACTGTTCTAGCTGTTCGAGTATCACCGATTGAGGCGTGCCAATAACGGCGCCCGCGTTGACGAACTCCGGACCCGGGTAAAGGTCCTGGAGCGGCATCAGCTTCTCCACGATCAGTTCCTCGTTGGGGAACAAGCGGTTGTTGGCCGCGATGCCCCCGAATCCGATGTTATTGAAATCGATGTGCCCGGCGTAGAGCGTTCCGAACTCCTTGATCATGTGTTGCAACTCTCCTGAGCGGGCGTGCATAGAGGGATCGCACGCCTTCGCCACTCATTTCGGGCGATATTAACCGCGGGACGCCGCGTTCGGGGCGCCGGAGTGGCTAGCCCGTTGTATTCAGCGATGCCAAAACGAGCGACATCGGCGGCATCACCACCTGCGCGACGCCGTCTTCCACGGCAACGTCACACGTCGCCGGGGCCACGTTGTCCGGCGCGTCCCAGTCGTTGTGCGCCTGGGGGTCGTCGCCGGTGAGCAGCCATCCCTGGTCAGCTTCCGACACGGAACGGCCGATCACCCGGAGGGTCGCCGTTACCGAATTTGCGAGGTCACGGTTCACCGCAAACACCGTCGTCCGCCCGTCGACCCCGTCATAAGACGCGGAGACATCCAGCGACGGGACCTCACCTCGGTCCCCAGCGCTATACACCGGCCCGTCGACGACCGGTGTGAGGGAATCACCGGACGCAAGCTCCGCGTACCGGACGAACGGGTGGTAGATCGACTGGAAGAGGAGTCCGTCCCTGCGGGTGATTATTGGGGCGATCACGTTCACGATCTGGGCCAGACAGGCCATCTTCACAACGTCGGCATTGCGGATGAACGAGTTCAGGTATTGCGCGACGACCAGTGCGTCCTCCAGGTTGTAGACTTCTTCGATCAGGTGCGGCGCTTGCTCCCACGCGCCTTTGGAATGCGTGCTGCCCCGTGCCCGGTACCAGACGTTCCACTCGTCAAATGACAGGTACACCTGTTTGGATGACTTCTTGACCGCCCGCACGTAACCCAAAAGCGATCGGTAGTCCTGGATGATGCGATCGATCTCGACGCCCTCGGCAAGGAACCAGGGAGTGTCGTCGCTTTCGTTCCGGGAGTAGCGATGTGCCGAGATGTAGTCGACGTCGTCCCATGTGTACTCAAGAGCGACGCGATCCCACTCCATGTACTCCGGCATGTGGTTGCCAGACGACCCTGCGATGATGGTCTCGATGGTTGGATCGACGCCCTTCATCAGTTTTCCGGCCTGCTCCGCACGAAGCGCGTACTCCGCCGCGGGGACGTGCCCCGCCTGCCACGGCCCGTCCATTTCGTTGCCAAGACACCAGACCTTCACGTCGTGCGGGTCGGCATGGCCGTTGGAACGGCGCAGGTCTGACCAGTAGGTTCCCGAAGGGTGGTTGCAGTATTCGACCAGCTCGGCCGCCGACTTGGCGGCGCCGGTACCGAGGTTGACGGCCATCATCGGGCTGGTGCCGACGGCTGTACACCAGTCCATGAACTCGTCGGTTCCAAACGTGTTCGGTTCAGTGGTCTGCCACGCAAAATCGGCACGCGCCGGACGCCGGTCCGACGGGCCGATTCCGTCCTTCCAATCGTAATTACTGACGAAATTTCCGCCCGGGTAACGAACATACGGCATACGCATAGGGCGCATCGCCTCCAGCACATCACGCCGGAATCCGTGCTCGTCAGACAACGGATTGCCGGGGTCGTAAACGCCGTCGTACACAGCCCGCCCGAGGTGCTCCAGGAATCCGCTGAAGATCCGCCCGTCGATCTTCCCCGCGTTGCGGTCCGGATCAAGTGTGATCGTGGCTTTGGGCATGTGCTTCCTTAATTTCGTTGAGCCTGCAAACGGCCTATGAGTTGATCTTCCCGGTAAATAACCGCCCGAATAGGCCTAGACTCGTGCCGTTCCCGGCGCAGGTCAAGCCTCAGTCGGGCCGCAACATATCCGGGTCGATCGCAAGGAGTACTTGAAGTTGAAGATCCTCATCACCGGCATCGGCGGAACCATTGGCAGCGTCATCGCCGACGCCCTTAGCGAACGGCATGAAGTGACCGGGATAGACATTCGGCCGCTGGAACGACCGGGTGTCGTGGTGGCAGATCTCACCGATATCGATGCAATCACGCCGCGATTTGAGGGCGTTGACGCCGTGGTCCACCTGGCTGCGGAACGCCGGCACACCCCGGACATCGGCTGGGACCTGCTATTGCCCACCAACATCGTCGCCACGGCCAATGTTTACGACGCTGCGCACGCCGCCGGGGTGCGCCGCTTTGTGTTTGCCAGCTCGATGCATGTCATGGGCAACTATGAGTCGGACGAGCCGTGGGCATCCATCGCCGCCGGACGATATGACGGCCTTGAGCCAGAGAAGGCGCCGCTGGTCACTGGGGATATGCCGGTGCGGCCGGACGGTCGGTACGCGGCGACTAAGGCACTGGGGGAGTCGCTGGGGCGCTACTACTCAGATTGCGAGGGCATGGAAGTCGTGTGCGTGCGCCTGGGAACGATCGCTGACAGCGACGCCATCGGCGATGATCCGCGCGGCTACGTGAGCTGGTTCAGTCATAGAGATCTTGCGGGATTCTTCTCGGCCTGTGTCGAGGCGCCCGGTATTAAGTACGAGATCGTGTACGGGGCGTCCGGCAACACCTGGAAAATTTACGACACCGTTTCGGGTTGGAAAGCGCTGGGGTTCACGCCATCCGACAACGCGGAGGATCACAGGCGATAACGTAGGAATGAACAGGACCCGCTGTCTACTCGACGATCGCAAAAGACCGGAACGACGCCATGATCGCGTCCTCGATCTCGTCGTACCGCTCGGTGTACCCTCCGTACGAGGCGCCAAAGCCGAAGTCGTCGCCGTGGAGATAGGACAGGTGCGCCCACTTGACCGCGCCTTCGGCCTCCGTAAAGAGGATTAGTCGCGCCTGCAACCCGGAGTCGGTGGTGAACGGTTCGTTGGACAGCACCTCGTACGTCCCGGACTTCTCGATCTCTATCTGGAATCGCCGGGCATAGGTCACCGCGTCCGGATCTGCCCCAGCCAGTTCTCCCACGAAAGCTTCCTCAACATCAAGGTACTCCTCGATGATGAACAACGCCTCTCCTCCGGTTCCGTTGAACGTCTCGCCCATCAGTTCATTTCGCGGCGCGGGCCTCAGATCGCCCGGCACCGCCATCGTGAACGGATTGATGGTGCTTAAGTAGCTTCGGGTCTCGGCGTTATCGGTTTCCCCGATGATCGGCGGGACATGAACGGTTATCGGCCTGCCGTACTCCAGATAGTGGGCTTCCACGGACTGCGGCAGCAATCTCTCCGAGATGGCCAGCAGGCCGCCGAAATTGGATCCCGGTGCGCCACCTTCCAGCAGGATCATGCGCACCAGGTTGTCATTAATCCCTGCGAACACCTCCACGCTCTCGGCGGCGTCTACGCCGGGGACTGTTCCGGTCACGTGGTACACTCCCTCGCCGCCGAGTTCGGTGATGTTCACCGTGGCCGTTGATGTATCTATCTGCCCCACCACATCGGCATCTACCGTCAGGCTTGCCGGTTCGTCGCCCGCATCGCTGACCGTCCAGATACCGCTGTTGGGGTCTCTGCGATAGCGCTGTGCGTCCACAATGCGGTTCTCGGCGCTGGTGAAGCCTGATATCGACCCCGTGGTTGCGTTACTGCGGGTGACGACTATGTTTGCGCCTAATCCAGACCTTGCGGCGTGGATCGTTGTGATCAAAGACTGCTCCCCATCGGCCGTGACGTCATCCACCGTTAATTGCGCCTCCACCTGCCAGCTCCGGACTTCCGACATCGCCGCCGAGATCGTCGGCAGGACCATCGCAGGATCAGTGGAGGGGCTCACCGCCGTCGCATCTGGGGACGCGGAAGCCGGAATGGCGTCGGAGGCCCCATCGCCGCCACACGCGCCGGCGGCGATGGCGATCAAAGTGGAGATGGTGACCTTGATCAGAAGCGGATGAATTTTCAAGCCTGTCCCTTAATTCTGTCCTGATGCTGGTAGGGGTGCGTGGGAACGCCGTCTGAGATGTCCTATTCTCGCGATCCCCCACTCGTGCCGGGCCGCGTTATTACGATCTGTGGACCATTTCATTCCGGGTATACGTGAGTTAGCACTCAACGGACTGTGAGAATCCCCGACCCCCTCAATGGGCCGCGGCACTAGGGTTCTAGTAGGGAATCTCACGACGCCAGCTTGGCGACAGTAAATTGCGTCTCTCGTCGAGACAACACCTGCGACGAACCCCGGAGGATTGAATGCGTCGGGAACGGGGACATCACGGCGGCGACGCCAGTCAAGTGAGCGGCGAGGGCGTTTATTTCACGGCGATCGGACGCGTAGCGACATCCGGTTTGGATCACCTTGGGGACGAGGACCGTGATCCAGCTATCCCCCTGGACACGTTAGTTCGAGAGCCGTATCTGCGCTAATCGGGCATCCGTCGCTGCGCCACATCGGGTGCACCAAACTCATCGAGCCACCGTTTTTCGACAGTTGCGCGCCACTCCTCGGCAAGATATTTCAACTCAGCGGTGACTTCAGGCTCGGAGTCGGCGAGGTTTCGAGATTCTGAAGGGTCCGAATCAAGATCAGCCAGATGGACGGCGGCTACCGGACTTTCATGCTCCACCAACCGCCCCTCCAGCACAAGCTTCCACTTGCCCCGTCGGACCGCTGTTTGTTCTCCCCATTCCCAGAAAATCGTGCGTTCCGGCGTCTCGGCCTTATCCGCCAATAGCGTCATCAGGCTCGTTCCATCGATCTCATGTGCACTTGAATCGACACCGGCGGCTTCCAGGATCGTCGGCACGATGTCCATCGCCACGCCTGGTTGATCTGTCACCACACCACCATCTACACGCTCCGGCCAACGGATAATCCCCGGGAGCCGTATCCCGCCCTCGTAAAGGCTGCCTTTGTGGCCCTTCAACCGACCAACCGTACCGCCGTAATACGGATCAAGGGTGCCATCGAGCCAATTTCGGGACTCGCGTGACGGGCCGTTGTCGGACATGAATACCGACATCGTGTTGTCGCCGACGCCTAGACGGTCGACTTCGTTCAAGATCTTTCCGATCGCGTCGTCCACCGAACTGATCATTGCCGCCATCATCTGTCGATCCCACGGCAGATCCGGAAAACGGTCCACGTACTCCTCGGGCGCATGCATCGGGTAGTGCGGAGCATTGAAAGGAACATAGAGCAGGAACGGATTGCCGGACGCGTGCATTTTTCGCATGTACTCGATGGCTTTGTCCGTAATCAGTTCCGTGAAGTATTCGCCGTTATGCCACACTTCCTCGTCGTTCTCCCAGAGATCATGGGTCGGGTTCGGACTGGGTGGTTGATTGGCGCTGTAGAAAAAGATGTGTGAGTAGTAATCGATGGTTCCGGCAAGGAAGCCGAACGAGTCGTTAAATCCGTGGTGCGAAGGACGCGCGTGCTCGGTCAGCCCCAGGTGCCATTTCCCGGCCATAGCGGTCTCGTATCCGGCCGAACCGAGCATCGTGGCGATAGTCGTCGCCGATTGCCGCAATCCGGCGGTCTCACGCCCACCGCGCAAGACTCCGCGAATACCCGCGTTCCCCGGATAACGGCCTGTCAGCAGCGCCGCCCGGGATGGGCTGCAGACGGGGGAATTCGAGTACCAGTCGGTGAACCTCACGCCCTCTGCGGCCATTCGGTCCAGGTTCGGAGTACGGAAATCGGTCGCGCCCATGCACGAAAGGTCACCGTACCCCTGGTCGTCTGTCAGGAAGATGAGGAAGTTAGGTCGGCCGTCGAGCATTCGGTGGAGCCTTGTAGTTGGTTGTTAGATGCCAGATACGCGTGAGGACCCGGGTTCAAACCATCCGGTACGTACGAACTTCCTCACCCCTCACGGCGTACTCATCCGACCAGCGCCTTTCAATCGCGGCTCGCCACTCTTCAGCCAGTTGCTTCAGCTCGGTGGTGATCGCCGGTTCCTTGTCGACTAGATTGATCGCCTCGGCGGGATCTGTCTCAAGGTCGGAAAGATGGATTTCGGCGATCGAATCCTCGTGCTCCACGAGCTGCCCGTTTAGCACCAGCTTCCATTTCCCGCGTCGGACGGCCGTTTGATCGCCGATCTCCCAGAAGAGTGATCGATCGTCCAGTTTCGCCCGCTGCGTTACGTGTCCCAGAAGACTGGTCCCATCGATCTCGTACTGCCTAACGTCGATCTCCGCGGCGTCCAGTACTGTCGGGACAACGTCCATCGAGGCGACCGGCGTGTCGGAGACGACGCCTTTCGCTATGTGACCAGGCCAGTTCAAGATTCCCGGGAGCCGGATTCCGCCTTCAAACAGGCTGTATTTGTGACCTTTGAATTGGCCGGATGTACCGCCGTAGTACGGATCGAGCGTTCCGTCCAGCCAGTTCCGTGACTCCCGAGAAGGGCCGTTGTCTGAGGTGAATACGGAAAGCGTGTCTTCGGACAGACCAAGCCGGTCGACCTCGTTCATGATCTTGCCGATAGAGTCGTCCACGGCGCTGATCATCGCCGCCATCACCTGACGATCCCATGGCAGATGATCGAACATCTCCATGTATTCGCGAGGGGCGTGCATCGGGTAGTGCGGTGCGTTGAACGGCACGTACAGGAAGAAGGGCTGGTCTTTTGCCGCCATATCACGCATGTACTCGACCGCTTTCTCTGCGATCAGTTTCGTGAAATATCGGCCGTTTATCCACACCTCGTTGTCGTCCTCCCAGAGATCGTGTGTGGCGTTCTGACCTGGACCACCCTGATTAGCCCCGTAGTAGAAGATGTGCGAGTAGTAATCGATACACCCGGCGAAGAAACCAAACGAATGGTCGAAGCCGTGGGCTTGCGGGCGCGATTCCTCGGTGAGCCCGAGATGCCACTTTCCAGAAAGGGCGGTGTGGTAACCCGCGTCACGCAGCATGGTGGCAAGCGTGGGGGTCGACTGTGGAAGCCCGGCCGTCGAGCGGTGACCGCGGAGGATCTCACGAATTCCCGCATTGCCAGGGTACCGACCTGAAAGCAGGGCAGCGCGTGAAGGGCTGCACACCGGGCTGTTCGAGTACCAGTCCGTGAATCTGAACCCGTCATTGGCTAGACGGTCCAAGTTTGGCGTCCGGAAGTCGGTCGCTCCCATACACGAAAGATCGCCGTAACCCTGATCGTCGGTCAAGAATACGATGACGTTGGGTCGTGAGTCGGGCATGTGTGGGCCTAAGTAATGGTGTGCGCCTGGCTGGATCAAGAGGCTGCCACAGACTACATGAACGGCTCACGTTTTTGGCGGGAGACCTTCAACCGCTAGTCGGACCTGAATCCGCAGGCGCTCACGCCTGCGTACGTGGTCGGTACTGGAGCGCCTCTGCCAGGTGGCTCCGTCATGATCTGTTCTGACCCCGCAAGGTCCGCCACGGGGCGGGCAACTTCGAGTACGCGGTGGAAACTACGAGCCGACAGTGGGAGTTGGATCATCGCCATCTGGAGGAGCGAACGCGCTGCTTCCTCCACCTGGCAATCGTTCCACACCTCTACTGGCCCCATTTCGCCGTTGGCGACGATCCCGGAGCCGTCGAAACGGGCGCGTTGCACTTCGCGGGCCGTTTCCACCCGCTGCCGTACGTCTTCCGAACCAGCCGCGGACGGTGGTCCCGTCAGCTTCTCGTACTCAACCCTCGGGACGTCCACAAATAGGTCAATACGGTCCAGCATTGGCCCGGAAATGCGCCGCTGATACCGGGCCACGGAACTCGTCGAACAACCGCACTCTCGATCCGTGTCGCCAAAATAACCACAGGGACCTTGGTGCGGGCGTACACGATCGCATCGTGCAGCGCCAGCGCGTGGAACATGAACGCGTCGTCGGCATCGGGACTGTGACCGATTGAAAGGGGCCTCTGATCTGCCATTTGGTCGGGTTGCCTCTTCTCGGCGCGCCTCGATTGATTGTGGGAAGTGGGGTCGGGTTGATTAACCGGATACCACGGTCAGCGAGGCCGAACTGGATCCGTCCGACAGGTGACCGTTGAAAACTTCAAGGATGTCGCACTCGGCGGTTGGCTGGGCCAGCGCTAACCTTCCGGCGGATGGTCGATAGCAATGTCTTCCTCATTCTCCGGACGATGCGGCGGCTACAGGAGCGGGCGCAACTCCGGCAATCGGTCGTAATAGGTACGGAAAAGCGCCAGGGCTTCCCGTTCACGCGGTCCCATCCGGTAGATGAACTGGTCCAAGTAAGAGCGAGCCTCTTCTGGGGGCATGTCGGCGCTCGGCCAGCCCTCCGCAATGATCGCCTCTACATCCGCCAGCCCACTATCTAGGCTTTCGCCCAGCGAACGCCCAAAAGTCGCCAGCAGCGCGGGCTCCGTGTCCGCCCGTGCCAACCAGTGGGCGTAGACGAAGGGCAGCCCCGTCATCGCGTTCCAGACCTCGCCGAGATCGTGGACAAATGGGTAATCGTCTATTCCACTACGGTTGCGCAACGCTTCGTCACCGATCAACAAGATGGCGTCGTGCGGTTCTTCCCGCGTCACGAGGGCGTCCGGTTCGACTCCCCAGTTCTCTCTGAATAGGACACGCATGAGCTGGACGGTGGTCGCCGTTTGCTCCGTCACGGCGATCCGTGCGCCCTCCATCTCTTCCGGCATGCGGGCGCTGAACAGGAGGATGCTCACCGACGCCTGTTTTGTCGCTACGCAGAAATCGCCGATCGACGTCAGCGCATCACCCATACGGAACCACTCGGCTACCGGCAGCGGTCCGGCGTCCAGGTCGCCGTGTTCCACGGCCAGCGCCATCTGGCGCGGCAGGTACTCCGTGAGTTCCACAGCACCCGGATCCATGCGCTCGTAAAAAACGGTCGAGTTCAGGTACGGCAATAGCCCGACTCTGAGTTTTCCGGGTTGGTTGGCCATCAGGCGTACACCTTCGAATCGTTGTACACGGCGTTTCGCTCGACCGGAATACGACCGATGGTTTTGATCAAGCGCGCCATACGCTCCCGGGCCAGACCGGCCGGGGAGTCTGCCTGCGCGACGTGGGCGATGCGCTCTTTGCCGATCGTGCCGTCTATGTCGTCGGCCCCGAAGGGCAATGCAAGGGCGGCTGTGGCCTCACCGAGCATTACCCAGTACGACTTGATGTGCGGAACGTTGTCCAGCATCAGGCGGGCCACAGCGATCATCTTGAGATCGTCCGTCGGCGGCGTGGGGTGGGGGACCAGCATGGTGCTGCCGGCCTGGTATCCAAGCGGGATGAACGCCCAGAGGCCCCCGGTATGGTCCTGTATCTCCCGCAGCCGGACCAGGTGATCGACTCGCTCCTCCATCGTCTCGATGTGGCCGTACAGGATGGTGGCCTCGGACTTGATGCCCATAGCGTGCGCCATGCGGTGGATCTGCACCCAACGATTTGCGTTCGCTTTTCCGGGCAGCAGTTCCCGGTGCACGCGCTCGGAAAACACCTCAGCACCGCCCCCGGGCATAGACTGCAGGTTGGCTTCTTTGAGGCGGGCGAGCGACTCTTCGGGCTCGATCTTCCAACGTCTGTAATATCACTTGGATCAGCTCTCATTCTCTGGTTCTTATTCAACTGAAGTACTCGCCCCACCGGCGATCGACCTGCTGGATCACGTCCGGATCCATCTCAAGCGGTCGCGGGTAGGAGGATTTGAGGGATGCGTCGATGCCCATGGTTCCCGAGTACGCCGGGACTGGTCCGCGCAGTTCAGCACCCGTGAAAACGATGTCCTGCGCCGGGTCGAACCGGGTGAAAAGGCCCCAGAGGAGTGAGATGTCGTCGTCGATATCGATGTCCGGCGACACCACGGCGATCAGCTTGACCTTCGACAGCAGCGGAGAGGCAACCAGTGCCTCAAGCACTCGGCGCGGTTCGTTCTCCACCTGAACCACCAGCAACGTCTGCTCGAAGAAGCGTGACCGCATCACACCCGGCGCTAGCGCGGGCAGATCGCCCGGCAACGGAACCGCCATGTCGGATGCAGGTCCCCGGCCGGTGGCATCGATGATCAGCTTGCCGCCTGCATGTGGAGCGCTCTGTCCGGCCGCCCCACCCGCGAAGTCCAGCGTGTCGACCGGCCCCCGGGCGATGATCTGCGCATCCCGCCGCACGTCAAAATTACGCCGGATGGCCTGCACGACCCTGGTGAAGCTGCGGACGTTGACATCCGGGTCCACGAGGACGATCACTTTCGTCAGGGCAAGCTGGCCGGTCCCAAGCAGCCCGAGCGCCGTCTTGAGTGGCTCCCGTTCGTATCGCGTCTCCACGGAGACGACCAGGAGATTGTGGAACCCCGCCTCGAAGTAGGCCCACAGATCGGTCAATTCCGGATGGATCAACCTGGAAAGCGGCTTCAACACCTCCTGGGTCGCGTCGCCGATGAACTTGTCTTCCTGCGGCGGTTTTCCGACAACGGTCGCCGGGTACACGGCGTTGCGCCTGCGTGTAATCGTTTTGACCTGGAAGATCGGGAACTCTGCGGCCTCCGAGTAGTGCCCGAAATGGTCGCCAAAGGGGCCTTCAACGCGCCGCACGTTGGGAGGTACAACGCCCTCCAGCACGAATTCGGCCTGTGCCGGCACCTGCATGCTCAGGGTCATGGCCTGTGTCATCGGAGTCCTCGCATTGCGCAGGAACCCGGCGAACGCGGCCTCGTCAAAACCTTCCGGGAGAGCGGCCACGGTGGCGAGCCAGAGCGCCGGGTCGCCGCCGATCGCGACCGCCATCTCAAGCGGTCGTCCGCTCCTCTCCGCCTGCCAGTGGTGGACGCCGCCACCCCGTTGAATCTGGATGTGCATGCCGGTCGTCTGGCCGTCGTAAACGTGCATTCGGTACATGCCGATGTTGCGGATGCCGGTCTCCTGATCGACGGTGTGCACCAGCGGGAGTGTCACAAACCTACCGCCATCGCCGGGCCAGCACTTGAGAATCGGCATGGTGCCGAGGTCCGGGTCCGACTCCACAACTTCCTGCACCGGCGCTTTCCGTGATCTGCCCGGCCGAAAATTCATGAAGCGCTTCGCTATGCTGCGGTTGCGCCAGATCGTTTTGAACGACGGCGGGTTCATGTCCTGGATGAAGTGCAGGAGTCGCTCGCCCAGTTCCTCCGGCTCACCGCCGAGCGCCATCTGGATGCGCCGCCTTGAGGCAAGGACGTTGATGGCGACCGGGTAGGCCGAGCCTTCCACGTTCTCGAACAGGAGGGCCGGACCGCCCTCAAGCACGGACCGGGTCGCGATCTCGGTGATCTCCAGTTCCGGGCTGACCAGAGCCGAAACACGATGCAGTTCACCATTTTTTTCCAGGTAAGCCAGGAACGACTGTAGGTCGGTAAATGCCATCGTCAATCATCACTCCCCTGCCAACGGCGCAGCAGTGTTGATTCGACGCCCAGCGTGTCCAGCACCCGCCCGGCGATCATGTCTACGAGGTCGCCGACGCTCTCCGGCCGGTGGTAGAAGCCGGGCATGGCGGGCAGCACTATCGCACCGGCCTCCGTGACGGCGGTCATGTTGCGGAGGTGGATCAGGTTCAAGGGCGTTTCACGCGGCACCAGGATCAGCTTGCGCCGCTCTTTCAGCATCACGTCCGCCGCACGCTCAAGCAGGTTGGACGACACGCCGTTGGCGATGCGCGCCAGTGTCCCCATCGAACACGGCAGCACCACCATCCCGGCGGAATCGTAAGACCCGCTGGCGATAGTTGCTGCGATGTTCCGTTGATCGAACAGCTCCAGCGAGCCGGCGCCCGAACCAGGGTCCAGTCGTTCCATCAGCGTCCGGGTATCGGTTTCTGGGTCGCCGGTGAGGTGGATACCCAGCTCGATCTCGAATACGCGGCGGCCGGCGTCCGTGATCACCACCTTGGCGTCGTGCCCGGCGTCTACAAGGCCTTCGATAACCCGGCGCGTGTAAGGAGCACCGCTCCCGCCGGAAATTCCGACAACGTAATTTGCCATCAGGTCAGTGTCCCGGCGATCACGAAGCCTGCGAATACGACGGCGATGATGCCGTTCATGAGGAAAAACGCGGCGCCCAGTTGTGACAAGTCGGTCGGTGAAATAAGCCGCTGTTCGTACGTCAGCAGCGCCGCCACGGCCCCGACACCGGCGAAATAGAGCATGTGGGCGTCAAGCAGTGTCCCGGCAAACGCCAGGCTGGCGACGGTCACGACGTGGAACGAGCGGGATATCCAGAGGGCGGACTTGATGCCGAAACGTGCCGGGATCGAATTCAAGCCCTGCTGACGGTCGATCTCGCTGTCCGCGATGGCGTAGATGATGTCGAACCCGGCGACCCAAAACATTGCTCCGATCCCGAGCCAAGTGACGCCCCAGTTGAGGTCGCCGGTCATGGCGACCCAGGTGGCGGGCGGGATGATGACGTAGACGGCGCCGAGGGCCAGGTGCGCGAGCCAGGTGAAGCGCTTCGTGTACGGGTACAGGACCAGCACGGCGATCACGATGGGGCTCAGGTACCAGGCCAGACGGTCGAGCTGGGACACCGCCAGCAGAAACGCCATCAATGCCACGCTCATGTAGACCCACACCTGCTTCGAGGTGATCAGCCCCGCCGGAATGGCGCGGGTGGCCGTGCGCGGGTTGCGTGCGTCTATCTCCGCATCGATGACCCTGTTGGCGCCCATGCCGAAGGTCCGCGCGCCCACCATCGCAACGGCCAGCCAGAGGAGCGGCTGCCAGTCCGGGACTCCGTCGGCGACCAGGAACACAGTGGCCGCTGCGAACGGCAGGGCGAACACCGAGTGCTCAAACTTGATCGTTTCCAGGAAAAGCCGGATTCGTCCCAATGCGGTGGATGATGTCTGCGGAGTCGCGCTAGCCATCTATATCCTCCCTGATCGCCTCAGAACCGGAACCGGGACGTTCCAGTCCGCCGACCAGAACCCATCGAAGCACCGGCAGCGCCTCGGCGGGGGTTGGCGTTCCGCTGTACACCCAGTTCACGACGATCTCGTTGACGGCGCCGAGCCAGGCGCGTGCCACTACTTCCGTGTTTGTGGGTTTGATCTCCCTGGCCTCAACCGCTCTATCGAGCTCGCCCCGGATCACGCTTGCGAACTGGCCGAATATTTCGACCCGTTTTTTCTCGAACGCTAAGCCCATCGAATAGCCCTGCACGAGAAGCACTTTGGCGAGCCCCCGGCGGCGGCCCAGCCGGGTAAGCACCTCGGACAGCGCTGCGTCTGCGCCGGCGAGCGGGGAGTCGCAAGCGTCTGCGGCCTCTTTCGCCCTGCGTGTGAGGTGGTCGGCCAGTCGATCGATAACGGCAAAGAACAAGTCTTCTTTGCTCGGAAAGTGGAAGTAAAAACCGCCCTTGGACAGGGGCGTTCGGCCAGCTATGTCGTCGACCAACGTCTCGTGATACCCCGTCTCGCCAAATGCGTCTTCGGCGGCTTCAAGGATGCGTTCACGGGTCGTTTCACGCTGGACGGCCATCGGCGTTCACGGGGGCTTCCGGAGGGTGTCAACCGACCGACTGGTCGGTCGGTCATAGCAAAGTTTAGACCGTGACCTGAAAGGGGTCAACGGATGCGAACATTCAGGATTGTGACGAGTCTGTCCGACGCCGGAAACTGGGGCAATCCAGCGTCGCAGCACTGATTCTTTTGTCATCCAGGGTCCGATTACGGTCATCGTGGACTCGATTCAGGACCCGGTTGTTTGTAATGCCGTTAGAAATCGTCTTCGAGAGCCGTCGGCAGCCCGGTCTGGAAACTCGAACGATGACGCGACATCGGCCGATCCTGAATCAAGTTCAGGATGACAGTTACAGTGACTGGCACGGGAGCGAAGGTCACTACGTAATGACATCAGATACCGCCATCCGGCTCTATTGATCCGAAGACATTCCTGCGGTCCTACAATTGTGGGTGGACGCAAAGGCGGTGCCCGGGCCTACTGAAGACAGACGCAGACGCAATCCGGATTCGAATCCAACGGGGCACTGAGCTTTTCGTGCTGCCGATGGACGGCGAACAGGTCGTTGGATCGCTGATGGGTGGCTGGGACGGCTGTCGGGGTGAGATGGCGCGGCTGGCAGTACATCCGGATTCCGCCATCGGTCGCTACCACAAAGATCTCTAGGCCGCCGGTCTTAACGCCGCCCGAATCCACGTTCCAGGTCCGGCTGGCTCATATGGATCATGGTGGGCCGGCCGTGCGGGCAGGTGTGTGGCTGCTCCGCCTTCTCGAGGCTTCTGAGCAGCGCCCTGCCCTCGTCTTCAGAGAGACGCATTCCCGCTCGCACAGAGGAATGGCAGGCCAGCGTCGCGATCATTCGATCTCGCCATGCCTCGTACCGTCCTCCGGTCGCCACTTCGTCGAGCAGCCCGCGGAAGGCGTCGCCCGCCGCCGCCGTCCGGTCGGCCAGCATCCGTGGAATCGCCCGAATCAGCACCGTCGCCGGGCCGAACGATTCGACAACAAACCCCATGCCGGCGATCAGCTCCAATTGATCAGATAGGAGCTCTTCCTGCCTGGGATCGAGCCCGACCGGCTCCGGCTCCAGGAGTTGCTGAGCGTCCGCCGTACCCGTGTTGAGCGCGTCGGTGATCTCCTCATATCGAACGCGCTCGTGCGCCGCATGCTGGTCGATCACGTAAACGCCGTCCGGTCCCTCGGCGATCAGGTAGGTCTCCTGCGCCTGGCCGATCATGCGCAGGACCGGCAGGGTTTCACGCTGCGTCTGCTGCGGAGTTACAGCGCTGACCTGATCGCCCGCCATCCAGGCGTCCGTCGCATCCACATGGACGCCCGTTTCCGGTCCCGAAGTGCCCTCATCGTGGCGCGACGGCCACAGCGGATTCTGCTCAAGATCGGTCCTCGGCGCGTTGACAACAGATGGGCCTCCTGATGAACTGCCGCCACTCCCAGAAAACGCATGCGGCCGCGTCGTGGGTCTGAACGCCGGGACCGGCGTAGTGGCGATCAGCAAGGAACGCACCGCACGCTGCACCTCACCGAACACAAGGTCTTCGCGCAGGAAGCGGACCTCTGTCTTCGCAGGATGGACATTGACGTCGACATCGTTCAGTGGTGCCTTCACCAGTACCACGGCGATCGGGGACCTGCGCTCGCCGAGGAAGCCGTGATACGCCTGCTCGATGGCGTAAGAAATGCGTCTGTTCTGGATCCACCGCCCGTTGACGGCAAGAGTGATGAACCCCCGGTTGCCGCGGCTGATCGAGGGCGCGCCGGCCAGCCCACCGACGGAGAACGCCGGGGTAACCCCATCAGCGAAAGGCTCCGGCTCGGGCAACTCCAGCATCGCCTCGGCGACACGCGATCCGTATGTGCCGGCCACGGCCCCCCGGAGATCGTCGCCGCCGGGCGTGACCAGCCGCTCTCGGCCGGCGGCGGTCAGACGAAATGCGACGTCGGAGCGAACAAGGGCGTACGAGGTGACCAGCGTTTGAATTCGGCCAAGTTCGGCACCGGCGGAGCGAAGAAACTTCTTGCGCGCCGGCACGTTTGAGAACAGTCCGCGCACCGCCACCGCGGTCCCGGCAGGAACACCCGTCTTTCCGAACTCCAGCCGTTCACCAAACTCGAGCAGCAACCGCTCGCCGGAATCCTGACCGGCCGCCCTGCTGGTCGCTTCAACACGGGATACTGAAGCGATGCTCGGCAGCGCCTCGCCCCTGAACCCCAGCGTGGCGATCCCCAGAAGGTCGGACGTCGCGTCCACCTTGCTGGTGGCAAACCGCTCGAACGCCAACTCGAGCTCTCCGACAGCTATCCCGGTGCCGTTGTCGACGACCCTTATCAGGTCGGTCCCGCCGCCATCGATTTCCACCTCGATACGCGTGGCCCCGGCGTCCAGTGCGTTTTCGACCAGTTCCTTGACCACGGACGCCGGTCGCTCAATCACCTCACCCGCGGCGATGCGGGCGGCTGTGGCATCGTCCAGCAGGCGGATCGACATCTACCCTGCCCCATTGCGCGGGCTGACGAAACGGGAGAACGAAGAGGTGCCGGACTCGGCGTAATCGAGCAGTGCGTCAGCCACATTGACCAGTTCCTTGTCACTGTCGTCGGCGAAGAAATAGGGCCGTACCACCACGCCGCCAAACTCGTGCACGATCTCCTCGTGATCGTCCACCACCAGATCCGGCGCTATCGGCAGCGCCGCCCGTTCCACAGCGGCGCGGTAGTCAGCGGTCGGCTTCTCGAAATAGTCCGTCACCATCGGGTCGATCTTGTGCCGGGTCATTTCGTACTTCCGGATGCCCACCCCGGACCAGATATACATCGCGTGGCCAGCATCGGTTAAGCGATTGAACAGAGTCTGGGCGTGCGGCCGCAACGCGCCGTTGGCGGAGATCAGGGTGTAGTCAACATCGATGAAAAAGTTCAAAAGAGGTGGGGGCTCCGGTACCTGATGTGATAGCCCGCCGAGTATAGCTACCTCCGGGGTTAGTTCGACGCCGAGTGGGTGATCATTGATTATCCCGGCCAACGCGGGAACCCGTTGCTACAGACGCCGGATGTGGCGGTCGATCACAAGGAACCAGGTGCCCGTGAAAAGAAGTCCAGCGCCAGCGGCCACCGATGCGACACGGATGTCCCAGATATCCGAAAGCTGAGCGAACAGCAGGATGCCTATCGGCATAAACCCGAAGTTCATCATCCAGATACCTGAAATTCGCCCCCGGTACTCGTCGTCCACGACCTCCATCAAAAGGGCATTGTTCAGCGAGCGCCGTCCGGCGTCGGCGAGTCCCATGAAGAACAGGAACACGAAGGCCGACGCGAGTACCGGCGCCACGCCGAGGCCGACAACAGCAACCCCTGATAGCAGGGTCGAACCTATGAGCCAAAGCCCCCTGTGTGCGCCTCGCTTCAAACCGGCGATGAAGAGCGATCCCAGGAAAGCGCCCGCGCCAAACACGGCGAGCAGCCAGCCAACCGTTTGTGGGCCTCCGGCCTCAATGGTCTTTCCGAATATGTCGTCAACGTAGGCGGGCAGGAAGTTCCGGGCGGCGTTCGCGAACATGGTCGTCCCGAGTGCGATTAGCAGGAGTCCGATGACCGTCCGGTTTCGGGCCGCGTAGCCCAGTGCGTCTATGAGATCGCCCAGGACGTTGCGCCGCTTTCCGGCGGCGATCACTGAAGGCAACATGGCGCTGAATATCAACGAAGCAGCATTGAAAGCGAGGATCGTGTCGTAGGTAACGCCCGGCCCCGCCCACGCGTAAATCATGCCGCCAATCGCCGGCGCGCCGAGCGTCATGAGTGACATGCCCATGCCGTTCAGGGCCAGCGCGTTCGCCATCAGGTTGTCGCCGACAATCCCCGGGATGATCGACTGCCGAGCCGGCATCAGGAAGGAGAAGAGCGTGCCCTGGAATATCGACGCCACGAGCAGGTACCAGATCGTGATGGAGTCGGTATGGATGGCCGTCGCGATCACGGCGGCGTTGCCTACCATCCCGAGCTGGCCGATCTGGATCATCCGTTTACGATCAATACGGTCGGCGACCACCCCCCCAAACATTCCGAAGATCAACATCGGCGGAGCGAAGCCGATCGAGATCAGGCCGATCATCTGATAGGAACCCGTTAGGTCCCACGCCAAAAGGCCGCGGGCGACCATCTGCATATTCATGCCGCCCATCATCAACAACATGGAAAGCCAGAGGGCGCGGAAGTGCGGGTTGGAGAGGGACTGGAATGTCCTCCGCCAGTAGCCCTCAGCGACCACCACTTCGGGTGCTACACGCGGTGTCTCGTCAGCGCTCGCTCTCCCGTCGCGGCAATCTATGGCCAAGCGTTACCGCTCCTGATATCGCGTGGTCGGGCGTCGGTGGATTCGCCCTTATCCATACCGTCTGAGGCCTTTCATGGTCGCCACAAAGAAGAAACCGGAAGCGAGGAGCAGGATGCCGAGACCCAACATCGCGGTCTCGGCGCCGAAGGCCTGCATGGCGATTCCGAGCGGTAGCATCCCGAGCGCCACAACGGAGAATGACATCATGAAGAGGCTGGCCACGTGCGCCCGATGCTCGTCGTCCGTAAGTTCCATCGATAGTGCCTGCCCAAGGGCGAATCGGCCCACTTCAGCAAATCCGACTGGGATCATCAAAACCAGGCCGATCCAGTAGATGGGAAGGCTGGCGAAGAGCACAAACGCCACGCCGGATATCAGTGAACTCGCCAGAAGGATCAGGCCGCGCCGTTGTCCGCGTCTCAGGTTCGCGATACCGAGGGCGCCGACAAGCGAACCAACGCCGACCACCCCTACGAGCAGCCCGGTCTCGACCTCCGATGCGCCGTAGATGTCGATAGCAATCGGCGGCAACATCATCCTGAACGGCATCGTCAGCAGCGCGGCGATGCCCGAAAAGACCATGACCTGCATAAGGGTCCCGCGTGTGGCGACATGCCGGAACCCTTCAGTCCAACTGGCCAAGACCGATCTTCGCGGCGCGTTCGGGTTCGGAGGGAATTTCGAGATCATTCCGGTGACGATCACCGCCAGGACATTCAGCCCGGCTACCACCAGGTACACGCCCTCGGGACCGAACTGCCAGTACAGAACGCCACCGATCGCCGGCGCTGCCATTGCGGTGAGGCTCATGGCGGCGGCGTTGAGCGACATAGCATTGGACATCAATTCCGTGCCGACCATCTTGGGAATCATCACCTGGCGGACCGGCATCATGAAGGAGAACAGCCCCCCCTGGATGATCGAAGCGATGAGCATGTGCTGCCAGATAAGCGTGCCGGTCAGGAGCAATACCGCGATGGCCCCCGCGAGCACCACCTGACCAACCTGCACCAACTGGATCATGAAGCGGCCTTCCATACGGATCGAGACGACCGGTGCCACGACTGATCCGATGAGCATCGCCGGGCCAAATCCAACACCGACGATTCCCGTCAACAGGAAGTTCTCATCGGTGATGACAAACACCAGGACGCCGCGTGCGAAGAACTGCATCTGTGTGCCGCTCATACCGGAGATCATGCCGAACCACAGGAAGAGGAAGTCACGACTACGCAGCGACTCAAAGGTGCGGCCCAGTACTCGACTGAGTCCGCTTCCCGAGTGCGCGCCGGTCACTGCGATAGTCGTTCCCGCGGCCACAGACGCGCCGGTCGGCGCAGGATTCGGTGACTCGCGGTCGGGTAGACGGGCCTCGTCGCCAAACGCAACCCTATGTCCAGAATCCGGTTCGGAAGCTGCCATTCATCCTCCCGGCCGGGGCACGTCGCCCCCGGCATATCCTACTCGACCGTAGTCAGGCTCTGACTCAGCCGAGTTGGCGCAATCGTCGCATAAACCCTAAGGACAATACGCTCGCCGTCAACAAAATAAGGCCGAGTACGAACAAAGTACGCTCGGCGCCGAACAGTTCCATGGCCAGCGACACAGGCAGAATTCCGAGCGGCATGAGCCCGAAGGTCATTTGGAAAAGGCTTGCCACCCGGGCGCGGTGTTCGTCGTCGCTCAACTCCATCGAAAGCGCCTGCCCGAGAGCGAACCGGCCGGCCTCTCCGATGCCCATAAAGATCATGACGATGATTCCGATCCAGTAGATCGGCAGTCCTGCGAACACGACCAACCCAAACGCCGAGACAAACGCCGACCCCATCAGTACCAGGCCGCGTCTCTGGCCCTGGCGCATGGCCGCTATCGCAAGCGCCCCCACCAGAGAACCAACGCCCATGACGGCCACCAGCACGCCGGTCTTGAACTCTGACGCTTCAAACACGTCGCTCGATATGGCCGGGAGCAGCATCCTGAACGGCATCGACAGAATGGTTCCGAGGGCGACAAAAACTATCACGGACATCAACGTCCGGTTTCGCCGTACGTAAGTGAAACCTTCAGCAGTGTTGGAGAGGATGGAGCGGCGCGGGGCGTTAGGGTCCGGCGGGAACTTCGGCAGTATGCCAGTTAAACCGATGGCGGTCAGGTTCAGGCCGCACACGATGAAGTACACGCCGTCAGCCCCGATTAATCCGTATAGGATGCCGCCCACCGCCGGCGCCGCCATCGCGGTAAAGCTCATCGCAGCGGAGTTGAGCGACATGGCGTTGGACATAAGGTTCTTCCCGACGATCATCGGGATCACGACCTGCCGGGCCGGCATCATGAAAGCGAATATCCCGCCCTGGAGGACGGACGCAATCAGGATGTGCTGCCAGATGATCAGGTCCGTGAGGACGAGGAGTCCTATCGAGAGCGCCAGCAACACTTGTCCGAACTGAGTGGCCTGGATTATGGACCGCCGCTCAAACCGCTCGGTGAGCGTCCCGCTGACAACGGAACCGATCAGCATCGCCGGGGCAAAACCCGCGCTGACGATGCCCGTCAGTGCGTACGAGCCGGTGATCTCATAGATCAGGATGCCGCGCGCCAGCATCTGCATCTGCGTACCGCTCATGCCGGTCATCATGCTCAGCCACAGGAAGCGGTAGTCCCGATTCCCGAGCGATTCAAATGTGCGGCCGAGCAAACGGGACGCACCGCTTTTGTGTGCGACGCGCACCGGATCGGCGTTCACCCCTCCGGGAAGCGATGCCCCGGGAGGGGCCGAGTTGACGGACCCGCGGTCAGGCGGTAGGGCATCGTCGGTAGCAGACGCCCTTCGTCCAGGGGGTGGTTCGGAAGCAGCCATTCATCCTCACAGAAAGGATGGTCTCCGGTTCGCGCCGCGCTCCATAATTGGAGTTCGGTCGAACCACCCGTGGAGGTTTGATGACACTGGCGCGGGCGGAAATACAAATCGTCACGCTCGCATACGATCAGCGAGGTCGTGGGCGATGGAGATCACCATTTGATCGAAGCGGAGTATATACCTGTCGAGGTGTGAGATTATTGCAGAAATAGCCGGGGCTTCCGTACGCGAAGGCCACCCGCCGATACAATTCGCAGGCCACCCGCAGGACAGCCGTCGGAATCAACGCCGACATACCTTCAAACACGCCCGATCGCGCTCGCCAACAACCAGAGGAGACCATTGCTGGAACCGCCAAACCTGAAAGATGTGATCGACGCTGGTCGCCGAATTGCGCCTTACATCCACCGGACCCCAATACGACAGTACCCGGCGTTAGGCCGCCTCGTCGGCCCGGGAACCGAGCTCTGGGTCAAGCATGAGAACTACCAGGTCCTCGGTTCGTTCAAACCCCGTGGCGGCATCAATCTCGTATCGCAACTGGGGTCGGATGAGCAATCCCGCGGTCTCGTTGCCGCATCCACCGGGAACCACGGTCAATCAGTGGCGTTCGCCGGGAAAACATTCGGGGCTTCTGTGACCATCGTCGTTCCAAACGTGGCAAACCCGGGGAAACTCCAGTCAATGAAGGACCTGGGCGCGACGGTCATCCAGCACGGGGATCTGTTTGACGAATCCCATGATTTCTCTATACAGATGGCCGCCGACAACGGCGCCCGTCACGTCCATTCGGCCAATGAGCCGGATCTGATCGCCGGCGTTGGGACCTACTCCCTAGAGATCTTCGAGGATCTGGCGGACATCGATGTCATGATCGTACCGGTCGGCGCGGGAAGCGGGGCCTCCGGAGCGGCGATCGTCACGGACGCGGTGTCGCCTTCCACGGAGGTGATCGTCGTTCAGGCGGAGGCCGCGCCGTCGGCTTTCCGTTCATGGGAGAGCGACACGTTAATCGAGGCGCCGATGGCCACGGCGGCGGAGGGGCTGGCGACGGCGCATTCTTATGAACTGCCGATCGGCATCCTGCGGGAGCGCGTGAATACCTTCGTCCTGGTGTCCGAAGAGGAGATCAGACAGGCGATCGTGAGCTACCTGGAGCACGCCCGGACGCTGGTGGAGGGCGCCGGAGCGGTTTCGCTGGCGGCCGCCATCAAGCTGAAGGACCGCCTGGCAGGCAAACGCGTGGTGGTGGTGGCGAGCGGCGGAAACCTGTCGATGGCGCACCTGCGCGAGGCGTTGGCGGGATAGTCGTCGGATGGTCGATGTGTCATGGGTGTAGGTTCGGATTGGATCCACCTGAGGGCGGGCCGTTGCCCGCCAATATGATTGCTCAACCGTACTTACGCGTTCGTGCGCTCGATGTCCTCGTCCAGCGCTTTCACCCGCAGGTAATCCTCGCGGTACAGCGCGTACGCTCGCTCCAGGTAAAGCTGGGCAAGCTGCCCGCCGATCTCTGACTTGTCCAAAGCGGCGTCGATTAACCGGTCGATATTCCGGTTTTCGGCGACGTGAAAAGCGATGGCCCGCATATGCGCCGTCGCCTCGCCCGCGGTCTCTTCATCCCCGCCCTCGGCGGCAAACCTGAGGCGGCCGGTGAGCTTGGTCAACTCGCCCAGCTGATCGGCCTCACTCATCATTTCATACACCACGTTGTCCACGGCGTAGTCGGTCGGCGCAACCGTTTCCGCGGATCCAGCCGAATCGCCCGCCCCCCCGAGTTCGGGATTGGACGGGGCGCCGATACGGTATCGGTCGCCGTACTCGCTCAGAATCTCGCCAATGACGCCCATCATGTTCGCCGCGTCCGCAAGCGGTCGATTCCCGGCGAAGATCAAGTCGTCTCCCCGCTCCTCTGCCACCGATAAGAGGTACTCGTAACTCTCAACGGATTCCGGGGCAGGGGGGAATGCGAACGCAGAAAGGTCCGCCTCGCCGCCCATCGGCATCTGGCCCGCCAGGAACGGCGGGATGTATTTCTGAAGATCCACGCTGACCGGGAGCAGGATCAGGTAGGTCGCAGCGACCGAGTCCGGGTTGGCGTTATCCCTGAAGTACACCAGAGCGTGACCGCGGGGGGAGTTAGCGTCTCCGCGTTCAAATGTTAGATCCATCGGTCTGTCGCCTCTTGGTTCTTTAGAAACGGCGTATGTGATGTCGGACTTCGGTGGCCCTGGTTGCAATCCGCCGTGTACTCTCCGGTCTGTATCGTATACCCGCACCGATTTACTCACGAGCCGCAAACCCTGTTTCCAGCATCCTGTATTTCAGGGGTAGAAGGGCCGGACCTCAGACCATATGGGCCTGTACAGCACACTCGCAAGACCGTTGCTCTTCCGATTCCCGCCGGAAACGGCGCACGGGTTCGGTGATTTCGCACTTCGCATTTCCCCCCTCTGGTCGGTGCTGCGGCCGATGCTATCGGCCCGGGATCAACGACTTGAGACCACCGTCGCCAGCATCAAGTTTCCCAACCCAGTTGGTGTCGCCGCAGGCCTGGACAAGGACTGCCGCTTTCTGTCGGGACTTCTGGACATCGGGTTCGGGTTCGCCACCGGCGGGACGGTGACGCGGGACGCACGGCCGGGAAACGCTCAGCCGCGTGTGGTCCGAGAGCCCGGGCAGCGGGCGCTCCTCAACGCCTTGGGTTTCCCCGGCGAGGGACTGGACGCCGCCGAATCACGGCTTCGTGGGCTATCCGAGCGGAGACGGTCTCAGATCATGGTAAGCATCTCCGGGACCGGGGTGGCGGACATCGCCGAGTGCCATCGACGCCTCCAACCGCTCGTGACCGGCATCGAGGTGAACGTGTCCAGCCCGAATACCGTCGGTTTGCGCACCTTCCACCAGCCGGAAAATCTGGAGCGGCTGGTGTCGGCGCTGGTCGCCCAGCGAGATCGGCCGCTCTTTGTGAAGCTGCCGTCGTGGCGCTCAGATGAGGAGCGGGACGAGATGATGCCGATGGCGCAGACATCGTTGGACGCCGGAGCGGACGGGCTGGTTGTTGCGAATACGCATCCGGTTGTGGACGATCGGCTGGCCGTCGGGCGCGGCGGTTTCTCAGGAGCGCCGATCCTCGACGATACGGTGCGGATGGTTGCCGATGCGCGGGGTGAGATGGGGAATAATTTTGGACTGATCGCGTGCGGAGGTGTTGGTACGGCCGATCAGGTCTGGCGACTGATGGAGGCAGGGGCGTCAGCGGTCCAGCTTTACACGTCCTTCATCTACGAGGGTCCAGGGTTGCCGGGGCGTATCAATCGGGATCTGGTGGAACGGATGGATGTTGATGGCGTGAGCGGTCTGCCGGGGGTCGGTGGGTAAATTCAGTCCGGATCTGTTGGCGCAGGCTGAAAGTCGTCGTCACTATTGGCGGGATGAACTTAATTCGCCGTTTCCCCCTCTCCCGAGCGGGAGAAGGTCGGGGTGAGGGATCCAGGGACGAATCCCAATGTTCCTGCGGGCGGGCGCAACGGAGCACCACCCGGTCCTTCGACCGCCTCAAATAATTTCTCCCTTACGCGTTCACGGTCGCCAGCAGCTTCTCGATCTCGGAGCGCGTGCCCATCGATTCCTGTGCGCCCTCGTTCGACACCGCGACGGCGCCGCTCGCCATGGCGAGCCATACGGCGTCACGGATGCCCTTGCCCTCGGTCAGGCCAACGGCGAGCGCGGCGTTGAAGGCGTCCCCTGCGGCCACGGTCGCAACTGGTGTCACCTTGAAGGGTGGAAAGTAGCCCTCGAACTCCGAAGATGCAACATAAGCGCCGTCCTCCCCGAGTTTAACCACGGCGACCGGTGTTCCCTGTTTTCGCAGCTCCAGCGCCGCCTTTTCGGCCGATTTCACGTCGCTAACCTTGACCCCCGTCAACGATTCCGCTTCATGCTGATTCGGTGTGATCACGTGCGCCAGGCTCAAGAAGCCATCCGGCTGGTTATCCCGCACAGGAGCGGGATCCAACACCACCGTCACTCCGGCATCGCGGGCCGCACGCATGCAATCCAGCGTCACGTCGAGCGATATCTCCTGCTGTGTCAGCAGTACGGACATTCCTCGCACGATTCCGCTGAAGTCCTCCACCTGCTTCTCGCCGCAGGTGGCGTTAGCGCCGTAAACCGGGAGCACATAGTTCTCGGCGCTATCGTCGATGAAGATCAGCGCCACCCCGGACGATTGAGACGGATCAATCCGTGTGAACTCGCAGTCGATCCCTTCCGCATTCATACTCGACAGGAGTTCCCGACCAAATGAATCGTCTCCGACTTGTCCGATCATCACCGCCGTACCCGGGTCACGGGCGAGCCTTGCGACGCCGACGGCCTGGTTGGCGCCTTTGCCCCCGCCTCCGGTCGAAAAGCTGCGGCCCTCAAACGTCTCGCCCGGGTGCGGGAGCCGCTCTCCCTGAATGAACAGGTCCATGTTGAGGCCACCGACTATGGCGATCTTGCCTCCGGGTCTGGTTTCGAGCGTCATCCAGTCACCAGTCCTTCAACTATTGCGTTATCCAGCATATCCCCGGTCAACCGGAGAGAAGGTTCCGGTGCAGCAACTCTTCCAGTGTTCTTGCGACGCCGTCTGCGTCAGGGCCCGGAATTAGAGCATCCGCTGCATTTCTAGCCGACGGGTGAGCGTCCCCTACGGCGATCCCAAGGCCGGCCCAACCCAGCATTTCGGCATCGCCGACGCCGTCCCCGAACGCCACCACCTGCGCCGAGATCGCCCCAAGGTCGTCCAGTACAACTTCCAATGCTTTCAATTTACCGGCGTCCGGGCTCGCCACTTCACAGAAATGCGGAAGGGAGTGTGTCACCAGCGCCCGATCCCCGAAATGGTGCGTTAGCCGCTCCGCCCGAAGTGAGGTCGCTTCGGGTTTATCGACCGCCAGAATCAGCGTCGGCCCGCCGTCTGAAACGTCACTCAACGACTCAACGACGTGCAGGTTCTGCTCCATCCTCCGGGCGTATCCAACGGCCCATTCGGACCGCTCTTCGACGTAGATCTGATAGTCCAACAGCATGCTCAACTGCCCGCTGTCGTCGCTCAACATCCCGAGCACTTCCTGGGCCATCCCGGGATCCATGCGCGCATGACGTCGCACTTCGCCGGTGGATGGATCGGCGGTGACGGCGCCCTGGCAACAGACCAATGGGCCGATAGTCTCGAGCTCCCGTGCGAACCCGAGGGCCGAGCCCGGGATTCGGCCGGTTGCGATCATCACCGTCGCCCCTGCGGCCTGGGTCGCGGCGACGGCCTCGCGCAATCGTGGTGAAAGGGCCAGATTAGGCCCGACTATCGTTCCGTCTATATCCAGTACGACAACTCGGAATCCGTGAGCGTCTTCGCCGGAGTCGAATATCGCCGCGGGCGCCCGCGAAGTTGGCTTCTCGGCGCTCAACGAGGGCGGGTCTTCATGATTGTTGTGATCACCTGCACACGCACATTTTCGGTCTGGGTGTGGTTCATTGGTTTTCGAGAATCATTCCCGCTCGTTGCCCGAGTCGGGGTAATATCCGGCAGAATCTTACGCCCATGTGCAATCAGGCCAGCCATCCTGTTGATGGATCGGCGTATTTGAACGGCCACACAATCGACCGGACAACACGGAACAGGAGAATCGCCTTGAAGATCGCGTCCCATGAAGTGATCACCGTCAGCATCCCGATGGACCCACCGCTCATGGGTCGGACTTCGTCCCGGCACACGATCTTGAAGATGCGCACTGACGACGGCATTGAAGGCATCGGTTGGGCGTTCGGCGAAGGCCCGATGGGTCCGGCACTCGCAAAGGCGCTGGACGGCATGGCTGAACTGCTACATGGGGAGAATCCGATGCTGCGTGAGCACATCGATAGCCTCGTCGACGCCGCCACATCGGGTTCAGGACCGGGTATGTCCCATTACGTCCGAGCAGTAATCAACTTCGCCGTCTGGGACATCACGGGGAAAGCTCTTGGACAACCGGTCTGGAAGTTGCTTGGCGGGGCGCATGCCGAGTCGGTGACCACGTACGCCAGTGGCTGGCTGTGGCGAGACTACGACCTGGATGCACTGGACGAAACGGCCGGTAAGCTGGTCGATCGCGGGTTCACGGCGATGAAGTTCCGTTGCGGCGCCGAGGCGCGCATGTCCGACGAAGCCGAGCGCGCCCGCGTCATGCGCAATGCCGTCGGGGACGACATCACGATCATGGTCGATATCAACCAGGGATGGGATATCCCGCGGGCCATGGAGGGCGCACGCCATTTTGAGGCGCAGAACGTCTATTGGCTTGAGGATCCGATCGACTACAGGGACGTCCAGGGCTACTCCCAGCTCGTGAACGCAACCGATATCTCGATCACCCACGGCGAGTACAACTACGGCTACGAGCCGTTTGGCCCCATCGCCGACCACCGAGCGGCGGACATCTTCATGATCGACGCCCACCATGTCGGCGGCATCGACGCATGGAAGCGCGCCGCCGACATCGCGACCAGCGTGTTCCGGCCGTTTGTGACGCACTTGAGCCCGGAGATCGCCGTGCACCTAGCCGCCGGGATCAACGGCGTCAAAACGGTGGAGTTTATGCCGTGGTCGTTCCCTCTCTGGGAGGAGCCGATGGACATCAATGCAGAGGGCGATTTGATCGTCCCGCAAGGACCGGGACTGGGCGTCGTCCTGAACGAAGACGTGGTTAAAACGCACCGAATAGACGTTTAGCGGCAACGCCGATCGCACAACACGAACCCAGCAAGAAGTCCAGAGTTATCTGGATGGTGGAGGACAATCCCTTGAAAATCGTCTCGCATGAAATCGTCTGGGTGGACGTTCCCCTGCCTCGACCGTTCGTTTCCGGAGGTGGGTTCCGCACTTCCGAGATGCGGCACGTCGTCCTGCGGCTGCGCACCGACGACGGTATCGAGGGGCTCGGTTGGGCGTTCGCACACTCGCACACGATGCTGCCGGCGCTGGGCGCTGCCATCGACGACGTCGCCACGATGATCCAGGGCATGGATCCGATAATGCGGAACGAGATTCAGGGGCGCATCGATCGAGCCACGCAATGGACCGGTGGCGGACTGAACAAGTGGGTGTCTGCGGTAATCAACTTCGCCCTTTACGACATCGCCGGTAAGGCGCTCAACACTCCCGTCTACAAGATCCTTGGCGGCCTCCACACGGAGTCAGTGCCGACCTACGCCAGCCACAAGCTGTGGCGCGACTGGTCGCTGGACGACCTTGCGATGGGAGCTGCCGAGGTGAAAGCCGAGGGGTTCAAAATGCTCAAGTTCCGTGTCGGCGCAAACAACGCTGCGCTGGACGAGCGGGAACGGGCCAAAGTCGTGCGTGAGGCGGTCGGTCCGGACTACCCGATCGCCGTGGACATCAACGAGGGATGGGATATCGCCCGAACGATGGAGGTAGCGCCCTACCTGGAGGAGTTCCGGGTGCACTGGCTGGAAGACCCGATCAACCGACACGATTTCGCCGGATACCGGCATCTTGTAGACGCGCTCAACATCGCCATTACGCACGGCGAGAACCTGTGGGACTGGCGTTTGTTCCTGGACGTGGTGAAGAACGATGCGGTGGATATCGCCATGATCGATACCCACCACGTCGGCGGCATCGACGGCTTCTTGAAGGCCGCCGCCGTGTGTGATGCTGCCTTCCGGCCGGTGGTCACCCACCTGTCTCCGGAGGTCGCCGTACACCTTGGCGCGTCGGTGCCCAACTGCACGTTGGTTGAGTATATGGACTGGTCGTTCGGGTTGTTCGAGGACACCAGCCTGATCAATGCAGAGGGCCGCATGATCGTCCCGCAGGAACCCGGGATCGGCGTGACGCTCAACCAGGAGCTGCTCAAGCGGGGCATCAAGGACTAGCAGGTTCGCCTCGGGAGGCGATATGACCAGCGAACGCGACACATGGTTAGCGCTTACGACCGAAGTGGCGATCGACCCGGATCTGCCGATCTGCGATCCGCATCACCATTTCTGGGATCGGCCTGAGAGCCGGTACCTGCTGGATGAGTTGCTGGCCGATACCGGCAGCGGACATCGGATAACCGAGACCGTTTTTATCGAGTGCAGCTCGATGTACCGGGATGACGGCCCTGAGCTTTCGGCCCCTGTGGGCGAGACGGAGTTCGTGCAGGGCATCGCGGCGATGAGTGCCAGCGGCGGATACGGCGAAACGAAAGTGGCGGCCGGGATTGTGAGTTACGCCGATCTGTCCGCGGGTGACGCTGTGACGGCGGTGCTGGAGTCTCATATCGCGGCCAGCAGCAATCGTTTTCGCGGGGTCAGAAACTCGTCCTGCTGGGACGAGAGTTCTGAAATCCGGTCTTACAAGAACCCGATCAAGGGATTGCTAGCGGATTCAAAATTCAGGGAAGGGTTCAGCGCCCTTGACCGGCTTGGCCTGAGCTTCGATGCCTGGCTCTATCACACGCAGTTGGGGGAGCTGGCGGACCTGGCGAGGGTTTTCCCGGGCGTGACGATCATCCTGGACCACATCGCCGGACCGTTGGGCATTGGCCCGTACGCCTGCAAGCAGGATGAAGTCTTCCAGATATGGAAGGCCGGCATGACGGAGTTGGCGACCTGCCCCAACGTGGTCATCAAACTGGGCGGCTTCGGGATGCCACTCGGAGGATTCCGGTGGCATAAACGTGAAGCACCGCCCAGTTCTGCGGATATCGCTGACGTGATGGGGCCGTACTACCTTCACTGCATAGAGCAGTTCGGCGTCGACCACTGCATGTTCGAGAGCAACTTCCCGGTGGACAAGGTTTCAACCTCGTACACGGTCCTCTGGAACGCCTTCAAACGCATGACGGCTGACTTTTCCGACGGCGAGCGCGCCGCACTGTTCAGGGACACCGCGGTCCGGTCGTACCGGCTGAGCGGTTAGCGGGCTTCCAAAGTTCGGCTTTCACATGGCTATAGAAGGCAAGTTGCCCGGTAACTGGCGGGTATGACGGTCTTATTTGCGAGGGGCTTTAAACGGGGCCAGTCACGCCGAGGGAATTTTCGGGATGCCCATCGAAGAGTGGTTGAGGTTGACCGGGGAGAATCAATGGCTCATGCGCGATTGGCACGCCGAGATGATGGCGCTGGGCCGGACGTTGAGGCTTTGATCACAACAACCAGCCCGGCTGATCAGTCCTCATGAAATCCCACGGCGTTCGCCCGTCTTCCGGCTCGGTAACGCGCCTACCATCATTTCTTACACCCACACACGCCCGGAGACGAAACACATGACCGTGACGCTCGACTGGTTCGGATGCACGACCTACCGCCTGAACATTGATGGCCTCGTCGTGTTCCTGGACACCTTTATGGACCGGATATCGAGCGCCCCGGACAACGGCGCATCTTCCGCCGATATCAAAGAGGCCGATTACGCGATCATCGGCCACAGCCACTGGGACCACATCTCCGGGGCAGATGTGATCGCCAAGAACACCGGCGCCAGGGTCATCGGATCGTACGAGACCGCGCGTGTGTTGACCGAAGCCGGTGTGCCGACAGATCAGTTGCTACCATCATCCGGCGGAGAGCTGCACCGGCTGAACGATGACGTCACGGTTCGGGGATTCCCGAGCATTCACTCATGTATCTGGTCCACTGCCGAGCCGCCCGGGATTTCCGTCACCGGGGACATGGGAGTGTCGCAGGATGAGCGGTCAGGCCGGTTGGTGGCGAGGTCAAACAAAGGGACGCAGTTACCTCCTGAGCTGGCAGCGGAGGCCCGTGAACTGCGCGCTCGGGGCATCGGCAGTCCTAACGACGGCGGAGCGCTGGACTACCTGATAGAGACGCCGGACGGAACGATATTTTTCCAGAACAGCATGGGCTTCTGGAGCGGAATACTGGGCGGAATCAGGGCGGACGTGGCGATCATCGCTTGTGCCGGGCGTGGCAACATCGACGGCGAACCGATCCAGGGCTCGGTCGAGGAGTTTGTGGCGGTCGTGGCGAACACGGTGGCTCCCCAAAAATTGATCCTGGGCCACCACGACAACTGGGCGGGTGCGCCTGATGCGCCTGATCTCATAGACATCACGCCGATCCGTGAACAGTTGGAGCAGTCCGCGTACTATTCCGATGTGATCGTGCCCGGCTACCAGGACGGCACACTGCTTTTCTGACCCTGAATCCTCTTCCGGAGGCCTCGCACGCTGACCAACAAATCACACCGGGTCGCCGACCTGACGCTGAATTACGGCGAGCCCGGTAGCGGCGATCCGCTTTTCTCCTGCGTGTTTTCTCCGGGAGCTGGCGCTCGTGGTCACAGGAGATCGATCTATTGGCCCACCGATGGCGTGTGATCGCTCTCAGTTCACGCGGTTCGCGCCGCGTACTGGACCAGCGAAGAGTTTCAGGGCCGGGCGTCGTAACGCGGCCCGCAAAATGTTAATGAACCTCGCGTTCGAGACACCCGGTATCGAGCGGGTCGAGATCTCGGCGGCAGCAGAAAACGAACGAAGCAGGCGTCTTGTTGAACGGCCGGGCTTCCGCCTGGAAGGCATTCTTCAGAATGAACTGAAACGCAGGGAGGTTCTGCATGGTCGCGCCGTGTAGTCCATGCTCCGAAACGAATGGACCGCATCCTGAGTGACGTCCGGTACGTCATCCCAGAATCCTCATATGGAAACGGCCTTCGGCGGCTTGATTTCGCCCGGCTGCCGGGCCATCCTGCGTTCCGTCGGTGACAACGGTTCTCGGCCACATGCAGAAAGCAGGAAATCCCATGAAAATCACGGACGTCAAAACCTGGGCCGTGGCCAACCCGCCGCCCCACTTCGGCGGACCTTTCTGGGTTTTCGTGAAGCTGACCACCGATAACGGCATCGTCGGATACGGCGAGGCGTACGGCGTTCCATTTGCCCCGAGCAAGGTCTGCGGACTGATCGAGGACGTGGCCGAACGTTACCTGGTCGGCAACAGCCCGTTCGAGATCGAACGCATGTGGCGGTCGATCTACGGCAGCGGCTTCAACCAGCACCCGGAGTTCACCGTCGGCGGCATCCTGAGCGCCCTGGAAATCGCCTCCTGGGACATCGTCGGGAAGGCTTTGGATCAGCCCGTCTACAACCTGCTCGGCGGAAAGTTCAATGAACGGCTCCGGTCTTACACGTACCTGTACCCGGATACGGCCGATCCCGACCACATGGCGGTCACGAACATCCATGGCGACCCGGACATCGCGCCAAAGCGGGCCGAGCACTACGTCAACATGGGTTTCACGGCGGTCGGGTTCGACCCGGTGATGCCGATGGGCGACCCACGCCAACTCTCGATGCATGAACTCAGTAATGCCGAACTCGTGGTTAAGAACATTCGTGAGGCTGTTGGAGACGAGGCGGACCTGCTGGTCAAGACGCACGGTCAGATGACCACCTCCAGCGCCATACGGCTCGCCAAACGCATGGAGAAGTACGACCCGCTCTGGTTTGAGGAGCCGGTTCCGCCGGAGAACCGGGACGAGATGGCGCGTGTTGCACGAATGACGACCATCCCGGTTGCCACCGGTGAGCGCCTCGTTACCAAGTACGACTTCTGGGACCTGCTCTCGAAGCAGGGCGCAGCGATCCTGCAACCGGCGTTAGCCCGTGTTGGCGGCATCCTGGAAGCCAAGAAGATCGCCGGGATGGCCGAAGCGAACTACGTCCAGATGGCCCCGCACCTGTATACAGGACCGATCGAGGCGGCGGCGAATATCCAGGTCGCCACATGCAGCCCGAACTTCCTGATCCAGGAAAGCATCCAAAACTTCACCGGTTTCTTCGCCGATGTGCTGAAGAAGCCGATCCAGTGGGAAGACGGGTACATCATCCCGCCGACCGATCCGGGAATCGGATACGAGCTGGACGAAGCGGTCGTGGAGGCGAACCAATATGAGGGCGACGGCGTGTTCCCACCGATGGGGTCGCGGGACCGAGCCTAGGTGTAGCGCTAGCACCGCCCGTTGCTGCGAAAACGCCGGTGTAGGGGCGTTTGGCAATACTCTCCCGCGGGCGGGCCACTGCCCGCCCCCACGGTGTCCGGTTCATTTTGCTCTGAGAGTCGCGTGGCCGCTGGAGGGAGGACGTTTTTCGCAAAAGGCCCAGGTAAGCGCCCCAACGGGGCCTAGTCCCCGCCCGGGCTTTCCGTCATCCGCCGCAGGTCGGCGTTGTTCATCGCCCGCAGCCGGCTGTCGATCCGCATGGAATCGGGCCGCCGCAGAATCGGGAACGCGAGCGCCGATACCAGCACCACGGTGAGGCCCACCAGCCCGGTGATCATCACCGCTGTTTGCGGGCTGTACATGCCGGCCATGATCCCGACGTTGATCTGCCCCACCGGCCCGGTCCCGATGAACACCGCCACCGTGCCCATCACACGGCCCCGCATCTCTGGCGATGCAGCGGACACCATGATCGTGCTCTGCATGGTGCCGAACGCGGACGCGCCGAATCCGCCTGCGAACACGATTGCGAAGCTGACCCAGTACCAGGACGATTGCGAGAACAGCAGGATCCCGACCAGGAACAGCATCGACCCGTACAGGTAGATCCGTGAGTAGTGCTGCGGTCGCGCATAAGTGGCGATCAGGGCGGCGCCGAACACGGATCCGAGGCCCTCGACCGAGTTCAGCAGCCCCACCAGCACGTCGCCGACTCCCAGCGTCTCCCGAGCGATGATCGGCTGCTGACTCATGTACGGAAAAGCAAAAACGTTCATCAACAGTGTCACGATCAGCGTGCCCACCATGAGCCTGCTCGCCCGGATGTAGCGAACGCCTTCCGCCAGGTCCACGAACACCCCGCGTCCGGAGCCGGTCGCCACAGGTCGCCGGTATCTCAGCGTGCTGGCGACCAGCGCCGCAATCAAGAACAGGGCGATGCCCGTCACATAAGCGCCCTCCGGCCCGATCGTCGCCATGAACACGCCGCCAGTGAAGGGGCCGATGATTCTGCTGAAGGCGTTCGTCGCCGAGTCCAGGCTCATTGCACGGCCCAGGCGTTCTGGATGCACGAGCTCGCCGATCAAGGTCCGTCTCACGGGGAATTCAGAGGCCCATACGATGCCGGAGAGGAATGTCGCAAGGGCGAGATGCCAATACATGAGCACGTCTGCGATCAGTAGTGTCGCCATGACGGCAGCGATTACCGACTGCATGAAAAGCCCGGACACCAGAAAGTGTTTGCGGTTCACACGGTCGGCCACGATTCCGAGGCCTACGCCGAACAGCATCGGCGCCATGCGGAAGAAGAAGGTCAGCGACACCAGGAACGGATCGCCCGTCATGTCGTAAGCGACGAGCGCCAAGACAAGCGTGTCCAGCCAGCGCATCGTTCCACCGAGCGCGCCTATCGTCCAGAGCCGCCTGTACTCCGGGTTCTTGAATACGGGAGCCGACGGCCGGGTGGCGCTGTACCGGGCGGCCGAAGCTCCCGTCTCTGCGCTGTCGGAGGCTATAGCTGCGCCCTCGTTTCAGGTACGAGTGGAATCAAGCCGGGCTCGCTCGTGGGGTGTCATCGCCCGCCCAGATGCCGCGCTCAGCGCTCCGGGCCGCGTTCTCGGATGCAAGCAGCTCTGTGTTGTAACGACGGTTTGAAGGATCCGGCCGATAACGGGCAAGGCCGGTTGCGAGAAGCGCGGCGTTCACCATCTGATTGTTCACGTAAACGTAGCGGAGCAACCGGCCTTCGTCATCGCGGTCGTCCCCATCGCGCTCCATGATCACGATCTCGCCCTCAACCCAGCTCTGGTTGGCGAGCTGAGACGTCCTGAAGAAGGACTCACCCGGCACCCCGACTGAGACCCCGATGTAGCGAACGGTCTCCAACTCCTCGTCGAGGGTGACCACGATCGTGTTGCCGTCGAGGACCTGGTTGACTCTGACCGAGCTGAAAACGCTGTTCACCGTATCGTTATCGCGTGAAAACGCCAGCGGGCCGACCAGTGACATCAACAACCCGAGCGCAGCAAAAATCAGGAGCACCGCCCCAGCGCTCTTGAGCCACCGGATACCAACTCCGGGATCGTCAGTTGGTTCGTCTCTCTCCGAGAGCGCTATGTCGTACGCAGACGGGCCCGAGTACTGAAAGCCGTCGTGCTGACGCGTGGCGTCATCGGCGTCGTCAGGTTCATCGGGCGCGGGCACATCGTCGAACCCGAACTCGGGTTCTTCGTGGTCGTGATCGTCTGGTCCGTCGTGTCTGTGAACCATTGCAGGGCGGGAATCGCAACTGTTGGCTACAGCGGTTCCACTGCAACACATTCTGAACGCGTGGGCGTTTACATGAAAGGCGCACGGACGATGTGTATCCGGTGAACTAGTGTTTGCCCGAGTGATGGTCGCTGTATGGGAATCACGCCCTCAGGCGAACAACAGCGCCCTGAGATTCTCGAAGCCTGTGCTGAACCTGTCGAATGTAGACTGGCACACGCGCGTTCGATTCAAGGCCGTTTAAAGCGTGTTCCTCCTCCGGCTCCAAACGTAAATCGTTGACTGCCTGTCCGGCGAGACGTAACATTTGAGATTAGATCCACGCTGCGATAGCGTTCGCCTCGACTACCGAGAGCGTCGTCGCAGCCGGTGAATCAGCGGACTTTGAGGAAAGTTGCTGCTGTCACTCCCGGCACGGATCGCCCGGGCCCGGTGACAGTTGCAGAAATAACGCACCGGAGGATTACCGGGTGGCATACGCCTCTGCTCTACATTGCCGAGAATGCGGCAACGAGTACCCAATCGCACCCATACACGTTTGTGAATGGTGTTTTGGGCCCCTCGAAATCACCTACGACTACGACGCCATCAAGAGTGCGATCAGCCGAGAGAAGATCAAAGACGGCCCGCTCACTATGTGGAGGTACGCAGACCTCCTTCCCGTGAGCAGTGAAAACGCCGTCGATATCGGCACCGGCATGACGCCGCTCCTCAGGGCGGACAACCTTGGCCGTGAGCTTGGCATCGACAACCTGTGGATCAAGAACGACGCCGTCAACCCTACGTATTCGTTCAAGGACCGCGTCGTCTCTATCGCCGCCACAAAGGCGCTGGAGTTCGGTTTCGACACGCTGGCCTGCGCCTCCACCGGCAACCTGGCCGGGGCGGTCGCTGCGCACGGCGCGAAAGCCAACATGCGCACGCTGGTCTTCATCCCGAGCGACCTTGAGCGCGGGAAGGTCATCGGGGCTGCAATCTACGGACCGACGGTGGTCGCCGTGGACGGCAACTACGACGACGTGAACAGGCTTTGCAGTGAATTGGCGGACGCCAACGAAAGTTGGGCCTTCGTCAACATCAACATGCGCCCCTACTACTCGGAAGGGTCAAAAACCCTCGGGTACGAGGTCGTTGAGCAACTCGACTGGGAGGCCCCGGACCACGCCGTGGTGCCGATCGCTTCAGGCTCTCTGTTCACCAAGATATGGAAGGGCATGAACGAGTTCGCAAGCCTGGGTCTGATCGACGACGTGCGCACGAAGATGCACGGCGCCCAGGCCGACGGTTGCTCGCCCGTGGCCCAGGCGTTCGCCGATGAACAGCTTCACGTAAAGCCGATAGTGCCGGACACGATCGCCAAGTCGCTGGCCATCGGAAATCCCGCCGACGCTTACTACACACTCAAGATCACGCAGGAGGCCGAGGGCTCGACCGTCGGTTCCACCCCTGACCCGGAGATCGTCGAAGGCATCAAGATGCTCGCCCAGACCGAGGGCATCTTCACCGAGACGGCGGGCGGTGTCGTGATCTCGAACCTGAAGAAGCTTGCCGAAGCCGGCCGCTTCCAGAAGGGCGAGAGTGTTGTGGCCTTCATCACGGGAAACGGTCTGAAGACCATCGAGGCGGTTCAACACCTGGCCAACCCGGTCAGCATCGGCACCACCGTCTCGTCGTTTGAAGAGGCGGTCCCGGCTGATGCAGAGCGGGGTCAACAGGTTGGCAGCAGGGCCGCTTCGTCTTAGCATTTCCCTTTGGGTTAATCCGGCGGCACGTTTTCACCGGAGCGCCCGAACAGGGGAGTTTCAAGCACGTGGGAATTCGAAGGGTCAGACTAACTTTCGAGGGCGATCAGATCACGGATCCCGTGATCTATCAACTCGGCAAAGACTTCGAGATCGTCACCAACATCCGCCGGGCAGAGGTTCACGCAGATGTCGGGTGGGTGATCCTGGAGCTTGACGGGGCCGAGGCGGAGATTGATCTGGCGCTCGCATGGGCGTCCGGCAAAGGCGTCCGCGTCGATCCCCTGGCGGGGGATGTTATCGAGGGATAGATCCCGTTAGCGTCTCTGAGCGGTTAATATCTGACCCGGTTTACGGGCATCAAACAGATCACGAGTCCGGTGATACGGACAACGAACGCAATGATCAGCAGAACACGGCGACCGGTCCGGGCCTTAATCCGGGACACGGAATCCAGGACAGATAAGGGAAATTGATATGACAGTAATGGTCCGAATCCCGACCCCCCTCCGCAGGCTGACCGACAATGCCGATCGCGTTGAGGTCAAGGCCGACACGCTTCAGGGCGTGGTCGACGCGCTGGACACAGCCCACACCGGAATCAAGGCCCGCATCTGTGGGGAAGACGGCGAGATCCGTCACTTCGTGAACGTGTATGTAAACGGCGAAGACGTGCGCTACCTGGATGGTCTGAACACGCCGACCAAGAGCGGCGACGAGATCAGCATCGTGCCCGCAGTGGCCGGCGGACGCTGAACGCCGCTCGTTCACCACAAACGAGCGAACGACGAGGCGGTTACGCCCATTCTCCCACGCACGTGAGAATGACCGCTGGTGCGTGGAGCGGGCCGATCACCCAGTAATCACAGTCACTCCGGGAGGATTTCATGACGCCGGCGGCACGCGCGAACGGGCTAAGCGCGCCACCGTACGAGGGCCGATCTACGACGCGATCGGCTTCGGCGTAATCGTCCTTATTTCAGCCGTCCGCCAATCCGCCGTCCCAACCGGTACGGGAAGCTGGAGAATCCGAAGAACCTGCGGAACAGGTAGCCGAAAACCTCGGTGAATTCACGGGGCATCATCCCTGCGGGCGGCAGAGCCGCCCCTTCTCCGCCGGTCCCGGTACCTGCCGCATAGCGCAGGAATTCGCGGTCGCCCGTCGGCCTCATCGACATAGCGGACCTCCCTCTGGGCAGCGGGTGTCTGCTCCTAGCCTACTAGCGATGCGATCGCGGTACGAACCAGTTCGTCCGGAACGTCCCTTCGTGTCGAAGACTGGCCGAATCCTTCAAGCACCACCCACCTGATCGCTCCGCCAGTCGATTTCTTGTCGGATTTGGTCGCCTCAAACACGGCCTCTACGTCCATCCCGGGAGCCACAATCGGCAGGTTGTAACGCTGTAGTATCACGCGCTGGCGGTCGATCAGCTCTTCGGAGATCAGCCCCAATTCCCGGCAGATGTGCGCGGCTCCCATCATGCCGATGCTGACCGCCTCTCCGTGCAGAAACGCGCCGTACTCGCTAACCGTCTCCAACGCGTGGCCGATCGTGTGGCCATAATTCAACAGCACACGTGTGTCGCCGGTCTCAAACTCGTCCGCAGACACCACGTCCGCCTTGATCGCCACGCTGCGCCGGATGACCCGGACCGCAAGCTCGTCTTTGAGCTCAAACAGCCGGTCTACCTCCGTCTCAAACGTGGACAGAAGTTCTGGGTCCAGGATCAGCCCATGCTTAATCGCCTCCGCCCAACCGGCGGTCATCTCACGTGCAGGGAGCGTGTTCAGCGTATCGATATCTGACAGCACCAGCTTTGGTTGGTGGAACGCGCCGACAAGATTCTTGCCCTCCGGCAGGTTTACCGCCACCTTGCCGCCGAGCGATGCGTCCACCATCGACGCCAGCGTGGTCGGTACCTGGATGAAAGGCACGCCGCGCCGGTAGGTCGCGGCGGCGAACCCGGCTGCGTCGCCCATCACGCCGCCGCCGAGCGCCAGCACAACATCCTGTCGCTCGGCCCTGAGGCGAGCCAGCCAGGCGTAAATATCCCGAATCTTGTCCAGGTTTTTGGTCTTCTCACCGGACGGCAGAACAAGGACATGCGTCTCGAACCCGGCGGACTCCATCGACTCTTGCACTGGGCGCACGCAGGCCCTGAACACCGCCTCGTCGGCAACCAGAAACGCCTTGCCGTGCAACCCGGCGTTACGCGCCTCGTCGCCGAGGTGCTGAACGATCCCGCGGCCCACAAGGACCCTGTAATCGCCCTGTGACGTGTGGACCACCGCGGCCAGGTTCGATTCCGGTGCACCGGTCACTCTGTTTCCTCCGTGTTCTGATCCGATCCCCTGATGACGGCCACAATCTCAGCGGCCACGTCCGGCGGTTCTCGTCCCTCGGTATCTATCGCAACGTCTGCGGCAGCGGCGTACGCATCCTCCCGCTCCGCCAGTAACTCACGGACACGCTCTATTCCACCCTCTTTACTCTCAGGCCCGGCGAGCATGGGTCGACCCGTGGTTTGTCGACGGGAACTACGGGAGCCTGTTCGATTGATCCGGGCGTGAATCGTCTCGGGCGATGCCATAAGCCGGATAGTTACCCCTGATCCTGCCATTACGTCCCTGTTTCGGGCGTCCACCGGAACGCCGCCTCCGGTGGAGATCACCCGGCGTCCCGCGATTCCGGCCAGCTCCCGAAGCACATCCCGCTCGATACGCCGGAATTCGTTTTCCCCGTCGTTCTCGAAAATCTCAGGAATCTGCTTCCCGGCCCGCCTGACGATGACTCGGTCCATATCTGTGAAGGCCGCGCCAAGCGCCTCCGCCGCCAGCCGGCCGCTGTGGGACTTGCCGGTGGCCGAGAATCCGATCAGGTAGATCTTGTCCCGTCGGGCCTTTAATTCACGGGATTGTGAGGGCCGTTCGTCTACTTCGCCCTTTGACGAATCCGGCAATGATTCTGAGCCCGGGGCATCAGGCGACGCCACGTCAGTCAGCCCGTCCAGATACGCCGTCATCCGACTGGCCGAACTCCTGGTGGCTCGCCACGTAGCCGTCCAGGTTGCGGCGCGTCTCGCTTATGTGATCGCCGCCGAACTTATCGAGCACCGCGAGGGCGAGAACCTGCGCCATCATCGCCTCGCCTATTACGCAGGCCGGCGGCACCTGGCAGACGTCGCTGCGGTGGTACGGAGCTTCGATCACTTCTCCTGTGTTAATGTCCACCGATGGCAACGGTTCGGTCATCGTGGCGATAGGTTTGATGGCGACGTGCACGACGATGGGGTTGCCGTTCGACATGCCGCCTTCGATGCCGCCCGCCTCGTTGCTGGTCTGCCGGAAACGCCGCGGGTCTTCCGGCGCCGGGACGATCACGTCCTGCACCTCGCGACCCGGTCGTTCCGTGTTGGCGAATCCGCGCCCTATCTCCACGCCTTTGACGGCATTGATGCTCATCATCGCCTGCGCCAGCATCCCGTCCAGCTTCCGATCCCACTGGATGTGACTTCCCAGTCCAACGGGAACGCCTTCCGCCACCACTTGGAATACGCCACCTATCGTGGTCCGATCTGCCTTTGACGCGTCGATGGCGGCCCTGAACGCACCGGCGGTTTCCGGGTCGTCTATCCGGACGTCACACTCCTCGACGGCGTCCCAATCGATCTCAGATGGCGAAGTGTCCGGAGCGTTGATCGAGCCGACACTTACGGCCCGACTGTGGATTTCAATGCCGAGCTCATCTAGAAAAGCCCGTGCCACCGCGCCCGCAGCGACACGCGCTGCGGTCTCACGCGCCGAGGCCCGTTCAAGCACGTTGCGCATGTCGTGCGCCATGTACTTCAGAGCGCCCGGGAAGTCGGCATGGCCCGGGACAACGCGCGTGTTCTCCTTGTGATCGACCTCCGGCCCTACCGGTCCGACGTCCATCGCACCCAGCCAGTTGGCGAAGTCTTTGTTCTCCATCGTCATACCGACGGGAGAACCGAGCGTCTGGCCGTGCCGCACGCCGCCGCGGATGGCGGCGAAGTCGGTTTCGATCTTCATCCGGCCGCCGCGGCCGTAGCCCAGCTGCCGTCGTGCGAGTTGCTCGGCGATGTACTCCTCGGTGAGCGGAACGCCCGCCGGAATACCCTCGACGATGATGGTCAATCCGGGGCCGTGAGACTCGCCGGATGTCAGAAATCGGAACATTTGTCACCAGATGAAGCCCGGGCTCAGAAATTTCGGAATTTCCGGGGATGCCGGGGATTGAGGTCTGTTTTCGGGGGGATTGAATACGACCGATCGATATGACGCAACGGGCGGCCGAGACCGCCGAACCATTCTATTGCAGAGGCATGTTGCGCTACCCCATCCCGGGCAGAACGGGCCAAAAACAGGTTCGACAACATGTATCATCCGCCACATCACGTCCGAGGCGGCTATTCAGGTACGTGCCTGCTATCACAGGTTCAGAGAGAGGAACGATGTCTGAGCCAATCGATGCAAACGCACTGCTCGATTGACAATTTCTACGGGCCGGATGATCTTGACGCCATCAAAGCGGCGCTGGCAGACGTGGCGTCCCGGAACCGTCCATTTGACACGAGCATCGGCCTCAACGACCTGCGCGGCGGGTGGGTGTTACTGGCCGCACACGATGATGGTGCTGGATATGAAGCCCGAGGAGCGCCCACCGGTCGAGCCGAACCTGGTGCTGCTGAACCTGTCCGGAGATATGCACTTTGATTCGATTGAACTGATCGGCCGTATTGGCCGTCCAGGGGCGGCGAGTACGAGGTACTTGAATCGTTCCCGCTGGGAGGGTAGCCGGCGGTCGGGCGGCGAACGGACTCCTCCGATGGGCACGATGGCCCGTTCCGGAATAACATGGCGTGCGGTTTCCATGGATGCCGCCGTTACTCATGAAACCGGGTCACGGTCCGGTGGCGGCTACGATAGCGATCTGAACACCCGGTACCGGCGACAATCGGCAGGAGAGATAGATGGCCCTGACCAAGCTGCTCGTGGCGAATCGCGGCGAGATCGCTATCCGAATCATGCGGGCCGCAGCAGATCTCGGGATATCGACCGTTGCGGTGTACCCGCAAGACGATTCTGAATCGCTGCACGCTTACAAGGCCGACGAGACCGTGGTCCTGCCGGGCGTCGGCGCACGCGCTTATCTGGATATCGAGAGTGCCGTGGCGGCGGCGAAACAAACCGGCTGCGATGCGGTGCACCCCGGTTACGGCTTCCTGGCGGAAAACTCGGAGTTCGCCCGGGCGCTTGATCAAGCCGGGATCGCGTTTGTGGGACCGACCGCAGACACGTTGAGCCTTTTCGGGGATAAGGTGAGGGCGCGCGATCTGGCCGCCGAGAACGATATCCCGGTGCTGCCGGGTTCGAAAAACGCCGTAAATGTAGATGGCGCTCGGGCGTTCTTTGAGGCGCTCCCGCCCGGCGACGCCATGATCCTTAAAGCCGTTGGCGGCGGAGGCGGCCGGGGCACGCGAGCGGCCTGGACGCTTGATGGCTTTGACGAGATTTTTGAGCAGTGTGGCGGTGAGGCGCTGGCCTCGTTTGGCAACGGCGATCTCTACGTAGAGCAGTTCATCCCCCGGGCGCGGCACATCGAGGTGCAGGTGCTTGGAGACGGGAACGGCCAGGTCGTCCACTTCTGGGAGCGCGAGTGCAGCATCCAGCGCCGCTTCCAGAAGATCGTGGAGATAGCGCCGGCTCCCCGATTGCCTGCAGGGTTGAGGGGCCGGATGATCGAAGCCGCTACCCGTCTGGCCGCCGCGGCGAGCTACCGCAGCCTGGGCACGTTTGAGTTCCTGGTCGATGCGAACCAGTGGAGCAATGATGCGCCCTTCTACTTCATGGAGGCCAACGCACGCTTGCAGGTTGAACACACAGTCACAGAGGCCGTGACCGGGATCGACCTCGTGGAGTCGCAATTGAGAGTCGCAGATGGCCGGTCCATCGCCGACCTCGGACTGGAGCAGGCGTCCATCCCAGTTCCACGCGGCTTCGCCATCCAGGCGCGCGTCAATATGGAGACGATCACTCCTGATGGCACGATCCTGCCATCGGGTGGCACGCTCACATCGTTCGACCCTCCGTCCGGTCCTGGAATCCGCGTCGACACCTACGGTTACACCGGCTACACGACCAACCCGTCGTACGACTCTCTGATAGCCAAGCTGATCGCCCATTCCCGTTCCTCTGATTTTGGCGACGCGGTTCGGCGCACCTATCGGGCGTTATCCGAGTTCCGTATAGACGGCGTTCCGACTAACCTTTCTTTCCTCCAGACCCTGCTAAAACACCCCGATTTCACTGGCCTGAACTTCCACACCCGCTATATCGAAGAGAAGGCCGAGGAACTTGCAGCGCCGGAGGGAGAGGCGCACCGACGGTTGTACGCCGAGCCTGCAACGGTTGTGGCGGCGGCGGGGAACCCCGGCGGTTACGCCGGCGCGCAGATCGATACGTCTGACCCGCTCGCCCTGTTCAACCACGACCGCGATATCAAGTCCGCTCACGCTCCGGCCGTCCAGGCTGAAGACGCCGGCCCGGATCTGGTCGGGCCGGACGGATCCGTAGGGTTCCCGGCACCTATCCAGGGAACCATCGTGAGCGTACACGTCAGCGAGGGCGACACCGTGAGTCGCGGCGATCAACTCGTGGTTATCGAGTCGATGAAACTGTTCCACATCATCAAGGCGGAGCAGAGCGGCGTGATCAAGCGCGTCACGATGGCCGAAGGTGACACGGTCCGCCAGGGCTATCCTCTGGTGTTCGTTGAGTTATTGGGTGACGCGGGCGACGAAGGGGAGATCCAGGACGCGATCGACCCCGATTACATCCGGCCGGACCTGGAACTGCTGTACCAGCGCCGGGCCTTCACGCTGGATCAGAACCGTCCGGACGCGGTCGAACGAAGACGCCGGTTTGGATATCGGACCGCCCGGGAGAATATCGAAGACCTGGTGGACGATGGCTCGTTTGTTGAGTTCGGCCCGATCGTCGTCGCGGCCCAGCGGGCCCGGCGATCTGAGGAGTGGCTGCGGGAGAAAACGCCCGCAGACGGCATGGTGCTGGGACTGGCGCACGTCAACGGGCACCTGTTCCCGGAGACCAAGTCGCGGGTGATCGCGATGTCGTACGACTACACCGTGTTCGCCGGCACGCAGGGCACCCGAAACCACTACAAACAGGATCGGATGTTTGACCTGGCGCAGCGCCACCAGATTCCGGTCATTGCGTTCATGGAAGGCGGAGGCGGCCGGCCGGGCGATACCGACGGCAAGGGCGGTGTCGCCATGGACACCAAGACCTTCACCGACTGGGCCAAGCTCAGCGGGTTGGTGCCGCTCGTTGGCATTACCAACGGGCGCTGTTTCGCCGGCAACACCGTTTTGCTGGCCTGCTGCGACGTGATCATTGCCACAGAGGGGTCGACGGTCGGCATGGGCGGTCCGGCCATGATCGAGGGCGGCGGCGTCGGCATTTACACGCCCGAAGAGGTCGGGCCGATGTCGTTCCAAGTTCCGAACGGCGTCATCGACATTCTGGTCAAAGACGAGGCGGCAGCGGTCGCCACCGCCAAGAAGTACGTGTCCTATTTCCAGGGAGCGATCGACGATTGGGAAGTCAACGATCAGCGCCGTCTGCGGCACATCGTTCCAGAAGACCGGGTGATCTCATACGACATGCGCGAGGCCATCGAGATCATCGCCGACAAGGACTCCGTGCTCGAGATCCGGAAGGCGTTCGGCATCGGTATCATCACGGCCTTCATACGGGTCGAGGGCAAACCGATGGGTCTGATCGCCAACAACCCGCACCACTTGGGCGGCGCGGTCGATAGCGACGCTGCCGATAAAGGGGCGCGGTTCCTTCAGCTCTGTGATGCCTTCGACCTGCCGGTCGTCAGCCTCATGGACTGCCCCGGAATCATGGTCGGGCCGGAGGTCGAACGCACGGCGTTGGTTCGCCACGCAGCCCGCCTCTTCAACACCGGCGCCAACATGTCCGTCCCGATGTTCGGGCTCATCCTCCGAAAGGCATACGGGCTCGGCGTGCAGGCGATGTGCGGCGGCAGTTCGATGTTCCCGACCTTCATGGCGGCATGGCCCACGGCGGAGTTCGCCGGGATGAACATCGAGGGCATGGTCAAGCTCGGGTACCGGCAAGAGTTGATCGATATCGAGAACCCGGACGAACGCAAAAAGTTCTACGACGACATGGTCGCAGAGCGCTACGAAAAGGCCAAAGCGATCTACGCCGGGACCTTCTTTGGAATAGACGACGTTATCGATCCAGCGGAGTCACGCCGCTGGATCGTCGCCGGCATGGCGGCCCAGCCGCCGGTGGAACCACGCATAGGCAAAAAGAAGGCGTACATCGACACCTGGTGATGGCCCAATGGGGCGGTTATTTTGGGCAGATGAGCCCGGAACGCCGTAGGGGAGGGCTTGCTCCGCCCTTGCCACTACAAGTCATCCCGAGCGTAGCTGAGGGACCTTCACCGGGGCGCCGGCTGACGGGAGGGGATACCGTATCAGCGAAGACCTTTGTCCTCCCTCACCCCAGCCCTCTCCCACCGGGAGAGAGGGCAACTCGGAGCAACGCGTTTTTTACCGCATCGTGACCCACCTCCAACCTCCTCCATGGGAGGAGGTTACAAATACTCCCTCCTAATGTAGGAGGGGTCAGAGGGTGGTTAATTCCGGGCCAACGAGAGTCCGTGCGGCGAACGAGCCTAGAACGTCCGATCCGGCTCCTCGCCGATGATGCGCTCCGCCTCAAGGTGATCCAGCTGCTCGTCGCTCATGTCCAACAGTCCGGCAAGGATCTCCCGTGAGTGCTCTCCCAGCGTCGGGGCCGGGGTGTCGATCTTGAACGGCTCGCCCCCGGTCCGGTAAGGCGTAATCGGGTGCGGCAGCAGACCTGCGTACTCCCGCTCCAGCCACTCCCAGTAACCTCGGTCCTCGAACACGGGATGGGTCAGGAGGTCCGCGGAACCCAGGACCGGTGCAGCCGGGATGCCAAGTCCCATCAGCCGCTCAGACAACTCGTCCCGGTCACGTGATTGAGTCCAGGTGGTGATCTTCTCGTCGATCAAGTCGTGCTCGGCCCAGCGGGCATCCAACGTGGCGAATCTGGCGCTCCGGAGATCCTCGTCGCCGGTTAGCTCCGCAAAGCGTGACCACGCCTCGTCGGCATCGATAGTCAGGGTCAGCCACATCTCTTCGCCTTTGCAGGGGTAGACGCCCCGGGGAGCAACCTGGGGATCACGGCTGCCGTAACGGGCCGGCGGCTCGCCGAGGAGCACCTGTGAGGCGACTCCGTGCAGCCCCAGCGATGTGCTTGCCTCTACGTGTGAAATGTCCAGATGCTGCCCCTCACCCGTGCGTTGAGCGTGCAGGATTGCGGTCAACACGCCAGCCAGGCCGTGGAGCCCTGCCACTGGGTCCCCGAAGGCAACGTGTGTCATAGAGGGCGGGTCGTCCGGGCGTCCCTGGAGGTGCGGTAACCCGGATGCCTGCTCAACGGTCGAGCCGTACGCACGGTAGAAGTGCCAGGGGCCGCCGGCGCCGAAGGGCGGCATCGACAGCATCACCAGCTGCGGGTTTGCTTTGCGCAACACCGGCTCGTCCAGTTCCAGCTTGGGCAACACTCCGGCGGAGTAGTTCTGGATAACGACATCGGAGACCGCAACGAGGTCCTTCAGGAGTTGCTTACCGCGCGGATCGACGAGGTTCAGCGTCACGCCCCGCTTGTTGCGGTTCATAATGTTGAAGTTCGGAGCCTTCTCGTACAGGCGTTGGGCGACGCGCTCGGGAGACACGTCCCAGTCACGCCACCAGTCGAAATACTGCCGTGACTCGACCTTGATGACCTCGGCCCCCGCATCGCCCAAGTTGCGCGCGCAAAGCGGGCCCGCCCATCCCATGGAAAGGTCGATCACCCTCAGGCCTCGCAGCAGGTCTGGACGGAGGGTGGGTTCCCGCACCGGGTTCGGTTTGGCGGACCTTACGGACACGCCTTTGCTCTTTGTCGGCTGGGCACCCGCGGTTTTGATCGGCCCATGCTTTCCGAGCTTCGAGACCTGTCCGTCCTTACGAGCGGGCGTGTTGTGCAACCTGAACGGTTGTCCCGGCACCTCCAGCTTCCGTCCGCCGGGAAGAGTGATTTCACGGAAGGCTTCAACAGCGCGCAGTTGGGCGCTGTTGAACAGATCGGCCATCGTGGGGACCAGGGCCAGCGGAACGCGCAACCTCTGGCCCTCAGAAAACCAGTACTGGGCCGATTTCTTTTTCAGCGCGGGAACAAGGGCGTCGTCGATCTGCTGTGCGCCCATGATTCGGTTGGCAGCGACATCGAATTCCGGGATGGCCGAGAGTTCCTCCGTGCCAATGAGTGTGCAAAAGGTGTGCCATTGCGCTGGCGTCAGCGCCGTCACGCCGAGCCAGCCTTCGCTGGTCTCGTAAATAGACGCCGGGTATGTCGGGTAAAAACGGTTTATCCCGAGGCGGTTGGGTCGGTCCGGGAGCGTGCCGGGCGGGTTCGCCGCAATGCCGGCACCGGTCGACTCTTTGAGCGCCATGGCCGTTTCGAAAATCGACAGGTCGATGTGAGCAGCCTCGGTTCGCTGGCCGAGCACGCTGGAGATAAGATGAACCAGCGTGGCGGAAAAACCGTTCACCCCGCCAAGGATCTGCATCGGGTAGCCACTCATGAGCAGCGGCGGTCCTTCCGGCGAACCGAAATTGATGACCTGGCTGATCATCGAGAGCACGCTCTGATCGTTCCCAGGCTTCCCCGCCATCGGTCCGGTCTGGCCCCACCACGTGAGCGAGGTCAGGATCACGTTCGGTGCGACAGCTTTGAGCGCCTCGAACCCGAGCCCTAGACCGTCCAGTGTTCCCGGCTTCTCCGACTCAAGTACCACATCTGCCGTCTTCACCCACTCAAGAAGTGCGGCGTGCTGAGCCGGGTCGCTGATGTCGAGGGCCAACGACTCTTTGTTTGGGCTGAGCAGCGCATGGATGCCGCTGTTATCAGGGGATTCTTGCTCCGGATCGAACGGAGCAAAGCCCCTTGTCGGGTGGCCTCCCGCCGGGTTTTCCACGTTTATAACGCGGGCACCAAAGTCGGCGAAGACCCTCGCGCAGGACGCGGTTGCTATCGATCCCGAGATGTCCAAAACGGTGTAAGTGGAAAGGGGGAGAGTCATGCGTGTTTCGTAGTAAAGAGTTGCCGTTCAGATGTAAATCAGCGAACCGACCGCAGCCTATACGAACTGAGCCAAGTTCAGGCAAGCAATTTGGCGAATGGAAACGTGGGATTCTCAAGTTCCCCCCTCCCAGCGGGAGAGAGTTCAGAGTAAGGGGACCGGTGGTGGGGTCGCAATCCAATCCCGAGGCCAAGCACGTAGCCCGGTCCTTCCGGAGCCTCAGGACACGGTCTGGGTCGCCCCTGGGACACGGCTCAGAGTTCGTAGGGGCGAACGGTAATACGCCCACGGGGCGGGCAAACGCCGCCGCTACGGCGTGAATCCGGGACCGCTAATCGCCCCGCATCGTGGGCGGTATGGCGTCGAACATCACGGCCACTGGCGCGTCCTGTCCGGTCCACAGCTTGAACCCTTCGGCGCCCTGGTATATCAGCATCGACAGGCCACCGGCCACACGCGCCCCGGCCTCTTCTGCGACCTCAAGGAATGGCGTCACCGGCGGGACGTATACGGCGTCGTAGCAGACGGCGTTGCCCGATATCAACTCCGGCTGAATGGGCGATTCCTCGTCCGCCTCGCCGCCACGCATGCCCATGGACGTGGCGTTGACGATCAGGTCGGCGTAAGGGGCGAAGTTCGCCAGCTGATCGATGTGCAACGACATCGCGTCCGGCCGGAACCTGGTGCGCGACATGTCACGCGCCAGAGCCTGCGCCCTCTCCTCCGTCCGGTTGGCGATCGCCATGCGGGACACACCGGCTTCCCGGAGCGCGTACACGATGCCACGCGCCGCGCCGCCTGCGCCGAGCACAAGCGCCGACTTGCCGTCCGGGTCGAACCCGACGGATTCACGCAGGCCGCGGATGAATCCCGGGGCGTCCGTGTTGTAGCCCTTCAATCGCCCAGTGGTACTGACGATCGTGTTGATCGCCCCGATCGCTTCCGCCGCCGGGTCCAGCTCATCGACCAGTTCAAGCGCCGCCTCTTTGTGCGGTTGGGTGATGCAGCAGCCGAGACAGTCGTCAGAACGGAGTCCCTCTACCGCCGCGGCAAAATCCTCCGGCTTCGTCGGCCAGCCTTCAAATTTTGCGTCGATGCCAAGAGCGTCCAGCGCCGCCTGCTGGAACAGCGGGGACATGGAGTGATGGAGCGGGTATCCGAATATCCCGAGGCGTTTCGTCATTTGGCGCTCCGATTGATGCGACTTGCCAGCGTCGTGAGAAAGCTTTCCAGGATGATCACGGCGGCCATCGAGTCCAGTCTTGCCCGGTCCCGGCTCGGTTCGTATCCAGCAGCACGCAACCGGTTTTCCGCCTCGGCGGTGGTGAACCTCTCGTCGTAGCTTTCCACCGGGATGTCTGCCGATTTACGCAGAGCTGATGTGAAACGGCGCATTTTGCGGGCCGCTGGCCCGTGGCTGCCGTCCAGCGAAAGCGGCAGTCCGACGACGATCGTCTCAGCGCCCTCGCGCTTTGCCAAGTCTAGAATTGCAGCGAGATCGTCCGACTCTTCGGTCCGGACGAGCGCCTTGATAGGCAGGCAGATCACCCCATTAGGGTCGGAAATCGCCAGCCCGATCCTTGCGTCGCCTACGTCGAGTCCCAGGGCGCGCACCGGTCTAATTCTTGCTCGAGGCGAGGGTTTCCCGGACGACGTTCGGCGCAGCCTCCAGGGCCTTGCCAAGTAAAGAGGGATCGGAGCCTCCGGCCTGTGCGACGTCCGCACTCCCACCTCCACGCCCGTTCATGATTTCGGCGATGCCTCTGACGATGGCCCCGGCGTTGTGCCCCTGTTCCACAAGGTCTCTGGTCACCATGGCGATAACGGTGGGCTTGCCTTCCAACTCGCCACCCACGACCACGATCCCGCTGCCGAGCTGGTCGCGCAGGTGATCGCCCAGTTCCCGCAATCCCTTCGCATTCACACCGGACTTTTCAAGAACAATTACCTTCGCACCGTCAACGTCGACGGCCGATTCGCTTGCGCTGGGCCCAGAACCGCCGCCGCCCAATAGCGCCTCGCGCTCAAGTCGCGCCACCGTCCGGCGCGCCTCATCCAGTTCGTCGAGCTGTGCCTCGATGCGGGCGTTCAAATCGAGAACCGGAGTGCGGAGTTTCGCCGAGATATCGGCGAGCACACCGAAGCGCTCCCGCTGGTATTCCTCAGCGCCCTTGCCGGTGAGCGCCTCAAGCCTGCGGGTGCCGGAGCCAATTCCGGTCTCGGTCGTTATGAAGAATGCGCCGATACCGCCAGTGTGGGCCATGTGCGTGCCGCCGCAGAGCTCGTAGCTCCACGGGGCGTCGATCTGGATGGTCCGCACATCGGCCTCATATTTGTCTCCGAAAAAGGCCAGCGCGCCGCGATCGATCGCCTCCCGGTACGACGACCACTCAACAATAACGTCGTGGTTCTCGCGAATCTTGTCGTTGACTATATCCTGGACCTGCCGGATCTCGTCCGGGGTCATCGCGGCGACGTGTGTGAAGTCGAAGCGCAGTCGGTCTGGAGCCACGAGCGAGCCGGTCTGCCGCACGTGGGTTCCGAGGACTTGCCTCAGAGCTGAATGGACGAGGTGTGTGGCCGTGTGGTTCCGGCGGATGCGCTCGCGGCGCTCTTCGTTGACGGTCGCCGCTACAGAATCGCCAACATGCACTGCTCCGCTCTTTATCACGGCCGTATGCACGTTCACCTGGGAGTATGAGTTCTGGGTGTCCGTGATCTCCACTTCTACGCCGTCACTGGCGACGATTCCGGCGTCTCCCATCTGACCACCGCGCTCGGCGTAGAAAGGCGTCTCGTGGAGGATGATTTCTACTTGGTCGCCTTCGTTGGCCTCCGGCGTTGAGTCGCCGTCCTTGATGATGCCAACAACCTGCGTGTCGACCGTGAGCGTCTCATAGCCCCGGAACGGAGTGTCGTCGATGCCAAGCGACTCATAAACACGGCGTGAAGCGATGTCGCCGCCAAACATACTCCCCGACGCACGGCCGCGCTCCCGTTGCGCCTCCATCTGCTCCTCAAAACCGACACGATCTAGGAGCCGATCCATCTCTCCATCACCGGCGAATTCCGGTGCCGAATCCCCGGTCAACACCATGTACCGGTCCAGCGCGTCCTCACGCACCAGTTCTGGCGGGAAGCCGTAGGTGTCGTACAGTAGAAAAGCCTCGGTTCCGGAGACCATATTCGGCCAGTTCAACGTCCTCTGGCGCGCTCGGTCATCATCGCCGGACGAGGCGACTGCCGTAATCGAATCTCGTATCGCTTCGTACGCGGCGCGCATACCGACGGTGGAAGAGTCGTCCCCTTCCGGGGATTCGAATCCGCGTTCCCTGAGAAACTCCGGGACTCGCCCCGGCGTGATCCCGCCCGAGACGGTCGCGTCCAACGTCTCCTGGACTGATCCGTGCGCTTCCCGGTATTCAAACATGCCGTCTAGCACGCGGGTGCCCTGTGCGACAGCGCGAGCGAAGCTCTCTTCCTCGATCTCCATCACCCGGAGGATAAACGGACGGTTGTCTTTCAACTCCGGATACACATCACACATCTGGTCCATCGCGGCTACAGCGACATCCCCGATAAAGGGGCCTTCGATGCCAAGTGCCAGGCCAAATCGCACGGCGCGCCTGATGATGCGGCGCAGCACGTAGCCGCGACCGGTGTTACCGGGGACGACGCCGTCGCCGATCAGAAATGATGCCGAACGTGCGTGCTCGGCGACCGCACCAAGCGCGCGGTCGATCCCCGGGTCGGCGCCCCACTGTCGTCCGGCCAGCTCCTCGGCCTTCGAGATGACGGGCACAAAAACGTCCGTGTCATAAAGCGTGGTCACGTCCTGCAGGACGGCGGCGGCCCGTTCAAGCCCCATCCCTGTGTCGATGTTCTTGTTCGGAAGCGGTGTGTCGTTGCCTTCTAGATCCCGGTAGAACTGCGTGAAGACGAGGTTGTAGACCTCAAGGAAATCGTCGTGCGTGTTCGGTCCCCACCCGTTCTTGCGGATCGGGTCGTCCAGCGCCGGCACGTCGTCCATAGAGCCACGGTAGTAATGCAGCTCGGAGCACGGCCCGCACGGACCCTCTGCGCCCGCCGGGCCCCACCAGTTGTCCTCATCGCCAAACCTGTAGATCCGTTCCGCCTCCATGCCGAGGTCCAGCCAGACCTGTTCAGCCTCGTCGTCATCCGTGTAGATAGTGATGTACAGGCGGTCACGGTCAAAACCGAGGTGGTTCACCATCAGGTCCAGCGACCACTCGCAGGCTTCCTTCTTGAAGTAATCGCCGAAGCTGAAGTTGCCGAGCATCTCGAACAAGGTCAGGTGCGTGGCATCTCCGACCTCATCGATATCGGTGGTCCGAAAGCTCTTCTGCGATGTTGTCAGCCGTGGGTGAGGCGGGGCCGATTCCCCTGCGAAATAGGCCTTGAATTGGGCCATGCCGGAGTTCGTCAGCAGCAGCGTGGGGTCGCCCGCCGGGATCAGAGACGCCGCGGGCATGCGCAGGTGGTCCTGCCCCTCGAAATACTTCAGGAAGACTTCGCGTATCTCATCCGTGCTTCGCGGCATTGAACGTGAACTTGTCATGTTTGCGGGCTAGCGCTCGGCCTCCGGCGGGTTCTTCTTATCGATCGGGTCTGCCGGGCCGGTAAACCGGGGGCGCCCGGTAATCCCGACACGGGAGTAAAGGGCTCCATTCTATCGGGAGCTCATGCGGCGGTGGGACGGTGTGTATTGCCGGGTCACGTCCCGTTTCGGCAAAGCGGGTTTACGTGTCGTCCCTATGCCGCATCAAGGAACGAGCCAGCGATGATGCTCAAGGTGATCATGAACGCGATTACCGTCGCGATCGTCAAAGCTACCCTCGGACCGACGCTGACGATCGATCGAAGATCGACGCCCAGCCCGATGCCGACCATCGCCACGATAAATAGCAGTTTGGAGATATCACGCACTTGCCCGCCAAGCTCTTCACCGATGAAGCCACTGGATCGAAGAGTTGAAAGGATGATGAATCCGAGGACGAACCAGGGTGTCCAGCGCGTGATGAAAAACGCGGCCGTAGGCCGGTGCCAGGGCAAGTCGCGGGCGCCCTCTGAAATTTCCGGGGTTTCTCGCACAACGCCGTTGGAGGCATGCCTTTTCTGAATGATCTGCGCAGCTATAACCATCGGTGAAAGCATCAACACCCGGGTCAATTTGACGACGATCGCCACCGATGCAGAGGTCTGGCTGACCAGGGCCGATGCTGAGTACACCTGTGCCATGGCGTAGACAGCCATCCCGGCGACGATGCCATAGTGGTAGTCGCTCAATCCGAATATCGGCGCCAAGAACTGCAACAGCAAGATCTGCGTTGCGCCAAGGATTGCACTTATCCCGATCGCAGCGGCAACGTCGGATGGTCGGGCGTTGATCACCGGCGCCATCACAGCAACCGCGGAATTACCGCAGATCGAATTCCCGACGCCGACAAGGATCGCCAGTTTCCGGTTTAGGCCCAGAGCTACGTGGCCAACGAGATAGGCGAGCCCCATGCTGCCGAGCACGCCGGTGAGGATCAGCGCAAACAGCCCCGTTCCCGACTTCGTGATATCAGGCAGGAACACGCTCGCTCCGAGAATCATCACGGCGAACTCTAGGACGTTCCTGCCGGTGTACCTGGCGCCCGTTTTGTGCCATTCAGCGGACGGCGCCAAGTTCTTGATAACGATGCCTAAGAGGAGAGCGACCAGCAGGCCGTCCACGTACGCGCTATCAATCGCCCGGTCTCCCAGATAAATAAAAACACCGGCCATGGCGGAGAAGGCCAGGCCGGGTAAAAAGGGACGCACCGGGGAGAGAAAGGGTGCGTCCGTCCTGAAGGTCAAGATCGACATCGACAGAATCGACATCGACACATACATGTACAGGTGCGGTGCGCCATGGCATCCCCAGAAAGTTGTTCACGTAGACGCGCAAGCGGGCCGATCTACGAACGATTCGAGCATTCTATGGACGTGTGTATGAGGAAATCGTGAGGGCGCGTGAAACACGATCGCCGGAGCCGCACTGCACGGGAATGTGGGCGCTGGGATCTTAGGCTAATCGGCAAATCGGTTGGGGTAATATCGGATCACGACGACGTTCAGATCACATGTGCCTGGAGACCGGGAGCGTTACCCCTAGCCATCGTCCCTGGCGACTTCGTCCGGGTCAATTTTTCGGCGACGCAAAGCCTGTTCGCGCGCCATCTGGTCCAGCTCCGCCATGCGCTCGGTCGAGCGAGGATTGGGCCGATGCTCGTCTTCGTCTTCTTCATTCAGAAACGCCGGTCGTGACCGCTGCCTGATCTGGCGCGATATGTCGTCCAGCTCCGTCAGACGCTCCAGGGAGCGCGGGTTGGGGCGACTCCGACGTTCCGTTTCTGCAGTCAGCGCCGATTCCCGGAGCGCCTCCCGGCGAGCCTCTTCAGGCATCTCCAGATCGTTCAGCGATTCGGCATCGGCGTGAACGTCTTCGTCACCCTGGTTGCCTTTTGACGGGTGCGCACCGACGCCCCAGTAGATGGTCTGATGCGGGAACGGTATTTCGATGCCCTCTTCGTCGAACCGGTCCTTGATCCGCTTGCGCAACTCGCCGGCGATCTCCCACTGTGTGAGGGGCCGGCAGACGCCGAGCATCTTGATGGTGATCTGCGAATCGTCGAACGAGTCCAGCCGCAAGACCTGCGGCGGGTCGATGATCTTCTCCGCCCAGTAGTCCTCTCCGGACAGCTCCATCCCAATCTCGTTCAGGATGTCGAATACGTGGTCCATATTCTCTTTGTAGGCGACACCCACGTTCAGATTGATGCGGGACCAGAACTTCGTGTAGTTGGAGGCCACGCTGATCTCGCCGTTCGGCACCACATGGACCTTACCGTCCAGGTCTCGAAGCACGGTCCGGCGCAGATTGATGCTCTCCACGGACCCGGCGATACCGGCGATGGAGATGACGTCGCCGGTGCGGTACTGGTTTTCGGCGACGATGAAGAAACCGGCGATCATATCTTTGACCATCGACTGCGCTCCAAACCCGACGGCTATGCCGGCGATACCGAAACCGGCGATCATCGGGCCGATCGGCACGCCGATTTCTGAGAGTACGGAGAAGATGGCGACGGCCCAGACCAGGATGGTCAGAACGTAGGTGATGACGCCTGAAAGCGTCTGCGCCCGAAGCTCCTGGGCACGGTCGCTTGAGGAGTTTGGGAGTCCCGGGTCTTCGCCCTCGGTCAACACCAGGCGCCCCATCGCCACCGGGATCAATCGTTTCAACATCCGAATTGCGACATATGCGACGGCCCATATCACGAAGATCGGGACGATATGCGGCCGGATGTCGTTGCCGATCGAAACGAAGCCGTTGCCGATTGCGTCCCAGATCGGCGACACGTTCTGGTCGAGCACCGCGGCGATCCATAGGCCGAACGGCAACCCCACCAGGATCAACAACATGGGGCCTTCGCTCAGGAACAGGACGAACGACCGCACGCGGTCGTCCACGTGCCCCATCCCCTGCTCTTCAAGCGCTGCGGCGCCAGACTCAAGGAGCCGGTGGAGGTAGATGCGGAGGATGAACCAGACGATGACGGCGGCGAGCGCGATCAGCCCGGCCCAGATGCCTTCATCGGCCACCCACGCCAGGAAAGATCCATCAGACGGGTTCCCGAACAGGTTTCGCAATACGCCCTCCGGTAGCGGCTGCTGTAGTGATCAGATACACCACGATCGGCTCGCCGACACACGAGGATTATAGAAGCGGACGCGTCTGCAAACCTACGGAGCGGTGATACCGGTTAGGTTTGAAGTGGGGAGGGAAGATCTGGGCGACTCGCGGAATTCCCCTCTCTCGGTCGGAAGAGGGCGCAGGTTAAGGGGGTGCCGCTCAATGAGCGGCACGAGACGAGCGCGTTCTGACACGAACAAGACCGTGATTGCACAAACGGGCGGAGCTAGCGCCGCCCGTACGGTGGTTTGGTGGCGTCGAGCCTTCACGCAGGAACGTTGTGATGGTGACCCCTGGGCGGATACCAATCCGCCCCTACGGCGTGGGCGCCTGAGTTACCACGAAGCCTTGGCAGTGCCTTATCTGAAGATGTTCTTTATCTTCTGGAAGATCCCCCCGCTTGCGCCTTGACGCCAGCGGTCGAAACTGGCCTCTGCGGTGCCAGACCGGGAGAGCCGGGACTTTCGTTCCTTCATGTAGTCACGGATGTGCTTCTCTTCGCCCTTGTCCAACCAGTAACCCTCTTCGTCCGGGCAACGCTCGACCTCAAGCGGCCAGCCTCGATACCTGAAGCGCAGCATATTTTTGCCGCAGTGGGGGCAGGGTTGCTCAACCTCGTGGTCCCCGAAATAGATCGTGCCCTTCGGGATGTCGTGGTCGAACACCTGGTCTTCTAGTTCCCCGAGTTCATGGTGGTCCAGGAATTCGCCGTCGCATTCCGGGCAGCGATCTATCTCCAGACCGCGAAGTTTGGCGTGTCGGAGTTCGGATCCATCTACGGGACACTGCAAGAGAAATAGCCTCGAATACGGGTTACGAAAGCGCCAGAACAGGCCTCACGTCGGCATCAGGTCTGCGGATTATTTCAAACCTATAATACGACCGCTGTTACCAAATGAGATTCTCGCGTTGCCGTCACTGGTTGAGGCGACATCCGCGATCGGAAGGGTGAAGGAGGTTCAAAGTCGTAGCGATATCAACTTCTATTTGCTGAACTCCGTCCCGGTGAAGGTTCCTCGGCTACGCTCGGGATGACGCATCAGACTTGTTTTGCAGCACCTATGTCCCCCCCTCCTGGTCGGTACGCAAGCGCGTTTCCTCACGGTCCGGCCCACATTCGGCGAGCTCAGTACAGGCTTCGAGAGCCTCAGGCGCTCGCCTTCGCCTCAGCGCATTCAACTCACCCTCCGGACATCTCACGTTGCATCTGGGACAGCCCCATAGGCCCGACGTCCAGCGCCCGGTTGTGCCATGCCTTCAGATCAAACCCTCCCCCGGCCCGAGACTTCGCCCGCTCACGCGCATCCAGCCAATAGCGCTCTCCGACCTTGTACGAAATCGCCTGCCCGGGCATTCCGAGGTAACGGTCGATCTCGCTCACCATGAACTGCGGCCCAAACGGCGAGGTCGGCTGCATGAAGGCCAGTGCCAGGTCCGGCGTCCACACCTCTCCCGGGTGGAAGTTGGAGTCGCCCGGGATTCGCAGCCCGAGGTGCATCCCGATATCAACGACCACCCGCTGAGAGCGGAACAACTGCGAGCCCAACATACCAAGGTAGTAGTCCGGGTTATCCAGGTAGCCCAGCTCGCCCATCAACCGCTCGGCGTACAGGCCCCAGCCCTCGACATATCCAGATGTCCCGGCCGCCAGCTTCTGGAAGCGTGAGAGTTGATCGCCAAGGCTGATCGTGGTCGCTATCTGGAAGTGATGGCCTGGCACGCCCTCGTGGTAGACGATCGACACCTCGCCCCAGAGCGGGAATCGGTCTTTGCCTTCCGGCACCGGGTACCAGGTGCGGCCGGAGCGTGAGAAGTCTTCAGAAGGGCCGGTGTAGTACATCGCAAGCGCCCCGCCCGGAGGGGCGATCATCACCTCAACCGTCTTGACCGGGTCGGCGATGTCGAAGTGGGTGCCGTCCAGTTCGTCAATGGTCCGGTCCTGGAGCTCCTGCATCCACGCCTTGAACGCTTCTGCGCCTTCGATGGAACGTGCCGGGTCCTCATCCAACAGTTTCTTGGCGTCTGCGAAATTCCCGCCGGGGACGATCTTGTCGGCCGTGATCGCCATCTCGGACTCCGCCCAGCGCACTTGCTCCCATCCCCAGGCGTACGTCTCTTCGAAATCTATCTGCGCACCCAGATACGACCGCCCTTTCAGTTCATACCTATCACGCCCGACACCGTCACGGTCCGGCGTGACGGCGATGTGTTCATCGGCCAAAAAGGTCCCGAAATTAACGAATGCGGTTGACGCGTCAACCGCCGCATTCGCCAACCGTTCCCTCAACGCCCCATCGCCCAGATCGGTTGCGTCATAAGCTGTAACGAGCCCGTCAAAAAACGACGGGTTGCCACCCGCTCCGCTGTACACCTTCGCCTGCTCAATCACGCCAAGCACCTGCCGGCGCGTCGTGGTCTGACCTTTGCCAACCCCCTCTTCCAGCGTCTCCCGGTAACTGCCAAGCGCGTCCGGGACCCTGGACATGCGGGCGGCGATGTTGTCCCAGTCCTCTTTCGAGTCCCGGGCCATCAGGTCAAATATTTGACGGGCGCTCTGGAACGGGCTGTGCAGGATATTCATACCCCGGTACTGCTCACCGGCGTCGTACGCCTCAAGGCCGATTTCCAGTTCCTCCACCATCACATCTCGGGCAATCCGGTCCCGCTCACCCTCCAACTCGGCGTTGCTCAGTTCCGTCAGCGTCGAGCGATCAAGCTCCGCCTGCGCGGCGTCACCTGCGGGCGAGTTGTCCGGCATTTCCGTCTCGTGGCCGGGTACCCCGAAGTAGGTGGCGATGACCGGTTGCATCGCAGCGAGCCGGTCGATGTAGCGGTCAGCGATGTCAAAGATTCGCGTCAAGTTGTTCTCCCCTGAAGCGGATTGAACCGGGTCTGATAAGCGGCTTCAGGTTCCCTTATTTCCCCAGATAGTCGAGCGCGGCCCGGGCGAATATTTCTACCCCCAACGGTAAACACTCCTCGTCAAACACGAATCGGGCGTTGTGGTGCGGCGGCCGTTCCGGATCACCCGCGCCCAGAAGGAAGTAAGTCCCCGGTGCGCGGTTGATGAACTCCGCCATATCGTCGCCGACCGGAACCTCTTCATGCGGTCCGACTTCATCGACGCCCGGCACCCGCTCGGCGATGCTCGCCACCCATGACGCCACCTCGGGGTCGTTCACCACCGGTGGCGCGCCGTTCAGCAACTTGAATCCGGCTCCGCCACGCATCGTTTCTGCAACGCCATTCGCTATCCGATCCACGGCAGCAATAATCTGCTCGCGGATATCTGCGGTAAACGCACGAATCGTGCCCCTGATAGTCACGAAGTCGGCTATCACGTTCGGCGCAGTTCCGCCGATCACCTGCCCGAACGTCACCACACCCATTGCGTTAGGAGCGATCTCCCGACTAACCACCGTCTGGAGCGCAGAAATCACCTGCGCCGCTATCGCCACCGGGTCGACGGCCGTGTGCGGCAGCGCCCCGTGGCCGCCCTTGCCTGTGATCGTGAGTTCGAACTGGTCGGCGCTGGCAAACACCGTCGCTTCGTTCACGCCGACAAAGCCGGTGTCGTACTGATTCCAGAGGTGCAGGCCGATTACGCGGTCGGGCGAGTTATCCGACATCACGTCGTCGGCGATCATCGCCTTTGCGCCCTCTACGAACTCTTCAGCAGGCTGGAATACAAAAACGACCTTCCCGGAAAGCTCACTGGCCCGTCCCGCCAGCAGTTCAGCCGCGCCGACGGCCATCGTAATGTGGCCGTCATGGCCGCAGGCGTGCATATTGCCGTTGCTGGAAGCGAAGGGAAGCTCGCTCAACTCGGTGACGGGCAGCGCGTCGATATCCGCCCGGATCATCAGCGTCGGCCCCGGCCGGCCGGTGTCCAGCACGCCAACGACGCCGGTACCACCGACCTCCGCCTTGACGCTCATCCCTGCGGCGTTCAAACGTCCCGCAATAATCCCCGCTGTTCGGGTTTCGTAGAACCCCAGTTCAGGGTTTTCGTGGAGGTCACGACGTAATTCGATCAGGCCGGGAAGGGCCACTGCGACCTGGTCGGACACGGCGTCGGGCATGGTTTTGGTGCTCCGTTTGATACTCTTGAAATCGGTGCCGGAGTTTATCACGGCCCTTCGGGGATTTATTCGTAGCCGCGTCGCTTACGACGGCGATAGAATCAACCCGATGCCAAAACTCCCGATCTTCCCCCTGAACATTGTTCTGTTCCCGGGTTACAAGCTCCCACTCCGCATCTTCGAACCCCGCTACAAGCAGATGCTCAACGACTGCATGTTGGCGGATGGACGGTTTGTGATCGCCCTGATACGCGACGGTGTAGAGGTTGGTGGCGAGGCGACCCCGCGCGCGATCGGGACCATCGCCAAAATAGGCGAGGTCAGCGATCGGAGCGCTGACGTCATTCCGGTGACGGTGCACGGCGAGCAACGTGTCCGCATCGGCGATCTCGACCGTTCCCTCCCCTACCTTATGGCGGACATCGAGCCTATGGGCGAACCGGAAATCGCAGAGATAGACCCGGACCTCCTGCACAGGGCTCGGAATGCAACGGCCCGGTTCGCCCGGGCGATGCTCATGCAGTTCCGGGGCGAGTGGCGCGCGAACCCCGATATGCCGGACGACCCGGGAGACCTGGGGTACCGGATGGGGACGCTGCTAGCGGACCGACCCACCTCAGCTCAAAGGGTGTTGGAGGCCAAGACTCTGAACGAACGCTTAAGCCTGGCCACGCCTGCGGTAGACGACTCTTCCGCCCGGTTTGAGGCGGCGCTGCTGAAGAAGATCGCGAACGACCACCGACGAGGTATGCAGCGAAACTGAGTTACGTGGGAGCCTGTCCTTTCGCCCGCCGGAAGGGTGAGGGAGCACGGAGCAAGCGCGCCGCTCCATGCCCCTGCGGTGTTGACCTGCGTCCCTCTCTCCCGCTCGGGAGAGGGTTGGGTGAAAGGGATCGCCGGCAGGCGGCGGTTCGCAAGCGCGTTGGTGTACGATCCGGCCCTTCGAGAGCCTCAGGGCGCGGTTTGTTCGCACCGGGCGTCGTTGTTCGCCACAACGCGCTCTTTGCCATTTGGCTCCATCGATCGCGTTGCGCAGCGGCTGGCGGGGCAAGCGCCGCCCCAACGGGTTTCGATTCCAGACGCGAAAACACCGGCGGGCTGTCCGTTGTGAACAACCGGCCAGCGTTGCAGCCAGATATTTCTGGAATCCTTAGTCCGCGGGCGCCGACTTCATTAGCCCCTTGCCGTCCAGGAACTCTGCCAGGCAGGCGATGCCGTCCCGGTTCTTTTCTGGGGTTTCGTAGGCAAAGCACAGGCGGGCGCAGTTCTGGCCGTCGCCGTTCGGGGCGAAGTTGGAGCCCGGCAGGTAGCCGACTCCGGCGTCAAACGCCTCATCTACAAGGTCGCTCATCGGCGTGCCTTCGGGCATCGTTAGCCAGGTGTAGCAACCGCCCTGGGGCGTAGCCCACCGGGCGCCGGTCCCGCCGAAGTTCTCGCCGAGCGACGCCACCATGGCGTTGGCCTTTGGGCCGAGAGACTCGGCGAGGTCGTCCTTGTGGTCCTGGAGGTGGTCCGTCAGGTAGCCTTCGACCGCCAGCGATGCGAAGTGGTTCGCCGTGCCGGAGCTGCGGAAGCCGACGGCCCGGCTGGTCACCTCATCTGGGGCGACGAAGTAGCCCAGGCGGAGTCCCGGCACAAGCAGCTTGGAGTAGGAGGCGACGTGCATCACCATCCCGGTGGTGTCCAGCGAAGCGTACGCCTCCTGCGCTTCGCCATCAAACCGGAGGTCGACGTAGCAGTCGTCTTCCAGGATCGGGATCTCGTGCCTGTGGCAGATCTCGATGATCTGCTTCCGGCGCTCGGTCGGCGTGGTCGATCCGGTCGGGTTCTGGTGCTCAGGGATCGTGTACAGGAACTTCGGCTTCTTGCCCTGCGCCGTCAGATCGGTAAACAGCTCGTCCAACGCCTCGGGGATGAGTCCGTCGTCGTCGATCGGCGAGCCGACCGCATTGACGCCGTGGTTGTTGAGCTGATTGAGCGTGCCGACGTAGACGTATTGTTCGGTGACCACGGTGTCCCCGGGGTCCGACAGCGCCTTGATCAGGACGTAGTTCGCCTCACCTGAACCCGCCGTCATGAACACCTGGTCCGGCGTGGTGCTGATGCCACGGTCGTCCAACAACTTCTGGGCGGTGAACTCACGTAGCGCCTCGTTGCCGTTGCGCTCCGTGTAGTAAACAAGGTCGTGTCCCTCGCGCTCAAGGCCTTTCCTGAGACCCTCGACAAGTCCGTCGAAAGGGACGATCTCGGGCGGCGGGTAGGCGACTGCGAAGTCGTAAATCGCGTGCCTCGGGTGTGACACGGCGGTCTGTTTGGACCGTGTGGAGAATTTGCCTTCGTAGCTGAACGTTGTGGCCATTCGGTAATAAACTCCCCGGGCGTACCCGCCCCGGCGTTGTCATTCAAAGCTGGGTTCGTCCCGAACCTAGTCGGCGGCGTTGAGCATGCCGTTGTCGTCGAGTATCTGAGCCAGGAGCGCCATGCCGTCCCGGTTTTTCTCGGGCGACTCGTAGCCGAAGCACAGCCGGGCGTAGTTCTCGCCGTCGCCGTTGGGGGCAAAGATCGAGCCCGCCTGGTAGCCGACGCCGGCATCGAATGCCTTGTCCCGGAGCGTCGTCATGTCGGTCCCCAGAGGCATTTCGAGCCAGGTGTAACAGCCACCCTCCGGTTCGCTCAACTTGGCGCCGGTACCGCCGAAGTGCTCGCCGAAGGACGACACCATGGCGTTGCGCTTTGCGTGCAGCGAGGCGGACAGGTTGTCCTTGTGCTCCTGCATGTGCTCCTTCAGAAAGCCCTCGACCGCCAGCGATGTGAAGTGGTTGGCGGTGCTGGAGCTGCGAAAACCGATCGCCCGTTCGCGGACCTCTTTGGTCGCCACAAAGTAGCCAAGACGGAGGCCCGGGAGGAGGAGCTTCGAGTAGGAAGCGACGTGGGACACCATGCCGGTCTGGTCCAGCGCCCTGAACGACTCCTGCGCCTCACCGAGGAAGCGGAGGTCGACGTAGCAGTCGTCTTCGATGATCGGAATACCGTGGTTGTGGCAGATGTCGATGATCTGCTTGCGGCGCCCGGTCGGGAGGGTCGAACCGGTCGGGTTCTGGTGCTCCGGGATTGTGTAGAGAAGGCGGGGCTTGTTGCCCGCCGCGGTGAGGCTGGTGAACAGCTCTTCCAGCGCCTCCGGGATAAGACCGTCGTCGTCGATTGGCGATCCAACGACGGTGCATCCGGCGTTACGAAGCTGGCCCAAGGTTCCGCTGTACACGAATCGCTCGGTGACGACGGTGCACCCGGGGTCGGTCAACGCCAGGATCAGGCCGTAGTTCGCTTCGCCGGAGCCGGCGCAGATAAACACGTCTTCCGGGTCCACGGAGAACCCGCGGTCAGCTTCCAGTTTCTTTGCCGTGAACTCGCGAAGCGCCAGGTTTCCGTTGGAGTCCGGGTAGTAAACGAGGTCATGGCCTTCACGCTTCAACCCGGCGATCAAACCCTCCACCAGTTCATTCAGCGGCGCCGTCTCGGGCGGCGGGTACGCGGTCCCGAAGTCGTACTTCGCGTGGGCGGGATGGGCGACTGCCGTTTCGACCGAGTCTTTGGAGAATCGACCTGAGTAGCTAAACGTGGTTGTCATTCCGTGGCGGTCCTTAGGTTCCTGTGGGTTTCTTCGGCCTGGGATTTATTACAGCGGTGCGGTGTTCGGCGGCCAAGTGTACGCCTAGTCGGTCACTTCTATGCGGATTCGTTTGTTGATTCTGCCCTTACTCTGGTGCCCGACGATCTTTATTTGCCCGACCTCGGCTGTTGAAGCGACATGTGTGCCGCCATCAGCCTGGAGGTCCAGCCCGTTGATGTTGACGGTCCGCACTTGCTCGATTCCCTCGGGGAGCAGATTGATCTTGGTACGGATCAAGTCCGGTATGGCGAACGCTTCGGCACGCGGCAGGATCGTGACCTCGATGCTTCGGTCCGCCATCACCTCTTTGTTAATGGCGTTTTCGATCTCTTCCGTGAGTTCTGCGCTCATGTTCTCGAACTCGAAGTCCATGCGCCCCTTAAGCGGGGTCATGTTCCCGCCGGTCACCTGCGCCCCGTAGTCCCGCCATACGACGCCACAAAGGATGTGGAGCGCTGTGTGGGTGCGCATCAACTGGTGGCGTGTCTCCCAGTTGATTCGGCAGGTCACAGCGTCCCCTGCCGACAGGCTGCCCTCGGGAACCGTGTGCACGATAACTCCGCCACGGCCGGACACTTTGCTCACTTCGATGTCGGTGCCGCCTCCGGTCACCATCACGCCGGTGTCGTTCGGTTGGCCCCCCCCGCCTGCGTAGAAGACCGTTTGGTCAAGGATCACGCCGGCCTTGGTTACCTCAGTGACGACCGCCTCGCACTCGCGCAGATAGGCGTCCGTGTTGTAAAGCTGCTCGGTCAAAGGGTGCTCCGTTCCGGGTGTGGCGCGATCACACGTCAAATCATATCGGTATTCGTCTCGAAGTCGGTGTCGGATCTCGGGCCTCACCAACGTATACTCCCGCTGCCCGCATCCTAACGTATGCCCAACACCTCCAGCGCAACGGAGTCACCCCATGAGAGGCGCACGCTTCCTCGGCGACCGCAAGCTTGAAGTCACCGACTTCCCGGACGTTGAGCCGGAATCGAACGAGGTCCTGCTCAAGGTACGTGCATCGGGCATGTGCGGAAGCGATCTTCACGCCTACCGTTCTCCGGCGGCCGAGATCAATACAACAAACCGGCCCGGGCATGAGCCGTGTGGCGAGGTCGTAGCTCTCGGTCTAGGCGCCAACAAGGCAAAGATCGGCGACCGGGCGATGATCCACCACTACGTGGGCTGCGGGAATTGCCGGTTCTGCCGAGAGGGCTACCAACAGCTCTGCTCAAACAGGGGGCCGTGGACCAAGTACTACGGCGGTTCCGCGCACGGCGGGCACGGCGAGTACGTTGTGGTCGATGAATCGACGCTTGTGCCGATGCCGGACGCTATTGAATACGACGTGGGGTCGATGATCGCCTGCGGGACCAGCACGGCGTGGCTGGCGCTCGAGAAGATGCAGGTCTCTGGACGGGACATCGTTGCGATATTTGGGCAGGGACCGGTCGGCGTTGCAGGCACGATGTTGGCCGCCGAGATGGGCGCCCGAGTGATCGCGGTGGACCTTTCAGATGACCGACTTGCGCTTGCAAAGAAAGCCGGTGCGTGGGAGACGGTGAACGCCTCTGACGTGGACTCGGTCGAGGCGATCCTGGATCTGACAGGTGGCGAGGGCGCGCACGCGTCGCTTGAGGCGGTCGGAGCCGGACCGACCCGCAAGCAGGCGGCGCAGGCGTGCCGCGTGTTCGGCCGTACGGCGCTTGTTGGCGAACGCGGTGATGCGACGTACGACGCCACGCCGGACATCATCCACCGCCACCTGACGCTTTACGGGTCGTGGACCGTGAGCAAATTCGGCATGGAAGATTGTGCCAACTTCATTGCAGACCACAACATCCCAATGGCATCACTGATCGAACGCCGGGTCAACATAGAGGACACCGTTGAGGCGTACGAATACTTCGACAAACAGACCAGCGGCAAGATGGTGATCACCTTCGATTAGGGGCGATCACGTACCCCCTCTCGGTCGGGAGAGGGTTGGGATGAGAGGTGCATTGGCGGATTGCATTCCACCCATGGGGCCAAGCGCGTTGTTGTAAGACCCAACCCTCCGTGAGCCTCAGGGTGCTTGCGGTCGCCTCGGGGCGCGGTTGGCGTATTTGCCATGCGGCCCCTACGACATCACCCGCTGAGAGGTCAGTTACCCCGCTGCACCAGCTCGATCACCACGTCGTCCGGGCCTTCGATGTAGGCGATCTTTGACCCGCTCCCCACGTCAGTAATCGGCATCACCACCCGGGTACCGGCGCCCTCAAAGTGCGCGATATCCGCCGCGATATCGTCCGTCTCAAAGCCGTAGTGCTCCAGACCTAGCCGGTTGATCTCCGGCACGGCGCGCTCCTGTGATTCACCGACGCGCTGCGACGAAATATTGAGCCGTACCGGGCTGCCTGTGTCCATCGTTATCGTGATGGTTCCGGGCATCACCTCGCGGGACGACAGGAGCTTTGCGCCGAAGTGCTCGGTGTACCAGGCGGCGGATGCCTCGGCGTCGTTTGAGCGGAGATGCACATGGTTTATAGCGTGGTGCAAAGGGGTCTCCCGTCTTCCATCGGTAAATTGCTGAGTTTTCCGGGTCCGGCGATCTCGCTCGGCGTTACTTGACCTCTATTTCCATAAACGCTATCTCGTCATCGCTACGGTTAACCACGTTGTGCTCCGCGCCCGCCCGTCGGAAATAGGGCCGCCCGTGAACCAGGTCGTTATCGTCCTCGCCATCTGCGGACACGACCACTAGGGTACCGGTGGAGAGCGGAACCACGGTGTAGTCCAGCTCATGGACGTGGCTTCCGGTCCCTGTCCCCGGAGCGAATCTCCATTCGGTCACCCGAACCCGGTCGTTATCTTCAAACACTGTGGCTTTGGCAGTCTGCGCCATTACGGACCTCTCAAGTGCGTAGGCTGTTCCCGCGGGGTCGCTAAGTCGGACGGCATAAATTACCACGCCAGACGTTAAGCCATATCCGTGTCACACGTCGTCCACGTACTTGCTGCCCTACCCCCACGCCGTTACGCTGGCGCGGACTTCTTGATACGACGCTGGCCGGTTGCATCCCGGCCCACAATAAACGCCATTCCCAGATACTCCGGGAGAAAACGATGGACCTCGGGTTTTTCACGATGCCGCTCCACCCGCCGGGCTCGAACCTGACGGAGACGCTCAAATCCGACCTAGATCAGATCGTCAAGCTGGACGAACTCGGGTACTCCGAGGCCTGGATCGGAGAGCATTTCACGGCGGAGTGGGAAAACATCCCATCTCCCGAGTTGTTCATCGCGCAGGCGCTGGCACTCACCAGGAACATCCGGTTGGGCACCGGCGTGACCTGCATGCCGAACCACAACCCCTTCGTACTTTCGCAGCGCATCGCTCAGCTGGACCACATGGCGGAAGGGCGCTTCAACTGGGGCGTCGGGATCGGCAGCTTTGACGGCGATACGGAGGTGTTCGACTATGGCGGCGAAAATCCGGCGCTGAACAACCGGGCCTACACGGCGGCCGCCATCGAGACGATTTTGAAGCTCTGGGACGATCCGCAGCCAGGCGTCTGGGAGACGGAGTGGTGGAAGTTCAGGGTCCCCGAACCGCAGGATGACATCGGGCTGCGGACGCACATGCGTCCTTACCAGGATCCACACCCACCGATCGGCGTCGCAGGCGTGAGCCCGTACTCGTCCACGCTCAAGATGGCGGGCAATCGGGGATGGATTCCGATGAGCATCAACCTGACGCCGCCCATCCTACTCAAAACGCACCGCGAAGCTATCGAACAGGGCGCTCGCGAAGGCGGGCTGGCTCCCCGGCTCTCCGAGTGGCGTGTTGCCCGCGAGGTGTTCGTCGCCGAGACGACGGCCGAAGCCCGCGAAATCGCCCTGAACGGCATCCTTGGCCGGGACTTCAAAGACTACTTCTTGCGGTTGCTGGCCAAGGACGGGGTGCTGGGTATCATGAAGAACGACCCTGAGATGGCCGATTCAGAGGTCACCGTCGAGTACCTGATCGACAACGTCTTCATTGTTGGAAGCGTAGATGAAGTCGCCCAGAAGCTGAACGACTTGATCGGCGAGATCGGCGATTTCGGGACCCTGCTGGCGATGGGCCACGAATGGGAACCGTACGAAGCCTGGCACGGGTCGATGTCGCTGTTGAAGAACGAGGTTATGCCGAAAGTTGGATAGTGCAGCGTGCCACGGGCGTAGGGGTCGATTGGTATCGGCCCCAGGACGGATAGTCGGCCGACCTTACGGTGTTGGTGCTGATGGGCGTGATCGGCATCCCCCTCTCCCGGTCGGGAGTGGGCTGGGGCTTGGGGTGCATGGGCGGATCGAAATCCGTCCCTGGAATTAAACGCGTGGTGGTACGACCCGATCCTTCGAAAGCCCAAGGTGCTGTCGTTCGCGCATAGTGCTGTCGTTGGTTACTTGCCCTCTATCCTCTCGTGGGAGAGCCTACGTGCATGAAAGGTGAGGGGTAGTGCGGCGGATGCCGGATCCGCCGTTCCGAACTCGCATCTACGCCCACTCCACCGTCACGGTCCCGGCAGTTCCGTTCACCGTCACGGTGGCGCCGTCCGGGATGACGCTCGTCCCGTTGCCCGTTGCCACCACGGCTGGGATGCCGAACTCCCTCGCCACGATAGCTCCATGGGCCAGTGTCGACCCGATGTTGGTGACGACGGCGCCGATTACCGCAAAGTAAGGCGTCCACGACGGCGTCGTGAGGTC
>PVBE011564340.1_pt1 | contig 155667 bp, 156 predicted proteins | sample 1631181 | NCBI WGS metagenome assembly PVBE01 (sample SAMN08397723, study PRJNA350692) | Marine metagenome, whole genome shotgun sequencing project. | isolation source: water | place: Pacific Ocean | collected 2012-04
ACTTCGTCGTACCGCCGCCGTGCGTGCTCTCGTACGCGAGACAACCCTTCACCCGAACGACCTCATCTACCCGCTCTTCGTCAAGGAAGGCGAAGGACTGCGTGAACCGATCGAGTCCATGCCGGGACAGTTCCGGCTGTCTGTCGATGAAGTGGTTGCCGAGTGCCTCGAGGTTTGGGATCTCGGCATTCCGGCGGTCAACCTCTTCGGATACTGTGACAAGAAAGACGCCCTCGGCACCGAAGCGTTCAACCCGGATGGGTTGATTCAAAGGGCCGTCGGTGCCGTGAAGGATGCTGTGCCCGAGATCTGTGTGCAAACCGATGTCGCCCTCGACCCGTATACGACCCATGGACACGATGGACTGGTGGTCGATGATGAGGTCGTCAATGACGAATCCGTTGAAGTCCTTTGCCAGCAGGCCGTGTCTCATGCCGACGCAGGCGTGGACTGGGTGGCCCCCTCCGACATGATGGACGGCCGCATCGGCGCGATCCGCGATGCGCTGGATGCAGAGGGACATACGGACGTTGGGATCCTGGCCTATTCAGCCAAGTATGCATCCTGCTTCTACGGACCCTTCCGCGGAGCCCTTGAATCGACGCCCTCGAAGATGGATAAGAAGACCTATCAGATGGCGCCGGAGAATGTCCGTGAGGCCATTCGAGAAGTCCAACTCGATGTGGAAGAAGGTGCGGATGTAGTGATGGTGAAACCCGCCCTCGCCTATCTCGATGTGATCAGTATCGTGCGCGACGAGGTCGATGTCCCCGTCGCCGCCTACAACGTCTCCGGAGAGTATGGCATGATCCTGGCTGCCTCGGAGAAAGGCTGGGTCGATCGCGACAAGGCGATGATGGAGTGCCTGCTGGCCATCAAGCGAGCCGGCGCCGACATGATCCTCACCTATTTCGCCAAGGACGCTGCGCGCCTTCTGTCTGATTGATCGTGTTGTCAGTTGTTGGGGCCGTCGAGCTCGGCGGTGATCGCAACCACTAGTTTGAGGTGGCCAGCAATCCTTCCTGTTCCTGCTGTTTCTGCCGATTCTGCCAATCATAATCGACAGGCCCATCGTAGAACGCCGACGGCGTCTCGATGGCCCACATCTGTTTACGAATCAGCCAATTGTCCGGATCGCAGACGACGGCCTGACACAACTGCTCTACCGCTTCTTCCCGCTTGTCACGCGACAATAGCACCCGCGCCAGTTGCAGGCGTACATCCGCTTCGGCCTCATCGGCGGTCAACTCGCGGGCGTCGGTCTGTTCCATCTGCTGCCATGACGGTGGGATCTCTCCTGTTGTTGCCCAGGATTCCAACTCGGCGCGAAAGTCGTCTTCATCGATGTTGACCAGACCGACGGGACGGACCAGCCTCCCCTGTGGGTCCAGCAGAATCCCGACGGGGACGTATTTCAATGCGCAAAGCTTGCCCACTTCGTTGCGTTGATCGGTCAACCGTGTGAAGGTGACACCCGCTTCATCGAGCCAGGGTGTCGAAGCGTCAGCGCCCTGCACATCGCTGGCGATGGAGAGGACCCGCACACGATCGCCGAACTGCTCATGAAAAGACTGCCACCCGGGCAGTTGGCCTCTGCATCCTCACCAGGAGGCCCACATGTAAAAGACGGCCGGCTTGCCGATGACGTGATCAGAGGAAACCAGATCCCCCGAGCCATCTTCGGGAAGCTGAATTCTGGGGGGGCGATCTCCGACGCCCAGTCCTACCACCGATTCGCTAAGGCGGCCCACTTGCAGGATGTCGTCGTCACACAGAAACCACTGCAGGCCGACCGCATCGCAGAAGGCCGCCAACCGGCCGAAGAGAGTGCCATTCACCTGCCTTTGATCGCCGTCACCGAGAGGTACGCAGAGCTCTTCGTCGTCATCGCGGCAAACCCCCCATCGGTCATCGCCAATCAGCTTCGCTGAACAGCCAACCAACCCAGCGAAGAGTTCCAGCGGCACCCAGGCCTGATCGCCTTCGCGCATAGGAGCGGGGCTATGGGTCTGCTGATGTCCTTCGAGCACCAGCGTGAGCTCTTTCATTCTTCATCTCCACGGTCCATCGACCGGTGGTCATCGGAGGTGTCGGAGCTTTGTTCGCGAATGTATCGGGCCAACCTCCACAACTCAAGAACCCGACAACGAAAATCCTCGCCGCATCCGTAACTGGCTGATCCGGGTCAATCGAGGGCATTCCAGTCGTGGGGTTCGGCTCGCAATGACAGGCGTAGCTCGTGATCTTGCGGCGCACGGCACAGCGCTTCGTCGCAGGCCTGGAACCGGATCTTCAGGGTGGGATCGATGGCCATCGACTCCGACGTCAGACCACGACAGATCACATTGATCGTCACTGTCCCTTCGTAGACGGGCAGATCCTCCTCGAGCACCACCAGATGTTGGATGCGCCTGGACGGGAATCGGAGGTCGTCGATGATGAGCAGGTCGCCCTCGACCGCCAGTTCCAGCGTCAAGGGAACATACCCTTCGGGCAGCGGTTCCCCATAGATATGCTCCCCCGGCGGAATCTCGATCTCAACGGTGAGCAAATTGAGTTGCTGTGGTCGAATCGTCGGAGCCGTGAGCCACGCCCGGATCAGACCATGGCCCGTGTCGAGCCGAACCCCTTTGTGACCGGTATCGAGGCTGAACCGCTCCTGCACGGCGTTGGCCACGGATTCGCGGATACGGTGATCGGGGCCCAAGTGTTTGTCGAAAACGATGCCCTGGTCGTCGACGAGAAACATGCCCGGATGGAGGACGCCGAAGTAGGCGTGATCGGGCTCGATCTGGTCGTTGAACAGGCCCCACGCGCGAATCACCCGGCTGTCCGTATCCGACAACAGGGGAAACTCGACGCCATATCGTTCGGCCAAACGAGCGAGGATCTCAGGAGGATCGGGACTGATCGCCAGCACTACGATGCCCTCTTCGGCCAAGCGGGCTTTGTGGGTCTGCAGCTCGACCAGCCGCGTGCGGCAGAATCCTCACCAGGAGGCCGATCGATAGAACAGGATCAGCGCCCGACGTCCGTGAGCAATCTTCGACAGTCGCACCCAGCGACCGAAGGCGTCGACCAGCTCGAAGTCTTCGACGCGCGTCCCGATGGATGGGCCAGTGTGATTGGGTATGGGCCGCTCCTGCATCAGTACCAGCGATCTTCCGGTGGATCGAAGACAAACCCGTGGAAGAGGGCTCGACGTTCGGGGCTGAGTCCGTTGTAAAAGGTGGCCGAATACTTCCAGTGCTCGGGATTGCCCACCATCGACGGCAACTCGTAGGCGTAGTAGAGGAGGATGCGCTGACCGCCTGGACGGGTGGCGGGACCACGCGTGTGCCACACGGCATTGTGAAACAGAATTGCCGTGCCCTGTCCTGCGCAGATCTGTCACGCCCCGGGCAGTGTGTCGAATCCCGCCAGTTCGTCTGCCGTAGGTTCTCGATCCTGTCGATGGCTGCCTGGCACGAGCATCAGATTTCCCTGATCCGGTTCGTGCATGTCGGACAGGAGGTAGCCGATCTTCAGTTGCAAGTGAGGGATATTCGGACGCAGACTGCGGTATCCCCCATCGAAGCCGTCCATGTGCCATCCGAATTTGCCGTTGGGGCGAACCTCCTGTTCCCAGATCGCGTCGGAGGCGTGGAAGTGCGGCTTCTCGTGCAGCAGGCCACGCACATAGGGCATGATGGGCGCGTGGTCCATCAGATCGAGGAAGAGCGGATGGTCATCGAGAATATGGAAGATCCGCGTGTCCTTCCCCTCTTCCTGGATGGCCGACACCTGCAACGGTGTTCCCGACCCGGCGCGTCGTCGCTCGATCGCCCGTGCCAGCGCCGTGCGCAGGGTCTGGACATGGCTCGGTGCGAGAAACCCTCCAGCACGACGAACCCATCCCGATCGAATCGATCGCACTCGTCAACGCTGAGCTGTTCAGTGGCAGAGGGCGTGCTGCTCATGGTGCCACCTTCGGTTCCTGCCCCGGAGACTGGCCATCTTTGTCGTTGATGCGCGCCCCGGAAGGCGCCGATACCGGCCCTTCGAGCAGTGGATCGTCCGTCTCGTCCATCCATCGATGCAGGTGCATGCGCAGATCCTCTGCGGCCACCTCCGATTCGGCGTCGACGGCCTTTCCGTCGGCACTGATGAGATTGCGGGTTTCATTGGGATCGAAGACCAGGTCATAGAGCTGTTCCTGTGCCACCGCCCGATCAGCCCAGCCGTGGGCAAGCCAGACATCCTTCGCCGCACTCTCATCACAGTTCGGCCGCACGGGTGTGGTCTTTTCGTCATCAAAGCGACGGATGTACTTCCACCGGCGGGATCGCACTGCCCGCTGTGGCTCGTATGCCGCGTGAAAGGTCACCTCTGAAAAGACGTGTCCATTCACCTCTTCCGCCTCTCCACTCACCAGCGGCATCAGCGACGTTCCCTGCAACCACAGGGGTTTGTCGATTTGAAGCAGATCGCAGAGGGTTGGAAAGATGTCGATCTGCGATACCAGACCATCGCAGACCTTGCCTCCATCGAAGCCGCCGGGGCCACGCATGATGAGGAAGACACCCATGCCGTGGTCGGTGAGATTGCACTTCATCCCCGGATAGGCCAACCCGTGATCGGTGGTGCAGATCACGAGGGTATTGTCTGCCAGACCATTGCGCTCTAGAGCATCCAGTACACGCCCGTGCCCCTCGTCCATACGTCGTGCACTCTCGTGATATCCCGCCGTCATACGACGAATCTCCGGTGTATCCGGCAGGGGATCGGGTGTTCCAATGTAGCGCGAGGCCTCGACCGTAACATCCGGGTAGCGCAGATGTGTCTCCTGATAACCCACATCGAGGAAAAAGGGCTCGATGGGCTGGCCATTGAGAAAGGCTTCGGCGGCAGTTGATACGGTCTTCGCCTGGATGTTCTCGTGCTCGAGTTCCTCGTCGTAGCCGATCACCTCGGGGCCATCTTCCCCGGCTGCTACATGCTGCATGCCCGCCAGAATCGTGCGATATCCCGTCGCATTCAGGGAGGTCACCAGGTGTTGGGCGTAGTCGGTCAGCGCGAATCCGCGGTGGGCCAGACCGAGCATGCCACTGGAGTGTGCACTCTGCCCCGTCAGCAGGGCAGCGCGACTGGGGGCACAGGTCGGGGCTGCACAGAAAGCCTGGCGAAACAGAACGCCCTGCTCGGCCAGCCGCTGAAGGTTTGGCGTGGGCACACTGTGCCCCATGGGCTGCACGTAGCGCCCCGTGTCGTGGGAATGGAGATAGACGATGTTGGGTCGCATGAGAAGCCTTCCTCAGTGGGAGTGTACGCTGACGCCGCGCTCGGTCATGGGCAATTCGATGCGCCGACCTCCTTGAACGTGGGACGCCACCATGGCGAACAGGATCTCCATGCCACGCCGGATCACATCCAGACCGCTGCGTGTCGACGTCCCTTCGTGGATCGCTCGCAGCAGATCCTCCATGATGGCAACTGTTCCGGAACGCGCCTGCCAGTCGGGAAAGGGCAGCGGCTCCCAGTCGTATCGTGCATTGCGGCGCATGACCGCGTATCGAGAGGAATCTCCGTATCCCCGCAGCACGCCATTCTCGCAGACGATCTCAATGTCCAACGATGGCAGGTCGGTACAAGTGAGACGAAGGTTGTTGTCGAGTTCGACATGGGCGTGTACGATGGCGGGGTCGGTGTCCACGGCGACGCCATCATCCTCGCTGTGAACGATAACGAGTTCATCCTCCCTGCGGCCTGTGAGCGTCGCCTGCACAGCGAGCGGCTCGGGATCTCCCAGCAGGTAGAATGCAGCATCGATGATGTGGGAGTGTGTGTGGAAGGCGGATCCACCAGCGGCGCCGATCAGAGCCGCTTGCGGCGCCCCGAGATGACCGGCATCGAGGAAGGCCCGGGCCGTCTCGAAGCCCGTCCAATAGCGTCGCATCGCACCATACACGATGGGAATCTCGCGGGCACGCACGGCACTCACGATTCGATCGAGATCGAGCTGCGACGTGCAGAGCGCCTTCTCAGTGTAGATCCCTCGCACGCCGGATTCGACGGCATCGACCAGCGGATTTGCCCGGGCGTGAGCGGGCGTCGTGACGGACACGACATCTGGTTTGACCTGTTCAAGAAGCTGCCCATGGTCGGTGAATCGTTCCTCCACATTGAAACGGTCACACCAGCTGTTCAGGCGATCAGCGTCGATGTCACTGGCAGCCACCAGTTCGACACCTTCCGTCGCCGCATACCCGGGGGCGTGACCATAGGGCAGAATGAAATCTGCATGATCGTAGGTGATCTCATCATCGATGGTACCGGCCATGCGACCGCAGCCAATGATCGCCGCTTTCAGTGTCATCGTCTTGTGCCCTCCAGGCGAAAGTCTTCCAGATGGAGCGAATATCCCCGGATCTGTGCCTTCGGCGCGTCATCGAGGATGTAGTTGACCACATAGATCTCACCATCGTCAAAACAGACCCATCCGGAGTACCCCGTAACGGACTCGAGATGGCGAACAAAGTCGATCGGTAATATGCGCGTGTGGGCATCCTGCCGACGACGTGCCCTGCACGACTTCAGATCGGTCAGGGCACCGAAGAAATTCTGCGTCCACCAACCGACCCACCCCTTGCCGCCCTGCATGTAGCGGTGAGTGATCAACATTAGACCGTCGTCGACCATCCCCGCTACGGGTCGATGACAGCCAGGCAGCGGGAAGGGAAACGGGCCCTGCCAGCTTTCACCGCCGTCCACACTAAGACTCTTGCAGGCGTCCAGCCCCTGACCCGAGTTCTCGCGCATGAAACAGACCAGTTCCCCATCGGGTAACTCGGCGATACTGCCTTCACATAGCTGCAGCCCGGGAACCTGTGCAATCTGGCAGGGCTGGCTCCAGCTTTCACCGGCGTCGTCCGACAGCCACGTGCGCACCGACCACAAGGGCGTCTCGGCCGGTGGCAGACGCGTGTGCTCACCCAGCAGCCAGCGACCAGCGTGGTCGGCGTGGCGCAACTCGGTCAGTTGATCGGGTACGATGCCGACGACGGGCGTCGCTCGAGGAGCGCTCCATGAATCACCGCCATCATCACTGATCCAGATCCAGTTGCTCTGCTCGCCGCCGATATTCCCTTCCCCACGGCCGGCAATTCGATCGCAGACCACGATCAGACGACCGTCGCTCAAGCAGCTCACGGGGGGCAATTCCACCACGGATCGACCTTCGGATCGCCGCGCAGGGCGTCACTGATCGGCGACTTTGCCGACCAGGTCACGGCCCCGGTCATCGGAAGTGATCATCATGACTCGGGTGTACGATCGATCCCGATGGTGGGTGCACTCGGCAAAGACACACACGAGTCGTTGCGACGGCGTGAGGGCCACGTCCGGGAAGGCTTCGTAGATCTCGTCGTCACGACTGACGATGAACTGTTCCATCGCATTCTCATCGATAGGGTTCGAATCGACTCAGATCGGGTCGATGGCGTCGTGGTCGATCCACCTCGTATGCGTGAATCGCCCGACCCAGATTCGCCAGGAAAGGAAATCCGATCTCATCGTAGGCATACTTCCCGTCGTTGAAGATGCCATTCTCGTTCACACAGATCACTGCTGTGAGCAGATACTCAACCCCTTCGTCGTAGTCGATGGTGTAGGCGTTCTCCGTCATGTAGCCATACGCCACGCCCACCTTGTTGAAGACACGGATTCCAGGTTCGATCCGCTCTTTGTTGTCACCAAAGAGGGTGAACTTCACGTAGCCATCCCAGTAGTGCTCGTCCTCGTACTTTGCGATACCACTCTCGCGCGGCAGTTGAGACATGGCCCGATAGATCAGGTCGAGATCCTGTGGCCCCAGATCGAAGCGTTGCTGTTCAGGCACGGCGTCCGGAAACAGCACCGCCTTCAGCATCGCCTGCAGATCATCGACGGCGATATAGTTCTTGCCGGTGAAATTCATCGGCTCTTCCACGAGCTGACCATCAGACACGTAACCCTTCCCCCGCAGAATCGGTGCTGGGGGCAGATAGGAATCATCGTTGCACACCAGGGGCTGCTCGTGGAGTACGTCGCCCGTCTCCGGATCGTAGAAGGTGATCGGATTCGTGCAGGCGTTTTCCTCGGGGGTGCGACTCACGGCAAGACGATGGGTGAGCCGGACATGCTCGTAGCCCTTCGCCCACAACGCTTCATTGAGTTGCTTCTGACCGAGGAACTCGTAGAGGCGATTGTGTGCATCGTTGTCGCTGACAAGGAAGATCTTTTGGATGTAGTGACCGATAGAAGGCACGCCAGCAGGGGTCGAGGCGTCATGGAGCACAGCGATCTGACCAGGGGCGGCGCTGTCGATGCGCACCGGCGTGTACGGGCCGACTCCCGCATGACTACGTCCCAGCTGTCTGATTTTCTCCAACGCGAGAAAGGCGGCAGGCATCTTCACCGTGCTCGCCGGGTAGAAATAGGCGTCCGGGTCTAAACGGTAGGCGTGTGAAGTGAACTCGGGGAAATTGTTCTGATCCCGATCGATCTGCGTGTAGAGGATCTGGATCTCGTAGTCGGTGGCTCGCCGGATGACGTGATCGGACCAATCAGGATGTTGCCGCAGGATCTGTTCGATGAGATTCTGCGGGCTGCCGGCAGAATGTGTCATCGAACCACAGGACACCACCAGGAGCCAGGGCAGGATCCCGGCGAACAGCCAGCGGCAGCGAAAACGGCCGGAATGACGGAATCGAGGTATGTCAGGCATGGGCGCACGATGCAGCATCGTAGCCTGAGGCCCAGGTAGTGTCAACCGACAGCGGATCCGCGCGGGCGAAGTCAGCCGGGCGCGATCGAAAAAAGTTACCTTAGAGGGGTAACCTACGGAAGGAAGTTCGGGGAATGGTCAAAACCGTTCTGATCGTCGATGACGACGAAGACATTCGCCTGATGCTGCGGACGTACCTGCGGCGATTCGACTTTGAAAAACTCGCGAGGCGGGCAATGCGTGGCAAGCGCTGGCTGCGATACAGCAACCCGTCGATCTGATCTTCCTCGACCTGAGACTGCCTTTGACGTGAGTGGGGCAGATCTGATTCAGACCCTCGAGAGCCTGGGTCGGACGACGCCCGTCATCGTGTTGTCCGGTTGGACCCAAGACCTCGACCGAGCCGCGCTGCCGAGCTTCGTGCGCGCTGTCATCGACAAGCCTGTCAAACTCGAGGCTTTCAAGGCTGCCATCGACCAGGTCCTACAGGGCGATCCGAACTGAAGACGCGAGGCCGCCTGCTCGACTACTCAGTCGCCAGCTCCGCCTCCACCTGCGCAAGCCGGCGGCGAATCCACACAGCCGCGACGATCGAAGACAACACGGCGGATCCGACGAAGGACCACCAGACCGCCTGCAACCCCATGCCATAGAGTCGGGTCAGCACCCATGCGACGGGTACCGACACGAGCAGGACGCGCAATGTCGTGGTCACCAGGCTGGGCAGGCCGCTTCCCAGGCCTTGGAAAACCCTTCCGCTGATGATGCCGACGGTGACGAAGGGAAACCCGAGACACACGGTGCGGACGTAGTGGGTCGCCACGTCGACCACGCGAGGATCGGTTGTGAAAAGCCCTGCCAGCGAGGGTGCAAACAGCCAGAAGATGATAGCCATGCAGATGGCCATCACCTCTCCCCAGAAGATCGTATAGCGAAGCGTCTCACGGATGAGGTCGACCCGCCGCGCTCCGATGAACATCCCCGCCAAAGTCACCTGGCTCGAGGACAGGGCGATCATGGGCAGGATGTAGATGGCATCCATCCGACCCCCGATTCCGAGACCCGCCACGGCTTCGGTGCCGAAGACAGACACGATTCGATTGTAGAACATGCCACCCACGGCCATGATCATCATCGACGTCGAAGCGGGAAGACCCACCCGCAGAATGTCTCCGATGATCCGGGCAGAGGGGACGAAGTGTCTGAATCGGAACTCCACATACGACTGTTTACGTACGAGGATATAGACGATGAACGCAGCGAAGGCGGCGGCCTGACTTACGACGGTGGCCGTGGCCGCACCACGGATTCCCATATCCGCGCCAAAGATGAACAACGGGTCGAGAATGATGTTGAGGATTGTCCCCATGCCCTGAACCGCCATGGGTGTTCGTGTGTCCCCTTCGCCGGATAAGATCGAACTGCAGGTCACGTTGACGATGGCCAGCAGAAAACCGGGGGCCACAATGCCGAAGTAGGCCGCTGCCATGTGCAGGGCTTCTCCGTGGGCACCGAGTGCGGCCAGGATCGGCACGCGCAAACCCAGGGCCATCGCCACGATCCCGATCCCCACACCGACGGCCAGAACCAGGGCGTGTTCGGCCGCATTGTCGGCAGCGGTCTTGTCATCGCCACCGATGTGCCGTGCGATGAGGGAAGTCGCCCCTGTTCCGAGGCCGAAGGCGATGCCGATGAAAAAGAAAGCCAGGGGCAGGTTGAAGGTCAGCGCCGCAACGGCGTCCCCGCCAAGACGCCCCACGAAGGCCATGTCTGTCAGATTGTAGAGCATCTGGATACCCATCCCCGCCATCACGGGCAGCGATAGCTTCCAAACGGCCCGGCGAGGATTGGCGATGAATTCGGCGGTTCGATTGCGGTTGTCGACTGCGCTCACAGCTCCGTCCCTGCCGGGCGCATCCACAGCATCGCCGTCGTGTCGAGTTTCGGTCATGGTCGTCTCTAAGAGGAGTCGGACTCGGGCGGCTTCGCACCGATCTGCAGAACCTCGCCGTGCGATCGCGTGATGACAAGCACCACCGGAAGATCGCCAGGTGCAGTGGGACTGATATCCAGAGGTCAGTGATTCTGCGAATCGTCAGGAATTCGCTTACCCTGCGGATCCAGACCGACGTCAGCAACCAGCCCGCCAATCTCCTGCCGCAAGGATTGGTCGAGGTAGTGTTCGACGGCATCCGCCGGGCCGTGCACGTGATCCTGCGGAAGTCCGAGTTGGTTGAGGTAGGTCTCCCACAGCCGATGACCACGCAATAATTGGAGCCCCTGACGGCGACCATCGGCGGTCAGATCTACGGTGGCGTCTGCTTCAAGGGCCACCAGACCCTTGCGACGCAACAGGCGCATCGCCTGCCGTGCCATCCATGGATGCACCGAAGCCAGCCCAAGGGCATCTCGTAGACGCCAGGTCTGGTCGGCACTAGTTTCGACCTGACGCACCATCCCCAGCAGGATGTGATCCTGGGCGACCTGGATGCTCAGCCGACCTCGCTGAAGGAGCTTGGCAAACAAGCCCTGGCGCGGTGCGACCAGAACCGAAACTCCGAAAATTACCCCCAGCACCACGACGATGGCCCCTGCGATCGAGCTGTTCCATAGACCTGCCAGGTAGTAGCCCGCCACGGCACTGACAGCCCCGAAGATGACGGCCAGGCCGAGGATCCGCGGCAGTCGATCGCTCCACAGATAGGCAGAGGCACCGGGCACGATCAGCATGGCCACCACCAGAATGGCGCCCACGGACTCAAAGGAGGCGACGGTGGTGATCGAAACGGCACCCATCAACAGGTAGTGGATGAGGGTGGCACTGACGCCCACCGACAAGGACAGCCCCGGGTCGAAGGACGCCAGCGTCAACTCCTTGTACAGCAGACCGACAAACAGCAGATTGAAGATCAGGACACCAGACAGGATCCACACCGGACGCGGTCCGTATTCCTGGTTGTCCCACAACAGCGTATCGAAGGGTGTGTAGGCAATCTCTCCGTACAGGACGCACTCCTGATCGAGATCGACCTGTCCCGCGTAGACGGAGATCAGCACGACGCCCAGGGCGAACAGCGCAGTGAAGACGATGCCGATACTGGCATCTTCGGGGACGGCCCAGCGTCGGTGGAATGCTTCCACGAGCAGGGTCGTGAGCAGACCGAAGACGGCAGCGCCAATGAACATGGGCAGGATGGCGCGCGAATCGCTCAAAAAGAAGGCAATCGCGATGCCGGGCAGCACGGCGTGGCTCAGCGCGTCACCGAGAAGGGACATTTTGCGCAGCACGAGAAACGTCCCCAATAGTGCACAGGATGTGGCGGCCAACACACCCGTGAGAATAATCCAACCGGCGTCGGTCATGTGCCGACCTCATTCCGTTCACGACCGGCGGGTCGATACTGGCTGCCTCTGCCATGAATATCGACGACTCGCTCGGTATCGATTCCATGATCTCGCTGCAGGATCTCCTCCAATCGCTCGAGAATATCCGGTGTGAGGAGATGCTCGACCTCGTCGGCGGGTCGATCGACGTGGTCGGCGTTCACAATGTCGCGATAGACAAGGTAGTGTTCCCACAAACGATGGGACTTCACGACGAAGGTGCCTTCGGCCAAACCCTGTGCCGTTGCCTGCACGTGCCCATCTCTGCAATCCACAAGATGGAGACGCCGCAAGCGACGCGCTTCACCGGCGACACGACGGCGTTCCCAGCCAAGTTCCTGCACCAGTTCGTCCACGCGAAAACGGGGCGCATTGTCGGAGCGTTCCTGCAATACGACCAGTGCTCGCAGGAAATGATGGCGGCGCTCTCGTAGTACATTGGAACGCTGTCGTCGCCATCGCGCCAGCAACCCACGCCGGGGCGCCAGCAACCCGGACAGGACAAACAGACCTGTCGCCACCAGCACCATGACCGGACCGGTCGGCACTCGAGGTGCCTGGGCGCTGAGGAAAGTACCCGACGCGCCCGAGAGACCGCCGATGAATGCAGCCAGCACGACCATCACGTGCAGCCGTTCCGTCCAAAAGCGCGCTGCCACGGCAGGCGTGATCAGCATGGCCGCAATGAGGACGACCCCCACTGCCTGCAGACCCACCATGACGGTCAACACAATGAGTCCCATGAGCGCGAGATCCACACGTTGCAGAGAATAGCCGAGGGACTGCAGGAATTTCGGATCGAAGATCAGGGCCTTGAATTCTTTGTACAGCAAGAGGACGACGACGATGATAAGCAGACTCATCACCGACATGACGCGTACGTCGTCTTCCACCATCGATGCGGCCTGACCAAAGAGAAACTTATCCAGCCCCGCTTGATTGCCGACCAGACTCCGCTGGATATGGGTCAACAGAACGATACCGATCCCAAAAAAGACGGTGAGCACGATTCCGATGGCTGCATCCGCCTTGATGCGGGTCCGCGTGGTGATGAACTGAATCAGGAGCACACCGAGCACGCCGGTACAGGTGGCGCCACTGATGAGCACAGGCAGCGATTTACTGCCCGTCCACAGAAAGGCGAGGGCCACTCCCGGCAGCGCCGCGTGGGCAAGCGCGTCCCCCATGAGCGAGCGTCGCCGCAGGACCGCGAAACTCCCGAGGACACCGCCCGTTGCGCCGATCAGGAGTGAGCCGAACAGGACGGAGCGAACCGTCGCATCGTGCAGGTGCAGCACATGGAGGAAATCAAACACGTCCAGGTACCTATCCTCTGCCGCGTTCGTAGTCCTGCACAGCCTGAGCTGCTTGCGAGAGCACGGTCAGACGGCCGCCGTAGGTCTTGTTCAGCGTTGTATCGTTGAACACTTCCTCCGTCGGGCCACTGGCCACGACACGCATATTGAGCATGATGAGCCAATCGAAGTAGCGGGTCACCGTCTGCAGATCGTGATGCACCACGAGAATCGTCTTGCCTTGAGCCCGCAGTTCCATGAGGATGTCGATGATCGCACGTTCCGTCGCCGCATCGACACCGGCGAAGGGTTCATCCATCAGGTAGACCTTCGCATCCTGAGCCAGAGCTCGAGCCAGGAAGACTCGCTGCTGTTGACCACCGGACAACTGGCTGATCTGCCGATGGGCATACTCTCCCATGCCCACCTTTTCCAGGGCCTCGTGTGCGAGTTGCTTGTCCTGTTTCGACGGACGCCGAATCCAGCCCACGTGACCGAATCGCCCCATGGTGACCACCTCGAGGGCGCTGATCGGAAAATCCCAGTCCACGGACTCGCGCTGGGGCACATATCCGACGATGCGGCGCATCTCTTGATAGGGCTTGCCATAAATCCGGACCCACCCGGATGCCTTGGGTACCAGATTCATGATCGCCAGGATCATCGTGCTCTTGCCGGCGCCATTGGGACCCACGATCCCGACGAGTTGCCCTTCAGGCACGTCGAGGTCCACGTCCCACAGAACCGGCTTGCGATGGTAGGCGATGGTCATATCGTGAATACGAATGGGAATCGACGCAGGATCGAGATCGGGCAATAGTTGAATCGATGGCAAATCCGTCGATGGGTCTGCCGCCTGATTGATCGAAGCCTCGATCGAATCGCCGGTTGAGGCACCGGCTGAGGCGTTTGGTCGCGATGCCCCTTCGACATCTTGCGGTGCACCATCAGGTCGAGACGCGTCCGTCATCGTAGAGCTTCCACGATGGTCGTCACATTCGTGCGGACCATCCCGATATAGGCATCAGCGCCACTGCCCGCCTCACCCATCGCATCGGAATAGAGCGTACCGCCGATCATCACCTCGTGTCCCCGCGCCAGGCAGCCTTCACGAACTGCATTGATCGATCGCTCGGGCACACTGCTCTCGACGAAAATCGCGGGAATCTTCCGGTCGGAGATCAGATCCACGAGGCGGCGCACGTCGTTGACGCCGTATTCTGCAACCGTCGAGATCCCCTGCAAGCCGAGGACCTCGAGGCCATAAGCCTGCCCGAAGTATCCGAAGGCATCGTGTGCCGTGACCAGAACGCGACGCTCCGGCGGAATCGAGGCGACCTGTTCACGGACCCAGGCATTCAGGTCCACCAGTTGACGATCGTATCGTTGTGCCCGCACCTGAAAGGAGTCCGCATGAGCCGGCGCTGCCTCGCTCAGAGCGGTCTGGACGGCGCTGATCGTCTGTCGCCAGAGCCCCACATCAAACCAGATGTGGGGATCGAAGTGCCCTTTGAATTCCGGCGGACGTCGCAGGGATGACTCATCGATGACATGGGAGACGGCCACGACGGATTTGTTCCTCGACATCTTGATGAAGATGTCCTCCATCTTTCCTTCGAGGAACAGGCCGTTGTAAACGATCAGATCTGCATTCGACAAATGGCCGAGATCACCTTGGGTCGCCTTGTAGTAGTGAGGATCGACACCGGGCCCCATCAGACCGACGACGGAGACCCGATCGCCCCCGATCGTGCTCACCAGATCGGTGATCATGCCCGTTGTGGCCACGATCTGCAAACGATCAGACGTGTCGCCTTTGTCGGGGCTCGAACAGCCTGAGAAGATCACGGGGATACAGATCAGGACACAGAAAAGTGACATGATCCGTCGAGACGGATTCGGGACCAGAGTGCGCTTGGGCACGTGACATCGCTCCGATGGGAATTGCTGTCGGCCTGAACCGGGCAGGTGGAACTCGTGATAGGCGAGCGAATTTAGCCATGACTAAATCCAATGTCAAGCACTTGCAAAGACACGATTACTTGGCGTGCTTATAGAGAATGCAGCGTCCAGGAATCACGTCCTTTTCTTGGCAGCCGGAGGTCCGTCGGTGCTCAGTGAAGCCGTTCAAGACTACCTGAAATCGATCTACAAGCTCGCCCATGCGCCGCAGGCAGGAGAGATGGTCACCACTTCTCTCATCGCCGAACGCATGCAGGTTTCGGCGGCTTCGGCGACAAACATGATCAAGAAGCTGGCTGAGCTCCGACTCGTCGACCATACGCCCTATCAAGGTGTGGAGCTGACACCAACAGGCGTGAAGATGGCCCTGGAGATCATTCGCCATCATCGGCTCCTGGAGTTGTATCTGCGTCAATCTCTGGGTTATGACTGGGATCAGGTCGACGCAGAAGCCGACCGCCTCGAACACGCCATCTCAGAGGATTTCGAAGACCGCATCGATCGAGCCCTCGGTTTTCCGACGGTGGGGGCCCATGGCGAGCCCATCCCGTCCAAGGAGGGCGATATCGCCGTCCACAGCTATCGCCGACTGGCTGACATGGCTGAGGGCGAGCGCTGCTGGATCCGGCAGGTCAGCGATCGAGATCCTACCCTGCTGCGCTACCTTAATGAGCACGGGCTGATTCTTGGGACCGAGGTCGAGATCAGAGAGCGAGCGCCATTCCGGGGTCCGCTGCGAATCGCCATCGGTGTCGATCGCGAACACCATCTTGGCCTCGAAGCAGCCGAGCAGATCTATGTGGAGATCGCTGCCGCGTGAAGCGACCTTGGCATCGAATGTTCAGTCGCCGGTGGTGTAACCGTTCGTCTTGACCCGGCGCTGCCGATCCTGACGTTTTTGCATCGTGGGGAGCAGGTCATCCAGCAGGTCAGCCAGATACTGCAAGCGCGCGTTTTCGCTCAGCAATTCTAGCAGCGCTTGCCGACGAGAGGGTTCCAGGCCGATTCTTTGGGCGATGACGAAGGCGTCGCCAACGTCGAGGGCATCGAGAGACTGTTCCGGATCATCGTCGTGCGAGCCGTAACCGAGACTACCCATGTCCTGGGCGGCCAGATCGGTCAGTTGTCCCAATCGCTCACGAACCAGCAGCCGGATTGAGGGGTCGACGGGCCCGACCTCTTCGTCATCGAGGCGCTCCACGTGAGCCATGAGATATGATCTTTCATGTTCTCGAACTTCGAGGGTCCGATAGCGCCAGACCGCACGACAGACGATGTCGAACGTGCCATTGCTATACTCCCGTGTCACCTTCATCACTTGAACAGCGCAACCGACGGGAGCGGCGTTCCCTTCGTGTTCGAAACTGAGACCAAAGGGCTCATATTCTCCCTCCCCTTCGGCACAGCAGTCGGCGATCATCTCCTTGTAACGATTTTCGAAGATGTGCAGGGGCAGCGCCTGATCCGGAAACACGACGATGCCCAGAGGGAACAGGGGGAGTACTTGTCCATGGTCCATGAATGGGCCTGCGATCAGCGATGCGAAAGCGCCAGAGGCGCGAGGAACTGCCGTGGAAGAGTACTACACACCTGCCTCTGACGAGCATATCGCTCGAGAGCGCCATCAGGCACGCGATCTGCGTCAATCACAGTGGTGGAAACGTCAGCTGGCAGAAGGTCGTTGTCACTACTGTCGCCAGGAGCTCTCGCCCAGAGAGCTGACGATGGACCACGTCGTGCCCGTCGCACGAGGAGGGTGTTCCCGGCGCGGCAACGTAGTGCCCTGCTGCAAAGACTGCAACAACCAGAAGCAGAGCATGCTGCCCGTTGAGTGGACGCAGTATCTCGAGGGCTTGGGCAAGCCAGCAGACAGTGAATGAGGCCCAGGTCACCGCGCAGCCGGGACTCGCTTACTTGGCCTCCTGAGCCGCCGTACGCACCTCTGACTTTACGGCGCTGCGAACGGCAGAATCCAGTTCGGCTTCGGCATACGCCCGGACACGATCAAGCGCCTCGAAGAGGAAGTGAGCGATCACGGCAATGATCCCGCAGGCGACGGTGAGGCCGGCGTAAATCTTGATGTTGCTTTTTTTGTTGGCGCATCGCAAAACTCCTCCGCTGGCGATGTTAGTGATACGACAGGATCGGCTCGATCGCGGCACGCACTTCGGCCGATACCGCCTCAGGCACGGGGGGGTTGAAGGGCCCCCCGGCACCACCCTCGACATCTTCCCATGCCCCAAGTCGAAGGGCCTCCACGACGGCGGAATAGTTGTACTGCCGTCCGTTGCGAAAGCGGATTTCCTCGAGGGGAGCCATGAGGGCTTCTATCTTGTTGGACTGATCGTAGTCTCCCTGGCGCTGGGCGTTGTTGATCGCGTCGGAAGCCTTCGCGAAGCCGATATTGATACCCGATGTGTGACCCTTCGCTCCGGCCACGGCTGGAGCCGTGCTGCGGTCTCCCACACCCCAGATCACCGTACCGGCGTCGGATCGAACCTGGTCGACGATCCCCTTCACATCATCAGGGGTCGTTCCGACCTTGATCCCCAAAAATCGCGGTGAATCATTAACGAGGCGGACGGCCGTGTCAGCCTCACGATCCTGACGCAGGTAATACAGAAACCGCGCACCTGTCGAACTGAGCCGCTCACCCAGGGCCATGTACCCCTGATAGATGCCTTCGGGATCGGCCACGCCCGTGAGGGGCATCAGCAAAAATGCGTCGGGTGGGTGGGTGAATTGTGCCTGGCCCTCGATCAGTCGCTCAGCCTCAGCGAGTGGATTTGGCGCGATGCCTGCGATGAAGAGGCCACGACCGGCAATCCGATTCGTGGTGAACTCCATCAGTCGCATCTGCTCATCTGCGGCGATGTGGTGGATGAGGCTTGTGCCGGCCACACACAGAACCCGCCGTCGGCCGCCCTCCAGCTCATTGGTCGACAGGAGATAGTCGATGTTCTTGCCATGGCCGTCGTAGTCAATAGACCCCTCGGCGGTGAATGGAACGGGCGGGATAGAAATCACCGTATCGAGGGCATCCAGCAATTCTTCGTTGCTCAGCGGCATGGCAGATCGTAGCTCCGGTGGGTGTGATGGGGGGCTCACTTGAGGGTGTGTTGCAGCATACGGGTGACGACTGCAGACTGTCAATCTCTTACTCCGTCTTTCAACGCCCGGACGACTGATTTCCGGGGCTTCGATCGTCCCTGGCCTGGGACGATCGCTGAACCAGCACCCTTCAGCGTCGGATGCGGAAGGGGCTCAGGTCGATCCCTGGTTCGCCTTCGACGATCCACCGCGCCAGGGCCTGGCCCGTGGCAGGCGCCATGAGCACACCGTTCTTGTAGTGACCGGTGGCCAGGAAGATGTCAGCATCCGCGATTCGATCGATCACGGGACGACCACGGCGGGGCTTGGGACGCAGCCCGCCCTCATGCGCTACGACGGTCCCACCTGTACCCAGCAGCCGCTCGACCACCCCCATCAGTTGGACACGAGCTTCCTCCGACGTCGCCGCGGGAATCCCTTCGCCCACGACGGGTTCATTGGTCGCCCCTACAGCGATCGTCCCTTCAGGGGTCGGCACCATGTGATATCCAGCCCAGTGCACAATCCCAGACACGGTCGCCGAGGTCTGCAGCCTCAGACTTTGACCAGGTGCAGCACGCACGACGCTCGAGGGCAGGCCAAGATCCGCGAGCAGGCCATGAGAGTGGGCCCCGGCACACAGAATGATGGCATCCGCTTCAAGCCGCTCCCCCGTCGTCAGCAGGGCGGCGGGATTCCCCGCCATGTCGAATCCACGCACACAACCGGTTTGGTAGCGGGCTCCTCGTTGCTCGGCGCCGCTCCACAGAGCGCGTGAGAGCCGCTGCGGATCGACCTGGTGATCCGCTGGCCAGAGGCACGCCGCCGACGGGGCGCTGACCAGATCAGGCTCTCGTGCGGCAACTTGCTCGGACGTCAACCACTGGCAATGCGCCCCACGCTGCTGCAAGCGCTGCACGTGATCTTGAAGCGTCGCCGACTCCTGGTCGTCGTAGGCAACCTCCACGCCACCACAGGCCATCCAACCAACATCGATGCCCGTTACTTGAACGAGTTCAGCGGCCAAAGACTGGTACAGGGCGTGGCTGACCCGATAGAAATGCGAAAGGGCGTCCAGCGACGTTGTCGGCCGGGTGAGCACGCCGAGACTTGCCCGGGTGGGTGGAGACAGGACCTCGACGGGGTCCTCGTCGATGACGAGGATGTGGGACGTGAACCGCGAGAGGTAGTAGGCGACGCTGCGACCGATGAGGCCGCCACCGACGATGAGGCAGGAGATGGGCATGGCCCTACGATCTGTGCAGGACGGGTTCAAGCTACCGGGCACTCTCGGGGCCATGAAAGCGTATCAGCGAAGGCTCGAAAGCGCGACGACGAGAGGACGTCTACCGCCGCCGCACGGCTCTGGCTGCCGCGCGCCTTCTACTGTGCCGCACTGGTTAGCTGCGCCGCACCAAGGGTGGTAGGTGCGTCACGGGACAGCCCTGCGCGCCGGTCACTGAGAATCCCATGTCGCTGAGGACACAACTGATTTCCAACTCGAGTTCCTGCAGGTAGTCGCGTTCCTCGCTGCTCATGACCGTGCGAGCGGGGCCCACGTCGAAACCTCGCACTGCGACACCGGTCTTGAAGCCCTCCGGAAAGTTGACCCCCAACAACATCAGATTGATCAGCGGGAGGATGCGATACTGGAGTTCGCGGGCGCGATCGAGATCCATGGCCAGTGTTCGATCATACAGTTCGACGATGATCTCCGGAATGATCCCGGACGTGGCAATGGTGCCCCCATTTGCGCCCATGATGATCGATGGCAGCAGAATCTCTTCGCAACCATTGAGGACGACGTAGTCTGGACGGTGTTTCCGCAGGCGCTGCATCGTGTTGATGATTCGTGGCAGGTCGCGGCTTGAATCCTTGGTCCCGAAGATCTTGTCGAAGGCCAGCAGCTCCTCCATGATCTCCAGAGGTAACTCCTGTGTGAACTGCGGGATGTTGTACAACAGGATATCGAGGGGCGAATTGCGCGCAATCTCGGCGAAATACTCGTAGAGACTCGTATCGGAAATCTTATAGTAGTACGGTGGAACCAGACTGATCGCATCGGCCCCCAGGTCGGCGTAGTACTGGGCCATCTGCAGCACGTCGCGCACATTCGCTTCGCTGGCGCCGGCCAGAATAGGCACACGACCTTGATTCACGTCGGCGATCAGACGCACGACATCGCGACGCTCTTCACTGGACAACCGCACGAACTCCCCCGTGCTGCCGTTGGGATACAGCCCGTGGATACCAGCGTCGATGAGCCAGGCGATGTAGCGCTCCATCTCTTTGTAGTTGATGCTCCCCGCCTCATCGTAAATCACGATGTTGGGCGTGAAGATGCCGCTGAATCGACGGCTCCGTTCGGTACCACCCGGCGCCTCTGGAACACCTGCCGGCTGCTGCACACTCGCCTGCGGTGCCGGGGCTGAAGATCCATGGGCCGTACGCTTGACCACTTGAATCTGTCGAGCGCGGAGCAGATCGAGAGCAGACGGGGTCAGCTTCGCCCCTGGGCAGATCTCGACTTGGCGCTCGTTACCGGAGAGGCGTGTCTCCAGTGTCTGGGCAGTGATCAGACTGTCGTCGATTCGGACCATTTGGCTCCAAGCTCCTGCTGCGTCGTCACCCTAGGCATGGGACAGACGATCGGTCACTTGCGAATAAGGAAGGGCGATGACGTGACGGGCGACGAGCTCGCCGTGCCGCTGAGCGGCTCGCCCTCCCACATCGAGGGCGTTGTTCACGGCACCCAGTTCGCCACGAATGACTGCGGCGGTCAAGAAGTAACCGACCTTGTAGCGCCCCTCATACGAGACCTCCGAACTCTTCAACATCGCGTCGACGGCACTGACCAGACCCACCGTTGTGCGTGTTTCCAGCAAGCCGAGAGCCTCACCTGTGGGGTGTGTCGTTGCCGGGGCGGGATCGGCGAAGGCGGCCACAACCTGTGGATCAGGATTTGTGATCAGGGCCTCACCATTGTTCTCGGCCACCTGTGCCATGTCTTCGGACGCGCTGGATACGGCCGCCTTGACGTCATCGAGAGCACCCGAGGCGATCGTGGCGACGCGCCCCCCACTACCTATGGTCAAACGCACGATCTCGACAGCGGCCTCTTTCACCATTCGGTCCGCCCCGTGAACGGCTCCCACGTATCCGGTGGTCTCCACGAGCCCGAGTGCTCCGACGCGGCGCTCGGTTCCTGCCTTGGCAGGCGGTAGCAGGTGGAACACATCCGGTTCCGGCTGTTCGAGCACGAGCTGACCCACGGGTTCACCAGACGTGGCGGCTGATTCAGCACCGGCGGCGATGGCGGTCTCCACGTCGCCAACGGAGCCACGAATCACAGCGTGCACGAGGGCGCCGCCGATGAATGTCCAGCCGAGCAGGTCGACACCCGCCGCCTTGACCATGCGATCGACAGCGATGGCGAGAGGAGCCACACCCATGGTCTCGAGCCAACCTAGTGCCTCGCCTGAAGTCGAATCGATGTCGACGGCGGTGAGCGTATTCTGCGCATGGGGCATGGCGGCGATCACTGCCGCTTCGGGGCGAGGCAGAATCGTCATCGTAATCAGTTCGCCTCCTTGCCGTTCAGCCGCCTGCCGACCTGCATGCATGGCGCTCTGCACGGCCGCCGTTGTCCCCTCGATCACGATCGTCAACCAGCCCGAACCGATGCCGTGCCGACCCTGAAGTCGGATGTCTGCAGCCTTGCCCATGCTGTCGAGGGCGGCAGCGAGGCTCGTCACGCCGCGACACTCGAAAATTCCTAGGGCGCTCATGCCCGCGTCAGCCATCAGTTTCCACCCATTTGGGGCGTTTGCCCGAAAGCCTGAAGTGTGCTGAGTTGTGGTTGAGACAGGACGGCTGTGCCCATAAACCACTCACTCGACGCCAAGGCATCGCGGGTGCGATCAATGGCACGTTCTACGGCGCCGAGTTCACCGGTAACCAGTGAACACACGACGCGATTGTGCACGGTGAGCACGTTGATGAGATCGACACTCGCCTCTTTGATCATCCGGTCGTTGTTCTCGATGTGGACGCCGTAGCCTCGTGTTTCCACCAGCCCCAGGGCGTCGGCTTCTGCGATCGAGTCACCGGCGGTGTCTGCACGGGCACTGATGAAGTTGTCACAGGCTGATTCGGGTTGGAGCAGAGAGTGACTCTCGACGTGGCCCGTCACGTCGGCGGCAGCCGACGTCCCTGCACGCAGCGCGGACTCGATATCGCCGACGGCACCTCGAAAGAAGACGGTGGTGAACCCGCCGATCGATTCCCAACCATCAAGATCAACCGAGGCTGCCTTGCAAGCGGCATCGGCAGCGACAATAATCCCCGCCACACCTTCTACTTCGATCATCCCAAGTGCTCTTGCCATCTGCTACTGTTCCAATCGTGACATGATCTCGTCCGTCAATCGCTGAACGAGGGATTCTAGTTCCGCGTCGTTGCCAGGAACCGAGCAGTTCTCGCAGTCGCACCCCGGGGCGCCATTTCGGCCGGCCTTGGCGCAGGCGTCGCAACAGGCTGGCTCGACGAAACCAGATCCAAACTCTTCATCGCGACACCCATAGGCCCGATCGGGGTGATCACAGCGCCCATGATAGAGCAGCCCACCTTCAGCACCCGGTGGCAGGATCTCCTGAATCGGCGTACCCCCAGATTGCCCCGCATAACCCGCCTGTCCCGCATTGCCTGTTCCTCCCGGGCCGGGCGACGCACTTGCACCTTCCTCGACGACGACGCTGTGGAGGCGTAGATAGTCGCGGGCGGAAGGAGTGATGATCGCCCCCGGTACGAGCCGTACAGCCTCTTCACCCTGATGCCGCTGGGCAAGAAGGGGCTCGGTGATCAAGGTCTCGTCGAGGGTGAGAATCTGCATATCGATTCGCGAGCGAGTTCGTCGGTTGATTCGTCAGTGGGCCTAAAAACCCGCGTGGGTCTTGAGTGTGGTGATCGGGCGGGCAATGACATGTACGGAGCGCAAGTCGCCCACTCGCTGGGCCGACTCGGCCCCCGCGTCCACAGCGGCTTTCACGGCCGCCACAACTCCTTCGATGTGGACGCAGATCAGACCACCCCCGGCACGCCTTTGACCGGCATAACTCACATCGGCCGTCTTCAGCATCGCATCCAGAGCTTCCACGGCTCCGATGAGACCTCGTGTCTCGATCATACCCAACGCCGCCATATCGCTTAGCTCAGGAAGAGCCGCACGGCGGCGGGTGCGGGACGAGGGATCACGTGGCGTGCGACAACGTCACCCACACGCTCAGCAGCTTCAGCGCCAGCGGCGATGGCGGATTGGACCGAACCCACGTCGCCGGTGGCCAACACCGTGATGTATCCGCCGCCGATCTCCTGGGTGCGGACAACTTCGACCTCGGCTGCCTTCTCCATCGCGTCTGCAGCTTCGATCGCTGCGGTGGCACCACGGGTCTCTACCATCCCAAGGGCACGGATCTCGACGGCGTCTGCCTGACCGACGCGCGGTACGATCGCCGATAGACCTTCGTGGGGTCTAGGAATCACGTGGACTCCATTCACTTCAACAATCTTCGCCGCCGATGTCGCTCCGGCGTCGACGGAGGACTTCACAGCCGCCACATCGCCTTCGCAAAAGACGGTCACGAAGCCGGACCCGACCTTGTCCCACCCTAGCAACTCGACATTGGCCGCCTTCGCCATCGCATCAGCACTGACGATGACGCCTGTGAGCCCTGTTGTTTCGACCATTCCTACAGCTTGAGCCATTGTTCGTTCCTATCCGTCTCTGCAACCCTACGGTTCGATACTTGATCGTTCAGTGTGTACTCAGCGTGACTTCGCGTGCATTGACCAGATCCACGGCGTTGCCTTCATCCGTGTCCAAGTGCACTTCCAGTTTCGATTCAGGGGTGATTCGCACCACCACGTCATCCAGGACTCCCCCCTGCTCGCCTTCGACGACCAGACGCATCCGGTCCCCTTCGCCAACGCCGTGAGCCTGGGCCTCATCTGGACTCATGTGTACGTGGCGTGCTGCGCGGATCACCCCTTCCGGAATCTCCAACCCCCCGTGAGGACCCACCAGAAAACAGCCTGGCGAACCGGCCGTATTCCCCGAGATTCGGACGGGCGCGTCGATCCCCAGAAATCGGGCGTCACTGAAGGCCAGTTCCACCTGAGGCGCGTCTCGCAATGGCCCTAGGACGCGCAAATTGGAGATCATCTGCTTCCGGGGACCGAAGATCGTTACCGTCTGATCCGAGGCGAAGGCCCCGGCCTGATAAAGGGGTTTCATCACCGTCAGCTTGGCATCAGAGCCAAACAGGATCTTCAGGGTTCCATCGTCCAGATGGCAGTGACGAGCCGAGATGTTGGCGATCAGGCGGGCACTGCCCTGCCCCCGCATGGAGCCACCCGGGCGGTGCCGAAGGAGTGCCGCGCGCACCATCTGTTCCACTGCGGCCCGTGAAACCGTCGTCATCTGGAGCTCACTCTAATCTTCATCGTGGACGATGCCCAGATCCATGGATTGCCCGTCCGCATTGAGCGCATCGAGAATCCCAACGATCACCGCGTCGGTCGGCACTGCCCCCATCTCGGGTGCGCTACGGGCCGAGGACCCCATCACCGTGATGACCACTTCACCCGTCCCGGCACCGACCGCGTCTAGACAGACCATCTGTCGACCCGTGCGCTGCAAACCTTCGGGTCGCACCGTGACCACCTCTACGAGCAGAAGCTTGCGGCCTCCGAGCGTATCCAGCTTGGCGGTGGAAACAACGCTTCCCTTCACTTCAGCAAGTAACATGGCGAATCAGGTGATGCGGAAGTAGTCGATGAGTGCGCAACGTCGACGACGCGTGAAGGTGCGTGCCGTCGTCATCCCTTCACCCGTAGGTCCTGCGATCGAGTAGGTCGCGTATCCCTCTCCACCGACACCGAGCCCCGCGAAAGAAGGGCCATTCTTCACGAAAACCGTCGTATCTACAGCCCGCGCCATGTTGTGCATGTTCTCGATGTTTCGCGAGTGAATGACCGCCGTGTGCCGATACCCATGTTCTGACTCGATGGCCGCCCGGATCCCCTCATCGACGTTGCGGACCCGCACGATGGGCAGGAAGGGCATCATCTGCTCGACTTCGACGAAGGGGTGATGGGCGTCGGTCTCACCGATCAGCACGCGGAGTTCATCGTCGAGGGTCAGACCAATCGCGGCACCGAGGACGTTGGCATTGCGCCCAACGAAATCACGATTCACGTGAGGTTGGCCATCGTCGCCCTTTGGAAGAGCGACTTCCGTCAATGCCTGAACCTGCGCTCGGTCGAGCTCAACGGCACTGTAGGCGAGCATTTCGCGTTTCAGCTCGTCGGCGACGGAATCGACGACAAAGCACTGCTTCTCTCCGATGCACAGGACATTGTTGTCGAAGGCGGCACCGTCGATGATGTCCCTCGCCGCTCTCTTGATATCGGCGGTCTCGTCCACGAGGACGGGTGGATTCCCCGGACCTGCTGCGATGGCCTTCTTGCCGCTTCGCATAGCGGCCCGCGCCACGGCTGCGCCACCGGTGACCAGCACAAGACGCACGGTTCGATGGTGGAACAGCTGGTCTGCCGTCTCAATCGTCGGCTCTGACATGGCGGCAATCAGATTGGCTGGCCCCCCCGCTTTGACGATGGCTGCATTGAGCAACTGCACGGCGTGGGCGGAGACCGACTTTGCGCCGGGGTGTGGATTCACAACCACCGAATTCCCGGCGGCGATGATGCCGATGGCATTGTTGACGAGGGTAGGTACGGGATGGGTCGACGGCGTAACGGCGCAGACGACACCGTAGGGGGCCATCTCTTCGACGGTCAGCCCGTGATCACCCGTCCACGAAACGGACTCGAGATCTTCAACTCCCGGTGTCAGGTCCGCCGCCAGGGCGTGCTTCTTGAGTTTGTCCTCAAGCCGTCCGATCCCGGTCTCTTTAAGGGCCATTCGCGAAAAGGTCTCGGCGTGATCCCGGGTGGTCTGGCGGATCGCCTCGATGATCTCCTTGCGCTGTTCAAGGGTGAGGCCGAGAAGCTCTCGCTGAGCACGATCTGCGGCGGCGACTGCCTCGTCGACGGAGGTGAAAAGTCCCACACCCGAGCCGCGACGGCCTGTGCCTGAGCCTGCGGCCGACCCAGCGGCCGCAGGCGTACGAACAACCCGCTGTACGACCTCTTCGACAATCTGTCGAACGCGATCTTCGTTGACGGTGTTCACGAAATCAACTCAGCACCGACCTACAGGCCGGCGCGTTCCTTCAGCGTGGCGATGGGACGCGGGATCACGTGCACCGAGCGCAGGTCACCGATACGCTGTGCTGCTTCGGCGCCAGCATCGACGGCTGCCTTCACCGCTGCTACGTCGCCTTCGACCAAAACGCTGACCATACCACTGCCCACGCGTTTCTGGCCCGCGTAGGAGACATCGGCCGTCTTGAGCATGGCGTCGAGTGCCTCCACGGCGCCCACCAAACCGCGTGTTTCGATCATTCCGAGTGCTGCCATCTGTCTTCTCCTGTAGTCAATCCTATAATCGTTCTTTGAGGTCGTGTTAGCCGAGGAACAACCGGACCGCCGAAGCGGCCGGACGCGGAATCACCAGACGCGTCACCAGGTCTCCGACGCGTTCTGCTGCTTCGGCGCCTGCAGCGACCGCTGCTTGCACCGACCCCACGTCGCCCGTGACAAGGATGGAGATATAACCACCGCCGATCTCCTGGGATCGTGCCACCTCGACATCCGCCGCCTTTTCCATCGCGTCGGCCGCCTCGATGGCGCCCGTTGCGCCCTTTGTCTCGACCATACCGAGAGCGCCAACCTCTCCCACGTCAGATCCCGAAGCGACGGGTACGATGGCATCCAATCCCGCGTGGGGTCGAGCGATCACGTGTACACCGCTCACCTCCACCACCTTTGCGGCGGAGCCCGCCGCAGCATCGACGGATGATTTCACCGCCGCCACATCGCCCTGACAAAACACGGTGACCATTCCTGCCCCCACCTTGTCCCAGCCTAGCAGTTCCACGTTGGCGGCCTTGGCCATCGCATCTGCACCCGCGATGACACCTGTGAGTCCTACCGTCTCGACCATTCCTACAGCTTGAGCCATCAGTCTCTACCTCTCGCTCGACGTTACGGCGCCTGGTTCTTCAAGATGAACTGTGTCTGCCCGTCCGATGACGACGGCATCCGCCGGAATCGGTGGGTCGAATGCGTTGCAGGCTTCACGGGCGACCTCGACGATGACGAGATCCTCGTCCATCATCGCCTGCCAGGTCACGCAGACTTCTGGATCGCCGACGCCCTGCAATTGACGTCCAACGTCCTGGACCAGATGGAGCATCTTGTCCTGCAGGGATTCGATCGCCCGCGACAACACGACATGACCGACCACCCGACCCAGTTTCATAAGACAAGCTCTGCGACAGACTCTGCGGATGTGTCGATGATTCCGACGACGACGCTTCGAACAGGCGGATACTCGACCCCTGTCGCTGCAGCACCCGCCGCACCCGAATCCGAGACCAGAACGACCGATCCAACACCGGCTCCGACTGCGTCGATGGCCAACTGCAGCGGCGCATCGTCGTCACCCCGTTCATGGAGGACCAGGATCTTTCGGCGGTCCAGAGATGCGTGTTTTGCCTCTGCCACGACGTGTCCGATCACAGTAGCCTGTCTCACGCGACCACCGTATGGGCATGACCAAAGGCGGTCACCGTGTCGACGATACCGACGATGACGGCGTCCACAGGGGACCCTTTGTATCCGGGCGCGACACGCGCTGAGCTTCCTTGCACAATCACGACGATCTCGTCGATTCCTGCGCCGATGGCATCGACGGCCACCATATGTTTCCTCGTCTCTCCCAGTCCCTCGTCGGTTGCCGACAGCAACTCTACAAGCAGGAGCTTGCTCCCCTCGAGATTCTCGATCTTGGCGCTGGCGACGGCCGTTCCTTTTACCCGTGCAAGGATCATCGATTACACCACATCTGCGGTGGGTTCGTGCAGAGAGAGACTGGACAGCCCCGCCATGATGTCGCCCTGATCATAACCGTAGAAGGAAGCGATCTTCTCGACCACTGAATTCATCAGCACATCGGGGCAGGACGCACCCGACGTCACGGCAAGTCTCGTCGGAAGTTGCGGTCGCCACGCATCGGTGACGGTCGTCGTCTTGGCCTCTGAATCGAAGTGACGGATCTGGTCTGGTGACAACAACTCCTCTGCACTGCTGATGAGGAAACTCGGCATGACCGTCTCGCAGATCTCCACCAAGTGGGCCGTATTTGAACTGTTATAGCCACCCACAATGACGGCTACGTCCGGTTCGGCGTCCAGCAGCGCTTTGGTCGCGTTCTGATTCCAATTGGTGGCATAACACAGCGTGTCATTCGTATCTGCGAAGTGCTCGTCGATGTGATCCTCACCGAAACGATCCCGCATGGCCTCCCGAAGAATGCCAGCGACCTGCCGCGTCTCTTCCGCCAGCATCGTCGTCTGATTGACAACGGCGACGCGATCGAGATCGGTTGCTGGATCAAAACCTTGGGACCACTTGCCGCCAAACTCGGCGACGAAGGCATCCTGCGATGTGCGTCCCATGATGTAGTCGGCAGCACGAGACGCTTCCTCCGCATCGCGCACGACGAGGGTCCGCGTATGCTGCTCGGTGTGCGAGTGAGTCGCCTGCGTCTCCTCGTGACCGAATTTCCCATGGATGATGATCGTGAACCCCTCTCGTCCTAGTTCCTCGCCACGATCCCACACCTTGGAGACGAAGGGACACGTTGTGTCGTAGTTCTCACGGAAGGACACACTGGACGTATCCACATCACTTCGATGCAGGGACGCCTCAATTTCAAGGGTTGTCCCAAAGGCCGGAATCAGGACCACGTCATCTCCGGATAGACTCTTCTCGGGAACCTGCCGCTGCCCATCGCTGTCGTAGAGGAACCGAATCCCGCGCGTACGCAGATCGTCGTTCACCAACGGATTGTGGATGATCTCGTTCACGAGGTGAATGTCACGGTCTGGATGGCGCTCGAGGGCCGAGAAGGCCATGTGGATCGCACGTTCCACGCCGAAGCAGAAACCGAAGTGGCGCGGTACCAGCACCTCGAGTTGGCCGATGGTCAGACGCGTCGGGGCAAGAGAGCGCTTGCCCTCCTCCTGACGGAAATTCTTCATCTGCTGGATGATCTCGCCGGCGTAGTGATTGGGGACGCGATCAAACTGCTTGAAGGCCATTCAGATACGTCCAACGGTACGGGTGGAGATCGGCAGCGGAGCATGGGCGATGCTCCGGAAATGCTCCCCCATCGCTTGGTTTGGCACTTCGGTCAACAACCCCGCAAAGGTTGGCGAGAATCTAAGCAACGCCCCTTACCTGTCAATCTTCCTATATTGATCCGCTCCATGCCTGAGATCTCTCCATCCACACGCGCCGTCGCCCTGCTCAGTGGCGGCCTCGACAGCTGTGTCGCCACGGCCCAAGCCGTTGCCGCACATGGATGTAACGTGGCCGCCTTGCACGTGTCCTATGGCCAGCGAACGGCGCGACGAGAGCGGGAGGCATTCGAAGCGATCGCCGATCATTACGAGTTAACCCAGCGCCTTGTCGCCGATGCCGCCTACCTTGGCACCATGGGAGGTTCGAGTCTGACCGACCAGCAGGAATCCATTCCGGGCGCGGACGACGAGTCGCTTCTGCCGTCGACGTATGTGCCCTTTCGCAACGCCCATCTTCTGTCCGTCGCCGTAGCCTGGTCTGAAGTATTGGGAGCCGGGGAGATCTTCTGCGGTGCCCACGCTCCAGACTCTACCTATCCCGATACGCAGCCTCGTTTTTTTGAGGCCTTCCAGCACCTCCTCGACCATGCGTTGCCGACGGGGACCACAGTGCGCGTGCTGGCGCCTCTGCTGCACAACGACAAGGCAACCATCGTGCGCCGCGGAGTCGACTTGGGCGCACCGCTGCATCTGACCTGGTCCTGCTATGCAGATGAAGACGCGCCCTGTGGCCGGTGTCACAGCTGTCACCTTCGCCAGACTGGGTTCGACGCCGCCGGCGTCGACGACCCACTCACCTCCATGTCCGACTTTTCTCCAGGTAGATGATCCATGCTGATCGGCTATGTCAGTGATGAACGATATGTTGCACTCCCCGATGTCTTGCTCGAATTCGTGTCGTCGGAAGGTGAATCGACCCAGACGCGATCACGCGCAACAGGTTCGGTCCATGCCGACCTGGCGCCGGGCCCATATCAGGTGACTCTGCACTCGCCCGGGTATGGTTTGAAGCGTGTTTCCATGACCGTTGCCGAGAACCGGCTTTACCAGTTCCGTCTGTTGAAGGATGACCTGCTCGGCTACATGTGGCCCAAGTGGGTGCAGTCGGGGGATCGCTCTGAGTTTCGCGTGCACTGCGACGAGGCCTACAAACTCGAACTGTTCCGTTACGGCCTCGGAAAGGAGTTCATCCAGCCCATCGGCTGGTATGACGAGCACGGGCCAGGTGCCACTGTGCAGATCACTCCAGATGGCGATTACACCCAGACTGGTGTGCAATGGAATCGATTTGGATATACCAATCCCCACCACAAGCAGTATCTCACGGCACCCGAGCGCTCGGGACTCTACTACTGCCATGCCAGCACCGCGACGGGGAGGTTCTTCTCGTTCCCTTGGATCGTGGCGCCCAAGACACCACGGCACTCGATCGCCGTATTGGCGAGCAACGTCAACTGGAACTGCTACAACAACTTTGGCGGTCGCAGCAACTACATCCATCCCGATCGAGTTCCACCGACCCCGACGGTGAATGCGCGGCTCGAACTCAAGCGCTACACTGATGGCGAGCACATCAACTATGGAACCGAAGACTACGACCCCCTGTCCTTCGACCGTCCCGAGCCGATCAATCACATCCCCCTGGAGGCCGGGCCGAAAGACCCGATCGAGGGTCGCGCTGCCTGCCACGTGGCCGAGGCCGAATGGCGTCTGTTGTCCTGGATGGAGCAGGAGGGATTCGAATACGATCTGTGGGCCGAAACGCACCTTCATTTCGGCCAGCTTAATCTCGACGACTACAAGGTCCTGGTGATCAGCACCCACCCGGAATACTGGTCGGAAGAGATGTATTTCGCTGTGAAGAAGTGGGTCTTCGAGCGGGGCGGGAAGTTGATGTATCTGGGTGGCAATGGACTCAACGCCAAAGTCGAATTCCTCGACGACCAGACCATGAAAGTGTGGAATGGCGATGCTCGAGTGATGAAGGAGAAGGGGTTTGAGAGTCGTTTTCACATCTACGTCGAGTCCGAGGCGAATCTGCTCGGTGTCGTGTACTCAGACACGGGTATCATGACCGCTGCGCCATACAGGGTCATCGATGCGGATCACTGGATCTTCGAGGGCACGGGCAAGACAAATGGAGACCTCTTCGGAGAAGCGTCTCTTCACATGCGTATCCCAGGTGGTGCGTCTGGTCACGAAACCGACAAGGTCTCCCCGAGTTCACCGGCCAACGTGCATATCGTGGCCAAAGGTGAGAATCCGGACGAGGGAGGTGGCGAGATCGTGCACTTCGATACCGATTCGGGGGGTGGCGTGTTCTCGGTGGGGTCCATTTCCTGGCCCGCTTCGATTATGGTCGACGAGACGGTATCGCGGGTGACAGCCAACGTCTTACGGCGATTTACCGGCTGAACGTTCGGTTGCGGGCAGACGCAGATCAGGTTGAGGTCTGATTGCCGTCCGAATGTCTGGTCGGACCTTGCCGGCCCACGGAAATCCCCTAGTTTCATGCAGATACCGGAACTTACAGACACGGACCGCGATGGCGGACGATACCCAGGAACTGGAAATCTTTCCCAACCCGAACCCCGGACGCGACTTCACCATTGATATCGCGTGTCCTGAGTTCACATCGGTCTGTCCCAAAACAGGCCATCCCGATTTCGGCACCATACTTATCAACTACGTGCCGGCGGACAGTTGTATCGAGCTCAAAGCGCTCAAGCTCTACCTTCAGTCATACCGACAGAAGGGCATCTTCTACGAGGCCGTGACCAACGCCATTCTCGATCACCTGGTAGCTGCTTGTGCACCACGACGTATGACCGTCGTCGGTGACTTCCGCGCGCGCGGGGGCATTACGACCAAAGTGACCGCATCATACCCCTGAGGGGGTGACGGCGACGTTGACCGGCGTCATCACTGAATTGGAGTCGATCCATGTTTGCAGAAGAACGAGAGGAGCAGGCGTCTGATACCGACGCCGACGACCAAGAGGCACAGCCCGATCAGGACGAGAAGCCCTGGTATCCGTACATCACCAAGACCCAGTTTGAGAAGTTCCTGTCCCGCTTGCACGGGAAGATTCCAGAGGAGATCGATCGCGACTACGTGCGAGCCATCATTCGCACGCCGTCCATGATCTATCGTTTCCTCCGCGGAATCGAGGCGATGAAGCTCATCGACCATGAACAGCGCCCTACCGAACGCCTCGCCAAGCTGGTGGAGAAGGAAACGCGCCGCGAAACGCTCAGCGATGTGGTTCGTGATCTGTATCCCGAGCTGCTGAAGCAGTGGGAGGGTGCCGACGGCGAGATGTCCGACCGAGAGGTGGTCTCCTTCTTCCGCAAGGAAACGGGGATGGGCAACGACTCGGCCAACAAGATGAAGATGTTCTTCAAGTATCTGTTGTCCGAATCTGACTTCACGCCGGGCGAAGGTGGCGACACCGAGGCGGCGGATGCTGCGCCCGCCGCCGAAGAGACACCTGCCGAAGAGCAGCCGGCGACGAAGGCCGAAACAAGGAAGGCCGCCGCAGAGCCCGCCGAAGCCCCCGCCGACAATGGCCGCAATGGAGGTCGTGAGCGCGGTGGACGCGCAGAACGTCGTGGGTCGGGTCGTGACCGTGGCGATCGGTCCGAGCGCAATGATCGTTCAGATCGCGGTGAGAGAAGCGAGAAAGGTGAGCGTGGTGGCCGTGACCGAGACCGTGATCGCGGAGATCGGGATCGAGACGGTGGTTTCTCGAATCGCCCCGTCACCGAGGCCCAACGAGCTTATCTGGACACGTTGAAGGCCGTCTTGAGAGTCAATGTCGATGGCGATTGGGACGACGATATGATCCGTCTGGCCTTCGATCGTCTCGAACGAATCTTCGATCGAGTTCGACGCGGCTGACCCACCGACCATTCGCGTAAGAAAGAAAGGCCCTCCGACACGTGCGTCGGAGGGCCTTTTTCGTTCTTGGCTCATCAAGTAGCCGGTGCGTTGCTGCTACTCTTCCCAGTGCCCCATGGCAGCGAATTTGTCCACCCGCTGGTCGACCAGTTCGACAGGCGACAAGCCACACAGCTCGGCAAAGGCTTCCTTCACATGCCGTTTAAGTGTCGCCGCCGCGCCCACCATGTCTCGATGGGCTCCGCCGAAGGGCTCAGGCACGACACGATCGATGATGCCGTGTTCCTTTAGATCTGCGGCGGACAACTTCAATGCCTCGGCCGCCTCTTCTTTGCGGTCTCTCGTGCGAAACAGAATCGTCGAGCAACTCTCTGGAACGATCACCGAATACACGGCGTGTTCCAGCATGAGAATCCGGTCACCGACGGCGATTCCGATGGCCCCCCCTGAAAAAGCCTGACCAATCACGGCGACGACAATGGGCACGGGCAGATGAGACATCTCGAACAGATTCCGCGCGATGGCCTCGGCCTGCCCACGCTCTTCGGCCTCGATGCCGGGAAAGGCGCCAGACGTATCCACGAGGGTCAATACGGGCTTGCCGAACTTGGCGGCCATCGTCATCAGGCGAAGTGCCTTCCGGTATCCCTCCGGATGCGGCATGCCGAAGTTCCGCAACTTACGCTCCTCCACGTTGCGGCCACTCTGGATGCCGACGACCATCAGCGGTTCACCGTCGAGACGCGCCGGGCCACCGACGATGGCCTTGTCATCACCGAAGTATCGATCACCGTGTAGTTCGGTGAAATCCGTCAGCATCTGCGCGATGTAGTCGAGGGCATAGGGTCGCTGCGGGTGTCGCGATATCTGCACACGCTGCCACCGTGTCAGCCCCGAGTAGATATCATGCCGCAGTCGCTCGACACGTTCTTCGAGGGTTCGCATCTCGCGACTCAGATCCAGGCCATCCGTCTCCGCCTGGGTCTGCATCTCTTCGATGCGCTTCTCGAGTTCGACGATGGGTCGCTCGAAATCCAGATAGAAACTGCGTTCGCTCATCTTCTACATCCCCGAATCATCAAAACGGCTATTGCGAAGATCGTCTCCAAGCGCTGGTCGCGCTCGTTTCACAGGGGTAGACACCGTGGACGTCGCCTTACTTCACTTCGAGTGTGGAGGTTCCCGGCCCCCTGCTCGAGGATTTAGTCGAGTTTGGCGAGGGCATCGGCGACCCGCTTCAGCGCCTCCTGAAGGGTCTCCATCGATGTCGCGTAGGACATGCGCAGATGAGGTTTGGTGCCGAAGCCGGCCCCAGGGACACAGGCCACACGCGCTTCATCAAGCAGATAGTCGCACACATCTGTGCTGTCCTTGATCTGGCCTCCTGGCCCCTGACGTCCAAAGAAGGCGGACACATCGGGATAGGCGTAGAAAGCTCCCTTGGGCAGGTCGCAGACCACACCATCGATGGCGTTCAGCTGGTCGATGACGAAACGGCGCCGGCGGTCGTACTCCTTGCGCATAATCTGCACCGATTCCTGCGGCCCCGTCAGCGCCTCCACAGCCGCTTTCTGTGACATCGACGAGGGATGGGAAATCGTCTGGCTCTGTGCCTTGTCCATCAGGCCGATCACATCGGCAGGCCCGGCGGCATAGCCGATCCGCCAGCCCGTCATGGCGTACGTCTTGGATACGCCATTCACGATGATCGTGCGGGCCTTGAGTTCATCGTTGAGGGTAGCCATCGACACGTGGACGGCGTCATCGTAGATCAGCTTCTCGTAAATCTCGTCACCGAGGACATACAGATCGTTCTCGAGCACAACCTCTCCGAGAGCGGCCATTTCGTCACGCGTATAAACGGCGCCGCTCGGATTCGACGGGCTGTTGATCAGCACCATCCTCGACCGTGGTGTGATAGCGGCCTTCAGCAACTGTGGGGTCAACTTCAACCCGTCCTCCGGGCGTGTCTCGACGACGACCGAATCACCACCGACCAGCTTGGGCTGCTCGGTGAAGGTCACCCAATATGGTGTGGGGATGATCAGTTCGTCCCCGGGGTTGAGCACGGCCGCCGAGGCCAGCGCCAGACAGTGCTTGGCGCCATTGTTGACCACCACCTCGTCCATGCCGTAGTCGAGGCGGTGATCGAGTCGAAAGCGCTCGATCACCGCTTCCTTCAACTCGGGGATTCCTGAAGGGGGCGACGTGTACTTCGTGAAGCCCTCTTCAATGGCACGGATTCCCGCGTCTTTGATGTTCTGAGGTGTATCGAAATCCGGTTCACCTGCCGACAGAGGGATCACATCGACCCCTTCCCGGCGCAGCGCCGCCGCCTTGGCCGTGATCGCCATCGTTGGAGAGGGCGCAACGCGCTGAATGTATTCGGAAAGTGTGGCCATCAGGTCGTGTACTCCGCGTTGAGTCGGACGTAGTCGTAGGTCAGATCGCAGGTAAAGATCTCCGCCGTCGCCTGCCCCATGGCCAAGTCGATATCGATGGTGATCTCCTTTTCTTTCATGGCATTGCTCAGGACGTCAGCATCATACGCCGCACCGGAACCGTCGGCGTAGATGGTTGTACCACACAGAGAGACCTCCACGTCACCCGGTTCGATGTCGACACCGGCATAACCCATGGCACACAGAATCCGGCCCCAATTGGGATCATTGCCAAAGGACGCCGTCTTGACCAGACTGGAATTGGCGACGGACAGCCCCACCTGGCGTGCCTCGGCTTCGGTCCTGCCCCCTCGGACGAGAATCTGAATCAGTTTCGAGGCTCCCTCGCCATCGGCCGCCATCGCCCGGGCCAGGTGACGGCATACGTGGGCCATCGCCTCAAACAGCGTCTGCGCTGCGCTCTCGTCCATCGGTGTGTCGACATTGCCAACACCGGCAGCGCCATTGGCCAGGGCGATCACCGTGTCGTTCGTACTCATGTCGCCGTCGACGGTGACGCAATTGAAGCTGCCCTCGACAGCTTTCACCAGTAGTTCTCGCAGCTGTGACGCGGGCAATGCAGCATCGGTGCCCACCACGGCGAGCATGGTGGCCATGTTTGGCGAGATCATGGCGGCTCCCTTGGCGACGCCACCGACATGTACCGTCTTGCCGTCGATCTCGACCTCCACAGCCAGATGTTTGGCCACCGTGTCCGTCGTCATCATCGCCTCGGCGCAGTCGACACCTCCCGCTTCCGAAAGGCTCTCCACGAGGGTGGGTATGCCCGCTTCGATGACACCCATCGGGAGAGGCTCACCAATGATCCCGGTGGAACAGACCAGGACATCTTCGGGTAGGAGATCGAGGGCTTCTGCACTAAGGCTGCACATCCGCCGAGCGTCGGCCTCACCCGGTGCCCCCGTGCAGGCGTTGGCATTGCCCGAATTGAGGATCACCGCCTGGGCCCGACCATCTTCAAGATGACGACGATCCACGGCGATCGGTGCGGCCTGCACACGGTTGCGTGTGTAGACGGCGGCAGCAGATGCGGGACGGTCGCTGACGACGAGGGCCAGGTCTTTTGTTCCCGAATCCTTGATCCCACAAGCGATTCCCGCGGCCCGATAGCCGGCAGGTGTGGTGATACTCCCTGATTCCACTTCCCGCATTGAGTCGCTCCTACCTAGCTGCCGCTGGCGGCGGCCTGAATCGCTGCAGCGGGCTCTGCCTTGGCCATGACTTCCCGCATCAGTTTGTAGTGAAGACTGTCCGCAAGGGCGATCCAACTGGCTTCGATCACATTCTCGGAGACACCCACCGTCCCCCACACGTCCTCCCCATCAGAAGATTCGATCAGCACCCGCACACGCGCCGCGGTCCCGTCGGTGCTGGACATGACGCGCACCTTGTAGTCTTCAAGATGGACCGTAGCGAGACTCGGATAGACGCCCTCCAGAGCCTTGCGCAAAGCCCGGTCGATGGCATTAACGGGCCCATCTCCTTCGGCGACGGTATGCAGAATCTCGCCACCGACTTCGACTTTGACGATGGCCTGCGAGTCTTCGGACGCCGCCGTGTTTGGGGCCACGGGTCGGTCCTTGCGACTCTCGATACGGTAGCTGACGGTGGTGAACATGTCTTCGTACAGACCCATCGCACGTCTGGCCAAGAGTTCAAAGGACCCTTCCGCCGCTTCGAACTGATACCCCTCGTGCTCGAGATGCTTCACCTCGTTGAGCACCTGGGCGACGATGGGGTCCTTCTTGTTCATGGCGGGGAAGAAGCGGCCAAGTTTCGCCACCACCGTCCCACCACCCGACTGATCTGAAACCAGATAACGCCGCTCGTTGCCCGTCGCCTCGGGGTCTGCGTGCTCATAGCAGCGCGGATCCTTGGTCATGGCATCGATGTGGACGCCTCCCTTGTGGGCGTAGGCGCTCTCTCCCACGTAAGGTTGGCGGTGGTCGTGAGCGACGTTGGCGATCTCGCTCAGGAACCGGGAGAACACCATCAGATCACCCAGTTTCTCAGGACCGATCGTGCGCTTGCCCAACTTGAGTTCGAGTGTGGGGATCACTGTGCACAGATTGGCATTGCCGCAGCGTTCGCCATAGCCGTTGAACGTACCCTGCACCTGCGTGGCTCCGCCTTCGACAGCGGCCACCGAATTTGCGGCGCCCATGCCGGAGTCATTGTGTGCGTGGATTCCGATCGATGTGTCCCCTGCAGCGGCTTGTGCAGCCGCACAGATCGGCACCAACTCGCTCGGGATGGTCCCACCATTCGTGTCGCACAAGGCGAGAATCCGGGCGCCTCCCCGAACCGCTGCACGCAGCGTCTCGAGGGCATACTCGGCGTCGGCCTTGTAGCCGTCGAAAAAGTGTTCGGCGTCGTAGATGACTTCGCGGCCTTCGGCGACGAGGTACCCCACAGAGTCTTCGATCAGTTCGAGATTCGTCTCACGTGTGGTCTTGAGCACCTCTGTGACGTGCAGATCCCAACTCTTGCCGAACACCGCCACCGATTGCGTCTGTGCTTGGAGCAAGGTGCCGAGAGTTGCGTCGTCCTCCGGTGCATTGGTGGGCCGACGCGTGCTGCCAAAGGCCGTGACCCGCGCCGACAGCCCGAGTTCGCCCACGCGCTCGAAGAACGCCAGATCCTTGGGATTGGTCGGATTCGGCCAGCCGCCTTCGATGTAGTCGACACCGAGTTCATCGAGGCGCCTGGCGATCAGCAGCTTGTCCTCCAGGGAGTACGTAATGCCTTCCGCCTGCGCTCCGTCCCGTAGGGTCGAATCGTAGATCTCAACGCGGTCAGACATGGCGTAGCTCCTTTACAGAGAATCGACATCGCTGCAAAACGATCTCGGCGAATCCAGTCGTCAGAAGACCGGAGAAAACGGTCTACTCGCCTGGGCGAGTGGACCCCAGATAGGACATGATGCAAGTCAGTACTTCAGATAGGGCAAACCATCGGCTGTGGTAGCGATCGCTTCACGATCGACAAGCAGTTGCCCCAGCGCATCCCAGCTGCCGTCGACGAATTGCTGCTGCAGTCCGTCCTCGATCTGGCCAGCGATGACCGTGCCGCCGAAACGGATCTCCTTCGCCGCCACATCGCAGGTCACGTCCTGCGTCGGATCGGCTTCGACGGCAGACTGCAGTTTCGTCACATCCTCTGGAGCCGCCGTCAGACAGGGCAACCCCAGGGCGATGCAATTGCTGAAGAAGATCTCGGCAAAGGACTCACCGACGAAGGCATCGATCCCCCATCGCATGAGTGCCTGGGGTGCATGTTCGCGCGACGAGCCGCAGCCGAAATTCGCATTGGCCACAAGGATCGATGCGCCTTTGTAGTTCGTGTCATCGAAAGGATGGTCACCGCCGGCACGATCGTCTTCGAACACGTGCGTGCCAAGATCGTCAAAAGTCACCGTACGCAGATAACGCGCGGGGATAATTCGGTCAGTATCGATTTCGTCGCCGCGAATCGGAATGGCCCGACCAGCGATCTGGCGACGGATGGATTCGTTGTTCATGTGAATGCTGTTCCTAGTTGAGGATCGAGCGCACGTCCGTCACCTCTCCGGTGACAGCAGCGGCGGCGACCATGGCGGGACTCATGAGCAGCGTGCGCCCCGTGGGGCTACCCTGCCGACCCTTGAAATTGCGATTGCTCGAGGATGCACATAACTCGCGCCCTTGAAGCTTGTCGGGATTCATGGCCAGGCACATGGAACACCCGGGTTCACGCCAGTCGAAACCAGCGGCCTTGAAGATCTCGTCCAACCCCTCAGACCGCGCCTGATCTCTCACTTCGTGAGACCCGGGAACCACGAGGGCACGCACGCCAGAGGTGACCTTGCGTCCCTCTGCGACGCGGGCCGCTTCGCGCAGATCTGAAATGCGTGAATTGGTGCAGGAACCGATGAAGGCCACATCCACCTTGGTGCCGGCGATCGGTTGATCCGATTCAAACCCCATGAAATCCATGGCCTCCGCCGTTCCCGCACCATCAGCTGCGGGAAGATGCTCGTCGATCGCACACGACTGACCGGGATTGATCCCCCATGTGACCGTAGGCTTGATCGACGCTGCATCGAGGGTCACCTCGTCGTCGAACGTAGAGTCGGCCTCTGACCTCATCGAGTTCCACCACGCCACGGCCTCGTCGAAAACCGCGTCCTTCGGTGCGTGAACCCGGCCCTGCAGATACTCGTAGGTCGTCTGGTCAGGATTGATATACCCACAGCGGGCACCACCCTCAATAGACATGTTGCACACCGTCATGCGCGCTTCCATGTCCATCTCTTCGATCGCTGAACCTGCGAACTCATAGGCGAACCCCACCCCGCCGTTGACGCCCAGGCGATTGATAATGGTGAGGATCACGTCTTTTGCGTACACCCCTTCGTTCAGCTTGTCGTCAACTTCGACACGACGAACCTTGGGCCGCGCCAGAGCCAGACACTGAGAGGCAAGCACGTCCCGCACCTGGCTGGTGCCAATCCCGAAGGCGATGGCACCGAAAGCCCCATGGGTCGAAGTATGACTGTCGCCACAGGCGATGGTCATGCCCGGTTGAGTCAGCCCGAGTTCGGGGCCGATGACATGAACCACGCCCTGGCGCCGATCATCCATGCCGTAGAGGGGCAGCTCGAATTCGGCCGTATTGCGCTCGATGGCGACCATCATCTCCTCGGCGAGTTCGTCGAGAAAGGGTCGCTCACGGACGTCAGTCGGCACGATGTGATCGACCGTCGCATAGGTCCGTTCCGGATGCAGCACCTTGAGCCCCCGCTCGCGCAACATCTGGAAGGCCTGAGGACTGGTCACCTCATGCACAAGGTGCAGACCAACAAACAGTTGACTTTGTCCCGAGGGGAGTTCCCTCACCGTGTGGTTTGCCCACACCTTCTCAAACAGATTCTTGCTCACTTTTCTTTCCTCACTCGTTGCTCTTCTGTCAGACGGTCTTGGCAATTACACAGTCTGGTCCTGAACCTGGTCGCTTCGCACCTGGCGGCCGCGACGCAGATACAGGCGATTCAGGGCATCCACATAGGCTCGAGCGCTGGCTTCGATGATGTCCGTCGAAACACCGCGGCCTGTTGTTTTCAGTTCGCCATCATTCACTCGCACTGTGACTTCACCCATCGCCTGACTTCCACCGGTGATCGCCTGGATGACGTATTCCTCCACCGTGGGACGTTGTCCCGCAGCGAGGTTGATCGCCTCATAGGACGCGTCCACGGGACCATCTCCCCACGCCGATTGCTGGACGCTCTCAGCGCCCTCGATGTGCAGACGCACTGTGGCAGAGGGAACGGTGCCACTCCCGCTGATCGTGTGCAGGTACTCGAGTTTGAATTTCTCGTTCCCTTCGACGCGGATTTCATCGCCCACGATGGCCATCAGATCTTCGTCGAAGACTTCCTTCTTCTTGTCCGCCAATTCGATGAAACGATCGTAGGCCTTCTCGAGCTCGTCTTTGCTCAGATCGTAACCCAACTCTTCGAGCCTGTGGCGCAGGGCGTGGCGACCACTGCGAGCGGTGAGCACGATCGACGTCGCCTCCCAGCCTACATCGGTGGGCTCCATGATCTCGAACGTATTGCGCGCCTTCAGAACGCCATCCTGGTGGATGCCGGAGCTATGCGCGAACGCGTTGGCACCGACGATGGCCTTGTTCGGCGCCACGACGATCCCCATCATGCGACTCACCAGACGACTCGTAGAGACGATCTCTTTGGAGACGATATCTGTATCGAGCCCGTAGTAGTCGGTCCTCGTCCGCAAAGCCATGACAACCTCTTCGAGGGACGCATTTCCCGCTCGTTCGCCCAGGCCGTTCAGGGTGCACTCCACCTGGCGCGCCCCTGCCCTGAGGGCGGACAGTGTATTCGATACGGCCATGCCCAGATCGTCGTGGCAGTGAACACTGATCACCGCCTTGTCCATGTTGGGCACATTCTGCGTCAGATGCGTGATCAACTCGGCAAACTGCTCGGGCACGGTGAAACCCACCGTGTCGGGAATGTTGATCGTCGTCGCCCCCGCCTCGATCGTGGCCTGCACCATGTCGCACAGGTAGTCCAGATCGGTCCTCGTTGCATCCATGGGCGAGAATTCGACGTCGTCCACGGCACTCTTGGCATGGGCCACGGCCTTGATCGCCATCTCGAGCACTTCGGCCTTACCCTTGCGCAACTGACCGTCCAGTTGGACCTGTGAAGTGCCTACGAAGGTGTGAATTCGCGGTTTGGCCGCTCCATCGAGGGCCTCGGCGGCGCGATCGATGTCCTTGAGCACCACCCTCGCCAACCCACAGATCATCGGCCCTTCGATCTCGTGGGCGATCCGGTGAACGGCCTCGAAGTCTTCGTTGGAGGAAATCGGAAAGCCCGCTTCGATGACATCAACCTGGAGACGTGCCAGTTGTTTGGCGATCTCCATCTTGTCGGGCACGGTCAGTGACGCCCCCGGTGTCTGCTCCGCATCGCGCAGGGTCGTGTCGAAGATGATGACTTTGTCGGTTGTAGCCATGGTGCTTCTACTCCGTCTGAGGCCGGCAAGAATGGGGACGAGAGCCGATCCCACGTCGGGACCGGTCTCGTCAGAAGCAGGTGGAGTTCGCCGGCGTGAACCCCAACCACCACGAATCGGACAGCCGCGTGCGACGCGGCTGCATAAGTCGTAGGTGGAGGGTCCGGCTGAAATCCATCATCTGTTCCTGTCTCTCATTCTTGGCATGGGCGAATGACGTGTGCACGTCGAAGGCCCGCGTCGTGTTACTTACCCAACCACGACATCATGCCGCGCAGTCGACCACCGACTTCCTCGATCAGGTGCTCGGAATCGCGACGCTTCTGCGCGTTGTAGTTGGGCCGGCCTACCTGATTCTCCAGCATCCACTCTTTGGCAAACTTTCCGGTCTGCACGTCGGACAGAATTCGCTTCATTTCGGCGCGTGTCTCTTCCGTCACCACGCGACGACCACGAGACAGATCGCCGAATTCAGCTGTATCCGAGATCGACGACCGCATGTTGGCGATGCCGCCTTCGTAGATCAGGTCGACGATCAGCTTCACCTCGTGGAGACATTCGAAATACGCCACTTCGGGCTGATACCCCGCCTCTACGAGGGTGTCAAAACCGGCCCGGATCAACTCTGTGAGCCCACCACACAACACGACCTGCTCGCCGAACAGATCCGTCTCGGTCTCTTCACGGAAGGTCGTCTGAATCACGCCACCACGAGTGCAGCCGATGCCGCGGGCATAGGCCAGACCGATGTCGTGGGCACGACCACTGGCATCCTGCTCGACGGCAAGCAGACCGGGAACACCACCACCCTCGCTGTAGACCCGTCGCACCAGATGGCCGGGGCCCTTGGGTGCCACCATGAACACATCCACATCCGCCGGCGGCACAACCTGACCGAAATGGATGTTAAATCCGTGGGCGAAGGCCAGCGCATTGCCGGCGGTGAGATTCGGCTTGATGTCCGCTTCGTACACCTGGCCCTGGATCTCGTCGTTGATGAGGATCATGATGATGTCCCCCATCTTGGATGCCTCGGCAACAGACGCAACCTTGAGCCCTTCTTTCTCCGCCTCTGCACGCCGAGCACTGCCCTCACGAAGACCGACGACGACATTGACGCCACTCTCCTTCAGGTTGAGGGAGTGGGCGTGCCCCTGACTGCCGTAGCCGATGACGGCGACGGTCTTGTCGGCAAGCAATTCGAGGTTGGCATCGTCATCGTAGTACATCTTCATGGTCATTCTCCTTTTGCGGGTCGAGGGTTCATCAAGTGGTCTCGACCATCGGTCTTGGGCGGCCAACAGGCCGCGGCCGGTTCATTGTGGATGCGCGAGGTCAGCGCCGGGCATAGCTTTATGACTGCCTTTGAGTGCTCTCAGAGGCTCCGTCCGTCTTCGTTGTGATATTTAGAAGGTGCGGAGGAGCCTACTCGAGCCCGATAAGAAGAATCGACCCGAGAAGAATCGAATCCGGAATCAGGTGATCGAGTGAGAAGACCGAACGGCGACTCAGACGCAGCGCTCCAACGACACCACGGGCGTCAGATGGAAACACTTCCTCGACGCGGGCGTCATGGGAAGTGCGTGCGTATACGGAGAGGTGTGAAATAGTGGCCACCGTTTGGCAGGGAAACACAGTGCAACAAGCAGGCTCGAAACACAAGGGGTACAGGGACTTACACCTGTGTCCATCAAGGCGGAGAAATATAGCGGGGCCCCTGATGCATGTCAAGGAGCCCGGGCGGCCCGACAGACTCCATGCTGAAAGACTTCATGCCGGGAGACCCCATGCCTGACGGTGGTCGATTTGAAGTTCGCGAGGTCGCCCTCGATGATTCGTGGGACGCCTTCGTCGACGCCGCCATTGGGGGCCACATCTTCGTACACAGCGACTGGCTTCGAGTGGCCGAAGTGGCTGGCGCAGGCGATCCGGTGGTGATGGGCGCCTATGACAAGGATGCTCTCGTGGCTGCCATCGTCGGCGTGCGAACCAAGGGACGCGTACACCGACTGGCCACGGCCCCCCTGCTCCCCCACTCCGGCATGCTGTTTCGCCAACCTCTGTCTGAGCAGCGCCCTCGCCAGGAAGCGGAACAGTCGGCAGCCTGGCAAACGCTGGCCGCTGAACTGGGTGGATTTGACCACATCCGCGTGAGCTGTTCACCGGATGTGACCGATGTGCGAGAGCCACTCTGGGCAGGCTGGATTGCCCATCCACGATACACCTATTGGATCGACCTACCCCCCGACCGGCAGCAGGTCTGGGATGGCTTCGAGCGTCGGACCCGAACCGTCATCCGCAAGGCGGAAACGGCGGGCTTCCACGTCGCCCCTGCCTCGCCAGAAGGTTTCGGTGCCCTGTATCAGAGCACCTACCCCGATGGCAGACCGCCAGTGGATGCGCAGATGGCGCAGCGCTACGTGACCGAGGCGTGTTCGGCCGGCCTGGTAGAGGGTTTCAGTGCCCTGTCCCCCGACGGTGATGTTGCGACAACCGTGTTCTTCGCCCTCGAAGAGGGGGGTTCGGTCTCACGACGATACGCCTGGGTCGCCGGAGCCGACCCCACCCATCGCGAGTCGGGTGCCAGTGCGCTGCTCTATTGGAAAGTGCTGGAGACGACGCCGGCGACCCACTTTGATTTCGTGGGCGCCAATATGGCCTCGATCGCCCTGTTCAAGAGGGGGTTTGGCGGAGAACTCGTCAGCTATTACGCAATGGAGCGCTGGAATAGCCGGTGGCGACGTTTGCTGGCGAAGCTGCGCGGTTAGGCTCCAGCTGGGCGTGACCATCGCCCGGTCGCAGCCCCAGGGCCGTCGGCCGATCAGCTCCGAGACAACATGACCGACCGGCTACCCAGGCTTGCGTCAGCTGTCGAAGGGCTGCTCACCGATGAACCGCAGTGTCAGTCAGACTGTTGCAGCCGAACAGCCCCGGTTGGCCTGAAGGGATGACGACCCTATGAGAAGGGTGGCCCTATGATTGGCGCAGTTGCTGCAGCAGATTTACGTACGTCTCGAACTGCTGCTTGACGCCATCAATGTCAAAAGCGGCGGCCGCCTCGGACACGCTGTCGCTCCACGCTATAGGGGAGTGCAGTCGTGCTCCCGGCTCAAGTTGCCGATCCTGCCAGCGAGCTCCTCGACCTCGTCGATCGCCAGGGTCACCAGCAGTTCTTCGATGTGCGCCTGTTCGGCGGCCATTCCTTCGACCAACCCCGGCAGATTGCTGATCTCCGACAGATCGAGCGTATCAGCGCCACCGGTGGGTCGATCAGATGATCCTCCCAAACCGAGGGCGAGCCGTACAGCGTCGGTCACCTGCTCGGTCTCCCGTCGCACAGTCGTCAAGGTCGCCTCTATCTCTGTCGGCGGCAGGTCATCTCGGATTGCCACCTCGAGCATTTGTGCCGCGTTCTCGAGTTGGCCAGCCCCGATCGTGCCGGCGATGCCTTTGAGAGAATGGGCGGTACGTTCGGCCATTTCCACAACCGCAGGGTTGTGAGGCACGACAGCGCAGGTGGCCGCCGGGTTCGGCGAACGACTACCTCGACAGGGTCGGTCTGCCATCCCGAGCGCCACCGATCGCATCGTCCCGCCTGGATCGCAAACTCAAGTTCGGTTTAGGGCGTCGGAAGCTGCTCGCTGGTCACCTCCCCCGCCGCACACGGCAGGTGCCAGCGCTCAACCTGTGATCCGATCTGCGTTCTCACCACGACATCTCCATCGGCACGGCCGTCTTCGACGATCATCTCCAGGTTATGTGCCTCCGTGCTCCACATCGACAGAAACATCGCTTGGTCGCCCCTCGATCGAACGACGAGCGCACTCGAACGGGGCAGTGGCTCCAGCGCGCCGAAAGCCTGCGCTTTTTCTGTAGCCGGATCATCGGCGAGCAAGAGCTCGGATCCCTCATCGGCCTGTAACACGGCGCGCAGCGGACTGCCCGCCGTCTCCCAGGTGAGGTCCGCGATGCCGGCCGGGGCCCTGATGGTTCTCACATTCTTCAAGTGGTCATACCCAATGCCCCGCAAGGGCGCCGCACTCGCATACTCCGTCGCTGTGCTCGGCCTTCCGCCAATATGCATCGCGTAGTCGTACTGGTGCGGGCCGGTGCCGATGACCCGAAATAGGTCCAGGATGATGCGGTCGGTGAGAACGAGCGTTCGGTCCAGCCGTATCCCCGGATAGACGGCCTCATTCGACGCTCGACAGGCCTTGAAGGGGCCTTCCACCTGGAACAGCTCCAGGACCCCATCAGACTCCAGGCCTCGTGCCCCGTCCGTTTTCCAGACCGAATCGACCTCCACATCGTAGGGGATCATGGGGCGCCCATCCACGGTCACCGTGTTGTGGGCGATCGTCGAGCGCACCCAGGTCTTGTGCAGCGGATCCTCGTACCCGGCCGATTGTGGGGACGCGCTCAGACAGCGGCCGTGGCCATACAGGTCCACGCACAGCGCAGCAGGGCTCTGATGCCCGGCACTGTGAGGCCCCCAGAACATCTGCACGGCGGTACCGGCCGCATCCTCTGGTCGATTTCTCAGGATCGACACCCCCGTCACCGGAAACAGCGTGCAGCCCTGGCGGTGCGTACCCGCCAGGGAGATGCTGCAGTCCTCGTCAAGGGAAAAGTGCCCCGTCGGATGCTCGGCATCTTTCAACAGGACAAAGTCCCATTCCCCTGCCGGGGGCTGCAGCGACATGGGCAGTTGCGGGTACTCCCGACCGGACCAGTCGGCGTATTCCCGCTCAATCCGGGCCAGTAGCCACGCGTATTTCGGATCGCCGTAGGCCTGGTACGCGAGCTCGTAGAGCGGACCCCATATCCACACCCCTCGCAGGTTGGCCAGCCCCGAGTCGTGGAGCAGGCTGAAGTCACCGTTGCCCAGCGTCGCGTAAAAGGGGGCGTCAAAGGCGGCCTTCAGGCACTTGCTCCCGTCCGGTCCGTAGGCCCGATGCAGGTCGCGTCCGTCATCCCCTGTCTGGGCGGGCAACTCGGCGTGCCAGAGGTCCACGCCGGCGTTGGCCAGCATGGCGGCCGCATCGGTCAGCGCCATCAGGGTATAGAAATGATATCCGGGCGTGCGCTCCCAGTGCAGCCCGTCAGACAGGATGTCATGCCGGAGCTGGTGTATCAGACCGTAGCGGGGTACGCCGTCAAATGTCCAGCCGTGGAGCGCATCGCGCACGAGTCCGGTCTCGCCGCTTGCCAGGCCTGCGGCAAGGCGGGCAACCAGGTTCCAGGTGTTGTGATTTCCGCAGGTCGTGTGTTGGCACCGGTCGGTGGTCTCTTCAGTGAGGGCCAGAGCCTGCTGGAACAGCTCGCGGTCGGCCTGTGCGAGGCCCTCTGGCGCGATCAGGTCGTAGACTCGGGCCAGCGTGATGGTAAACCTGGATTCTGCCAGTCCATAGGGGGCAGCGCGCGTGTGGTCGTTCACGAGTGGCCAGCGCAGATAGGCCGTCGCGACGTACCTGAAGTCTACGAGAGCCGAATCCAGATACAACCCTCGACCCGTAAGATGGAAGGCGAGAATCTGGCGAAAGGCGTGGTTCAGAACCTTGGTACCATGCTCGGGGCGCACGGGGGCTGACTCAGAGACGTCCCATTCACAGGGCGCATCGGCCGCCTTCAGGAGGCGGCCCAACGCGGCTTGAGCCCAGACAGTTTCCTCGGTCAGTGAACGACACCGCTGCAAGCCTTCCTCGGTGACGAAGACGCGGGGGTGCGGTGGCAGATCGACGGGTACCAGATCAGGGGTCGATTCGGGCTGCATGGGCAGACAGAAACTCTTACCCGAACAGCCGTGGAATCTGGTTCTTCAGCGTGACGAAGGTGAAGTAACCGAAGAAGGCGCAGGACCAGATCATCACGACGAAACGCACCGGTGGCATCCGCAATTGACCGCCGAGAATTCTGTTGTTCAACCACAACAACAGAACCGAGTAGATGAGCATGACCCCGCCGTTCAGTGAGGCGCTCAACACCAGCAGGACCATGGGCTGCGTCAGCCCGGACACGACAAGCCCGAGGAGCATGATGCCACAGCCGATCAGAATCTGGGCCCAGAGCAACACGAAGTAGAGACGTGAATCTGTCCAGGTCTGGTTGTCGCGCAGCCAGTTGACCTTGATGATATCCGTCGAGATTCGGGCACAGGCGTCCAGCAATCCCAGTTCTGTCGTTAGCAGGATCGCGATCCCCATCCAGTGGAAGGCGTGCTGGAAGAACGGGCCGTGCAGATTGCCGATGAACTGGCCCTCGGCACGGATGAATCCGATCCCACTTTCGAGACCGGGTGTAGAGCGCGCCGTACTGTAGGCGATCAGCGACAGCATCATGAGCGATACGACGGAAAGCAGGTAGAAACTGATTGCATGCTCACGATTGGCGACACGCCACCAGTCTTTCCAGCGGCGAAGATTCTCTTCGGTCTGGTGAAAGTGGGCGCCAATGTCCGCCACCACCTCTTCCCTGCCGGTGAGCGGGCTTGTCAGTCGCCCAGCGAACCGCCCCATGGCGTAGCCCTTTTCCCGCACGTAATCGCTCTGCACGAGATTCATCGTCCCCCCCGCGCCGGCAAAGGCCAAAGCGCCCAGCAGGAGTGGCAACTCCATGCCCTCTGGCACAAAGCCGACATTGGTGATCCCCACCGCCATGTCTACCACATGGGCCGCGTCGACGACGAGGGCGAAGATGATGAGCATGAAGACGAAGACGAGACCGATCAGGATCTTCTGCAACCGTTCGACGGTGTTGTAGACGATCGGACCCACGGTAAGCGCCGCGCCGATCACCAACAGGCTCACGATGGAGTACACGACTCTCATCGTCTCACTGCCGCCGATCTCCCACGTGAGAAGTGTGGCCGCCCCGGATGCCCATCCGGGCCAGACCCATGGAAGCACGTTTGCAGCCAGAAAAATCGGCGCCCATCCGCGCCACAGTCGGCAGAAGCCGGTGATCGCCGTCTCACCTGTGGCCAGCGTCCACCGTTCGATCTCCATGTTGATGAAATACTGGGTTGTAACCCCCACCATGCATGCCCAGAAGACGGCAAATCCGAACTGGTAGGAGATGTAGGGCCAGAGGACAAACTCCCCCGATCCCAGCGACAATCCGAGAAGCAGAATGCTCGGTCCCACGAGTTTGCGCCATGTGGGCGGTGCCTCGGGCAAATCCCGATAGGTCATCGGTGGGAGATGATCACACGGCATCACCTCATGAGGTACGAGCTGTTCCTCGTTCGGCTCCTGACTCATTGGGCAAACTCAACGAGGGGGTGTTGGCGATGGGTCATCGGCATCTCGACACGATGACCGGTGATCTGTGACGCGTAGGCGCCGTGAATCATCTCCAGGGCGGCCACGGCAGCGGCCGCGGAGGAAACCGGCTCACGATCTGACTCGACGGCATCGATGAGATCACGAATGGCCAGTTGATTGCCGAGTCCGAGTCCACTGTCGGGCGGGTCCGTTACGGGCGTCCAGGACTGATCGCCGTCTGCGGGCCGAAAGACGGGATGGGGATACAGCATCAGTTCAGATCCGCTGCCACCCCTCAGCGACAGGGTCGCCTCGCTGCCGATGATTTCCATGCCATATCGCTGACTCGAGCCGGCTTGATCCTTCCGGGAATCAAAGAATCCGCTGACGCCGGAACTGAAGGCGAAGTACGAGTTGATGCAGTCACCTGCGACCGGCCCGACGGGCTCAGAAGGCTCACGCACGTGATCGGGGTGCAGTTCCTGCCCATTTTCTGTCACGTGGGCACTCATCCACTGCACATCACCTGCGAAGAAGCGCATCATGTTGAACAGATGCGTTCCGAGAGTGATCATGTCCTCGCCACCACCGCGTCGGTCCTGCTTCCCGTGAGCGTGAATCGCTTGAACCTGACCGATCAGCCCCTCTTCGAGGAGTGTCCTGACGCCTTGAACACGCGGCAGGTAAACGCCCTGATGGGCGACAGCGACTTTGCGCCCTGTCGATTTGGCCAGCGCGACGATGGCATCCCCGTCGCTCAGATTCCAGGTCATGGGCTTTTCGCAATACACGTGGGCACCCGCCTCGAGACAACTCGTCACCATCTCGAGATGGCAATCGGTCCAGCGAGGACAGACACTGACGATGTCAGGTTTTTCCTGCTCGAGCATCTGACGCCAATCGGCGTAGGCCGAGGCAGCACCGGTCTGCTCCTTTGCCTTTACCATGCCCTGCTCGTCTTCATCGGCAACAGCGACGAATTCGACGTTCTCGATCTCTTGATATGCCGTGTGCAGTCCATGTCCGTAGTCGCCACGGCCGGTTCGTCCGATTGCAGCCGCTCTGTACGTATCGCTCACCATGGCCTCCCGTTCTGCCCTGCCTTTGACTTCTGTGCGGTCTGTCTTCCAGTTAGATGGCCCGGCAAAGTACTTCGCGTCCTACTCGGGGCCAACTGTCTGGCATCACTTGCCAGCCGGCGGCCTTGCTCGGGCACGTGGGGTATGCGTTTTTCCTCTTGAGAGCCAAAGGGTCGACATCGGATTCTGGCTCACCAACCTGGCCGTGAAAACGGCCCTGACCCCAAAGCTGAAGGAACCACCTTGACTGCTCTGGAAGCCCTGGGCGGGCATCGCCCTCTCCACACAGAAGAATTCGCCCGTCGTGCCCATGCCTTTGCCCTCAACCCTCAGCGAAATCCCGTGAAAGAGGCTCTCGATCGGGCATCGTCGGTTGAGACCACACCTCCAATGCTGGGCATCTTCAACGACATCCCCTGGCATCTGCTGCGCGAAGATGACGTCCACACGTGGGCCAAGGCGGGATTCAGTTGGATCTGCAACGACGCCGAACACTGCCAGCGGGAAGGTTGGTATGGGAAGCAGCAGAATGCCATGGAGGGCCGAGTCGGCCTGCTGCAGTTGCAGCGTCTTCATCGAGAGGCATTCAGCGCCCATGGCGATGTATTTCAACTCGGGGCTCGAGCCACGATGAAGCCCTACGGCACGACCTACGAACAGGCGGAGCGCTTCTTCCGCGCCGTCAATTTTCCTGTCCCCGGAGAGGCGACCCTCGATGACCGTGGTGGGTATCCGGTGCGATTAGGAGACCGCAACTTCACGTTCACACCCGACTCGCTGCTGGGCGCCGAGACGCAGACCCAGGGGTGGATTCAGTTTGAAACGGGCGAATACATCATGGACACGAACATCCGAAATCAGGTCCTCGATCTGATGGCGGAACAAGGCGCCAACAAGGCCTGTGGTTTTGTCGGTCCCTTCGACGCGATTCTGCGGGAGGGTGCCATCCCTGAGGTAGAGGATGCCACCAACGACTTGTTCCGCAATGCGGCCGAGTGTGGAATTCACACAGGTCGAGTGGTCGGCTCCGGTTCGATGGAAGACCCGAAAGACATCGAAGATGCCATGGTCATCGCCATCGAGAATGGCGCCCGCCTCATCTGCGCCCACCCCTTCACCAGTGACCTCGCCTTCCGGGGTGCGATGGCTGTGACAGAGCCATTCTTCCGGGCCTGCGAGCGGTGCGGATTCTAAATTCGCCACTTCTCAATAACCCTCAGCCAACGCTCACGGCGTCCCAGTCATGAAGATTGCCAAGATTGAAACGGTGCACGTCGCCGAATTCGCCAACATCCTGTTTGTACGGATCCACACGGATTCGGGATTGATCGGACTCGGCGAGACCTACTATACCCCCGACGCGACACGCGCCTTCGTGCACGAGGTCTGTGCACCCATGCTGATCGGCCAGGATGCGCGCGATGTAGAAACCCATTGGCGCAGGCTGTACGACGCGACCCACGTCTATGGCAATCGTGGCAATGAGATGCGCGCCATCTCCGCCGTCGACGTGGCCCTGTGGGATCTGCTGGGACAGGTGGCAGGGCTGCCCCTCTATCGATTGTTAGGTGGAGCGGCTCGCGAGAAGATCCAACTCTACAACACGTGTGCCGGCCCCCTCTACGCTCGCGGAATCCCCGGTGTACCCCGGCAGCACCAGGAACGGCGCATCACCGACAATCGTTATGAGGATCTCGAGGCCTTCACCCACCGTGCCGACGAGTTGGCGAAGGATCTCCTGTCGGAAGGGATACGGGCGATGAAGATCTGGCCCTTCGACCCCTACGCGGCAGCCAGCCACGGCAACTACATCAGCTTCGCTGACGTCGACCGAGGCCTCGAACCGGTCCGCAAGATTCGCGATGCTGTGGGCCTCGACATGGAAATCATGATGGAGGGGCACGGCTACTGGAAGGTTCCACCGGCGATCCGCATCGCCGAAGCGCTGGAACCGTACAAGCCGATGTGGTTGGAAGATTTCATCAAGCCCGACAATCCCCATTCACTGGCCGAGTTGCGGAATGCGACGTCCATACCCATCTGTGGATCTGAACTGGCGCTGACTCGCTATCATGCCCGCGAACTGCTCGAAGCGGACGCCGTCGACATTCTGATGACGGATGTCACCTGGACGGGCGGGATCGGCGAGAGCAAGCGAATCGCTGCCATGGCCGAGGCGGCCAACCTTCCCTTCGTCGCACATGACTGTACGGGACCCGTCACGTTTATCGCATCCATCCACCTCTCCATTCATTGCTCCAATGCCCTGATTCAGGAGAGTGTGCGCGCCTATTACCGTGGCTTCTATGGTGATCTGGTGACCGAGCTGCCGCGAATCGAAGAAGGATTTGCCTGGGCGCCTGAAGGACCCGGTATTGGTACCCAACTGCGAGAGGAGTTGTTCAGCAGAGCTGATACGACCGTGCGCGAATCGGCCTGATGCGCCGTCTCCCGGTGGCGTTGCGGCTCTATCACACTTCACCGGTAGTTCTCGATTGCCGGATTTGGGCGACCTGTGTATCTTGGGTCGTCCGCCGGAGGAATCGCCCCCGATTCCACACTTTTTTCCGACCAGCCCCGTTGTCGCTCAACCCTCTTCACGCCCAAACCACGGCGATACGTATCGCGGCCGCCTTGATGCTAATCGGCCTCAGGACCGATCGGCTTGTACCGGCGTTGCGCTCGTCTCGAACAACGAATTCCAGGAGACCTCGTGCGGCGATCGGTGATCGGCTGTCTGCTCTTGGCCTTGGCCACCACCGTCAGTGCTCAGCACTACGACCCCTATTACGTATCTCCCGGTCCGAAGGGCCGGATCGCAGCAGATCTGGGGCTGTTTGCGGATGATGTCAGTCGGATCGCCGACGCCAGCAGCACCATCACAGCCGGAAAACTCTCGATCTCGGACGAATGGGAGGTGGGCCTGGCCGCAGATCTCGGCTTACTGCGGGACCACGCAGGAACACTGTCCAGCGTACAGGTCGGGACCAAACTTGGCTTGGATGAGCACATGGCCCTGACGGGGGCGGCTGTATTGCCCTTGGGAGAAACGGACGATCTGGGTCTGTCCGTGGGTTTAATGAAGACCTTCCTCGCCGGGCAACACATGGTGAACACGTGGACGAGTGCCGCCTTACTCGATGGCTACACCGGAAAGGGGCGTCGCCCTCTCCGTGCTGATCGAGCCCACACGCAGTGTGGGCGATCGGATCACGGGATATCTCGACGTAAACGTACGATCGAATACGGAAGCCCGGGAGACGAATTGGGCATCGACGTCGGGCCGAATGTGGACATCAACTGGAATCAAACAGCGACCATCAACACCGGCCTCAGTTTCGGTGTGGCAGGTGATGCGAAACAGGACGATCTCGCGTTCACATTGAGCCTACTGATGGCCTATTGAGTTTACCCTTCTGAGTGCGGTCTCCCCGCCCGGAACGAAAAGCCCCCAAGACCAGGATGGTGTTGGGGGCTTTTTGTATGTGGATCGCTCACCAGTTCGTCAATGGCCCACGAACTTCGGTGCCCCGCAGCCGTCGTTGACGACCAGACTTCGCGGCGGAATCTGGGACCGGGATGGAATGAGCAGATCTGTTTCCAGGCGATTCTCGACGATCGTACCGTCTCCGACCTCGACCTCTTCGCCCAGAACAATCTGCCCCGGACGATGATCACCTGATTTCACGGTCCCGATCACGACGGATGCGTTGATCCGGCATCGTGGACCGATATCGACATTGCCATAGATCTCTACACTGGGGCCGATGATGGAGTGATCGCCAATGCCGACGGGTCCGAAGACATCGGCGTCGGTGCCGATAAAGACGTGATCACCGATGCGTGGGTGACGCCGTCGCAGTCTACGGGTGAGTCCCCCGAGGGTGCACGGGAGCAGGTGACAGCCCGAACCGATGATTCCTGTCTGGCCCGTCGTCAGCCCACGATGGGGATGGTCGAGAAAGTTCGCATCCCCAATCCGGGTCTCGGGGTGGATGTCGGCCTGATAGTAACGACCACCCAGTTCGGCGATGGCCCTTGGAATCAGGGGTACGGGCAGGCGGGTCAGACCGTCGATGCCAGGGACCGGGTCACTCTGGGTGAGACTATGGGCGATATCGTGATAGAAAAGCACACGCCAGCCAGGATACGTGCTGGCCACCAGCTGCATCTGGTAGTCGAAGACGGAATCGTAGGGAAAGCGGCGCAGATACTCGCGATAAGGATCGGGATCTCGCGAGTCGATGGCCTTGTCGATTTCGGCTGCGAACTCTGACTCCATGAGACCGGCGTCGTCCACATCGCAAGCGTGGCGCAGGTAGGCATCCCATACGGCCGGATCTTTCAGCGACGCGAAACGATTCCACCACGCCCGACGCTTGAGTTGGGGCAGATCGGCGAGGAGGCTGAAGGTTGCCCCCATGGCGCGGTCGTCGAGATCAGCACCGTCATCGACGGCCAGCAGCGACTGGGCGACCATGGCATACACCTGGTCGACCATCTCACCGATGGCGTCTTCCAGGGAACGACGCCGATCGAGGGGGTCGATATTGTGGGAGCCCGGAGCCACGCACTCGAGCAGATTGCCCAGAACCGTCTCGAGAATATCTCGATTGACGAATCCCCGTCCCGAGCGCTGCGCCAACACGGCTGGGTTCACCGGATCGATGCGCAGCGCAGCGAGTTCTTCCTCTGTGTACTGAGGTGCCAGAAGTCCGAGCAGCTGCGGCAACAACTCTTGCTTGCGCAGGCGATAGGTATCGTCGAAAAGGCCGGTGGACACGCGACGTCTCTTTGCTCTAGGGATCCGGGTTGGATCACTAGTCCATGTGGAAGGCTTCTTCGAGGTGGACGATGACGGGTGACGCGTCGGAATTGCATTCCATCAGCGGCTCCATGTAGCGCCACCACTGCTGCATCATATCCTCGTCGGGCAGCGACTCCAGACGCGTAGGATCGTCGATCTCGAGATAAGCGAACAGGGTGAGACCATCGCGAAAAATGCTGTAGTTGCGGATGCCTTGATCTGTCAGCAACTGCGACAGATTCGGCCAGATTTCATCGTGACGACGTTTGTATTCTACTTCGTTGCCTGGCTTCAACTGCATCTTGAATCCGACGCGGGCCATGGTCTATTTCACTCTGTGATGAAGGGCATTGCGACCGTAGACGATACACGTTTCCCCAACTTTCATCAATCGCTATCTTGACCTCTTCCTGTCACCTCAACGACGACGGTTCAACCCATGCATCCCTTCGAGAGTTTGGTGGTCCCCTCGGGCCAGGTCGGCATTCACTGGTTCGGCCAGAGCAGCTTTGCCCTCAAGAGTTCTGCTGGTGATGTGATCCACATCGACCCCTACTTCCCCCGCGAGCGACCTGCGGACGGCTTCATTCACGATCGAGCACCATTGATGGAGGAGTCTCTGAAGGTCGATGGCATTCTGCTGACCCACGATCACGGCGATCATACATGCATGGAGTCCATCGACCGGATTCGAGCCACATATCCGGATGTAGTGTACGTGGCTCCCCCGGAGAGTGCTGCCCGTCTTCGTGAAGGGGGCATCGACGATGCGCTGATCACGGAGGTCACTGCTGGCAACACGGCGACCCTCGGCGGCATGACGGCCCATACGGTGTTTGCCAAACCACCCGACGGTGACCCCGCCAACGACATTGCGAGCCCAGACGTACAGCACCTGGGATATGTCGTCGATGCTGGCGGCATACGGGTCTATGTCTCGGGAGATCCCATCAATACTTTTGCCGATCACGAGTCGCTGCTGGCGCCCATTCGCGAGTTGCAGCCGAAGGTCGGATTCCTCACCAATCATCCATCCGAGGGCGAGTTCCCCTTCTTCGATGGAAGTTCCCGCACCGCAGCAGCCTTGGGACTGAAAGCCGCCGTACCGGCCCACTACGGCTGTTTTGTTTCCCGTGACTACGATCCGACCGAGTGGGCGGCAAGTCTGCCTGCGAGCGTCGATGCACTGATCATTCCTTACAATCAGTCCGTTCTGTTCGCCGGTTGAATTGCGGAAAACCTTCGTCCCGAGCGCCCCAACTCCAGCCGTAATAAGGTGAGACGCCTTCGATGACGCTGCACAAGGTCCGTACCCACGCCGAGGGAGATGTTCTGCCTCGGTCCGAGCAGTTGGCCTGGAAGATGGCAGAGTTGGCCACCGCCGAGCGTCCAGTAGATGACGACGCAGTCACGATGGTGGGCAACCGATTGCTCGACAATGCCGCTGTCGCCCTCGGCGCGATCAATCGCGATCCCGTGCGGCATGCCCGACTGCTTGCTCTGGGCTACGAGCACCCGCAGCGCCGGGGCGCTGCCCTGTTCGGGTTGCCCTCTGATCGGACCTTTCATTGTGAGTGGGTGGCGCTGGCCAATGGTGTGGCCGTGCGTGAGTTGGACATGCACGACTGCTACCTGGCGGCTGATTACTCGCACCCGGGTGACAATATTCCCGGTGTATTGGCCGCCGCACAGCAACGCCGTTGTGATGGAGCGGCACTGACACGAGGGTTGCTCACCTCCTATGAGATCCAGATGGCGTTGGTATCGGGGATCTGCCTGCACGAACACAAGATCGATCACGTGGCCCACCTGGCGCCGGGCGTCGCGGCGGGCGTCGGAACCTTGCTCGGTCTCGACACGGAGACGGTGTATCAGGCCATTAACCAGTCTGTTCACCTCGCCTGTGCGACGCGGCAGTCCCGCAAGGGTGATATCACGAGTTGGAAGGCATACGCTCCGGGGCAGGCGGGCAAGTCGGCGCTGGAGGCAGTTGGTAGAGTGTTGTTGGGTGAACGAGCGCCGTCCCCGATCTACGAGGGACGTGACGCCGTGATCGCCCGGATGTTGTCGGGGCCTGAGGCCGAGTACATCGTCCCCCTGCCTGAAGACGGCGAACCCTTGCGAGCCATTCTCGACTCGTACACGAAAGAGCACTCTGCCGAATATCAGGCCCAGGCTTTGATCGATATCGGTTTCGCGCTACACGCTCGTGGCCTCGAGCTTGAGGCGATCGAGGACGTACAGATTCGTACCAGTCATCACACACATCACGTGATCGGCACCGGGGCCAACGATCCACAGAAGATGGACCCCGATGCATCGAGAGAAACCCTCGATCACAGCGTCATGTATATCCTCGCCGTCGCCTGGGAAGATGGGACGTGGCACCATGTGGACAGCTATACGTCTGAGAGAGCCCATCGCTCATCGACGGTGAGCCTCTGGCACAAGATCCGCACCGAGGAGGTGGCCGAGTGGACCCAGGCCTATCACGATCCAGATTTTCGTGGAAAGAAGTTTGGCGCCGAGGTCGTGGTGACCATGAAGAATGGCGACCACGTGGTACAGCGGTTGGACAATCCGAATGCTCACTCCCTGGGAGCAAGGCCTTTCACTCGGCCAGAATACGTCGGCAAACTACGATCGATGAGTGAAGATGTTGCTGAATCTTCCGAGATCGACCGGTTCATCGGCCTCGTCGAACGGCTCGAAGAGTTGAGTGCTGACGAGGTGGCGAGGCTGAACGTCGAAGTGCCCGCCCATGTCCTGGAGGATGCGACGGCGGATCGAGTGGGAATCCTGTAGTAACCAGTCGAACGACTTCAACTGCGTCGGCACATGGCCTCCCATGTATCGCGGGCCTGCCAACCGAGCAGGCGCCTTGCTTTGTCGACACGGTGTTTACGGTCGGGTGTACCGGCAGCGATGAAGAAAACTTCGTAGGGGTTTTCCATGGCCGGTGCACGCAAACCGCACAGCATCGATTCCCCCGTGTCTTCCCAGGACACGGTGAAGGAGCCCACGCCTGTTCCTCGCTGCTCAGGCAGAATCTCACGAGGTCGGAATCCACAGAACAGATAGGTGAGGACCTCCAGCCCCTCACGTTCGGCGAACACACGCGTCACCTGGTTTCCGAGGTATTTCGACATGGCATACAGGTCGTCCCCCGGATGCAGGGGAACATCGTCGACGACCTCGTGATCATGCCAGTAGTCGGCGTTGTGATTCATTCCTGCGTGAAAAGGGCCGGTGTGAATCAGTCGTTTCAGACCGCACTCGGCGGCGGCTTTCGCCACATTGTAGGCGCCGATCATATTCACGGTGAATGCCATCTCTGGATGAGGTCGTACGACGGTCAGATTGATCGCCGCATCCATCCCCTCACAGGCCTGGCGTACCTGGTCGTAGTCGCGCACGTCCACCACCGTGCACTCGTGCGGCGCCCCCAACACTTCTGGAAGAGGAGCACGAGCGCTCTGGCGCCGCTCTTCGTCCACCACCTGTTGCAGTGGAATCGCATCGGTGCAGCGGAGCGTGTAGTGGTCCTTGAGCGAGGCGATGGTCGCCGCCCCAACGGGCCCACCGGCTCCGAAGATGACGACCCGGCCTGATTCGACAGTTGCCATAGATCACCCCCCTCAGCGGCCGGCAGGGGCGAATCGCCCTGCACTTGCAACGTGTTCGATGCTCCACTGATATCCGGCCGAATCCACTTCCCGATAGAGTGCCTTGCGCACGGCGCCGACCACATCATCGCCGCTGGTGCCTTCAGCCGCATCGAGATCTCCAAACCGCAGACACAGGCATGCCAGTTTTCCTACGCGTGCCAACTCACGTCCCACCAGTTCGGCCGTGTAGGGTGCCAGGTGTTGGGCTTCGGCGCGCGGGTTCGGCATCCAGTGCGACCCCACGACGTAGTCTTCCGGATAGTCCGCAAGAAGGGATAGATGGCTGAGCAGGATGACGCGCCCAATCCCCAGTTCGTGCGCGGCGTTTATCATGCAGTATGTGCCACGGGCCACGACATCGAGGACCTCGTGTTCGGGCCCTTCCACAGAACCGGGGTCGTACGGCTGCCCGTGCACGACCACATCCATGTTGGACAGAGCACGTGTCGCAGAGGACGGAACACGCAGGTCGGCGCGGTGGTATGACTCGAGTGTGAGACCCAGATCGGATTCAGGCTCTGCAGACAGGCCGATGGGGCGCACCTCATGGTCGTCGCCAAGGTCGCGACACAGCAGGGCCCCGATCGGGCGGTCGGCTCCGGTGATGGCGATTTTCATATTACCAGGAGAGCTTCGATGTCAGATTGTGATAGAAGTAGCTCTTCTCGAAATAGATGAGACGAGCCCGCGTTTCTGCCTGTTCGATGTGAAGTTCGTCCCCCGGCGTCAGATCGCCCATGGGACGCCCATCCGACGTGAGTAGAACAGACGGTTCTTTCGTTTCGGGGGTGATCACGAGCCGAATCTTAGATTCAGGCGTCAGGATCAGCGACCGAGAGGTGAAGTTGTATTCGTTGATGCCATCCAGCACGAGACATCGTACTTCCGGCATCACGATCGGCGCCCCCGCTGACAACAGAAACCCTGTACTGCCCGTCGGTGTGCCCACAACGACGCCATCGGCGCAGATCGTACGGATTTTCGTGCCGTCGACGTAAACATCGACAAAGACGAGCCGATTGCTCGTGCGCACCATCACCTCGTTGACGGCACGCAACTGTCCGGCGGGATAACGACACTGCAGCACGAGTCGTTCGCTCACCAGGTAGTCGCCGGCGACGAGGCGACTGAGGATCTGATCCAGTTCGGTACGATCACCGGCGGTCAGGAACCCCACGGTCCCGTAGTTGATCGCCAGAACCGGACTCTCAGGACACAGGTCGAGGGATCGCAGAACCGTGCCGTCTCCCCCCATGGCAACCACGAGATCAAGGTCGGCTGGAATAGATGGATCACCAAGGGCGACCAGTTCAATTCCATGCCGCGCGAAGAGATTCCCTACCTCTTCGAGGGGAAAGTCTTGATCATCGTCGCGGACCAACACGCCCACGCGGCGCAGGTCGATCACGGGCTCTCTCTTCGGTGAGTTCGGCGGAAGAAGTGGCGCCTCAGCTTGAGGCGCGAGCCTCACAGCCTGCCTGGGCCTCGTACGCTTTGATCAGCGCCTGTGTTCCCTCGTCTTCGAGGCCCATTCGTTCGACGATATTGAAATACTGATGGGCTAGACTCACGGCAGGGACGGCGAGTTTCACATCGTTGGCCGCTTGCAGGACCAACTTCAGGTCCTTCTGCTGCAGGCGGACCATGAAGCCCGGCGCGAAGTCTCCCTTGACGATACGTGGCCCGAGATTGCTCATCTGCCAGGAACCTGCGGCGCCACCACTGATGGCATCAAGGACCTTCTGCACATCGAGATTGGACGCTGCAGCCAGCATAAGCGCCTCTGCCATGGCCAGATTGGCACCCGCCACGGCGATTTGATTGCACGCCTTCGTCGTCTGCCCCGCACCGTGATCACCGATGAGATTGACATTCTTCCCCATCGCTTCGAAGACGGGCAGGCAGTGGTCGAAAGCTTCCTGCTTGCCTCCCACCATGATCGACAAGGTGCCATTCACCGCGCCCACATCACCGCCGCTAACGGGCGCGTCGAGCATACGAATGCCCTTTTCGGACAGTTGCTCGGCGATCTGCTGCGTGACACGGGGCGAGATCGTGCTCATGTCGATGACGGTGGATCCCGACGCGGCACTGTGAATCACGCCATCCTCACCCAGGATCACATTCTCTACATCGGGCGTGTCGGTGACGATAGTGATGATGACGTCGCTGCCGACCGCTGCCAGGGCAGGTGTATCAACTCGATCGGCACCGGCATCAACCACCTCTTGGACACGAGGCCGATCACTTCGATTGTAAACCTTCAGCTTGTAGCCGGCTTTCATCAGGTTCAGCGCCATGGGTGCGCCCATGATGCCCAGACCTACGAAACCGATCTGTGTATCACTTGGTGTGGCTGGCATACCGGTTGTCTCTCGGCTCAGAAAGAGTAAAAGAAGTTGTGGCGATGGTCTTCGATCTCTGCTCGCTCATACACTTGAGCATACCAGGCGTTCAGGGCCTCCCGCCGACGAACGTCCAGGATCTGAGCTTCGATGGCCGGACGCTGCTGATCGAACAGCGTGTCGTCTGCAGGTGCTCGCTCTGTCACCCGCAGCAGGTAGGCTCCATTTCCCTGGGTGATCACTTCGCTGACGTCACCGTCGTTCAGAGCGAAAGCTGTGGCGACAAACTTTCCGCCTCGCCCCACACCGGGCACAAAGTCTGCGCGACCGAAAGATCCTGCTTGTTTTACCTCGAGGCCCGCTGCTACGACGGCAGACGAAAAGTCAGCCTGCGCGTCCGGGCGAATCGCTTCCAGAGCCTGTCCGGCGATGGCGGCTCTCTTTTCGTTGCGCACCATGAACTCAATCTGCGTGCGAACCTCTTCAATAGGTGCTGTGCCCTCGACGCGACGACTGGTTGAAGTGGCGACAAAAAAGCCACCCTCCACGGAACCGACGGGACTGACGTCGCCGGGTTCGGCGTCGAAGAAACGATTCACGACCCACTGGGTACCGGTACCCAGGCCACGTAACTCCTGTCCCTTGCCCGCGTGGCCAAGGTCGCGGACCTCGAGCTGCTCGATCTGGGCGGCTGACTCGAATCCTCGTTCGATCGCCAAAGCTTGGAAGGCCTCTGCCGCTTCGAGCAAGTCATCATCGGTTTCCGGCGATGGGCGGTATTTCAGCAGAATGTGGCGGGCACTCAGTTTCGTCTCACCTTCTTCCTCGATGATCTCGTCCACCTTGATCAGGTGCCAACCAAACTGTGTCTGTACCGGCTGGGAGACGTCTCCGGCTTGCAGCGAGAAAGCGACCTCTTCAAAGGCGGGCACCATGGCCCCTCGGCCGAAGGTGCCCAACTCGCCACCATTTGGGGCGCTCGTCTCGTCTTCGGAGACGGCGATCGCCATTTCGGCGAAGTCGGCACCGGCATCAACGATCTCGCTGCGCAGGCGCCCGATTTCGTCCTGCACTCCGGCGGAGTCGGCGGCACTGGCAATACGCGGAAAGACGACGACGGAGATACCAACCTGCTCCGGATGGTGCAGATCGGCCGACATCTCCTGGTACTTGGCGGCAACCTCACTCTCCGATACCGATACCTGATCCTCGGCGACCGTCGTCGACGCAACGAAGGCGTAATCGACGGAGACCTTCTCATTCACGTCGGTATATTGCTGACGCACCTCGGTGGGCGTGACACGTACCGTCTCTAGGAGAAGAGATTGCAGACGCTGATTGACCAGATAATTGCGGGTCATGGCCTCGACCTGCAGGACGAAGGCAGCGGCATTCTCATCATTGTACGTATTACGGTCGGTCATGAATTGCTGGTAGAGACTCGGATCGAACTGACCGTCGCGCTGGAAAGACGGCAAGGACTGCACCACCGCAGGTGGATCATTCCGCGCGAAGAACGCCACCTCCTGGTCTGACAGTTGGATCCCCAGACGTTCGACCTCCTGCCGCAGAAGGATCTCTCCGAGCATGGCATCCCAGACCTCGCGTACCATGGTGCCATTGTCGCGGGGGGCGTCGTCCTGTTTCTGACGGGCGGCGTTCTGCATGGCTTGCTGGAACGTGCGAAGGGAGATTTCCTCCCCATTGATCACGCCCACGGTATCGGCCCCAGCGTTTCCAGAGGTGCCGGAATAGTCGGCGCCCCACTCAACGACGATGAGGCCCACGAAGGCGAGGATCACGATCCACATGATAATGGCCGTGCTCTCTCGCAGTTTGGTCATCATGGTGCTCTAACTCTCCTGATCCGCCGAGGCTGCCGCCGGCGATTCCGATGTTGCAGTCGGTGCCGCGATGGTAAGCGACTCCGTCTCGAGGTTGAATCCAGCCTGCTGCTGCTGCGAATCGTTGTAGTGCAGCAGACAGGCGACACGGCGCCCGTCTCCCGGGTCGACGAATTCGGGCACGACACGGCGACAGACGTCGCGTGCCTCCGGGCACCGCGGATGAAAGGGACAGCCACTGGGGACTGCCGCCGGACTGGGTACGTCGCCGCTAAGAACGATCCGCTGCTGTCGCGCCGCCGGATCGGTGACCGGTACCGCAGACAATAGGGCTCGTGTATACGGATGCGCCGGGGCCCCATAGAGCTGATCCCGCGTCGCCAATTCTACGACCTTGCCCAGATACATGACCGCCACACGATCTGCGATGTGGCGCACGACACTCAAGTCGTGTGCTATGAAAAGATACGTCAGACCGAGATCGCGCTGAATATCCTGCAGCAAGTTGACGATCTGGGCCTGAACGGACACGTCGAGCGCCGAAACAGGTTCGTCGGCGACGATGAATTCTGGATTCACGGCCAGAGCACGGGCGATCCCAATGCGTTGCCGCTGTCCGCCGCTGAACTCGTGCGGATAACGACTCCTGGCGCTGCCCGGTAAACCCACCATGTCAAGCAATTCATCCACCCGACGATCTACCTGGTCACCTTCTGCCAGGTGATGGATCCTCAGCCCTTCCCCGATGAGCGTGCCGATACGCATGCGCGGGTTCAATGAGCTGTATGGATCCTGGAAGACGATCTGCATCTTCTGGCGCAACGCCCGCAAATCACGGCCTTCCACGTCGTTGAGACGAGTCCCCCTAAAATACACCTCCCCTGAAGTGGCGTCGAGCAATCGCAGGATCAACCGACCCAGCGTCGTCTTGCCGCAGCCACTCTCGCCCACGACACCGAGGGTTTCTCCCTCCCGCACCTGCAGGGATACACCATCCACAGCGCGGACGTGTCCCTCCACGCGTCCCCAGATGCCGTGACGGATCGGGAAGTGTTTACACAAGGAGTTCAACTCGACCAGCGGAACCCGTGCCGAGGATTCGGGCTCGGTGGGGTCACTCATTGTGAACCTCAACTGCATCATGTTTCCAGCAGTCAACGAAGTGGTCGTCTCCACAGGAAACCAGCTGAGAGGGCGTCGTACGACAGGCGTCCTCGGCCAACGAACATCGGGGGGCGAATCGACAGCCCTCTGGGAAGGACGTCGCTTCGGGAACTCGACCGGGGATCACTTCCAGGCGATCGACCTGTCGATCCAGGTGTGGGATCGAGCGCAGCAGTCCACGCGTATAAGGGTGCCGTGGACGGGCAAACAGATCTGCCGTGGGTGACATTTCGACGATCCGTCCGGCATACATGACGGCCACCTGATCCGCGACTTCGGCGACAACGCCAAGATCGTGCGTGATCAGCAGGACGGCCATGTGAAACTCATCCTGTAATCTCTTTAGCAGATCCAGAATCTGCGCCTGAATCGTGACATCGAGCGCCGTCGTTGGCTCGTCGGCGATCAGCACGTCCGGATTGCACGACAATGCCATGGCGATCATCACCCGTTGACGCATTCCGCCACTGAGGTGGTGCGGATACTCGTCCACACGCTGTTCGGGAGCTGGGATGCCGACATGGCGCATCATCTCGATGGCTCGCGACCGTGCTTCAGCCGAACTCACGCCCTGGTGCAACCGGACCGCCTCAGCGATCTGCTCACCGCAGGTCAACACGGGGTTGAGACTCGTCATCGGCTCCTGGAAGATCATCGCCACCGCGTCGCCTCGGACCTTGCGCATCTCGTCGTCGGGCAACTGCAGAAGATCTCGTCCTGCCAGTCGAATCTCCCCACCCTCAACGTAGCCGGGAGGAGACACGAGACGCAGGACGGAGAGCGCCGTCACACTCTTGCCGCAGCCGCTCTCCCCGACCAATCCAAGGGTCTGACCACGCCCCAGCGTAAAGGAGACGCCATCGACAGCACGTCCAATCCCCTGCTCGGTCCGGAAATATGTGCGCAGATCGCGGACCTCAAGAATGGGATCGCGTGAGGAATCCGGCTTGTGCGGCGATGAGTCCGGTGATGGAGTTGCCGACGTGTTGGACGTCATGAGTCGATGGAAGCGGCAGTCTGACGGCGATGCAGGTGGTCGTGGGACCCGTATTTCACGTTTTCCAATTCGTCGGCTCGCAGTTGCTCCTCCTGGCTCAGATCACCGGGCTGCAATGTCACTCCGAGTTCCTCGGCAAACCCTTCGGCGACGCGGCGTGCGAGCGTATCCATGTCGACCTCGGACAGAAGCTGCTTCAGATGAATGGCGGAAGCCTCGATGGAAGCGACTGATTCTTCCTCGACGATCTCGGCCAGCAGCTGATGTTGTCCCCCGACGAGCAGGGAACCGTGCTGTAAGAGGGCACCTCTGATTCTCCGCTGGGCGCTGCCCACCAATTTCCGTCCACGCACGGTGATTTCAGAGCGGGAGGTGCTGGCAAAACAAGCTGCGCGATGGCCACTTCCCACGCGGCCCCGGGACAGTTCGACATCAACGCCGAAAAGCCGCAACCCCTTCTGCAGGCAGCGACCGACCGTCAGATACGTCTTCTGTATGGAGTCATCGCCCTCGGGTGGCAGCGACCCGAAGCAATACGTCAGTTCGTTCCAGTGGAGTACGGCTCGCCCCCCCGTGGGACGCCGCACGAGCCCCACACCGAGTTGGTGGCATCGATCGAGATCGATGTCATCGAGATCCTGGCCGTATCCGAGGCTGAGGGTCGGAGGGTTCCAGCCGTAGGTGCGCAGAACCGAGTCACCCGACGATCGCACCGTCTCCAGCAGCGACTCGTCGATCGCCATGTTGGCTGCGCCCGTGGCCGGCCCCGAGGCGATCCAGCGGAGAAATCCGCTCAAATCTGACCGAGACGCTGTAGTGCGTCACGAGCGGCCATCTGCTGCGCTTCCTTCTTGCTGCGGCCCGTGCCATTACCGACGGCCTCACCGGTGATACTGACTTCGACGCTGAAAACCTTCTCGTGATCGGGACCTGTTTCGTCCTGGACCTGGTATTTGGGATGTCCAGAACCCAGGCTCTGCACGTGTTCGAGAAGTTTGCTCTTGAAATTGATGAAGTCTTCGCGTCGGTGAAGTTCATCGATGTCGTGCAGGGCAACGCGCTCGATAAAGCTTCGTGCCGCCGGCAGGCCGCCGTCGAGATGAATCGCGCCGATGAGTGCCTCAAAGGCGTCGCTGAGGATAGAGTCCTGGTCGTCGCCGCCGGCATTGCGCTCTTCTGGACTCAGCAGGATAAAGCGGCCCAGGTCGATGCTTCGGGCGCGCCGGGCCAGGACGGTTCGGCTCACGGCGAGGGACTTGATCTGCGTCAGATCCCCCTCGCGACGGTCTACGTAGAGGCGGAACAGGAACTCGGCCACCACCACATCGAGCACGGCATCACCGAGATACTCGAGCCGTTCGTTGGAGTCGACACCGTGCCCCTGATTTGAGTAGACATACGAACGGTGTTTCAGGGACTGAACCAGGAGACTCACGTCACGGAAGCGATACTGGAGATGACGCTCCAGATCACGGATCATCGTTCTGGGTAGCTCGGTCTCAGATGATCTCGGCAACCATCGAATAACGGCTCCACGCAGCCAGAAGAGCCAACGTCCACCTCGCTCGTTGGCATCACCATGTGCGGCGACTGGCGCGACGGCACCCATAGGTTACGAGACCCCTACGCCGCGCGCCCGAAAATCAGTGCCGCATTGTGGCCACCGAAGCCGAAGGAGTTGTTGAGAGCGACGTCGACATTGCCCTCGCGGGCCGTCTTCGGCACGTAGTCGAGGTCGCACGCCGGATCTGGGTTGTCGAGATTGATCGTCGGCGGCAAGACTCCATGCTTCACGGCCATGATGCAGGCGATGGTTTCGATGGCTCCTGCGGCGCCGAGCAGATGGCCCGTCATCGACTTGGTGCTGCTCACGGCGAGGGAACGGGCGTGATCGGCGAAGACACCCTTGATCGCCGCCGTCTCTTGCGTATCGCCCACGAGGGTCGACGTGCCGTGAGCATTGATGTAGTCCACATCGGTCGGATCGAGTTCGGCATCCTTCAGGGCCAGGCGCATTGCTCGCTGCCCGCCCTCACCCTCCGGCGCCATGTCGGTGATGTGATAGGCGTCAGCCGTGAACCCCAGACCTCGAAACTCGGCGTAGATCTGCGCGCCGCGAGCGCGCGCGTGTTCATACTCTTCCAGAACCAGGGCACCAGCCCCTTCTCCGAGGACGAATCCGTTGCGATCGGAATCGAAGGGGCGTGAAGCGAGTTCGGGTTCGTCATTGCGTAAGGCCAGGGCTCGAGCGGCAGCGAAACCGCCGACGGAAACCGGCGTGACGGCGGCCTCGGTACCCCCGGTCACCATCACGTCGGCATCACCATACTGGATCTTCCGAGCCGCCTCGCCGATGGCGTGGGCCGCCGAAGCACAGGCAGACACGGTCGTATAGTTTGGCCCTTTTGCACCCAACTTGATCGAGATCATGCCCGCAGACATGTCACAGATCATCATCGGCACGAGGAAAGGACTGACCTTGCCCGGCCCTTTTTCTCTCAGGACCGCGTTCTGATCCTCCAGCGTGCCGATCCCACCGATTCCGGAACCGAAAATCACACCGAATCTCTCGGCATCTTCATCGGAGATCTGCAGGCCTGAATCATCGAAGGCCTGCTGCGCCACGTGGACCCCATAGTGAACGAAGGGATCATTGCGACGTGCCTCTTTTCGATCGAGCGCGGGTTCCGGATCGAAATCCTTCAACTCTCCAGCGATCTGTACACGGAAGTCGGACGCGTCGAAACGCGTGATCTGCCCGATACCAGACCGACCATTGAGTATGGCGTCCCAGAAGGACGAAAGGTCATTCCCGTTGGGTGCCAGAGCACCCATCCCGGTCACTACCACACGGCGGCGTGACATTGCGCTCCTCGTTTTGCGGCGAAGCCGCCTTCAGGTTGCCGCGAAGCCGCCTTCGGGTTGCCGCGAAGCCGCCTTTCATTGCGGGAGTGGAAGCGGCTCTTAAGCCTTAGAGTGCTCATCGAGATACGCGATGGCGTCCTTCACGGACCCCATCTTCTCTGCATCTTCATCGGGGATGTCGATACCGAATTCTTCCTCGAAGGCCATCACCAGTTCGACCGTGTCCAGGGAGTCGGCCCCCAGAACGTCGACAAAAGATGCGTCCGTCGTGACTTGCTCGGCGTTGACGCCCAACTGCTCGACGATGAGATCGCGGACTCTCTCCTCGATCAATGCCATCGTAGTTCCTCCATCTTGGTCTGTTGTTGAAAATGCTGGTAGACGTGGTCGCTCCGGGCTTCATCAGGCGAATTCAGGGACGACGCACGTATATAATATGAAGTAGGCCAAATGCCTATATAAGCCCCACCCGGATGCGGCGCAACCACACCGGGCAAGACCTGCTCGCTACATCGTCATGCCCCCATCGACAGCCAGAACCTGGCCGGTGACGTAGGCAGACCGGTCAGAGGCGAGAAATTCGACCGCATCAGCGACCTCTTCCGGTGTCCCGGGGCGGCTGAGGGGGACATTCGCCATCATTCCCTCTACGGCGGCCTCGGTCAAATCACCCGTCATTCCCGTATCAGGGACGAAACCGGGAGCCACGACGTTGACGGTGATATTTCGCGACGCCAATTCTCGAGCCAGACTCTTCGAGAACCCGATCAAGCCCGCCTTGGAAGCAGCGTAGTTGGCCTGCCCGGCATTGCCGACGATACCCACGACAGAGGAGATGCTGATGATGCGTCCGGAGCGCGCCTTCATCATGGGTCTGGCGACTGCCTTGGAACATGTGAAGGCTCCCTTCAAATTCGTCTCAAGGACGGCGTCCCAATCATCTTCCTTCATCCGCATGAGCAGATTGTCACGCGTGATCCCCGCATTGTTCACCAGAATGTCAGGTCCGCCGAGTTGGTCGCTCACTTCCTTGACCAGGTCGCCCACCTGTTCTGCGTCGGTCACGTCCACACTGCGGGACAGAGATCGGGCCCCCGCCTGCGCGACGAGGGTTGCCGTTTCGGCAGCAGCCTCGGCATTGCGCGCGCACACAGCCACATCGGCTCCGCTGGCCGCCAACCGCAACGCAATAGCCCGACCGATTCCTCGCGAACCACCGGTGACGATGGCGATTTTCCCTGATAGCTCAGCCAATTGATTTCACTCCTATGTCTCAGGCTCCCGTAACTTCAGGCCCCAGTTCAGCCAATTCCTGCGCCGTTCCCATCGAACGAACCTCCAATGCCCGGTCGATACGCCTCACCAGCCCCTTGAGCACGGCACCGGGACCGACCTCATATGCTCCAGTGACACCGGTTCCGACGACGGCCTTCACCGAGTCTGTCCAGCGCACGGGTGCCGTCATCTGCTCGATCAGCAACTGCTGGAGGCGCTGAGGATCTGTTTCCGCCGTGGCGCTCACGTTGGTGACCACCAGGGCCCGAGGAGCAGAGAAGGACGCCTGCTGAAGTTGCGTCGCCAGTTCGTCGGCGGCTGGCACCATCAACGCAGAGTGAAAGGCACCACTCACGAGCAGGTCCACGACCCGTTTGGCGCCGGCTTCGTTTGCCGCCACCCCAACTCGAGCAACAGCATCGGCTTCCCCGGAGATAACGATCTGCCCAGGGGCGTTGAAGTTGGCCGCTACGACGACCCCCTCGTCGGCCTCACACAGTCCCACGATCTGCTCATCGTCGACGCCAAGGATCGCCGCCATCGCTCCTGGCCTCTGGCTACCTGCGGCCTGCATCAACTCGCCTCGGCGGTGCACCAGTTGCAGAGCAGCGCCGAAATCAAGTACGCCCGCCGCGACGAGGGCTGAATACTCACCCAGACTGTGTCCGGCAACGACCGATGGTTCCACCCCCTGCTCGCTGAGCAGTCGTGCACAAACCACACTGTGCAGGAAAACCGCCGGTTGGGTAACACTGGTCTTGGAAAGCTCTTCCATGGGGCCGTCGAAGCAGATCGTCGACAGCGAGAACCCGATGGTGTCGTCAGCTTCTTCGTAGAGCTGCCGCGCTACCGGATAGGCCTCAGAGAGGTCCTTGCCCATGCCGACCAGCTGCGAGGCCTGGCCGGGAAAAAGAAAGGCCGTCGTCATGCGGCCGTTCCCCAGCGCAGCAGAGCAGACCCCCAGGTGAGACCACCGCCCACGGCGGTCAGTTGCACGAGATTCCCCGGCTGAAGGCGCCCCTCGTCGAAGGCCTCGGACAACGCGATAGGGACCGTACCGGCCGTCGTATTGGCCATGTGTTTGATGTTGCTCATCACCCGATCGGCGGGAATCTTCATCTTGTTTGCCGTGGCATCGATGATTCGCTGATTGGCCTGGTGCGGGACGAACAGATCGAGATCCTGAGGGGTCAATTCGTTGCGCTGCAGAAGGCTGAGGGAAACCTCCGCCATGCGCTGAACCGCGAACTTGAACACCGTTCGCCCTTCCTGGCGAATGAAGTGGAGGCGCTGCTCGACGGTCTGCTTCGTGGCCGGCCAGAGAGATCCGCCGCCGGGGACGTTGAGATCATCACATCCTGATCCATCGGCGTGCAATTCGAAGTCGATGAGTCCACTGTCGTCCTCAGAGGCTTCGAGCAGGACGCCCCCGGCCCCATCCCCGAAGAGAATGCACGTGGAACGATCGGTTGGATCGGTGATGGCACTCATGCGATCGGCACCGATCACGATCACCCTCTTGTGCGTGCCACTGGTGATGAACTGGGCGCCTGTGACCAGGGCGTAGACAAAGCCGGAGCAGGCGGCTAGCAGATCGAAGGCCCAGGCTTTTGAGGCGCCGATCCGGTCCTGCACCAGGCAGGCCGTTGAGGGACACACCATGTCGGGTGTGATCGTGGCGACGAGAATCAGATCGATATCGTCGCCGGATATCCCTCGACGACGCACCAGACCCTTGGCCACCTCTGTGGCCATGAACGAAGTCGGCTGATCGTCGAGGATTCGGCGTTCAGCGATTCCGGTCCGCTCGCGGATCCACTCGTCGGACGTGTCAACGGTCCGCTCTATATCTTCGTTCGTCAGAATCCGATCGGGCAGGAAACGTTCACATGCGGTAATCGTCGCGCGGAGCGAGGAGGAGGCCACGGAGTCGAAAGCGGGACTGGACGTGGGACGAGACGCGAGCTCGCCTGCGTCTCTAGTCCGCCGGCTCCTGGTAGGTGCGACCTCGATAGGTGCCACAACTCTTGCACACCGTGTGGGGGCGCGATGCCGACCCACACTGAGGACAGGTGCTACGAGCTGTCACTTTGAGTTTCCAGTGGGTCCGACGCTTGTTGCGTCGAGTACGGGAGATTCGTCGCTTGGGTACCGCTGGCATGCTATGTATCTCTCTGTTCGTGTGCCCCGCGGGGGCGCGGGAGTGGTTCGTTCGGTTTCGTCTTCAGGTGCCTTGCTTCAGTTGGGACAGGGCCGCCCATCGAGGATCGACCTCATTCTCGGCGCAATTGCACGCCCCTTGATTCAGATCTGCCCCACACTGCCCACACAATCCCTTGCAGTCTTCTCGACAATGAATCCGCAGCGGCATGTCGAGAGCGACCGCATCTCGCAGAGCGTCTACGAGCGTCACCTCTCGGACACCCGGATCGACGACGAGGATCTCGTCCTCATCTTCGATCGCCTCTAACTCTTCAGGCCCGGCTTCCTTGCGCTGTATGAACAACCGGAACTTCGTATCGAAGGATGCCGTCGTCGGCGCCAGGCACCGACCACAATCCCCAAGTAGCTCACCGTGCACTTTGCCCTTCAATGTGAAGGTTTGCAGGGTGTGCCCGATCGTCATCGACACGTCGATCGGTGCATCGAACCGCAACTGATCCTCTTCGATGCCCACCTTAGCGGCACCGATCTGAAATGAGCACTCACTGATCCCTTCGTCAATCTCGTCGAGGACGAGGACCCAGTCTGGCGGAATGTCAGTCGCGCGCGTCACAAGTTCGTACCGTCAATCGCCGAAATAGAAGGCGATCTCCTTGGCAGCATTCTCGTTGGAATCTGACGCATGGACGGCGTTGCACTGAATATCCGTGCCGAATTCTGCCCGGATCGTCCCGGGAGCGGCCTTGGTGCTGTCCGTCTCGCCGATGAAATCACGGAGATGAGCCACGGCGTTCTCGCGCTCGAGAGCGACCTGAACGGATCGGCCCGAGGTCATGAAATCGACGAGCTCGCCGTAGAAGGGGCGCTCCTTGTGAACCTCGTAGAAGGCCTCGGCCTGTTCGCGCGTCAGGTGGTTCATCCGCATCTGGCGAATGACAAATCCCTCGACCTCAAGGCGCTGCAGAATATCACCGATCGCATTCTTGGCGACGGCGTCGGGCTTGACCATCAATAGCGTGTTCTCCCCGCTCACGCGGCAACTCCTGTGGTGTTAAGACGTGTTGGGCTGCAAATGAATCGCAAATGAGCTGCAGTTGAGTCTGGGGATCGACTCTGGGGATCAGCAAAAAAACGGGCCGGCCCCTCGTGCTTGGCCCTGGCCTTGCGACCTCTTGATCTGTCAAGCTGCAGCCGGCGATAAGTGCATGAATTTAGGGGCCATTAGGCAAAGTGTCAACGGCTCGGGCCTCCTGCTTGACAGGGTTTAACACCCCCGGTAACCTAGCCCGCACGATGGCCATTTCCCATCCACTTCTCGACGACGACGGCAAGGCGATTCGTGACCCCATTTGGGGCTACGTGCACATCCCGGCCCCTCTGCTCGCTCTGGTAGACACCGAAGACTTCCAGCGTCTTCGCAACATCAGCCAACTCGGTTTTGTGCATCTCGTCTATCCAGGAGCACGTCATTCCCGCTTCGAGCACTCCCTTGGGGTCTATCACCTGGCCAAGCAGTTTCTCCAGAGACTCCTCGAGTCCGACCCTCCCCTCGAGCTGGCCGACGAGGACATCCGGGTGTTCCTGGCCGCCACCTTGCTTCATGACCTCGGCCACTACCCCTTCTCGCACACCCTCGAGGAGCTGACTCCTTTCTTCGTCAGCCATGAGCAGCGCGCTCGGCGGCTGATTGAAGACCCGAAGGGCGAAGTCTACCGTGTTCTTCGCGACGAACTGCAAGTAGACCCCGCTCGTGTGGCAAATGTCATCGACTACGAGGGTGCCGATCGGAAGATTCCCGATCGAGATCTGCTGCTGGCCAACATCCTGTCCGGAACCCTCGACCCCGACAAGATCGACTACCTGCTGCGTGATTCCATGTTCTGTGGGGTCCCCTTTGGTGAGAGTGTGAATCGCGATCGGCTCATCGCCGCTATTCGATACGATTCGACTCGCCGTCGACTGGCGATCACGAGCAAGGGGGTTTCCGCGGTAGAATCGCTCGTGTTCACGAACTATCTCATGTATCGCAATGTCTACTGGCACCACACGGTGCGGGCCGCAACAGCCATGTTCAAACGATCGGTTCAGGATGTTCTGATGCATCCCGACTGCTCGCTACGAGCCGAGGATTTCCACCGTGTTACAGAGGGTGAATTGCTCATGAGGTTGGCCCAGGAGCAGGAGCGTCTGGGCCTCGAAGGAGCACGCCGCCTTCTCGACGGTGTCGTGCGGCGACGGCTGCACAAAGTGGCCAGTTTCATCTATCCCGGCGAACGCAAGCAGGGACTGTTACACTATCTGTATGACCTGTATCAGAACCCGGACAAGCGTCGCCTGAAGGAAGTGGAGTTGTGTCGGCATTTCGCGGGTCAGCTGGGTCGGGAATCAACAGGTGACGAGATCCTCATCGATATCCCGCGGTTCGACAAGACACCAGAGGTCGACCTAAAGGTCTTCTATCGAGAAGCCGTGCCGAGTGACAAACCGCAGCCTCTGAGTTTTGATGACCCCGAAGTCTCAAGGCTGCGCGAATCCCTCGTCGACAACTTCGAAGATCAGGCAAAGATCTTTCGGATTTTCTGCATCGGCGATGTGGATATGCTCGAGCGAGTCGGAGCCGACGTGAAACGCCATCTCTCCTGAAGCGTCAGAGGAGAACGTGGCCTTTCGGCGGACGTTCCGCCCTCTGCCTGCCACCCTCTCCTCGCATCTCGGATCGATCATGCTCCAGGCCAACCTCCGACAGCTGACTCTGCGCTTCGCCATCACGATCGTGGCGGCCCTATCCCTCACTGCGAGCCTGGCAGCAGGACCTCTAGGCCAGCCGCCGCCTCCAGGTCCTGTTCGCCTGGGGATCGCCAAGTTCTCGACCAATGGATACGGCACGGCAGATGCCTCCGTCAGTATTCGCGCAGCCCTCGAGACGGCTTTTCTGCAGAGCGGTCAATTCGAACTGGTCGACCGTCAGCACCTGGAGTCACTGCTCGAGGAAATCTCTTTTCAGCAATCTGGGGTGACCGGTTCCGAGACGGCCATCGGACTGGGTGATCTCGGCAACGTACAGACCTTGTTGTTCGGCGAAGTGGGGCGCATCGATGCAAAGACCTTCGCCCTTACACTGCGCTTCGTGGACGTAGCAACGGGTAAGGTCCTGCACATCGAGCAGGCGAATCTGCCGCGCGATGCCAAGGCAATCTCGCGGGGTGCAGCGCAATTGGGTCGGGCCCTGGCGCAATTGGTGCCCGGTTTCGCCCCGACAACGACGGTGATGATCGCCGCGGGGTCTTTCGCCATGGGGCGAGACGATGGCCCCGCTGACGAACGTCCCGCACACACGGTCTTTGTTGACAGCTTCGCCATCGACCAGACCGAGGTCCATCGCGCAGCCTACGCCTTGCATGCGGCGCGTGTGGGCGAGCGCTACGACACGGGAGGGTCACCGCGTCTTCCCGCGACGGGGATCAGCTGGGCGTTGGCCCGGGCATACTGTCGCGATCAAGGCAAGCGGCTTCCCACCGAGGCGGAATGGGAGTGGGCGGCGCGCGGTGCCGAGGGCCGCCGCTTTCCATGGGGAGCAGCCGAACCTCACCCTTCTATGGCCCACTACGCGGCTCCGGCTCCGATAGAGGTGGACGCGTCTCTGGAAGGCGCATCGCCGGAGGGTGTGCTGCACCTGTCGGGGAATGTCGCCGAATGGGTCGCCGATTGGTGGGACCCGATGGCTTATCACTCCTCAGCAGAGCGCAACCCTGCGGGTCCGTCACGGGGAGAGTATCGTGTGACGCGAGGCGGCAGTTATGCCGATGCAGCTCCGTCTTTGAGCACCACGGCCCGCGGGTTTCACACGCCCACACGTGGATCCGAGATGATCGGCTTTCGCTGTGTCCAGTAGCTGACTTCCCGCTACCCGCCCGCGTAGTCGTCCCGACTCGGCGGACAACGGGAGATGTCGACAAATCACCGTAGAGGGTCGAGTTTACTCGGGTCGAGATTCTCTGCTACGCCCCGCCGCATGGCGGGAAACCCTCCTTCTTCGTTCCAGGGAAATCCCAAGTGGCACTTACCTATCCTGAAGTCCGCCTGCGTCGCGGGGCCGAACGACTGCTGATCAAGGGGCATCCCTGGGTCTTCAGTGGAGCCGTCACCCGCCGCGGTGATGGCTGCGAACCCGGCTGCATCGTTGACGTCATGAATGATGCGGGGCGCTTCATCGCGCGCGGAACCTTCAATCCTCATTCAGAGATTGCTGTGCGCATCTTCACACGCAAACAGGATGAGATCGTCGATACAGGCTTCCTCCAAAGACGGATGGAGCAGGCCCTTCGACTGCGCAACGAGAACCCGCTGCTGGCCGAGGTCACGTCTGCTCGCCGACTCATCCATGGCGAGAGCGACGGACTGCCTGGGCTCATCGTCGATGACTACGATGGCTGGCTCGTGATGCAGATCCACACGCTCGGAATGGAGAAACTTCGTCCGGTGATTCTCGAGGCGCTCCAGAGTGTCATCGAATCAAAGGGGATCTACGAGCGCAGCGATGTGGGAACGCGCCGCGCCGACGGATTGCAGGATCGCCCAACGGGACCCGTGGCTGGCGCCGAACCACCGGATGTCGTCGAGTTCCATGAAGGGGGCGTTCAGATGACGGCCGATCTTCGCCATGGCCAGAAGACCGGCTTCTTCCTGGATCAGCGAGACAATCGCATGCTGCTGGGGCGGATCTCGCAAGGCGCCGAGGTGTTGAACTGTTTCTCTTACACGGGCGGGTTCTCCGTTCACGCTCGACACGGAGGTGCAGCTCGCACGCTCGATGTAGATGTGGTGCCCGCCGTGCTTCGACGGGGTCGTGCTCATGCCCAAGCGTCATCAGATGGCGACCGCAGCCACTTCGCCGCGGCGGATGGCTTCAACTTCCTCGATTCCCTGGCCGAGCGTTCGAAGGGCCCCAGGTTCGATGTCGTCGTCGTCGACCCCCCTTCTCTGGTGCGCAAAGGGCGGGATGTGAAGAAGGCACTGGGCGTGTACACCAAACTGAATCGAAACGCCCTGCGCCTGGTTCGAGATGGCGGCTATCTGATGACCGCCTCGTGCTCAACCCGGGTCAGCGAAGATGATTTTTTCCAGGTCGTGCGCAGAGCAGCACCTGGCGCCCGCGTCTCGGTTCGACTGTTGCACGCCAACGGTCACCCTGCTGATCACCCGATCGATCCCGCCTTCCCCGAGGGACGGTATCTCAAGAGCCTTCTGCTGCGCGTCTTCCGCGACTGACGCCCCGCGGCACACGGGACACCTTTTTTCGATATCGTACTCTACGCGTCCCGCTTTACGATATCTGAGGGCAATTCATACATTTGCGATGAATCTCGCCAGACGTGGAGATGCCTCGCGTTTTGGAGTAGCCCCCTTCAACAGGATGTCAGGCGCTCTTGAAGCTGACCCTCTCAGAGACGGTGCGGCACAAGCTCGACACGCTGCCGAGTGCGCCCGGTGTCTATCTGATGAAGGACGAGACCGGCAAGATCCTGTACGTCGGTAAAGCCAAGAGTCTGCGATCTCGCGTACGCTCTTATTTCCAGGAGTCCGGCGTTTCAGAGCGCGGTGCACGGATCGAGTTGATGGTGCGCCGCGTGGCCGACCTGGACGTCATCCTGACGCAGACGGAGCAGGAAGCCCTCATCCTTGAGGCGACGCAGATCAAGGCCCACAAGCCTCGTTACAATATCAATCTCAAAGACGACAAGAAGTATCCCTTCATTCGCATCACGGACGAACCCTTTCCGCGGATCTTCTGGACTCGTGATGTACTGAAGGATGGGTCGAGGCATCTGGGTCCCTACAGCAGTGCGCGACAGATGCGCATGATGCTAGACGTCATGCACCGGATCTTTCCGGTACGCAGTTGCCGCTACGATCTGCCAGATCCGAAGGTGAAGTTGTGCATGGAATACCAGATTCACCGATGCGAGGGTCCCTGTGAGGGCATCGTCAGCCAGATCGACTATCGCAAGAGTGTGAATCAGGCCGTTCGTTTCCTTCGGGGTGACAAGACGAGTGTCATTCGCGAGTTGCGCGAAAGAATGGCGACTGCGTCAGAGGAACTGAAGTTCGAGGTGGCTGCCCGATGTCGCGACCAGATCGAGGCCCTCGAGGTATACCAGCATCGCCAGAAAATGGTTCTGGAAGAGCAGATTGATCGTGACATCATCGGGTTGGCTCGCCATGACGACGAGGCCTGCTGCACCGTTCTCGAAGTTCGAGAAGGCCGAGTTGTGGGGGACAAGCATCACTTCCTCGGTGGCGTGATCGAGGCCAGCGACGCCGAGATCATCTCAGCCTTTATCCGCCTGTTCTACCTCCAGTCCGACTTCATCCCTCGTCAGATCCATGTCAATGTGGCCTTGTCCGATGGCGAGGAGCTGGCTGCGTGGTTGACCAGCAAGAGTGACATGAAGGTGACGGTCGCCGCTTTCCAACGTGGTCTCAAGGCGCAAGCGCAGGAATTGGCGGTGAGCAATGCGGCGCACATGTTGGAGGAACGCAGGCTGAAGAGGGAGGCCCTGCGCGATCGCGTGCCCCAATCCGTTCATTCGCTGCAGCGTGACATCAGCAGTCCCACGTTGCCACGGCGAATCGAGGGCATCGACATCTCCAACTTCCAGGGGACGGATACGGTGGGCTCCCTGGTGGTGATGATCGATGGCAAACCGAAGCGCAGTGAGTATCGCCACTTCCGTATCCGCAGCGAGAGTGAGCGGGGGGCCGACGATTTCGCCAGTATTCACGAAGTGGTCACCCGCCGCATCAGTGGTCTTCGTCGTCGTGGAGAGGCCCTGCCCGACCTGCTGATGATCGATGGGGGCAAGGGACAATTGTCGAACGCCATCGATGCATTGCGGCAACTCGAGATCTACGACCTTCCTGTTGTGGGTCTGGCCAAGCGATTGGAGGAGATCTTCGTTCCGGGGGAGTCCGAACCCATCTTGCTCCCCAGAGCATCGGCCAGTCTCCGGCTCCTGCAGGTTTTGCGAGATGAGGCGCATCGATTTGCTGTCACCCACCACCGGAAACTCCGCACCAAACGCACGATCGCATCCGGTCTCGATGACATCCCGGGTATCGGCCCCAAACGCCGCCAGGCTCTGCTGCGTGAATTCGGTTCTGTACGGCAGCTACGCGAGGCAGATCCAGAACAGATTGCCGCCGTAAAGGGTGTCAGTCTGAAACTGGCGTATCAGTTGAAAGAGCACCTCCAGCCACCAGGTGAAGAAACACGGAGCGACGACGATGGTGTGACTGAAGGAGTCGCCGCATGAGCGATGACGGGATTCGTCAACCCTACCGGCCCGCTTTCTACGATGAAGTCGACGATACGTTGACGGCGTCGACGGACGTGATCACGAAGTTTGGTACCGTCCGCATCTGCTGGCATGAGGAGACCGTGATCAATGTCGTGATCGGCCCCTTTGACCCGGAGGATCGGCGCACGACGCTTCGTCGTTTCCTGCCACCTCACCCGGCGGGCCAGGAATTGATCACCAAATTCATGCGGTATTTCATGGCCAAACCGACGAGCTTCGAAATCCCTTTGCCGCCAAAGATTGGTACCGATTTCCAACGGACGGTCTGGGAAGCGCTCAATGAGGTCCCCTCTGGCTCCTACGAGACATATGGGGAACTCGCCCTGCGACTTGGCCTTCCGGTCAGTCGTGCTCGGAGCGTGGGAAACACCGTAGCCCAGAACCCGCTCCCCATCATCTACCCCTGTCATCGCATCGTCGCCTCTACGGATGCGCTGACCGGCTATTCTGCGGGCCCTCACTGGAAGAAAGCTCTGCTCCAACACGAGGGAATCGCCTTCGACGGCAACCGTGTCCAAATCTCGGAGCAGCGTTAGCGCTGAAGGCGAGGCCTCCGGACTTGCGCCAGAACTGGACGGCGCGCTGGAGAGATTTCTCGCCGACCTGAAGTCTGAGCAGGTCAGCAAGAGTACTCTCGATGCCTACCGCCGTGATCTTATGCGTTATCTGGCCGCCGCCACCCAGGCGGGTGCCCGAGGTCTCACAGACCTGTCGGCAAAACATGCGTCGGCCCTGGTGGAGTCTCTCCACCAGTCCGCTCTGAGTTCGGCCACCATCGCCCGCAACCTGTCCTCCTTGCGCCGATTCCACGATCACCTTCTTCAGGAGAGACTCCTCACCACCGACCCGACGGAAGGACTGTCGCCCCCCCGAGTGGGCAGACGAGATCCTGATCCACTCAGTATCGATGAGGCGATTCGCCTGGTCAGTGCTGTTCAGGGCGATGATCCTCGATCGCTGAGAGATCGCGCAATGCTGGAGACCCTGTACGCCACGGGGGTCAGAGTCTCGGAGTTGATCTCGCTTCGATGCGCAGATATCCAACACGAGCAGCGTCTTCTGCAGGTTTCCGGTGAGGGGGCTCGACACAGGATCATACCTGTCGGACAGGCTGCATTGCTGGCATTGTCTGTCTACGAGCGATCTGGCCGCGACCATTTTGTTCAGGAGACCACGACAGACACTCTGTTTCTCAACGCGCAGGGCAGGGCCCTTTCAAGGATGGGTATCTGGAAGATCATCCGTGCCGCCGCTGCGTCGGCTCACATCGAACGCACCGTAAGCCCACAGACCCTTCGGCATACCTTCGCCGTCCACCTGCTCGAGGGAGGTGCCTTGCTGCAGGATGTACAACACCTGCTTGGCCACGCCGATGTGGCCAGCACACAGGTTTATGTGCGTGACGTACCTTCAGACCTTCCTGCGGCTGCGGTGGATGCCCCTTCGCTGCCCACCGATCCCACGCCCCCTCGCCCCTGAGCGTCTTGCGTGTCAGCTGAGTTCATCGAATTCCTTCTATGGTTTCCCGCGATCGTCGTTGCACTGACGCTTCACGAGTTTGCCCATGCCGTGGTGGCCGACGCTCTGGGTGACCCAACCCCACGAGCCCTGGGGAGGGTAACCCTCAACCCTCTGTCCCATCTCGATGCAGTTGGCACGATCCTGCTCGTCCTCGTGCATTTCGGCTGGGGGCGGCCCGTGCCGGTGGATACACGTTTCCTTCGTAATCCACGTCGCGACCTGGTGCTGATCGCCGCCGCTGGCCCTGCGATCAACCTCGCTACCGCCGTCGTCGTCGGACTGTGCCTGCGCGTCCTTGCACCGACGCTTCTGGTGACGTCGCTGGGGACTTTCCTGTTTCTCTCCATGCAGGCGCTGGTGCTTCTGAGCCTGCTCCTCGCATTCTTCAATCTCATTCCTCTGCCGCCGCTGGATGGCTCCAAGGTGCTCGGCAACCTGCTGCCCGAACCTCTTGGCAGCCGCTATCGAAACTCAAGCTGGCTCATGTGGGGTCTGTTGGCGGTGATCTTATTCAGTAGCCTCACCGGCACGTACCTCATCACGGGGCTCATCTTCCCACCTGCCCGTCTGCTCTACGGTCTGTTGGTCGGTCTCCCTCTGGGTGGCTGAAACGTCTCGTGCCACTACTGCGTGATATTGCTGTAGGTCGCTACGTTGCAGGAACGGGTTTGCTCCACCGACTCGACCCGCGCACAAAGCTGCTCTCTCTCGTTGCCCTGATGGTGGCGGCTTTGGCCTCACGCGATGTGGCACCTGTTGCCCTGTTCACGGTATTTGTCGCCCTCGTTGCCCTCATCGGCCGTCTCCCTCTCAACATCCTGTTGCGGAACCTCCGATCCTTTGCCTGGCTCATTGGCGTCACCGCCCTTCTTCATCTGTTCATGACCCCGGGCACGACACGATGGGTGGTCCCTCACGCATCTCTGGTGGTCACCGATGAAGGCCTCAGTGCCGCAATCCTGTTCAGTCTACGGCTGGCCTCGGTTGTGACAGCGGCCTCCATGCTCACTCTGTCCACAACTCCGATTGCGCTGACGGACGGCCTGGAATCCCTATTGAAGCCCTTCCGCCGGCTCGGCGTTCCGGCTCATGAGTTGGCGATGATGGTTTCCATCGCCCTTCGCTTCATCCCGGTCCTGGCAGATGAGGCCGAGAGACTGCAGAAAGCACAGATGGCGCGGGGGGCCGACTTCACCGGCGGCCCCATCCGCCGTGCCCGCAGGTTGGTCCCCCTTCTGGTGCCCTTGTTCCTGTCGGCCTTTTCCCGAGCCGATCGACTCGCCGTGGCGATGGAGGCACGCGGCTATCGAGGAGGCGATGGGCGAACACGATTCAGACCTCTCCAGATGGGCCGGGCAGACGCGGGCGCCGCGATCCTCGTCGTGCTGGCCGTGGCGGGACAGATCTGGTTGGCCACCCAGGGGCAACCATGACACAACGCGTGATTCGCCTCGATCTTGAATTCGATGGCACCCACTTCCTCGGTTGGCAGCAACAGACCCGAGGACGCACGGTTCAAGGGGAGTTGAGTCGTGCCCTTCGACAGTTCCTGCGGGAGGAATCTGCACCTGTAGGGTCGGGGCGGACCGATGCGGGAACTCACGCACGGGGGCTTGTGGCACACATCACGACATCACGGCCCCACGAACCTGAGCGATTCAGACGAGCCCTGAATGCCCTGCTGCCACCCGATGTCTCTGTCCGCCGCGCGCTGGACGTGGCAGGTGATTTTCACGCCCGCTACAGTGCCCGCGGCAAACGCTATCGGTATCGACTCACAGCGACACCTCATCCGCTGCAGCGGCATCTGGTCTGGATCATGCCACGCCGTCTGGAACTGGATCCCATGCAGGAAGCAGCGCGTCTGCTCATCGGGAAGCACGCCTTCCGTGCCTTCTGCAATCCTCATCCTGAACCGGATCACCACGACTGCACCATCTCCGAGGCGGTCTGGTCCGTTGCCAATGGCGAGTGGGTGTTCGAAATTCATGGCGACCGCTTCCTGCGCCATATGGTGAGAATCCTTGTGGGCACGATGACCCAGGTAGGCGAAGGCAAACGGCCTGTGGATGACGTGGCCCGATTGCTCAGTGAACCGGGGCTCCGGACAGAGGCGGGCCCCACGGTCCCCTCCCGGGGGCTGTGCCTGCTGAGCGTTGACTATGACGACAGCGTGGGTGGCCCCTCAGGCGATCTTCGCCGGCCGCAGCCTTGAGTGTGATTGGGCACAGGCCTCGAGGCGTCAGGACCATGAGCCGACCCGTGGCCGACGGCTCTGGCGTTGTGCCGATTGGCGAACATTGTTGCGATCGCAGAAACGTGTTAACATACATGCATATATGATAGTTACGAGATCCAAAAGGGCCTTGTTCTTGAGTGCAGTCGCCGTTCTGCTTGCCCCGTCGAGCGGGTCCGCGCAGGAGATCTCCGCCTCGAGGCGAAATGCCGTGGTTCGAGCGGTCGAGCGGGTACAGCCGTCTGTGGTGAGCATTCATGTGCTCCACCGAGAAACCGTCTACTATCGCGATCCGTTTCTGCAGCATTTCCTCGGTCCCCACTCCTCTCTGAATCGATTGTATGCGGCTGAACGGGACCGGATCTCGGGTGGCTCAGGTGTCGTGGTTGACCCTTATCGGATCCTGACCAATGCCCACGTGCTCGGCAACCTGAAAGCGGTCAGGAAAATCAAGATCTTCTTGAGCGAAGAACGAGATCTCGAAGTGATCAATGTTGAGATCGACCCTCTGCTGGACCTGGCCGTTCTCGAGGTAGAGGGGGATCCGCTTCCGGTTGCACCTCTGGGGGATTCCGACGATATTCTTGTGGGTGAATGGGCCATCGCCATCGGCAATCCATTCGACCTTGGACTCACCGTAAGTATTGGTGTTATCAGTGCTTTAGATCGAGACTTCCAGGAACCGCAGGGGAACTACCACTATCGCGACATGATCCAGACGGATGCCGCAGTGAATCACGGCAACAGCGGTGGCCCGCTGGTGAACGCCCTTGGCGAGGTGATCGGCATTAACAGCTTCATCTTCCCGGGTGGCGGCGAGCGCGGATACGACTTCGGCTCCATCGGCATCGGTTTCGCCATCCCCATCAAGGTGGCCCGACGCTTCTTGGATGAGATCCAGACCCACGGTCGAGTGCGGCAACCGTGGCACGGAATTGTTGAGTTACAGGATTTGACACCCCGACTCGCTCATTACCTGGGTCTCGATCATACCGAAGGTGCACTGGTGGCTCAGATCGCGGTAGAGAGTCCTGCCTACATGACGGATCTTTCCCGTGGCGATGTGATTCTGTCGATCAACGGGGAGGTCGTGCGATCCGCTGATGAAGCATGGGGAATTCTGACGCAGATGAGGGTCTCTGAAACGTGTACCATCGACCTGTTCCGCAGCGACAAACGTCGCCGAGTAGAATTCGAGGTCGAGGAACGTCCGCGTGCCGGATCCGAGTGGGATTGACCCGGTATGGCTCGTGAAGGTCATCCATTCCTGGCTGTTGCCGCTGTGCTCGCCGCGCTCTGTTGGTGGGTGGCCCAAACGCAGCCCATCGTTGCGGCTGCGGCGGTTTTATTTACCATCCTGGCCGGATTCATGGTGTTTTTCTTCCGCGATCCAGGGCGTCGCCCACCGGATGTGGCAGGAGCGGTCGTGTCCGCCGCCGATGGTCGTGTCGTGGCCATCGAGCCCTTGGACGGGGCAGATGAATATGTTGGAGATGCGGCAACGAGGATCAGTGTGTTTCTGTCGGTCTTCAATGTCCACATCAACCGCATTCCCCTGGCCGGCGAAATCGACGTGGTCGAACGTCGCTCTGGGCGCTACAAGGTGGCTTACGCCGAGGATGCGTCGGAGCAGAACGAGCAAAGCGTGATCGGCATTCGTCAGGGAGACACGCGATTGGTGGTGAAGCAGATCGTCGGCATTCTTGCACGACGGATTGCATGTTATCTGCAGCCGGGGCAGCAGGTGGATCTTGGGGAACGTTTTGGCCTCATCCGTTTTGGTTCTCGTGTAGATTTAATCGTACCGAACCATGTGGAGATCCGCGTCAGTGTCGGCGACCGAGTGCGAGCCGGCGAAACGGTAATGGGAGTTATCCAGTGATCGATCGAGGCGTCATCCCCAGTCTATTTACGCTGGGCAATCTCGTATGTGGGTTCGTCGCTCTGAGTTTTGTCGCCGAGAGCCGGTATGTGCCAGCTGCCTGGCTGATCCTGCTGGCAGCCGCTCTCGACAATATGGACGGACGACTCGCTCGTCTGATCGGCACAGATTCCAAGTTCGGGATCGAATTCGATTCGCTCGCCGACGTGTGCACCTTTGGCGTCGTTCCCGCCTTCATGCTCTATCACAGCCTGCTGCATTCCCCATGGGGAGCCGTTGCGGCGGCCTGTTTTCTGCTGGCTGGTGCCTCACGGTTGGCTCGCTTCAATGTGATCAGTCACGAAGAGGGCGAAAAAGGCGAATTCTTCATGGGTTTGCCCATCCCCTCTGCTGCCATCGTATTGACGCAGTATATCGTGTACACCGAACGCACCTGGGATACGATCCATGCCGCTCAGTTCGGCATCGCCTTGATGGTAGTGCTGAGTCTGTTGATGGTCAGTCGCGTTGAGTACGACGCGGTGCCGAATTTCCGTTCCAGCGCGCTGCGCGATCGACTCAAGGTTGTCTATTTCCTGATCTCCGTTGGGCTGATCCTTCACCCAGCTACGTCACGCGAGATCTTCTTTCCTCTCGCCATGCTCTACATTGCCTCTGGCCTGTATCGGCGACTTTGGGGTATGTTCAGCAATGAAGTCACCCAACACGCCTGAGATCGGCCACCTTTATGCTCCAGGACAAGCCGATCGGACGTCTGATCGCCATTCTCTTCATCAGTGCCATCGGTGGCAGTGTCGTGGGCGAATCTCTTCGACTGATCCTGCGCTTCGTCGCCGGTGATGGCAGTATCGTAGAACGGGCCCTGCTTGATTATTTTCAGTACGACATTGGGCCCCACATGCTCAACCTCATCATCCTGTCGTTCCAGTTCGAACTGGCCCTGAACTTTAATGTCATCACCCTACTCGGCCTGTTCGTCGGTTGGTACTACTTCAAGTATTCGTACTGAGCCGGCTGCCAAAGGAGCTGCATCATGCCCGGTCATTGGGAAATTCTCGTCATCTTCCTCGTCGTCCTGCTGCTGTTCGGCGCCCGTCGTATTCCCGAAATGGCACAAGGGCTCGGCAAGGGCATCCGTGAATTCCGCAAAGCGGTCAAGGATGTGCAGGAGGAGGTAGATGTGAGCGGCACCATCAATCCACAGAGCGCACAGACGATCCCGCCCCCTGCGGGTCAGGTGCCACGCCAGGACGCGGCCCCGCCCCAACAGCCCGCAGCACCGCCGCAGCAACCCACAGCCGCGGCGCCAACGGAGACTGAATCCGGCGGCGAAGCGCGGAGTTAGGAATGTCCGAGGCGCAGTGGACGGCGCACGAGGCAGTTCAACGACTGACTTCCGGTGACATCGGCTCCGTCGAGCTGATCGACGCGCTCATCACACGGATTGAATCCGAAGACGAGCGCGTCAACGCGTACGTCCACCTCGATGCCGACGCGGCTCGCGCTCAAGCACAGGACGTCGATGAGCGGCGACAACGCGGCGCACCCCTTGGCCCACTCGCCGGTGTTCCGATAGCCATCAAAGATGTGATGTGTGTTCGCGGTGGTCGCACGACGTGCGGTTCGCGAATCCTCGCCGACTATGTCGCTCCGTACGATGCGACGGCTGTCGCCAAACTCCGTGCGGCGGATGCCGTCCTGTTGGGCAAGACGAATATGGACGAGTTCGCCATGGGCTCGTCGAATGAAAACTCCCATTTCGGCCCGACCCGGAATCCTCGCGATCTCGACCGAGTTCCTGGCGGAAGCAGTGGTGGCTCCGCCGCCGCCGTCGCCGCAGACACGGCGATCGCAGCGCTGGGATCTGATACGGGAGGCTCCGTGCGCCAGCCCGCTGGATACTGCGGCATCGTCGGACTGAAACCGACCTATGGCCGTGTCTCTCGTTACGGACTGGTTGCCTTTGCCAGTTCCCTCGACCAGATCGGCCCCCTGACCAAGGATGTGGAGGATGCTGCCCTGCTTTTGGGTGTGATCTCGGGGCATGATGCCTCAGATGCAACCAGCGCGGATGTGGAAGTACCTGATTATTGCCAGAAACTTCGAGCGGGGGTCGAGGGTCTAACCATCGGACTGCCGGAGCAGTTCTTTGGCGAAGGTCTCGACGCAGAGACGGCCGCTGCGATCGAGGCAGCGGCGAGTCGGCTGGAATCGGCAGGAGCAAAACTGCAGAACGTCTCACTGCCCGTGGCAGGACATGCCGAATACTGCATCGGTGCATACTATGTGGTCGCCACTGCAGAAGCGTCGGCGAACCTGTCTCGTTATGACGGTGTCCGTTTCGGTTATCGCTCTGGCGAGGCATCCGACCTGCAGCAGATGTACCATCAAAGCCGCAGTGAAGGCTTTGGCGATGAGGTCAAACGCCGAATCATGCTCGGAACGTACGTACTCAGCGCCGGGTACTACGATGCGTATTATCTCAAGGCGCAAAAGGTCAGAACCTTGATTCGCGAAGATTTCTCCCGCGCCTTCACCGATTGTGACCTGTTGCTGGGGCCCGTCTCACCGACGACGGCGTTCTGCCTGGGAGACAAGATCGACGACCCGCTGCAGATGTATCTGAATGACATCTACACGGTGACAGCGAATCTCGCTGGGCTTCCCGGTGTATCAGTGCCCGTGGCAACCGCCCAGAGCGGCCTGCCCATCGGTGCTCAACTGCTGGCCCCTGCCTTCGCGGAGGAAACGCTGCTTCGTGCCGCCCATCACATTGAACAGACCGCTTGAATCGAGCTTCGGCTCCGACTGGATAGAATCGATGAGGATGCCACGTATCACCCTCCTGGCTGTCGCCCTGAGCGCATTGTTGTCACAGAACGTTCACGCAATCAATGACAGCGCCGGCACGACGGGTTTCAGTTTCCTCAAGGTTGGCGTCGGCGCCCGTGCCGCGGGCCTGGGCGGCGCCTTTACGGCGATTCGCAGCGATATCGAAGCACCTGCGTGGAACCCAGCCGGGCTTCATGGACTGCAGGCGCGCACAGCCTCGCTTGCCTACACCAGCTATCTCGTGGATACGGAGGCGGGCTTTCTCGGTTTTGCCATGCCTGGTGGCGATCGCACCTTTGGCGTGAGTGTGAACTACTTCAACTACGGCGACCTTCATCGAACCGATGCCGATGGGCAGGATCTGGGTACGTTCAGTGCGAGCGACCTGGCCGCCGCCGTCACAGCAACCCAGTCACTGTTTGGTGGCCGCCTGTCGGCCGGTGGCAGCATCAAATCCATCCACTCCAGTATCGACGACTACTCCGCCGCCGCATTGGCCTTCGATCTCGGCCTTCTGTTCATGGGCCCCCTGGAGGGAATGACGCTGGGTGCGTCCATTGCCAACGTCGGTTCTGTCTATAGTGGCTACACCGATGGGTTTGATGACTCGCTGCCCGTTCTGCTTCGGGCCGGGATCGCTCACCGTCCCGCACACTTTCCGGTGCCGTTGCTGATCGTGGCTGATTTCACCGTCCCGAACGACAACGACGCGTACGCCACATTCGGCGCCGAAATTGAGTTCGGAGGAGGTCTGACCTTGCGGCCCGGGTACAGCCTGCAGCAGGGTGGCAGTGCGGGAGACGAGACACTCGGGTTGTCCGCCGGAGGCGGCCTCGAGCTGAGGAGCTATCGCGTCGACTACGCCTTCTCCTCCTTCCCAGATCTGGGCGATGTGCATCGAGTATCCCTGAGTCGACGCCTGTAGCGATTGCGGGTCGACGCCTGTAACGATTGATAGTAGCGCGGTAACCTCTACGCCGATGATGGTCCCGGCATGCGCCCTGGCAGCAGATCTACCTAGCCAAAGCCCAGCGACCACACCAACAACAACGGGTCCTCCCCCGGTCTAACAGACGGAGAAGGACCACTCGGACGTGGCTGAAGACGCCTAGTTCTTGTAGGCGTCCTCGAAGACATGCACAGTTTCATGCAACTTCTGAGTCCACATGGTGTCCGTCGTCTGCTTGCTCTTCATGGCGTACACGAGCATCTTGTGCAGCAACGTAAGACGTTCGGTGTAGGCAGCGACGGCGGCCTTGTCACCCTCATCTGGCAGCTTGATTCTCTGCGTCATGAAGTACTGTGTCACGATCTCCCGGATGTGATCGGCATGTTGCTCTTTGTTGAGCACCCAACGACCGATCTGATTCGCATTCTCGGCAGGATCGGCCGCCAATTCGACGATCTTTTTCATCGATTTCTCGATCGTCGTGATGTCTTCCTGCAGCATCGAAAATCGCAGATCGTCACCGTAGATTCCACAAGGAATCTCGCAGTGTGCTTCAGCTCGGGTACCGGCGACAAGTACGACGCCGGCGGCCAGCGTCAGAATCAGACCTCGCATGACACACATCTCCTAGGCAAGTGATGAATCAAGTTCGTTTGGCATCTTCAGGTTGGGTTGGTCCTATTGTATCCGGCCGTTGAAAGCCAGGCAACTGCACGCGAAAGATAGGAGTCAAAGATGAGCGAAGCGTATGTGAGCCGCGTTTTCACCGAGCGAGGTGGATTCACTCGCGGCATTGAAGGGCCGGGGTGTGATGGTGACGGGAATCTCTATGCCGTCAACTTCGAGCGGGAACACACAATCGGACGGGTGACACCCGATGGGGAGTGCAGCCTCTTCCTCGAACTCCCCGAAAGCAGCACGGGCAATGGCATCCGATTTGACTCGGCGGGACGCATGTATATTGCCGACTACACAGGACACAACGTTCTGCGCGTGGATATGTCGACGAGACAGATCGAGGTCTTCGCCCACGAGCCCTCGATGAATCAACCCAACGATATCGCCATCGGCGCCGACGATGTCATCTACGCGAGCGACCCGAACTGGTCAGCGTCGACGGGGAAGATGTGGCGTGTCGAAACAGATGGCAGTGTCCACCTGCTGGAAGCGGATATGGGCACCACCAATGGAATCGAAGTCTCCCCGGGTGAAGATCTGTTGTATGTCAATGAATCGAACCAGAAGAATGTGTGGGTTTATGACCTGCAGGCCGGCGCCGTGACCAACAAACGCCTACTCATTCAGTTTCCCGATTTCAGCATGGACGGCATGCGCTGTGACGTGGAGGGCAATCTCTATGTCACCCGCCACGGCAAGGGGACGGTTGCCAAGTTGTCGCCGGCAGGCGACGTCTTACTGGAGGTCGAGTTGACGGGAAAGCTGCCGAGTAACATCGCCTTCGGTGGTCCAGATGGATGCGCGGCATATGTGATGCTTCAGGACGAGGGCAACGTGGAAACCTTCCGTGTGGACGCACCCGGCCGCGAATGGCAACTGGCACAACGTTAGTCACTACCGACGAGGCGACTGACCAGAACGACAACAACCCGCCGACGAAGATCGTTGGCGGGTTGTTTTGTTCGGTGCGATCGCGATTCGATCAGCCGTCGCCATCGGCCTCGAGTTCTGTGATCAGATCGCGGACACGTGCAGCCTCCTCGTAGGCCTCTTCGGCCACCAGACGATGGAGCTGCGCACGCAAAGCGCCGATGCGAGTGGGCTCGCCATCACTTTCGCTGATCACGGGGAGCAGAGGCAGGGCCTCCTCTTCAATCATTTCCGGTTCGGGCGGCTCCACGACCGGGGCCACGACATCGATGGTGGCCTCTAGTTCGGCTTCCTCATCCTCTGAATCTGCCTCGTCCTCATCGGCGCCGGACAGTTCCTCACCCAGTTCATTCAGGTTGAGCATGCTGCTCAACTCGCGGCCCGCTTCCTCCATGACCTCAGGGCTCATGAAGATCGGAATGTTCATGAGCGTGGCCAGAATCATGCCGTCGCTTGGTCGGCAATCGAGGTAGAAGACCTCGTCCTGCGTCTGAATCAGCAGATAGGCATGGAAGGTCTCATCCTTGAGGGTGTGGATGACGAGTTGATGGACCTTTCCTTTGACCTTGCCGAGCAGATTCTGAATGAGGTTGTGTGTCAGGGGTCTCGGAAAGGAGACCTGCTGCATCGCCATGACCAGATACTGGCCTTCGGGGCAACCGATCGAGATAGGTACGAACTTCCCTTCCTCCCCTTTGAGGACAACGAGGAAGGTTTCTGGCGGCGTCACGTCTGGATAGGGATAGATCCGCCAGATCTGTACCGGGATGAGATGTTCGTTTTTCGCTTTGCGCATAGTCGTTGCCGCAGGTATGCTGCGGCTGCCACAAATATACCGGATCGACTCCTCAAATCAAGGTGAGCTAAGGGCGTTAGTCACATGTATCCCTGTTCCTTTAGGCTGAGGAACTGATCCGCGGCGATGATCAGGTGATCGAGGATATCAACACCCATGATATCACCGGCTCGCTGAAGGCGCCGCGTGACATCGACATCGTCTCGGCTCGGTGAGACATCTCCAGAGGGATGATTGTGAGCCAGCACGATGCTGGCCGCCGACTTGGCAACGGCGACCTGGAAGACCTCACGGGGGTGGACGATCGATGCGCTGAGAGATCCGATCGAGACGACCTCCTTATGGATCACCTGATTGCGCGCATTGAGATAGAGACAGAGGAAAAACTCTTTGCGTTGGTCCTTGATCTCCGTCAACAGGGGCAGGGCATCTGCGGGCCCTCCGATGCAAGGTAGCACACCCAACCCCTGACGCAGGCCACGCCGGGCCAGTTCGAAGGCAGCGACTAGGATTCCCGCCTTCGCCCTTCCCAATCCACGGATGTCCTGCAGGGCGTCAAGTTCAAGACTCACCAGCGCCTCTGCCGGATGACGATGCAGGATCGATGTTGCTACGTCCATGACGGTCGTGCCGCGCGCGCCGGTGCCCAACACGATCGCCAGCAATTCATCATCGCGGAGCGCCGAGGCACCACATCGAGCCAGTCGCTCCCGTGGAAGATCCTCTGAGGCACGGGTCGGTCTGAGGGGAGTGGCTGCGCTCATCATCGGGCTCTCATCTGTTGTCGAATTCAAGGGAATTGGATCCAGGTTGGTTGCATCCAGTGTTGTTGCTGAGTCGAGAAGGAGACGGCAGCGATACCGTTTCGACACAGTGATCGGTCGTGTCGGAGAGAAGGTTCGCCTCAAGCTCTGTGAGATTGCACGTGGCGTGCCAACCCGCCATTCCTCCGACGGCAATCTGTCGCCCACCGATGCGGGGGGATATATTCGCCCCCCCGTGATCAGCCAACTTCTCATCCTCCGCCGTCAGACCCTGCGTCCTGTCACTGCTCTATGCCTGTTGGCAGGACTGCTGTTTGGTCTGTCCTTCCCCTGCCACCCGGATCTTGCTGTGGCCTTCCTCTTCCACCCGGTGTGGGCGTGGATCGCATGGATCCCGTTGCTGCTGGTCTTACACTCGGCAACGAACAAGGCCTCAGCGTTTCGACGTGGATGGACCGCTGGTTTTGTGGGCAACCTGATCTGCCTGTACTGGGTGGGATACACGCAGGGCGGGGGCCCCGCCGTCATCGCTGGAGCCGGTCTTGGTGCCGCCTACCTGGCGGTGTTCACGGGCCTGTTCGCGATGGTACAGTTTGGCGTCATCCGCAGGTGGGGAACACGCGGTGTCCTCGCTGCGCCAGTGCTGTGGACGGCAGTCGAGTATCTGATGTCTCTGGGGCAGTTGGGATTCCCCTGGCTCCTGCTCGGTCACAGCCAAGCGGACGTCCCGGCGCTCATTCAGGCGGCGAGCTTAACCGGCGTATACGGGATCAGCTTTGCCGTCGTTGCCGTGAGCGCTTGCCTCAGCCTGGCGATCCTCGACAACAGCCTGCGGATCCCGGGATGTGTCACTGGTGTGATGATCGTGGGCACGTTGTACGGGACGGGCTGGTGGACGCTGTCGCAAGCACTTATAGACGAGGGCGAGACCGTCGGAATCGGCCTGATTCAGAACAACCTGGGTCGAGTCAAGTGGAGGCCGGGCGGCCTCCAGAAGAGCATTCACAGTCTCGATTCGCTCTCTCGTGAGGCCCTGGGCAAAGAACACGTCGATCTGCTGATCTGGCCGGAGACGGCGGTCCCTTGTGATCTGAGCCGGCGCGCCTCGTGCCGTCGCTCCATCCAGTCTCTGGCTGACGAATTCAATGTTCGTGTGCTGACCGGCGCTCCCGGCATCGACAAGGCCAGGGGCGAACCCCTAAATGCCGTCTACTACGTGCAGCCGAACCACGATACGCTGCTGACCTATGCCAAGATGCACCTGGTTCCCTTTGGCGAGCGCACACCGTATCTCGATGCGATTCCCGGACTGCGGAACATCGACTGGACCGCCCTGACTGGAGACCTGGCACCGGCGCAGTTTGCCAGGGGTCAGAAGCGGACTCTCTTCCCGATCAGGGGCGATTCCGATCGCCCCACGGGAAATCCCGGTCGCCCACTGGGCAATCACAGGAAGTGGATCGGTCCCCTTGTGTGCTTCGAGTCGGTCTTCCCGGATCTTGTCCGCCGGCATGTGGCTCAGGGCGCCGAGTTACTCGTGATCATCACCAATGACTCGTGGTTCGGTGCGACCTCCGGCCCCTTCCAACACGCGCAAATCGCCGCCATGCGCGCTGTGGAGAATCGCCGCCCCATCGCCCGTTGTGCAACCAACGGGGTCAGCCTCTTCGTGGACGCCTACGGACGCAGCACAGCCCATACACAGTTTGGTACCACCGCGGTGAATGTGGGTAGCGTTGCTTTGCACGGCGCAGAGCCGACCTTCTATACGCGGTATGGGGACTGGTTCGCACAGATCTGTCTGGCCCTTGGCGTCCTGGCTCTGTTCGCCCTGAGATTCTACGCGCCCGCTTCCGATGGTGGGCGCACGGCACACGGTGGTTCTACGTCGACGGATGACACTCTGATTTCACAAGACAACATGGCTGTCGACGATGGCCGGTCGGATGCGGAACCGGCCCGCGAAATGCTTTTTCTCGACCACCTCGAGGAGTTGCGCTGGCGCCTGCTGAAGGCGATTGGGGCATTGCTCGTGGGTGCCGCCCTTTGTTTCGCCTACGCCGACCCATTGCTCCATTTGCTGACGCAGCCCTATGAGCAGGCGGTGATCAGTCTTCAGCAACAGAACTCGCCGGGGCCGGCCACGGCGATCCGCCTCTGGGTGGAGGAACTAAGGGTTCGCGTCAGTGACTCGCCGGTAGAATCATCTGACCAATCAGTTGACCAATCATCTGGCGAATCATCTGGCGAATCATCGGGGACTACGGTTGTCGATTCAGCCGACGTTCCGTCGGTTGAAGGCGAGGGCGAGGACTCAAAACAGGTCCTTCCCTACCGACGTCAACTACAGTCCTTGCGTGTGATGACCTGGTTCATCGTCAGCCTGCAGGTGGCCCTCCTGGGCGGTCTGATCCTTGCATCACCCATCGTCTTCTACCAGTTGTGGCGATTCGTTGCACCTGGACTGCTCAACAGAGAACGACGACTCGTGCTGCCCATCATTGGCTTGAGTGTCTTCTGCTTTCTGTTGGGTGCTGCCGTCGCTCACCAGATCGTGCTGCCCCTGGGCTTGAGATTCTTCCTGAGTCTTGAGCCAGCAGACATGATCTCCCAATGGGCCGTCGACGAATACATCGGATTCGTCCTGCGCCTTCTGCTGGGTTTCGGGGTCGTCTTTGAAATGCCCGTGGTCAGTCTGTTTCTGTCGCGGTTGGGGCTGCTGACACCAGACTATCTACGACGTGTTCGTCGTTATGCCGTTGTCGGCATCTTCCTGGTGGCTGCCGTGTTCACGCCACCAGATCCGATCTCGCAGCTGTTGATGGCTTTGCCGTTGATGGTGCTCTACGAGATCAGTATCGGCGTGTCGCATCTTGCCCAACGCAAGCCGGTCTCCTTCGACGATGACGACGACGATCCCGAGTCGGAACCACCCCCACCTTCTGACGACGATGAAAGAGCCGGACCACCAGACACGCTCACTTGACGTCTATGGCATTCATCACAAGGTAGAACGGAAAAAGCCCTCCAGGTGCATCGTGCGATGCGACCTGGAGAGCCTTTTTTCTTCTGACATCGACGGAGCTTAGAAGTTGCGTCCCAGTCCGACGTAGGCGCGTACGTGACTCGCGTCGAGCATAGCTGCCCATTTCGTCACGCCCTGATAGCCACCCTCGGCGATCACGCTCCAGCTACCGTCACCAACAGGGATATCGAGACCCCCAAGCACGTTGAATCCGGTCTTGATGGCGCTATCGTCGATCGCGTCATTCGGCGCATCCCAGCTGAGCAGGTGCAATCCGCCACCGAAACCGATGTAGGGGCCTGCCTTGCCGACACCACGGAACAGGATGTGGGCATCGAGTTCCGCCGACAACTGTGTCACTTCCGCATCCGACGGGCCGAGGGGCTCACCGGAGAGTCGGTATGTCAGTGCCAGACGGAGCTTGTTGTTGAGCATCCGGCCGAGTCGGACGGCGATGGCGGGACCGGACACGTCTTTTGCCTTTGCCAACGCGTTCACACGCCACGTCAGATCAGAGCTCTTCGACAGATCCATTCCACCCAGCAGCACGAGAGATCGGGTCAGTGTACCCGGATCGCGCCGGGGTCGAGCCGGACCCTCCATCTGGTCGTCGCCGCGGTGCATCGCTTCCATCGCCATCGCATCACCGCGCGGGACCACTCGCTGAAGAACAGCGATTTCCTGGTTCGGCTCGATAGATGTGATCTCAGCGATCGAGAAGCTGGCGTAAACGCGAAGGACCCTGACCTCACCGACGACCATCATCATGTCGTCGTCGTCATCATCAACTCGCATTACGACGTATTCTGCACCGATGGTGGCGCCCGTCGCTTGGCCAACGTCCAGATAGGCCAGGGTGGGTGTCACCTTTATGACGTAGTTCACGCCCGGCTCCGTCATCTCATCGGCCGCTGCCGGCCCGAAATAGGCCAGACTCGCCACCATGGCCAGGCAAACGAGGCGGGCAGAGAGGAATCGCCCGAAGAGGATCACTCGACTAGTATTCATCTTCATCCTCCTCTTCGTCATCGAAATCATCGAGTCCATCCATCACATCTGAGTATCGGCGCTTGATCACCAGGAAGACCATGATGAGGAGTGCCAGGATCAACCCAACGCCCGCGGCGAGATGATAGACACTCGTGTACCAGGGCACCTCGGCGTCACCCATGTCCATCGGTGTTTCCGTGGACATCTCCACATCATCGATGGATTCGGGCTCGTCATCGCTACCGAAAAACATGCTCAACAGGCCCGGACCATCGCCATCGGCTTCACTGTCGGCCATGGCGACTAATTCCCCTGGGACAGGGGTCATGCGAAGTGAGTCGGCCACGACGTCGATCATCAGCGTCTTGCCCGCTGCACGCAGCCGAACCTGCGTGTCAGGAGCGTACCGAATGGTGAATTCTTTCATGTCCTCCTGGCGATACTCGCCGCTGAGAACCGAAGACAGCCGAAAGTGATGCTCGTTTTGTTGTTCCTCGAGCTCTACCATCCGCTCGTCGAGAGAGACCAGATACGATTTCATCGCCGCAATCTCATCGAGGACGCGTCGGGCGAAATCTGGATACGTGCCCAGCCTCTGTTCGCTGCGGCGGCGATACTCCTCCACGTTCTGACTTAGCTCCTCGACCCGCTCCTTGACCTGCTCCACTTCCGGAGCCGGTGCGGGTTTCGCCGCGACCATGGTCGGCTTGAACTCGGCGAGATCACCCACGAGTGGATCGGAATACATTTTCACCAGACCACCACGGGCACTGTGATCGTCCACCTCATAGATGTGGACCGTGCCGACCGGCTCCTGGGGGATGCCCAGCACTTCGCCGGTCAGGGGATGGGCGATGGGGTCGCCTTCGCGCAGCAAGGTCACCTTGGCGGTTTCGGTCAGCCCGTCTGCGCGACCTGCATCAATGATCACCTCGGCACCATCGACGGCACTCACTTTTGCGATCGCCGTGGAGGCGGACGTCTCGGCAGGGAGAAACCCGAGCGCCAGTGACAACAGCCACAGTGTCGCGACGTGGAGCCCCGATGAGCGGGCAAGCCAGGAGACACCGGCCTGGATCGTGCATAGACCACGAGCCGGGGGTCTGGCAACTGGATGGGGAGGATGTGACGTCATAATTGTCCGTCGGTGGATGGCGGTTGGCGAGTTCCGTACTCACTCAAGGTCACGGCCAGGGTGCCCGAAGCATCCGTTGGCCACTGTTGGCGCCCCACCAGGCCGATCCCGGAGGCGTAAAAAGAAGAGTAGGACACCTCGTTTCCACCTGACTCATCAGGGCGAAATCTGGTGACCACCTCCAGACAACGTTCGAAACGATGACCGTCGATGACGACGGCTGTATCGTTCGCTGCGACCCACTTCTCAATCTGCAACCCCTGGCTGCGGTATCTGATGGGGCCGCTGGCCGATGGCTTCTCAATGGGGATGATGTTCACCCCGCCATTCGACCCCATCTCGTAGATCTTGCCTTCTTCGGCGTAGGCGATGGTGCCATCGGCGAAGAAAAACAGATCGCTGGCGCCCTGTCTGGCTTCCTGACGCACGATCTGGCGCTCTACCTCGGTGACCACCTCTGTGTCACGCTCGTGGTAGAGATAAACCCAGTAGCGCCCCACCCCGAGTGGGTAGTGGGCCATTTCATCGGCCCCGCTTGACCCTGTGCTCCTCATCGTGACGGTGTCCGCCGCCATCTCTGAGGGTGCCGTTGCGGCACCCATCACCCCCGCCATCGCCGCCGCCTGTATGGGCTTTGGCCGCGGGATGGCGAGAACAGGTGCCCCTGACGCCGTTGTACGGAGACCTGACGCCGTCGTATGGGAATCTGTGCCCGCCTCAACGGACCTTTCTTCCGATACGTCGGCCAACCGAGCTGGTTGAGCAGGGGTGAGCACCCATCGGCCGATCAGACCGCCGACGGCGACGAGTAAGAGCACGCCTCCGACAGCACCGACCAGGCCTGCCATCTTCTGTTTCTGTCTGAAGGTCACAGTGTAGACCTTCGCTCCTTATATCGGCTAAGACTTTGCGGTCTTTGCAGTTACGATACTTGTTTGTGTACCGATGCGAGGTTGAACACAACATCTTGTGAGCCGCCATGATTCGACGAGTACGCACGACTGCATGTATATTCCTCAGCCCTCCACATTGAGCAATCCCGATGCCGGACAAGAGCGATAGCGACCCCGTCCGGCGTCCTAAGAGAAATAGAGGAGAAGAAGATGGCAGCGACAACGACGCGTGTCGGTCTGGTCGGCTACGGCCTGATCGGTCAGGCGGTACGTGACATGATTACCTCGAACGATAACGGCATGGAGGTGGTTTTCATCCATGACGCGGATACGAGCAGACTGGACGATCTTGGGGACCTAGCCTTGACGGATCTCGCTGACTTCGACAGCCGTGGCGCAGACCTCGTCGTGGAGATGGCCCATCCCGATGTCACCCGTAAATGGGGGACGACAATCCTCGAGAAGACGAACTACATGTTCATCTCCGTCACCGCACTGGCCGACCGAGAGGTGGAGACCGGGATCGAGGAGGCCACCGCCAAATACGGAACGCGTGCCTTCGTCCCCCATGGTGGCGTCGTGGGCATGGATGCATTGCTGGAAAATCGTGACATCTGGGAAAGCGTCGACGTGGTGATGAAGAAGCCGCCGAAGAACGTTGATTGCGCCGCCGCAGGCGTCGATCCAGACAGTATCACGGAAGAGACCTGTCTTTACGACGGGCCAACTCGGGGGATCTGTCCCATGTTCCCCCGCAATGTGAATACCCATGCAGCCATCGCGTATGCAGGAATCGGCTTCGATCGCACGCACTCGTTGCTGCTCGTAGATCCGGCCTGGAGCGACGCGACCGTCGCCATCCATGCCAAGGCGCCCGGTGTGGAGCTGCGCGTGGAGCGCGTGGAAGCCATCACAGGAGTCACGGGAGCCAGCACGCCGGCTTCGATCTACAATACGGTGCAGATGATCGGGTCCACGGGGCCAGGGATTCACCTGCGCTGATGAAGCCCTTTGCTGCGGCACCGACCGCCATTCCCCGTTCTGGAATCCGTGAGATCATGGATATCGCCTGGGCGACGCCAGGCGCCATCCACCTCGAGGTGGGGCAACCCGACTTCGACACCCCTCCTCACATTGTCGAGGCCACCTGTCGGCACGCGCGGGCCGGCCACACGCGGTACGTCCCCAATGCGGGGACCAACGAGTTGCGCGACGCCGTTGCGCGGTACGTGCAGGGCAAGACCGGTGTGACCACCGAACCAGAGAACATTCTGGTCACGCAGGGGGCGGTGCTGAGTGTCGCCACCGCCTTTCTATCCCTGGTGGAACCGGGGGACGAAGTGTTGCTGCCCGATCCCGGTTGGCCGAACTACTCCATGGCGGTCCCCCTCTTTCACGGCAGCAACGTGTTCTACAATCTGACGGCCCAGAACAACTTCCTGCCCGATGTAGAACAGATCGAGTCCTTGATCACCGAGCGAACGAAGTTGCTCTTGTTGTGCAGCCCATCGAACCCGACAGGACAGGTGTACGACGAGGAGTTGACCCAACAGTTAATAGATCTGGCACGTCGCCATGATCTGTGGGTTCTGGTCGATGAGATCTACGGAGAGATCATCTTTGACGGCGTCGATCACGTCAGTGCCGCTGCCCATGATCCTGATGGACGGGTCCTGCTCGTGACGGGCATGTCGAAATCGTATGCCATGACGGGCTACCGAGTCGGTTTCACCCGGGCCTGCACCGAGTATGTGGAAATGGCCAGCAAGCTGCAGGAGCCGCTGGTCTCCTGTGGTGTGGGTTTCTCGCAGATGGCCGCCGCCGACGCGCTCGATGGCCCGCAGGAGTGTGTCGTCGAGATGCGCGACGCCTATCAACGCCGCCGCGATATCGCCCTGGAAGTTCTGCGGGCCCACGACATGTATCGATACACACCCGGGGGCGCCTTCTATCTCCTGATCGATATCTCAGCGTCGGGAATGGAATCGCGGGATTTTGCCATGGAACTCATCGCAAAACACAAAGTCGCCGTGGCGCCGGGCAGCACCTTTGGACAGATGTGTGCCGACCACGTGCGAATCTCCATCGCCTCTCCCGATGACATGGTTCGGGAAGGTGTCGAGAGAATCTGTGCGATGGTTCAAGAGAAAGCTGCTGCCCGCTAGCAGCCGGGTTCGTCGACGGCCCGGCTGCCCGGCCCAGGGGCCAGGTCAGGCGAACCTGGACTGATCTCCATCCTGAAGTCGATCCAGAACTTCCCGGACACGCTGGGCGTCCTGCTTGCGGCAAACGAGCAGGGCGTCTGGGGTGTCCACGACGACCAGATCGTCGACACCGACCAGAGCGACGACCTTCTCGTCGCTTCCACCGTAGACGGTAACATTGCCACTGTCGATGGTGACCACATTGCCTTTCAGCAGATTCCCGTCTTCGTCGGCGGCCAGCACATCCGTCAGCGCCGCCCAGCTGCCGATGTCCCCCCAGTTGAGTTCGCCTTCCAGCGTCGCCACATGAGGTGCCGGTTCGATGATGGCGTTATCGACGGCGATGGCCTTCATCTGTGGGTATTCACGTTCGATCACCTCCGTGAGCGCCCTCGCCTCGCCACTGGCGGCGCCAATCCGGAGGGCGCGCTCGTGAATGTCGGGCTCATGGGTAGCGAATAGATCCATCACGGTGTCGGCCCGCCAGACGAACATATTCGTGTTCCACAGATACTCCCCACTGTTCGCATACCCAACAGCCGTCGCCTCGTCCGGTTTCTCGGTGAACTCCGTCACCTCATAGACGGGAGTCTCGCCGCCCAGACCCGCCAGACCCGTGGCCCGGCACATGACCTGGCCCTTGCGGATATAACCGTACCCCGTCTCGGGTCGCACAGGTTTCACGCCGATCGTGTAGAGATACTCCGGATGCTCTTCGCAGGCCGCGGATGCCGCCTCCAGCAGTCCACAGAACTCGTCGGGCTTGCCGATGTAGTGATCGGATCCGAGCGAAGCGATCGTGCACCCCGGCCAACGGGCCGCCAGCAGGGCGCATTCGAGTGCCACGGCGGGCCCCGTGTTTCGCAAGGCGGGTTCAACGATCAGATGATCATCGCGTAGCTGCGGCAATTGCTGACGGACCAGATGGGCCTGTGCGGTTCCGGTGGAGACGAAGATGTCATCCATCCCGGCGATGGGCAGGATTCGACCGACGGCCTCCTGTAACATCGTGCGGTCTCCTGCCATGGCGTGAAACTGCTTCGGTCGCGCCTGACGGCTATATGGCCAGAGGCGAGTACCTACACCGCCGGCACGGATCACGAATTTGAGTCCCTGGGACACGTGTTCTCCCTTGTTGGGTTCAGTGTTGCTCAGTTGCAGACTGCTGGTACGCAGGCTGGTTCTTTCGGCGTCATCACACCGCTGGTGTTGCCACCAGACAACGGGCACCGGACGCCGGAATGACACGGACCCGGGTCCCGGCACGGATCATGGCAGAGCCGCCTATAGCCAGGAGATGAGACTGCTCACTCCCCTCTAGTGTCACCCCACCCTCAACGACCGTGACGGCGGCGAAACTCGCCCCTGTCTCGATGACCCCTGGCTCACCTTGAAACAGCTCCAGGCGGAAGTACTCGGCGTCGAGGAGTGTGGTACGTGATGAATCAGAAGGTGTTCGCGTAGGTTCGGGATGGGCATCGAAATCGGTGACGGCCAACCCGTGATCGATATGGAGCTCTCGTTTCTCACCATCAAGACCCGCACGATCATAGTCGTAGAGTCTGAATGTGATGTCACTCGACTGCTGTACCTCGTAGATCAGAACGCCTCGACACAGAGCGTGAACGGTTCCCGCAGGCAGATAGACCACGTCGCCTGCGGAGACCGCCTGAAAACGAACAACACGCTCGGCTTCGCCGTCCCCGATGGCCTGTCTCAGTGCCGTTTCATCGACACCGGGCTCCAGGCCGAGGGCAATGCGTCCATCCTCTGAATGGAGAACGACCCATGCTTCGGCCTTCCCAAAGACGCCCAGTTCGCGAGACTGCGCATACGCGTCATCGGGGTGGACTTGAATGGACAGATCATCGTGCGCGTCGATGAGTTTGATCAGGAGTGGAAAATCAGAGCCGTAGCGCTCCGAGACCTCTTCGCCGACAAGTTGGGCTCCAAATTCGCGGTGCAGACTCAGCAGGCCTCGACCGGCCATCAGGCCGTCCGCGACAACGGTGTCTCGTCCGGGCAGGGCTGACAGTTCGAAGGACTCACCAATGGACTGCCCCGCAGGCAGCGGCTTGCCGTAGAGGTTGCCCAGGCGACGACCACCCCACACCATCTCTCGCAGATAGGGCGTCAGGGGGAGGATTTCCGGCAGAGGTGGCATCGACATCGGTCAATGGAGGCGAGGTCACGGGCGACGAGAGAGAATGTAGAGGCAGTCTCTCTCCAACGCACATGAACAGCCTGTCCTGCGGAACCACAGACTCAAATGCCTAGATGATCTAACGAGAAAATGCCTAGACGAACTGCTCGTTGGCATCGCCGCGTGTGATCACGATCTGCCCCTGATCTTCGAGCTGGCGGCACTGTTGGACAATACGCAGTTGGACCTCCTCCACCTCGCTCAGACGCATGGGGGCCAGAAATTCCATCTCTTCGGTGATGAACGTTCTCACGCGCTCGGACATGTTGCCGAGGATCGTGTCCTTCAGTTCCTCTTCGGCGATCTCGGGATCGGTGCCATCCATAATGTCGAGGACGTTTTTCTCGACCGAGGTTCCCGTGAGGTTGAGGATGTCGGCCACGACCTTCGTGCCACCCACATCCTGGTTGCCTCCCAGAATGTCCTTGAGCGAGGACTCAAGACGCTCCTCGATCTGCTTCAGGACATTGGGCGTGAGATTCTCCATCGACGCAATTCGATAGGCTACATCGGCCTGCATGAATTCGGGCAGGTGAGACAGGATCCCCGCGGCCTGATCAGCATCGAGTTGAGACAGAACCAGTGCGATGGTACTGGGGATGTTCGTTGGCGATGAAGGGGGCGATCTGCTGGGGCGCCACATGCTTCAAGATGTAGAACCCGGAACTCACCTTGGTGTTGACGCGATCCAGAATCTCCTGCGCCTTGCGCGGCCCCACGGCGCGCTCGAGTACCTCGCGGGCAAAGTCGGTTCCGCCCTGGGCCAGCCACTCCCCAGCGAGCAGATGCTGTTCGAAGTCCTCAAGCACCGTGTCGATGAGCTTGGAGCTGATGGTTCCGAGACTGGCGATGGCCTGGGTGATTTCCTCGATCTCGTAGTCGATTAGAAACTTCATCACCTGACTGGACGCATCCTCACCGAGGGCGACCATGAGAATGGCCACTTTATGGAGGACAGGATCCTCTTCCTCGGACTGATCCTTGTCGTCGCCGGCATGAATCGCCATGAGACTCATCCCTTCGGGGAGTGAAGGTTGTGTGCGTTTCGCCTTCGGTACATCAGCGCGTTTGGCGATTCCTCTACCGTTTCGTCTCGTTTGGCTCCTCTTTCCATCGCTTGATAGCGCTTGGTTGGACTCGCTGGGTGCTCTACTTTGCGCCGCGAGACCAACCTGGAACGAGAGCAGAGGGATGAAGCAGACGCATCATTTCGACACCGCCGCCATTAAGGCGCTGACCTTCGACCTTTTTGGCACCGTACTCGATCTCAAGACCAGCTTGCTGCCTGCCATCGAGAGATTCCTGTCGACGCGGGAGTCATCGATCGACGCGGTCACACTCTGGGAGTCCTGGCGAGCCCGGCAGCGCCACGAACAGTTCATGGACACCCTGTTGGACCCGGGACATGGCGGATATCTGGAGACCGTACGGCGGGCCATCGCGTATACCCTCGCCTTGCACCATCTGCCCCATGGGCCATCCCATGTGCTGGAACTGATGGAGGCCTGGCCTCATCTGCGTCCCTTCCCCGAAGTCGCTGATGCGCTGGAAGCACTGGGGCGGCGCTATCGCCTGGTCGTGCTGTCCAATGGGGATCCCGAATTCCTTGTCCACCTGCTCGAGCACCAGGTCGAAGGAACCCCTTTCCACAAGGTGTTCTCCGTAGAGGAGGCAGGTGCCTTCAAACCACATCCATCGGTCTACCGGCGCGCCACGGCGGGGCTGGGTCTGGAGGTGGGGCAGTGCATGATGATCTCAGCGAATTCCTTCGACATCGTAGGCGCCCGCGCTTGTGGGCTGCGCGGGGCCTTCGTCAATCGAAATCAACTCCCGTACGACGAATCAGTGTATCGGCCCGACGTCGTGGTCGAAGACTTCACCCAGCTGGCAGAAGTACTCGTGTAGGCGGGAGAGTTCAGCGAGAGGCCAGACGTCTCGCCTCTCGGAGATTGGCCGCCAACACCTTGTCGTCCGGCCTTCGATCAGCCGCCCGCTGCAGGTGCGCCACCGCCGGCCCCGGCTGCCCGACAATAACCAGCAGCTTGCCAAGATTGTGGTTGGCCGCCGTCTGTTGGGGGTCTTTGGCCAGGGCCTGTTCGAAGAGGCTGCGTGCCTGTCGTAGATCGCCGAGTGCCAGATTTAGGCAGCCTAGATTGTTGTCGAGGGCGGCAGTGACCCCCCCAAGCCGCCGGGCCTTTCGCAGATCTTCGACGGCCTCGTACAACTCTCCTGTGAAATACCGTGCCACCGACCTCGCCGACGAGGCCCGAGGGTGCTCCCCACCGGACTTGCGAATGACTTGGTCCAGCAGCGGAAGCGCCTCGCGGTAGTGACGCTGACGAATGTGGAGCAACCCTCGATTCAGTGTGGACGTTGGATGCTCCAGTGCGATGGCATCCTCGTATCGTTGACCAGCCTCTGCCATTTCCCCATTGGCTTCGGCGATGGCCCCGAGGTTGTTGAGCGCCTCCGCCCAATTCGGCCGCAGGGCGAGCGCCTGCTGCAGTAGAACCCGGGCTTCTGCCAGCTTCCCCTGAGCTGCCCACAACGCTCCGAGATTGTAATGTGCCTCGGGCAACGTGGGATCCGGCGGGTTGACCAGCAATTGCTCGGCGCGTCCCGGATCGCCGCCGAGCCAGGAGGCAATGGCGAGATTCACCCGCGCAGTGGGCAGATTCTGTGCCTGGGTCCACTGCGAGGCCGCCTCCTGCCGTTGTCCCCTCAACCAAAACGCCAGGCCACGCAGATTGGCCGCCGATACAGTCCTGATTCCTTCAAGATCCCGCAGGGCCCCGTCTGTGTCGGCTTGTTGAATCCGTCGAGCGACGGGGCGCAGGGCAGAGCCCGTTTCGAGCGCACACAGCAGGGGGCCATCAAGAACGCCTCCCTCGTCGAAGACGAACTCGAGTTGCAGGTTGTAGAATCTGCGGGTGTTGCTCGTTTCGTGTGCTGCGGAGGCAAACAGCGACAGTTCACTGTGGTAGTCCTGATTGCGAGCCGCCGTCATCAGCGCCAGAGATCCGACGAGGGCAGCCAGCGCCCAGAGGCGCCCCCGAGCCGGGAGCGTGGCCCCAAGCCAGACGAGCACGAACAGGGGCGCCACCAGAGGCAGATACATGCGGTGTTCGACGAGCAGATCACGCAGCGGCACCCAACTGGACGTAGGGGCGAGGATCCCCACAAACCAGAGACCGACGAAACTCCATGCTCGTCGCCGAATCAGTCCGATGAGGATGGCAACCAGAGCCGAACTCACCAGTGCGAGCGGAACGAGGGCCAGTGCCCAGGACGAAACGGGCCAGCCATGATCGATGAGGAGTGGTCGAGGCCACACGACGAGGCGCAAATAGTGGAGGATGACACCAGGCTGGGTGATGAGATAGTCGAGACGGCCAAACGCCTCGGCATCGCCACGAACCTGGGCAGCCAGAAGGTGCGGCGCCATGAAAAGCAGAATCACCACACCGATCAGGACGGGCACCCCAAGGGCCAGGTAGAGGGACCGTCTCCGCTGCCACAGATGAGCGAAGCCTCCACTGAGCAGGAGCCAGTCGAAGGCAAACAGCAGGACCGGCAGGGTGACGGCGATCAGCTTGGTCGCCATGGCCCCCCACCAACTGAGGACGATGACGCCCCACCACAGGCGGTGCCTGTTCGAATCGATACTTCGCAGCAATCCGTAGAAACACAGCACATAGAGGAGACTGGCCAACGACTCTCCCCGCTGTATGACGTAGGTCACAGCCTGTGTCGTGAGAGGATGGACGGCCCAGAGCAAGGCGGTGGCGCCTGCGATGGATTGCTCGACCGAGCCCTGGCCGTGGCGATGGGAGGACGAGTGCCACGTTCTGAGGAGTCTTCTCAGCGACCCGAACAGCAACAAGGCCGTCGTCAGATGGATCCCCAGATTCACCAGATGGTAGGACCAGGGAGCCAGGCCACTGATGGCATGATTGATGGCGAGGGTGAAAAACAGAAGTGGCCGAAGCGTCCCGCGGGCGGCGGCCCACGGCGGCCACAGGCGGTGCAGATCGTCGTTGTCGACGATCCACTGCAGGTCGTCGAAGACGAAGACCCCGTCGAAACTGGGCAGATAGGCCAGAAACCCCAGCCCGAGGATGAGGGCCACCCAGCTTGACCGCCGCGGCTCGGTGTTCCTCATTGGCCTTCCACCCTACGAAACCCATTCCATTTATGACGCGATGAAAGATCCGGCTGCCTCCCATGGCCGAGCCTGATTCCCAGACTGATCACGCGACGACGGTGCAGTACCCGTGGCTGGTCCTGGCCCTGGGTGTATGGGCCATGTTGTGTCTGGGTCACGGTACGGGTCTCGATGTGGTCACCGTCCTGGTGGAATGGGTTCGTCTTCCCGGAACGGTGAGCGAGCAAGGTGGCCAGGCAGGTTTCCTGGTTGGCGAGAGGATCCTTGCTGGAACCCTGGGTCTGTGTGGATTCCTCGCCATCATCATCTTCATACGACGGGCCATGGTCTTCGGCGCACTGGCCCTGATCGGCGCCGTGCCGGCGTGGCTTCTTTGTGGTGTCCTGGGCTGGCTCGCCTGGAAGATGATTGTCGTCTATACCACCGAATTGGTGCACTTCGCTCAATACGCCCTGGTTGGGGCCCTCTTCAGTGTCGCTCTGGGACGGGGTCGCCGTCCACAGTTGGCTTTCGTCATCACCTTCGGCCTCGGCATGTTGGACGAGGTGTGGCAGCACTATGGTCTGCATGTGTGGCTCATGGGAGAGCGCACTCACTATCTGGATTGGAGCGACCCCTTCCTCAATGGCGTCGGTGCCTTTGCGGGCACCCTGCCCGCAGCAAGCTGGCTGTGGATCCGTGAAACGGGGACCTCTCAACGGCACATCATCTACCTGACTGCCGCCGGTTCGGCCCTCATCCTGTTTCCCCTGTTGCTGGTTGGACCGGCCACGCTGTCATCCTGGTTTGGCAGCTACTCATACTATCCGTTCTGGGACGAGCACACCAACCTCAAACCCGTTCACTGGGTCACGCCCTACGAGGGGATTCCCCTCATCCCCGCTTTTCTGCTGCTGGTGGGTAGCTGTCTGGATCCGATCCGACGCACTCCATCGGTGGGGGGCCTTGCCATCTGTCTCTTGCTCGTCGGTCTCGCCATTCAGCCTCTGTCACGGTCGACGGCCATGCCGGTTCATGAACCCGTCGCCCGGGCGACGGTGACCTCCGTCTCGGTAGGGTCCATCATCGTCGACGGAAAACCTGAACCCGTCTGGGAGACGGCCACGCGGCTCGGTCCATTTGTCGACAATCTGACGGGGCAGACCGTCGCCGACGAGTGCGCCGACCGACGAGCCCTGCCGGCGACGGAAGCACGTATTCTGTGGTCCAGTGAAGCTCTCTATCTGCTGGTGGAAGTCGTCGATGACGATGTCTGGGCTCGCGATCTTCCGCGTGACCACGGCGGCCTCCTCTCAGATGAAGGGTTGCGGATCTTCATCGACGATGGAGGAGACGAGGTCGTCTTCTACGAGTTCGATCTGTCACCGGCGAACCGGGTCGTCGATCAGCTGCAGCTCATCGCTGGTGCGCCCTTCGACTTCGATCCCTGGTCTCCTTCCATCGGTTGGCTTCGATATGACGCGACCCAGGTAGAAACGGCGGTCGACGTTCGCGGCTCCCTGGAAACGGTGACATCCAGCTACTCCCCGGTGACCAGCCCGCCGGACGAGGGGTATACGGCCGAGTTGCGCATCCCCTGGGAAGTCTTCCGTACCTCGACGACGGGTTCCAGCAACAGTGCCCTCCTTCGAATACCTCCTGAACCGGGCCAGCTGTGGCGCCTCGGCCTGTACCGCAGAGAGATCCCCCGACCACGGGAGTCGCTGCCGGGTCAGGTGTCGGCTGAGGCGGCCCGGGCGCAGCTCGGGGTTGCACCCGGCGAGTGGGAGGATCTGATCCAGTCATCCGGATGGGACGTCGACGCTGACGGCAACATCGCCGGATCGAGGGTGTGGGGAGAAAGCGTCCGGCGCTGTGGTCGCCTGCAGGCCTGGTCGCCGACGTTCCTCGATCTTCGTCAGCCCGGACATTTTGGCGTGGTCGAATTTATCGGCCCAGAGACGACGGATCTATGAGTGCTCGTGCTGCAACCCCACAGCGAATCGCCGTGATCGATCTCGGCTCCAACACGGCCCGTCTCATCGTCATGGAGGCCACGCCAGGATTTGCCTACCGCCTTGTCGACGAAATCCGTGAAGTCGTACGACTTCGCCAGGGCATGACGGAAGCGGGTCTCAGTGACGAAGCCATCGACAGAGCTTATTCGACGCTGCGGCTCTATGGTCGATTCTGTGACAGCACAGGAACCGACATCGTCCTCGCCACCGCGACCAGTGCGGTTCGTGACGCGGCCAATGGGGCTGAATTCGTCGACCGGGTTCGCAAGGAGCTAAACCTGGGTCTGCGAATCCTCGATGGTGAGCGCGAGGCCTTCTATGGCGTCATCGGGGCTTTGAACGAAGTCCCCCTCGACGAGGGTGTCATCCTGGACATCGGTGGAGGCAGTGCGCAATTGAGCCGCATCCGCGCCGGCAAGTACGAAGGTGGCGTATCGTTGACCCTCGGTGCACTGGCATTGACGGAGCGGTTCATCGACAAGGATCCTGCGTCAGACAAGCAGGTGGCGCGACTCAACAAGGAGATCCTGCAGCAGTTGGAGACGATTCCCTGGCTATCCGAGGTCCGCGGGCAACGGCTGGTCGGCCTGGGCGGCACGACACGAAACCTGGCGAAGATCGAAACGATGCGGCAGCCCTGCTCCACGATCTGGGCACGATCATCGCCTACGACGGCCACCACAAACACTCACAGACGCTCATCCACTACAATGGGCTCGCAGGTTATTCTCGACGGGAGATCTGCCTCATCGCCCTGCTGACGCGATGTCACCGTAAGGGTACGCCCGATATCGAGGGGTATGAAACGGTCCTCGACGCACAGGACGAGAAGACGCTTGTCTCACTCTCCGGGATTCTTCGCATGGCTGAGTTTCTGGACCGGGGTCGCAATGCCGCCGTGAGCGACGTCAGTGCCCAGTGGGATGATGACAGGCTGCGAATTACACTCGTGGGCGACGAACATCCCGCTGTGGAAATCTGGGAGTCACAGCGCAATGCAGTTCCCCTGCTGGAGAGCGCCTTCAACAGACGGGTCACCATCGACAGCATGGCGGCGCCTGCCGAATAGGAACGGACACGACGCCACGGCGAGCCTGCCAGCCCCTTCCGTATCAGCGGAAGGGGGCCTTTCTTTTAAGACTCAGTTCCACACACCTCATCGATTCATCCACGACCTATTCGAGGCAACGACTCCACGCATGTCAGAAGCTGAAAAAATCATCTACTCCATGGTCCGCGTTTCCAAGACCATCAACCGCAAGACGATTCTCAAGGACATTTCTCTCTCCTATTTCTATGGCGCGAAGATCGGTGTCCTCGGCCTGAACGGGTCCGGCAAGAGCACGCTGCTGCGAATTCTGGCGGGCGCCGATGACAACTTCGACGGAGAGACGCACATTGCGCCGGGTCACACGATCGGCCTGCTGGAGCAGGAACCACATCTAGAGGCGGGCAAGACGGTGCGCCAGGTCGTCGAAGAGGGGCTGCAGGAGACGGTCGATCTGGTCAAGGAATACGAGCAGGTGAACGAGAAGTTCGCCGAACCGATGTCGGATGATGAGATGAATGACCTCATCGCGAGACAGACGCAATTGGCGGAAAAGATCGAGCAGGCCAATGCCTGGGATCTCGATGCGCGGCTTCAGCAAGCCATGGATGCGCTGCGCTGCCCGAACGAGGATACCGTCGTCGACACGATCTCCGGCGGCGAACGTCGTCGTGTGGCTCTTTGTCGGCTCCTGCTGAGAAAGCCGGATATTCTGCTTTTGGACGAACCGACAAATCACCTGGACGCGGGGTCCGTCGCCTGGCTCGAACACCATCTCCAGTCATACGAGGGCACAGTGATTGCCGTGACACACGACCGTTACTTTCTCGACAATGTGGCGGGCTGGATCCTCGAACTCGATCGCGGTGAGGGAATCCCTTTCAAGGGGAACTATTCCTCCTGGTTGGATCAGAAACAGAATAGACTCAACCAAGAGGAGAAGACCGAGGGAGACCGTCAGCGGACCCTTCAGCGGGAGCTCGAGTGGGTGCGCATGGCACCCAAGGCCCGCCAGACGAAGAACAAGGCACGGGTGCGTGCATACGAGGAGTTGCTGAACCAGGATCGTTCGCAACAGGATCGGGATCTGCAGATCTACATCCCACCGGGCCCACGCCTCGGCGACGTGGTCATCGAGTCCAAGGCGGTCAGCAAGGGATTCGACGATCAGCTGCTGTTCGACGATCTGTCCTTCATGCTGCCCCCGGGAGGGATCGTCGGCGTGATCGGTGCCAACGGTGCGGGCAAGACAACCCTCTTCCGCCTGATCACCGGCCAGGAGTCACCGGACGATGGCGAGATTCGCGTCGGTGAAACGGTCAAACTCGCCTACGTCGATCAGAGTCGCGACGTGCTGTCGGGGGAAAAAACGGTCTACGAGGAGATCTCCGGTGGCGAGGAAGAGCTCGAACTGGGTGAACGCAAGGTCAACTCGCGCGCCTACGTCAGTCGCTTCAACTTTGGCGGTGGCGATCAGCAGAAGCTGGTGGGCGATCTGTCCGGCGGTGAACGCAATCGCGTGCATCTTGCTCGCATCCTCAAGGAGGGTGCCAACGTTCTGCTTTTAGATGAACCGACCAACGATCTCGATGTGAACACGATGCGTGCTCTCGAAGAAGCCCTGCTGGGCTTCGCCGGGTGTGCGATTGTGATCAGTCATGATCGTTGGTTCCTCGATCGTATCGCCACACATATCCTCGCCTTCGAGGGGGATTCCAATGCCGTGTTCATCGAAGGCAACTGGACCGACTACGACGAGGATCGGCACCGCCGTCTCGGTGATGCCGCCGACCAGCCACAGCGCATCAAGTATCGACAACTGACGCGATAGCGATTCTTATGAGCGCGATTTCGACGGGCCACGCCTATTCCGCCGACCAGATGTCGCAGATCATGCAAGCTTTGGTCACCGAAGGCTACGCTCACCTTGGACCGGTACTCGGCGAGGAGGAAGTGGCTGCGCTGCGCGAGGCCGTGGTACGCAAGTCAACCGATCCAGACATCCTCAGTGACCCCGACGGCGATCACATCCGCGGCATCAGCCTCATGCGGATGTTCGAGTATGACAACGTCTTTCGCGACTTGATCGAGCGCGAGCCCTTCGTAGGCCTCGCCGAAGCGGTTCTGGGAGATGATTGCCACATGATGTCACAGAATGCCCTGATCTACGAGGAGGGTCAGGGAGGGGGATGGCACGTAGACGACGCACTCCAGTTTCCCCTTCCCGAAGGCAGTGACGGACACGACCCACGACAGCCGCCGCCCTGTCTGGTGTTGCAGATCTTCACCCCTCTCACCGACATGGATGGCGAGGCGGGTTGCACACAAGTCGTTCCTGGGAGTCATCTGTCGGGTCATCGCCCACCCTCCGAGGGCGAACTAACCTTCCGGGACCGAGGCCCCGTATCTATCGAGGCCAAAGCGGGCGAGGCTTACGTTTTCAACAATCAGATCTGGCATCAGGGCGCCAAGAACCAATCTCCTGACCCCAGAATTCTTGGGGGTGTCACCTATTCCCGACGATTCATCGCCCAGCGATTCTATCCCTTCGTCGACTACCAGATGCCTGAGCACGTCTGGGAAGGCGTGCCGCCAAGATTGGCCCGCCTGCTGGGCCGACACGAAAAGGGCGCCTACGGTTGATCACCGCTTCGGTTCGCACGGCTCCGCCCGGTTGGGCCTTGATTCAGCGTGATCTGTTCGACACGCTTGCTGAGGCGGCTCGTGCTGCGGCAGATCGCTACAGTCTGCCCGACGGCACCCCCACATTCACACATGATGTAGACGACGTCTACGAATCTCGCGCTGGGCGGGGCCTTCTCTACGCCCTGGGTGGCGCCGATGATCTGCTCGACCTCCACCATCAAGACTGGACGAGCGCCAGTCGGCTCTACGATCAAGCGGGTCCTGGTCGGGAGCATGCCGAGTATGTGGGGCAACTTCGAGACGGGTACTACAATCTCGGCCAGGCCTTCGAGTGGTTTCACCAGGGCGAAGGCAATCAATCTCTGTACGAATTCGGTGTTGCTGACCCTCACCATGAGGAGCAGGCACGAAACAGTTCGCGATTCGCGGATCTGCTTGCGGGACCGAACAGTGCCAACTACGACGCCGCTCACCGCGTAATTCGTTCTCCCTTTCCCTCGAGCGCTGGCCCCCTGCTGAGGGCCGGTGACGGCTGGGGCCATGGGGATGCCACCAACTTTGTACGCATGATCCTGGCACCAGGGTACGGAGGTGGCGGTGTCGCCTATCGGGCCTCCCTGTTTCCCATCGTCGACCGGTTGGAAGATGGGTGGTGGAATGACAAGGCGCGGGCGATGGAGATCGTCCGCCTCTTCGACCATCTCATCCTCGACGGCGACACACCCACCAATCTGACGGCAACGGGGCTGGTGACTCATGCCTTCCTCTACACCGGACAAGAACGGTATCGGCGCTGGGTTCTCGATTACACGGAAGCTTGGATGGAGCGCATCGCCAAGAACGACGGCATGCTGCCAGACAACGTGGGCCCTACGGGACAGATCGGCGAGCACCGAGAGGGTCAGTGGTGGGGTGGTCTGTACGGATGGAACAGCCGTTGGGCAGCCGATATCAACTTTGGCGGACTCACGGTGGCTGCCGAGTGCGCGACCCTGATCTCAGGCGATCTGGGTTATCTCGATCTGCTTCGATCCCAATTGGTCATGCTCCTTGAGAATGCACGCACGGCAGAGGACGGCCGCCTCGAGGTGCCCAAACGATATGGTCCTGAGGGGTGGATCGACTTTGCGCCTCCCCGCCTGCTCGAGTTTGCCCATCTCTATCACGCCTCCCTCGACGCCGATGATCTGGCCATGATCGAACAACTGCGATCAGGTGCCATCGGCGACGATTGGGGGCACATCGTACCCGCCGCCGACCGACGGATTCAGGCCTGCGAAACCGCACGCTACGAATACTATGCGGATCGCCTCCCCGACTGGCCCGAACGAATTCTGCGTGCTGAAGGCCTGTACGCACGTGCCCATCTGGAGCGAATCCTGGCTGATTCACGGACACACGAGCAACTGCTGGAAGCCAACGAATGGCCACCGAATCCGGTCGTGACGAAGGGGCTGACCCAGGTCACGACGGGATCTCCGCAGACGGTCTACAATGGGGGGCTGCTGCGCTCCACCGTACGCTATTGGGATCGCGATCGGCAGCGCCCGGGCCTACCCCAGGATGTAGCGGCTCTGGTGGTTGATCTGGCGGCTGATCGGGTCGGTGTCGAGTTGGTGAATACCCATTCAGGGGCAACCCGACAACTCGCCGTCCAGGCAGGCGCCTTCGGTGAGCATCGGTTCACGACGGTCGAACACAACCATCAGGACGTGACCATGCTGCGCGAAAGCTCCTATCGATGGCTGCGTGAGATCCCCGACATCGACCAGACCACCCAACAGATTGACGCCCCGATGGTGGAGGTCTGTCTTCCACCGGGGACCTCGATTCGGATGGATCTCGGCCTGCACCGCTTCTGCCGGACCCCCTCCTACGCACCACCAAAGTAGGTCGTAGAGCGGCTGAGCCTCAGATCGACGTCAGTGCAGTCGGAAGGCAGGCGCTTCTCCAGGGGCGGGTGAGTTGTCGAAGGCGCCGCGTTGTCGGATCGCCGCTTCACCACCGAGTGCTTCGACCCGTGCTGCCTGATCGGCCCTGGCCATGGCATCCACCTCGTCCGGATCCAGGATCTGACGCAGTCTCTGCTCACATGCCTTCAATTGCTCAGCATGCGCGGGATCACCCGCCAGATCACGCAACTCCTGCGGATCACTTCGCATGTCAAACAGTTGGGGTGGCGCCCCCACATAGTGGTTGTACTTGAACCTCTCGTCGCGAAGCATGTACGAGCCGTGTTTCGACGCCACCGCGTGATACTCTGACAGCACCGTCCGTTGCGCATCCGCGTTGTTGGCGATCGCCCACAGAGACCGACCCGGAAGCCCGGCATCGTCATCGTACGACCTGGCACCGACCGATTCGATGATCGATGGATAGAGGTCGATCAGTGATGTGGGTGTGTGACATGCGTGCCCGTGCGGCACGTCCGGCCCCGCTGCGATCATCGGAACTCCCGCCGATTCGTCGTAGAGACTGAGCTTTCCATAGATCCCTCGTGCACCCAGGTGCTCGCCGTGGTCGGAGGTGTAGATGACACGGGTCCGATCGGTCAGACCCAACGTCTCCAGCCGATGCAGAACACGTCCGATCTGCTCATCCAGGAAACTGCAGGCTCCGTAGTAGGCAGCCAGCAGTCGACGGATCTGCTTTTCTTCGAACTGTGGATGAAGGTCAAAGAACCGCCGGAAGTGGTCGACGACGGGATGGGTTGGCCAATCGGCCTGCTGCCACTGGGGGGGCATGGGCAAATCACGGTTCGCATAGTACTCGAACCACTCCGGCGGGCAGATGTACGGCGGGTGAGGACAGACGAAACTGAGCATGAGGGCCCAGGGTTTGTCCTGCTGCCCATGCGCCTCCAGCCACTCCACGCCGTGGTCGGCATTGCGGCGATCATACTGCAGGTAGGTCGAGTCACCCGGACCCGCCTCGAGAATGCCACCACGTTTGCGCCGTACGGGTCCATCGTCGCGCAGACAGCCCAGGACGTCGCCGATGCCGTCGACGACATACAGGGGTTCCACTCTATCAGCGAACCCGTGGTCGTCCTGCTCTGTACTGAAATGGAGTTTCCCGATCGAGTCGACGTGAAACCCCTGATCGCGCAGGCGATGATGCCAACTGGGGATCTGCCCATCGTAGGGGAATGCATTGTCCCAGTAGCGGGCCTGGTGGACCCATCTTCCCGTCGCCAGACTTGCCCGCACGGGGACACAGATGGGACAGTTGGTGTAGGCCGTATCGAAGCGAGTACCAAGTTCGGCCAGCCGATCCAGGTTCGGCGTCTGCGCGATCCCGCCGTAACAGCCTAACCCAGAACGAGTGTGTTGATCAGAAAGAATGAAGAGGGTGTTGGTCGCATCCACATCAGATCTCCGCAGATCGTCGTTTCATTTTGGGACCGCAAACATCGTTCGAATCCCATGCGTAAGACAGAGCCGAGATTCAGAATTTGACGCTGACCTCGCCCTGATAGACACGGCGGCCCAGACCACGCGGTAGCAGAGCCATCGATCCATCTGGCGTGGGCAGTTGCCGGTAACCCACGGCGTTGAACTCATCAAAGAGGTTGGCCACCTCTTCACGGACTTCGATCTGCAGACCCGCCACCGAAAAGACCTGTGTCGTGCCCACATCGAAACGGATGTAGGGATCGTCCCGGCTTGCATGGCGATCGCCCGACGTGAATCCGACGATCTGGCCGTCCGCATCGAGGACGGGAAGTCTCGGTGTTGAGGGGAAGCCCGACCCGTAGAGAGCGCGGATGTGAAAACGAGACGCCTCCATCCACCCTCCTCTGAGATTCATCTGGTCCTCGAGATAGAGCGTCGCCGTATGACGTTGGTCGCTGGCCGTGGGCACCCAACCTGGCCCCGAAGCATGAGTTCCGCTCCCCAGGCTCGGCTGCGACTGTCGTTGGTGGATGCGTACTGGACCTCCACATCCTGCGTCATCCAGGAGATTCGATCCCATCCGCGGCGAACGAAGCCGGTGCCACGCAAGCGAAAACGGGGACGCTGGTGTTCGATTTCGAGGAAGGCGTCACCGCCCTTCTGGGCCTTCGACGTGTCTTGCCCGGAGACGGCCAGCTGCTTGTACTGAGCCGGCTGCGCCGACAGCCGGCGGCCATCACCCATCGCCGCGACCCGTGTTGTCGCCCGAGCCGCACACGCGGCAACACCAACCACTCGTCAGAAGTCTTGGCGTGCAGGGCACGCGCTTCCCAACCACCGACGGCGCCCCCGCGTTCTGGGAGCCCCGTGGCAGCAGACGCACCTCCACGCCCTCTACCGGCTCGCCACTGAGCGAGTCGACGACAGTGACGACCATGTGCCCCGCTGAGATCGGGCTGCACAGGACGGTGAGCTTCAGGGCGGTGATCAGCAGGAGCCGCAGGGATAGACGAATGGCGGACCTCGTAGCTTGTTATCTGGTCAGACGCGGGTGCCTCAAGAGCGTTCCACCCACCCAACATCCATCTCGCCAAGATAGAGACGCGCCTGAGATTCGGGCCATAAGAATCGGTGGACGCCATCCATCGTTTTGCCTACGCTGACGTCCATGATCATCCTACACATCACACGCCATGGACAGGTTCTTCCCGCCAGTGACGAGAGCTGGACGCACGCCGACTATCCTCCAGGAGATGGCCCTCTCAGTGCCCTGGGGCTTCGTCAGGCGGTGCTATTGGGACATCGCCTCAAAGGTCTGGAGTTCACCGGCCCCATCTACGCCTCTCCGTACAGACGGACGATGGAGACCGCCTGTGGCGTAGCAGAGATCGTGGACACCACCGTGCACCCAGCGCCCGCCATGCGCGAGATCGTTAAGCGGGTGGAACAGATGGAGCATTTCGTCGGACTCACCGCCCTCGAGCTGGGGCAACTGCATCCCAGGGTCGAGACATCGCCGGACTTGGCTGACATGTGGTGGACGATGCAGGCCGAAAGCGACGCCGAGATCGAGCAGAGGGTGGCCGCTCTTGTAGACGACCTGTTGCGACAAGACAAGCCGGACAGTGAATCCCATGTTCTGCTCGTAGGTCACGGGGCCTCCACGGGCGGCGTCATCGACCATCTGCTTCGCCGCTGTGCGCCGGAGTTGATCGGACCACCCATCCCTGGATGGAATTGCTCGCTGTCCACCTTCCGCTGCCGGGGCGTTGATGGTCAGGTTGAGCTGGTCTGCCGGCAGGACACCGATCACCTGCCCGATGAAGCGATCACATCCAATGCCCAGACACGCGAACAGGTCCTGGCCTCACAGCAGGGACAGCAGGCTCAACAATGAATATCGCGCACGTAGGCATCGAAGGAAGGCGCGCCGCCCCGAACTGGGCGATCGGCCAACGACACCTGATTGGAGCTATGAATCGTGCCGCCCATAGCTTTGTCCGGCACGCCACGCGCGAGGACGGATCTCTGAAGCAGCGCAGTGTTTGGACGAGCATGGATGGTACGGACAATGGCTACGAAGCCTTCATGTCCTTTCCCCTGTTCTACCTGGTGGGGGGTGACGACCACATTAGAACCACGGCGCGGCGCGAGTGGGAGGCCATCACGGCCCAATACGAGGACTATGGCACGGTGGATCGCGGTTTCGTGACCGGCTTCGATTGGTTCCATCATTCCGAGAGTTATCCCTACATCTACTACCTGTCCATGTCCGAACCGGGTCGCGCTGACGATCTCGATCGGGCACGGGCGTATGCGGCCATGTATATCGGAGACGATCCACTGGCCCCGAACTGGGATGCCGATCGGAAGATGCTGCGATCACCGTTGAATGGCAGCCATGGCCCACGGCTTGAGACGACGCTCACCGATTGGGACTACCATCGGCCGATCCTCGCCAACTATCTGGCCCCCTTCGAAGATCTGCCGGGCGGAGATGCGGGAGACCCCCATTTCTGCGTGGACTGGACCGACGACGAATTGTTCGACCAGATCCTGCAGCGCGTGAACGAACGCATGACACACGGCGATGTGCCGTTGAATCTGAGTTCCACGAGCCTGGTGACCCATGCGTATCTGCACACGGGGGACGACCGGTATCGCCAGTGGGTCCTCGATTACCTGCAGGCATGGATGGATCGTCGCGATGCCAACGACGGCATCATCCCTGACAACGTGGGGCCTTCCGGTCAGATCGGCGAACGCATGGATAGCAAGTGGTGGGGTGGGTATTACGGCTGGCGCTGGCCGCATGGAGCACGCAACATCACCGAGCCTGCCTTCGTCGCCGGCAGTTGCGCCGCCTTGATGACAGGTGATCTGTCATGGCTGGATCTGTGCCGATCCCAATTAGACAGTTTGTGGGCACTGCGTCGCGAGGAAGATGGGGGCTGGAAAGTGCCAGCGCGGCACTCGGATGGTGGATGGTTCGACTTTCGTGATCCCGATCCTTGGTTGTACATCCATTTGGCGTATCTGAGTCAGAGTACGGAGGATCGCGACCGGCTCGACGAGGTGTTTCCCGACCGCAGTCATTTTGCCGGTCTGCCGCCCAACTGGGGTGCGGGCAAGGCAGGAATCTGCCCCCCAAAGGCCTGGCACGTCTGGAACGAGGGAGGCAACCCCGGATTTCCCGACCAGGTGCAGGAGACGACCCTCTCCTCCATGCACCGGGCTCTCGAACAGATAGAGAGCGATGAGAGCGATCCGGAGGCCCGGGAATGTTATCACTTCCAGAGGATGAATCCCGTCGTTCCGGAAGGGCTTGTTCAACTGACGATGGGAACGCCGGCGGCCCTTTACAATGGCGGATTGCTGCAGAGTCATCTGATGTACTACGATATTGAGCGGCGACGCCCGGGCCTGCCCGAAGGCATGGCCGCACGCGTCGAACGTGTTGATGACCAGAGCGTGGACGTGGTGCTCGTCAACACGGACGACGTACACGGCCATCTGTTATTGCTGCAGGCCGGTGCCTTCGGCGAGCACTCGTTCACCGGTGGGAGCGCACAGACAGACGATGTCACGTCGCAGGTCGGAGTCAACGATCGTCATCTGTCCGTCGATCTGGGGCCTGGTGCTCAAACCCGTCTACATCTGCAGATACGAAGATTCGCTCACCGCCCCTGCTATGACGGACCGGACTGGGAGCGCATCACCGGCGTTTGAGATGCGGTCACATCAAGCCGGTGAAGTCGGCTTGCGTCGTGCATATGTTCAGCAAACACCGACGGCCCATTGACCCGATCGCACCATTGCGGTCGACTTGACCCGACCGGATTGCCATGGCTTCCAAGCGACTCTACCTGCTGTTTGCCCATCCCGCCTTCCATCGCTCACGGATCAATCGATGACTCATCGATGCGGTACGAGATCTGCCGGGTGTGACATTTCAGGATCTGTACGAATAATACCTCGATTTCAACATCGACGTCGCCGCCGAGCAGCAGGCCCTCCGCGATCACGAGTTCATCGTCTTCCAACATCCGTTCTACTGGTACAGCGCTCCGGCCTGTTGAAAGAATGGTAGGATCTCGTCCTCCAATACGGCTTCGCCTTCGGCGAGGGTGGCCACGCTCTGCATGGTAAGAAACTGCTCTCCGCCACCACGACAGGAGGGGGCTCGGACGCTTATGGGCCCGATGGGGTCAATCGTTTCCATGTATGTCAATTGCTGACACCCTTCGAACAGACGGCCAACTTCTGCGGGATGCACTATCTGCCTCCCTTCGTCGTCCACGGAACACTGCAGGAAGGGGAGCAGATGTTTGAGCGCGCTGCCGAGCAGTATCGCGCGTGTTTGCAGGGACTGCTCGACGATACCCTCGATCTGTCGGGGATCGAAGCGGGCGATTACCTCACCGACGCCCTGCTCTGTTGTGGCGTCTGCGTGCCCCCATCCTTGGAATGGGCGGTTTACAGGTGGGCCTTACAGCGATCTTCGTCACCCTTATCGGCCTGGGCCTTGGGCTGATCTGGCAACAGGCCGTGGCTGTGGGCCTCATTCTGGCCCTGTCATCGACGGCGATCGTGTTGCAGCCCTGAATGAGAAAGGCCTGATGCAGACTCAGGCCGGACAGAGCTGCTTCTCTGTGCTGCTGTTTCAGGACATTGCCGCCATCCCCATGCTGGCCGTGTTGCCCCTGCTAGCCGTGGTATCATCACAGACAGGTGGCGCCGATGCCCACGCCGGTCCCGTCGCTCACTTGCCCGGATGGCAGCAGGGACTGATCACCGTCGGCATGATCGCCGGCATTATTGTTGGCGGCCGACTGCTGACGCGCCCCGTGTTCCGCTTCATCGCCAGCACAGTCCAGCGCGAGATCTTCACCGCCTTTGCCCTGTTTCTCGTCATCGGTATCGCCCTGGCCATGGGGGCGGTGGGGCTGTCTCCCGCATTGGGAACATTTCTGGCTGGGGTTGTGCTGGCAGAGAGCGAATACCGGCACGAACTGGAGAGTGATATCGAGCCCTTCAAAGGGCTCCTGCTCGGTCTCTTCTTTATTTCCGTGGGGACCGCCATCGATTTCCCATTGGCGCAGAGTGATTTTGGCCTGATCGCATCATTGGTGGGCGCCCTGCTGGCCGTGAAGCTGATCGCACTCGCCATCGTCAGCCGCCTGTTCCGTCTTCCGGCTCCTGAAGGTCTGTTGTTCACCTTTGCCCTTGCCCAGGGGGGTGAATTTGCCTTCGTCCTGTTTGCTTTTGCCACCGGACATTCCGTCCTACCCGCGGCAGTGGTCGATCCACTCGTGGCGGTCGTGGCCTTGTCCATGGCCTTTACCCCTGTGTTGATGATCATCAACGAACGACTCCTGCAGCCTCGGTTTGCCACCGACAAAGGCGCCGCCCGTGAAGCAGACACCATCGACGACGGGCCGACACCCGTCATCGTGGCTGACTTCGGCCGCTTCGGCAACGTGGTGGGCCGTCTTCTGCTGGCCAATGGGGTGAAGACGACGATCCTGGACCTCGATCCGGATCAGATCGCCGCAGTGCGTCGTTTCGGCCTCAAGGTGTTCTATGGTAACGCTCAGCGTCTCGATCTACTCCATGCCGCCGGCGCAGAGCAGGCCAAATTGCTGATCTTGGCCACCGATGATCCCGAGCACACCACCCACCTGGCCGCCAAGGTGCGACACCACTATCCGCATCTGCGCATTCTGGCACGCAGTCACAGCCTCGAGCACTCCTACGATCTGATGCACGAGGGGTAGAGGATGTATATCGAGAGACCTTCGACTCGGCCCTGGTGATGGGTGTCGACGCTTTGCGGCATCTGGGTTTTCGCGGGTATCAGGCGCTGAGAGCGGCGCGGATCTTCCGTCAGATACGATCCAGTCGCCAGGCATCTGACGTCATGTTGTTGCCCGTCACCATCCACAGCGCGTCGTCGAAGACGTAGACACTGGCCGCGTGCCGGGGAGCCCACGGCGTATCCGGCAACTCTTCCCACGTGACACCGTCCGCACTGGACCAGACATCGTTCCGATTGCCCGTGTCGACATGGTAGCCTTCCATCACCCAGAGGCGCCCGTCCCATGCGGCCACTTCGTGATACTGGCGCGCCGGGAACCCATCGCTGGAATGGCAACTCCATTCGACGCCGTCTGACGTTGACCAGGCATCGCCGTAGAAGATTCGTTGAGGCGTCGTCGGTGTATCGTAGGTGCCACCGCCGAGGACCCACAAGCGGCCGTCTTTCACCGCTGACGCACCGATCATCCCACGGGGCATCCACGACGCCTGTTCGGTGACCTGTTCCCATTCTTTCCCGTTACGGGTGCGCCAGACATCCGCATGGAACCGTTCCTCAGCACCAGGTGCGAACTCGGGCATCGTCTGACCTCCAATGACCCAAATCCAGCCGTCGAAGGCTACGGTGTAGTGAAGGGCTCTCGGTGCCCACGGGACATCGGCTGAGACCTGATCCCAGGCCTGCCCGTCTTCACTGCGCCAGATGTCATTCTGATAATGTCCCTGATTGCAGTCCCCTCCCACGATCCACATGGCGTCGTCATGGACGGCATATCCGGCCGTGTGACGAGGCTCCCAGGGCGCATGTCCATGGAGTTCCCAATCAACACCGTTGGCAGAGGACCAGATCTCAGAATTGCAGACCTTCGGAAAGTGTGTCGGATCATCAGGATTCCACCCACCCAACAACCACATGCGCTGCTGAAACACGAGAGCCCCTGCGCCATCTCGAGGTGCGAAGGCTGCCTCGTTCTGAACGCAGGTCCAACGGTAGTTCGGTGACATGGTTCAACCCTTTCGCCTCGTGCGCGAGGCTTTGCCTACGATTCGTCGTAGATCCAAACGCCGTTCAGGAGCCGATGGCCATCTCGTAGATCCAGTACGGTTCCTGCTTCATGCCCAGAGATGCATACGTGTTCTGCGCTCGTTCATTGTCGCGCTCTACGTAAAGGCGCAGTCCGCAGACATCCGTCTCAGTCTCGGCCCGAGCCACAATCCATTCATAGAGGGCTCGAAAGACCCCTCGTCTCCGCTCGTCATGGACGACGTAGACACTCTGAATCCACCACATGTTTCCATCGCGCCAATCACTCCATTCGTGCGTGATCATCAGGCAGCCGATGATCCGATCCCCGCGTTCAGCAACGATGTAGAACCCGGCTCCTACGCCCTCGAGAAACCCCGTGACCCCACGTGTCACCGTCGCCAGGTCTAACTCCCTGTCGTCGGTTTCACGAGCGAGGGCACGATTGAAGCCGGCGATCTGCGCGGCATCGTCGATCTGCGCGAACCGGATCTGGAGGTCATCCGCCATGGTGAGGCCTCGCCGAATCGAGATCTGCCAGGATTGTGTCAAATCGCTCAACCACGGCGCCCCGAAATCCGGAATGGGTGAAGATATACCGACGCTCATGGGTGATGCCCTCAAAAACCCGATCGGCGAGTTCTGCCGGATCGGTTCCGTCCCGGACACGCTCTTCGAACCATGTCAGATTCTCACGCATGGTCGGCGAAACGTCTCCACCATCTGAGCCTTCAAGGGACAAACCATCGGTCAGATGAGTACGCACGAAACCCGGGCAAACCGTAGAGACGGCGACGGAGGCCTCAGCGGCCTGCAACTGTTGATCGAGGGATTCACCGAGACTGACGACGGCGTGTTTCGTCATCGTGTAGATGGCCAACGCCGGTGCTGTGATGACGCCGGCGATGGAGGCGACATTCACGATCCGACTCGGCGATGACTGTTGCATCAAGATGGGAAGAAAACCCATACAACCGTTGATGACGCCCCATAGATTCACATCGATCAGCTTCTGCCAGTCATCGTGCGTGGCGTTCCACAGTTGCCCCAGATCGCCAGATGACGCAACGCCTGCGTTGTTGAAGACCAGCGCGATTTCCGACTCGAGTCCCTCGACGACGTCGACGAGTCTTGAGATGGAAGCACGATCCGAGACATCGGTGGGCACCACGGTGACCAAACTCGAGTCCTGGCTCGAGTCCTGGCGAAGTTGGCGGGCCACCTCGGCCAGTCGTGTCTCATCGATGTCGGCCATGACCACGTGCATGCCCTGATCGAGGCATTTTCGTGTCAGACCAAGGCCGATTCCACCGGCGGCTCCGGTGACGACTGCGATTCTATCGGTGAACTCCTGCATCCATTCTCTCCCGTTTGTGAAGGAAAGAATAGTCTGTAGAGTGTCCGCGCACCTGTTGTGCGTCAGAAGAGTTCGCAGAAGAGTTCATCGAGGATCTGCTTCGACTTGGAAAGAGCCTCATCCGTGTCTAGGTATGGACCACCAGACCCTGGTGGTCCTCCGATCTCGAGAATCGCCACACTTGCGATGACCACCAGTGCTTCCCTGCAAACTCTCCGGCGCCACATCGTCCGACTGCCTGCCGCCGTTGGTTCCAAAATGTCTCGGGGTCCAGTCAAAATGTCTCGGGACTCGATCAAGAGATCTCGGATTTGGTCAAGATGTCTCGTGCCCCGTTACACGTCGAGGATGACACGCGCCGCCTCGCTGAGACGAGCCTTGGTTTCCTCTGAAAGGAGGGCCTTCTGAGCGGTTTGCTGTCGCTGATCACGTCGCGTGAAGTAGGAATGCAGACCGTAGCGTGGCTCGTCGGAGCGATTCAGCGTACCACCGTGCCACGTGTGAGAATTGAAGACCACCACCGTGCCAGCAGGCGCGGTCAGAATCACCTCGTCAGGATGAGGCGCTGTCGGGTCGTCGAGAGCATCCTTGGGATATTGTCCGGAACGATTCGAACCCGGAACGACTCGAGTGGCCCCATTCTGTTCGGTGAAGTCACTCAGAAGCCAGATGCTGTTGCAGACGTAGTAGTCGCCGGGCTCCACACCCGTACCCCAGTCCGCGTGTAACCCCTGGAGCCCCTGCCCTGGAAGCGCGGCACGGCCGTTGAGAGACGAGAGCCGGAAGTCGGGGCCGAGGACGTGGCGCATCGCTGCCAGCACGCGGGGGTGCGTGAAGCAGATCTCGAAGATCTCCCCCTTGTCCACAAGATTGGACAACCGGTTGGTGCCGGCTTCCTGATGTACTTCCGTCCCCGCGTTCTCGCCCTCTTCTTCGACCAACTCGTCGAAGCGGGTGCGCAGAGCATCGACTTGGGCATGGTTCATGATCTCGGGAAGGGGCAGATACCCCTGCTCGTCGAGGAACTGCTTCTCATCGTGCGAGAGTAGATCCTGCGATGCGTTCAGTTGTGCGAGCGCCTCTTCGCACCTCATGCGTGACCTCGATCAGGCGTCGGAGAGGCGCTAATGAGGCATGTCAGGTGAACGGGTGATTCGCACATCCTCGTCGTCCCGGCAGAAGTAAGGGATGGCCTATGACCTGGTGATCATCGTTGACTATCCCGTACCTAGGGTACAACCGTGAAAGCGAGCAAGTAGCCGAGGCACTACCCTGTGCGGCGCAGACGCCCCCTATCCTGCCACTGCCGCAGCACCTGGGCGGAGGCCTCAAGGAGCTGCAGGTACCCCTTGCCGATCCGCTGGATCTTTGCTGAACGATTGCTGCCGTGGGGGACGGCATTATAGCGACCCCGCGCCTGGGTGATGGTTCGTTCCTGGTTGTCGACGGCGACGGTCAGCACGCCCTGGCGCTCCTGTTCTGCCTCGACGCGGTTGACGAGTCGCATAAAGGCGGACTCGTCGCCACTGCGTGCAGCCGTTACCAGCGACGGTGTCTCCTTCGGGGTTGCTTGCTGACCCGTTGCGGTCACGACCTCTACCTCTTTTTGCGTACCATGAATGCTTCGCTTGTCGGGAAAGACCTACCCCTGCAGCGAACGTGACAGCGATTACGCCCCGAACCCTTCCTGAATCGCCCGCAGCGTCTCCTTGCGGTCTGGCGCGAGGGTCATCATCGCACCGTGCCCACCATGATCAGCGATACTGCGACACAGACGACGTGTTCGTTCGGGGTCACCCCCCGCCGAAACGGGTGGATACAGGGGCACGCGGTCGTTCGTGTCCGCCACGAGGCGAGCGATCTCTCGATCGTAGAGCTCTTCGATCGGCAAATCGCGACCTTGGTCCAGAGCCTCGATGTCGCGTGGAATGGCCAGATCATCGACCCCCAACACCTGCAATGTGAGCTCGAGCCAGTCCGCCTCAGCCCCCTGCGTGACCTCGGCCAACGAACGGGTCCATTCGAAGGCTGCATTCGTTGAGGCCGTCGCCCAGCCCACGACGCCCCCCGCCGAGCTCCCGCCTGTGATGTAGTCGGTTGCCGTCTCCCACAGGGCCAGATCGTGGCCGCCGAACAGGCTGACCGACGGTGCGAAGATGTCACAGCCGAAAACCATGGATGCATCGATCTGCTGCACACCTTCGCGAAAACGCTGCATCTGCTTCGCCAACAGGGCAGAGCGCATCTGAAACCACTCCGTTACGTGGGGCGAGATCTCGAGGGCTGCCCAAAGCTGCTCGGGAGAGAGTCGATCTCGCGCAAGCTGCTGAAGACGTGACCCCTTGATGTCGCGCACCCGACGTACGGTGTCGCGTAGAGCTTGATGTAAGATGGCCACATCGAAGCCGAGGGTTGTGCCTTCCTCGACACAGGATGCACAGCCGCACGCGGCCAGGGCGGAGACACTTGCCGGTTGGGGATACCGTGCGTGATCGACGCAGAATCCGTCTACGTCGTATCTCTGGGCAATGTCGACCAGCCCGTCTTTCGTCCATTGATTGATGGCTTCGCGACTTGGACACAGTCCGATCCCCCAGCGCGAGTACCGCGTGTCCAGGGATGCACCGTCGATTGTGCGCAGCGCGTGTTCGGGATAGACATCGCCGCCATAGCTCCACAAGCCGATGTGCCCCCAGACCTCGATGCCCGCCGCCGAGGCCGCTTCGATCACCCTACACAGATCCGTGTCGTCGAATCCACCGATCACACCTGACACAGGTGGATAGATCCCCTCCGACACCTTGGGCCAGGCCTCACCCCTCTCGCGCCAGTCCTCGAAAGGTCCTCGCGCCGCCACCTCCGGGCTTGCACGAAAACCAGAGGTATGGCAGATCGGACTCTCGGGCATGATCGTCGTCAGACCGATCTCATCGCGCAGCAGGGCGAGTTGCTCGGGTTGTTTGGCCACATGTTCGGTCTGACAAAACCAGATCAGGCGGCGAGGATGAGGCATGTTGTGATCTCCCGTCGGTGCACAGCGTCTAAATAGAAGTAACGACCGAAAGGTAGTGTGCGATCGCGACCGTGGCGCGCGGCGACGTGACGACCGTCCTTTCACCACATGAAGACGCCTTCCACCACCAATGGAGAGCCCAACTCATCGAGGGTTGGCCTGGTCGGCCTCGGTCTGATGGGTGCCGTGATCGCCGAGCGACTGTGCGAGAGAGGCTGGCAGGTCATCGGATATGACATCGATCCGGCTCACGCGCAGAGGATGACGGCCGAGATATCGCTGGCCTGCGATGTCGGGGATGTTTTCGGCAGAGCGGAAACTGTCATCCTCAGCCTTCCCGACCATCACGCGGTGACCGCCGTGTTGTCCCAGATCGGTGAGGAACCTGTCGACGAGGCATCTGCCTGCCGGCTCGTCATCGACACCACAACCGGTGACCCTGAAGCGACGCAGGCGAATGCAGACCAGCTCGAAAAGGCGGGTATTTCGATGCTTGACGCCACGATCTCGGGCTCATCGCAACAATTGGCGTCTGACGAAGCAGTGGTCATGATCGGCGGAGACCACCGGGTCATCGAAGCACAATCACATCTGCTGGATGCCCTTGGTCAGCATCGTGTTCACCTTGGGCCCGTCGGTTCTGGTAGCCGTGCGAAGCTCGCCAGCAACCTCGTGCTTGGCTTGCATCGACTCGTTTTGGCGGAGGGCCTCGTCTTCGCAGAGGCCCTTGGGCTCGACCCGCAGCAGTTCTTGGAGTTACTCGTGCAGACCCCCGCTTACTCACGGCAGATGGATCACAAGGGCCCGCGAATGGTGGCCGGTGACTTTGAGTCACCCGCCGCTCGGCTGCGCCAGCACGCCAAGGATGTCGATCTGATCCTGGACTGTGCACGATCCGCAGGGATTCGACTGCCACTGACACCCGTCCACGCCCGTCTGCTCGCCGATGCCATCGCCGCAGGTGACGGTGATCTGGACAACAGCGCCATCATCCGACAGTTGCGGCCACCCACCAGCGACCGGGACCAGCCAAACAAGTGAGCCATCTTCAACGACACCTGGCCATCGCCGGTGCCTGGGGCTACATCGGCCGCAAGTTCCTCGACGCAGCACGGGCCCTCGAATGGCGTGTCTCTGTTTTCGATCCGGCCCCGCAGCCTTCAGATGTACGATTGCAGGATGTGGAGTGCTTGAAGGATGAAGAGACATTCCTGGCCTTGGAGGCCGACCTGTTTCATCTGGCCCTTCACCCGGAGGCACGCGAGCGTGCTCTGCACCGGTTACTTGCCCGGGATGGGGTCGCCATTCTCAACGAAAAGCCGATGGCCGCTCCCCAGCGCCCCCAGGACTGCTCAAGACTGCTGCAACAGCTGGGTCAGAGCCACGCCTCCCCACCGCCCATCCTCCTGTTCGACTTTCCCGAGGTATTCGACCCGGTGACGACGAGGATTCTGCATTTCCTCGACGGATTTGACCAGGTTCGCGTCGATGAGATCGGCATTCAGCGATCGAAGGATCGTGAAGCGAGAGACAACCCCCGCAATACGAAACGGATGGTTCACATCCAGTATCAGGAGACCGTCCACTGCTTCGCCTTCGTTCTGCGCTTGCTCGGGCATCTCCACGGATGTCCGGAGGCGATTCTCGATCAGGGCATTCAGGTCCACGCATGGGCTGATCACTACGATCCGCCCAATCCAGCTGACTATGAGACGATGGTGGATGGAAAGACGACCTACGACATCCGCCTCGGGTCGACGAGGATGCACGGCTGGACCGACTTCAAGGCGGGCGCCCCGTCGACCAAGAGGCGTGTGATTCGCGGTCAGGGAGACGGTAGCGGCTGGGAGATCGAGGTCGAATTCCTCGAGGGCGCCAAGAGGCTGGTGATCGATGGCGTCGATCAGCAGGTGAACCCAGCAGGTAGTTCCTATGAAGGCGTTCTCCGGACCTACGCAGATTGGCTTGATGAGACGCCCGAACAGCTGATGACGTCAACCAGGTTTCCCAACGCGCCCTTCGCTCATCTCACCTACCAGCTCTCATCCCTTCTCTGGCGCAGCAGCTTCGAAGGGCGAGAGCTCATCATCTCCACGACCCAGGATCTGCTTGCTTTTGATGCAGGTTTCGACGACGCCCAACCATCCTTCGGTCGTTATGGCGCTGGAGAAATGACTTGAGCACGCCACCCAGAATCACCCTTGCAAAGGCCCGCCGACTCGCCCTCCAGGCACAGGGTCTGGATGGCTCCTTCTCGCCCGACACGGGTCCCGACGGCACTGCCGCTGTCTTTGGCCGGCTCGGGTATGTACAGATCGATACCATCTCCGTCATCGCCCGTGCTCACCACCACATTCTGTGGAGTCGACAGAAGCAATACGGGGAAGCCGATCTTGATCACCTGCTCGCCGTTGACCGGCGCGTCTTCGAGGGGTGGAGTCACGCCGCCTCCTTCCTGCCCATGGAGGATTACCGATTTCACGCAGGCGCCATGCACGCTCATGCGCGGCGACAGCAGACCATCGATTGGATCGCCGCGAATCGGAAGATCGTCGATCACGTGCGAGACCGGATTCGGGCGGAGGGCCCTCTTGGGACGTCGGATTTCGCCGACGAAGGGGGTAACCGTGGCCCCTGGTGGGACTGGAAACCGGCCAAGGGCGCGCTGGAACTTCTATTGAGCAGCGGCGAACTGATGATCAGCGAGCGTCGACAGTTCCAGCGACTGTACGATCTGACCGAGCGGGTTCTTCCTCGTGACATCTCACGGGACCCGGCCTCACCGCAGGAGCGGGCCCGTTGGGCGCTGGATCGCGCCATGGATCAACATGGCGTGGCCAGTGTGGGAGAGATGCGCATCTGGAATCGAGACAACAAGAGCCTGCGCCAGGCGTTGGATGAGGCCCTTGACGAGGGCCGATTGTCCGAGGTCCGGATCGCTGGAGACGAAGGTCCTCCCCTCTACGTCCGCTCATCCTCGCTGCAGAAATCGGTGCGCGTTCGGCAGGGTCAGGCCCACCTGCTGTCGCCCTTCGACAACCTCGTTATTCGACGCCCCTGGCTCAGCCGACTCTTCGATTTCGACTACACCATCGAGTGCTACGTGCCGGCGAAGAAGCGGGTCTATGGCTATTTCTGCTTGCCCGTGTTGTGGGGTGACCGCTTCATCGGTCGACTCGACGCGAAGGCAGAGCGAAAAAAGGGATCCTTCGCCGTCCGCAGGCTGACCCTCGAACCCGACCTCACCGCCGATCAGATCGAAGCAGTGCTTCCGGCGTTGGCCGACCAACTGAACCGGTTTGGTCAGTTCAATCTCTGTCCGCGGATCCGTATCGACGCCGTTCGCCCAAACATCTGGCGTTCGCCCTTGCGAAAGGCCCTCAAGCAGATCCCGGGGTAGTCTTGGCCGGCGTCGTCAGAAGGTGCTCTCGGCGTTTGTCAGCGAGCACCATCGGGCGGTGAACAGATAATCGATGAGCATCTTCTGTGCCTCGGGCGTCGTCGAACTGAGAGACCGCAGGGCGTCCACTGCGTAGAATCGGTTGTAGCGATTTTCGTCGTTCAACATCTGGGCCAGGCCGTCGAGCGTATCCGCCGCGGGTGTGTCGGCTCGACGGATGGCGATGGCCGCATTTCGACGGACTCGGTAGTCCTCGTCGCGCAGACCCGAAGATGCCGTCTGCAGGGCGGCACCAGCCAGATCGTTCCCACGGGCCAGCGCCTCCATGGCATTTCGACGGACCCACCAATGATCATCTGCGGCGGCCTTCACGAGATCAGGGGTCACCCCCGGCGCCTGGGTCGCACGATTGGCGAGCGCATCGGCAGCACTTGCCCGGACATACCAATGATCGTCGCTGAGCAATTGGACCAGGGGCTCCACAGCGCTGGGCGCCACCCCCAAAGCCTGAGCGGCCACAGGCGCCGTGGGGTTGGTGCCATGGGCGTTGTCGGCTGTCTTTGCCATGGCACGATCCTCGGCAGCCATCGCGTCCTGTCGCAGTCGATCGGCGAGAGACGATACACCAGCTTCTCCGGCGTCGGCCAGGGCATAAGCAGCATTCAGTCGCACCGCTTCGTCGGTATCGTCCAGGGCTCGCTGCAGCGACTCCAGGGCGGCCTGTGCTGCCCCCGAGCATGCCAGCTGGTCGGCGGCCTGTCGGCGACGGACCGGATCAGGAGACGCGAGGGCCTCCACGAGGGAACTTACATCCTCGCTCTCGGCTTCGGTGTGTACGGGCGTCGTCCCGTGGAGCCACGACCAGACATCGTCACTGATAGCCGCCTGTTGGTCCCATGATGGCGGAGACGAATCGGACACCGCTATCGGCTCTGCCGCCGTCACCGGCTCAGCCGTGCGGGCAAACTGAAACTTGAGCATGTACCGCTTGCGATCGGAGGTGTTGGCCATTGCGCGGTGCCAGCAATCGAAATGGACGATGGAGACCGTACCAGCCTCGCCGACCAGGGGCTGGGCCTCCTCCGTCGCCTTTGATGGATCGGGGTCCGAGATATCCTGATACCACTGTTGATGAGGCATGACGCCGGTGGGACCCATGTCCGGTGTGACATCCTGCGGATAGTAGAAAGCCATGACCCAGCGATAACGAGGATGCCGCAGGTTGTGGTCGTAGACGTAGCAGTCCTTGTGCCACGACTGTCCCTTGCTCCCAGGTGGATTCAGGTGCGTGGCGCGGTGGGGATTCATGACATACCCAGGCCCGAGCAGGCGGCCAAGGGCGGCTCGAACGGCGACATCGTCGTAAACTTGGGCGATCTCGGGAACGCGAGGTAGAATGTTGTTGCCTGGATTACCCTCTTTTTCGAAGACCTCATCGATCTTCGCGTATAGACGGTTGTGGAATTCACGGGGCAGCGTCGTACGCACCACCAGATGCCCTTCGTTGACGAAACGCGCCAGATCGGTGTCGGTGAGGCAGGAATCGGACATTGTCATCTCCGGTAGTGAAATGGACCTTTGGAACAACGGTATCGCCCGATCCTCTCGTGCGCCAGCGGTCTCGCAGCCCTCACGCCCCCCATCTATGCTTCACACCGACTGTCAACGGCCGAGGGGGGGGCGCTGGTCGTGTCGAGTGGCCCTCGCCTGCTATCTGATCGCCCTGAGCACCGGCTGCGGTGGCTGGATGTGGACCCGACAGCCCCCGAGACACCGCCCATCGGCTATCGTGCTCCTCACACCAGATGATTTCCAGGCGCAGCAGAGCCCCTCGGACCTGAAGGCACACGCTGACCGTCTTGGTGCCGCCCTTTGTGGACAGATCAGTATCAATCCTTCTTCGGGTTTTGAGGCCAGACGACAGGTGTCGGAAGACGGCGAGATCAGCTACCTGGTCCATATCAGGCATCTGCGCTTCATGGCGCAGATACTGCCGGACTGCTCCTGGTGGAATCCACAGACCCGCACTCGTGCACATGCGGCGCGTACTGGAGCATGAGCAGATCCACTTCGCCCTGATCGAGATAGGCGCCCGACAACTCGATCGGCCCGCGGAACACTTGGTGAGGGATCTTGAGATCACGGCCCCTTCAAGAAGCCAGGCTGAGGCAGCCGCTCAGGCCCATGTCGAGGCCATCGTCGAACTGGCCCTGGTCCACGCTGCGGGAGCGTCACGCCCGCTTCGACAGGGAGGCCCACAATCATCCTCTGCCTGACTACTGGCAGGGAGTCTGGTGGAACCGTGTTCAGAGGGAACTGATGGCTCATGGGGTCGATGGAGTGAATGCCTCGATCGATTCCCCTTGACCGTTGGACTTGGCCTCTGGACTTGACCTTTTCTCTGGGATCCGCCATTATCGGTGACAACCAGTATCTGCGAGGAGGACCAACACATGACAAATATCCGCAAGTCGATCGTGGCCGCATTCCTGGGTCTCGCCGTCGCCGGTGTGCTGGGCATGGGTGCGACCGAACTCTATGCCAGTGTCGCCAGTGATAGCGGTGAGACCTGCCCCAGCGTCTGTCCTCTGGAAGAGACGGCAGCGGCCTCCTGCCCCGTGGACAAGGCAGCCTCTTGTCCGACGAGTACCGCGGGCGCCTGAACTCGACTCACGATCGAATGACTTTCTCTGCAAGGACAGCCCCCGGCATTGCCGGGGGCTTTTCTTGTTCTGACCGTCAGTGACACCCCCGGACTTCATCGTATGGGTGCAGCTACTTGCCAAGGCGGCCGGCTCGGTGGGCCTGGCCCTGCTGTCGGTCGCCGATTCCGCAGGAGTCCCTACCGGTGGGGGTCCGGATGTGCTGCTCGTGCTCCAGGCCTCCGTGACCGACAGCATGACCTCCGTCGCCATCCTCACCTTGATCGCGGCGGTGGGGTCCACAATCGGATGCCTGTTCCTGTATGGCGTGGGTCGACGAAGTGGTCGTGTGGCCCTTCGCAGATTCTCTGAACAGCGAATCGAATCCATTCGACGCCGTCTGAGCCTGCATGGGCCCTGGGTCATTTTACTCGCTGTCATGGCGCCCCCGCCCTACCCCACAAAACTGTTCATTCTCTGCGCCGGCGTCTTCGGTATGCGTCCCGTGCCTCTTGTTCTGAGCACATTCATCGGACGCACAATGCGGTATGGAATGGGTGGCTATCTGGGCATGCAATTCGGCGCCGAAGGGCTCGAACTGGCCCGGCAGCATGGCCCCTGGATGGGTGTGGGATTGCTCGTGCTGATGGGGGTCGTAGGCGCCATCGCTTACCGCCGCCGACAGCCGTCACTATACTCGGACGAGGCTGTGGAGACCAACATCGAGTTGTAGTTGGCTCCCTGTTGTCGACCGGTTAGACTGGCCGTGGTTACGATCAGAAACCCGACGAAGAGGAAGGCGACGCATGCCCTTCCAGTTACACCGCCCCGGCACGGATGCTCCGTCGATTCTCACCGAAAGTGATGTACGACGGATCCTGAATCGAGATCTGCTCGACAAGAAATGCAGGAGTCGGCCTGGAAGCGCCTGAATCAGGGCGAACGCATCTTCGTCAAGGCGTAACCAGCTGAGCCGTCGACGTATGGTCAGAGGTGCTTGTTATGCTGATGTGGTGGCTGGTTCCCTCTCAACTGAGCCAACTGAACTCGGGCACGCCTTCCCTCCCTCCTCCGTACATCTTCGTGAGCCTTGCCTTTTCCTCGGGCGACGCCTGGAGCACATCCAGCATTCGGTCGCAGACCAGTTCGACGTCGTCGCCGGTCAACTCGTTGGCATCGACGGTGAACCATCCTTCGTCCACATGATGTGCGCGCACTCTGATCGATGGATTCCCCGCTTCCAGTGCGGAGGCCACAACAGCCGCTGAAATCCTGGCGCGCGTCGGGTCGATGCGAATCTGCGCACGGCTGAAGGGATTGCCGTTGGGATCGTTTTCTACGTCCAGACCTACCCCGTCGATCCCCCTGAGTCGCTCATGGATGCGGTCCCGCTTGGCGTCCTGCTGCGCCTGCCACTGATCGATGTCGGTCGCCATTCGGGTCTCTAGTGACGCGAGAACTCCAAAGATCCCCTCCTTTCCAACTTTCATCGGTCGGCCGACCCCACGATTCTGTGCATACACGGCTTCCACCAGTTCGCGGCGACCGGCGACGACACCGGCCGTCGTTCCACACAGAAACTTGTGCCCGGAGCAGATGGCCAAGTCGGCACCGGCGGCGATGATCTTCGCCATCACGAAGGACTGCGCCGCCCCATCCACGATCACCGGTACCCCTGATTCGTGGGCGATCTCGACCACGCGTGTGAGGGGAATGCTGCCAAAGCGTGTGGTGTGGTGCGAAACGACAAAGACGACGGCTGCCGTATTGTCGTCGATGGCATGTCGTAAATGAACCTCCGTCGACCCATTCACGGTCCCAATCTCCACGACACTGGCACCGGCGAGTCTGCACATCTGTGTGACCGGGGCGCCGAAATTGACGGCATGGCCCTTCTGCAGGACAACGCGATTCTTCATTCCTGTCGTGTCAGGCAATTGGGCGACGCGGCCGGCGTCCTTCCCCGTCATGCAGGCGGCGACGGACAGGGCAATGCCGGCACCGGTACAGGCAGTCACGCAACCCCACTCGGCGCCAAAGGCCTTCGCAATCGTTTCACCGGCGCGTGTTTGAATCTCATCCAGGTCGAAAAAGTGACCGAGACTGGATGACACCTGGGGGCGAATCTCTGGCAATACGATGGCACCACCGAGGTGCGTCATCTTCCCACAGGCATTGATGATGTTTGTCAGACCATACTTGGCGTGTAGATCGGGTAGTTCGGAGCTCATACTTCCCTTCTCTCTTGCAGGATTGAGACGTTTTCTGCTCGCGTAAGAAATGGTGTTCACCACCCAGAGCAAAACATCATGGCAGCTTATACATTGCGAATTTGGGAATTCTCGGTTAGCTTGCATAAAGCCTCAGTATGTATATCCCCCCAAGATTTCAGCGTATTTCTCAGTATCCGTGCCTGTCCAAGAGTGCCTCCGCACCTGACACCCGGACGAGAGCCGCAACGAGTCTCGGGTAGTCTCTTTTTACCATTCCTGACAGGATTTCATGGATACGGAAACAACCTTCGAGTGCCTGGCGCTCATCCCGCAGCTTCTGCGTGCCCTTGACGATGAGGGCTACACCACACCTTCGCCGATTCAACGTGACGCGATTCCCGATGCCCTTGCAGGCCGGGACATTCTCGCCACAGCCCAGACGGGTACCGGCAAGACAGCTGCTTTTACGCTGCCGATGCTTCAGCATCTGCATGAAACTCCCGCACGTGGCAAGAACCTGCGTGCCCTCATTCTGACACCTACGCGCGAACTGGCTCTGCAGATTCAAGAGAATCTCGAAGCGTACGGTCGTCATCTTCCGCTGAAGAGTACCGTCATTGTCGGCGGCGTTGCAGCGGGCCCCCAAATCGCCAAGTTGCGGCGCAAGCCACAGATTCTGGTCGCCACCCCCGGTCGCTTGCTCGACCTGATGGGTCAGGGCGAGGTTCGACTCGACGCGGTGGAAATCGCTATCCTCGATGAAGTGGATCGAATGTTGGACATGGGATTCATTCGCGATGTGCGACGCATCGTGTCTTCTCTTCCTGCAAAGCGGCAGACCTTCCTCGCCTCGGCGACGTTGCCCAAGGAAATCACCCAGCTGGCCAACGAGATGCTACACGATCCAACTCGCGTCGCCGTAGCCCCCACCTCGGCGGTGGCCGACAACATCGAGCAACAGGTGCTATTCGTAGAAAAGACGAACAAACGTGCCTTGCTGGCCGAAGTGCTGAAAGAACAGGACATCGATCGTGCCATCGTCTTCACCCGCACCAAACACAGGGCCAACCGGGTCGCGCGCGATCTGGTGAAGAGTGGGATCAGTGCAGACGCCATCCACTCCAACAAGAGCCAGGGTGCTCGTCAGCGAGCTCTGGGCGATTTCGATGCAGGCCGAGTCCGAGTCCTGGTGGCGACGGACATCGTCGCTCGCGGCATCGACGTGGATGACATCACCCACGTGATCAATTTCGAGATTCCCAACGAGCCCGAGTCCTACGTGCACAGGATTGGACGAACCGCCCGTGCCGGCGCTGAAGGTGTTGCCATGTCTTTCTGCGAGGAAGACGAACTGCCCTACGTTCGTGCCATTGAACGTCTGACCGGCATCGAATTGGAGTCTGCCGATGACCACCGCTTTCACTCCGATCGGATCGCCACACTGCGCGCGAGTAAGTCCGGTGCGACGACCCGATCGAGTGGCTCGTCGAATGGCTCGTCGAATCGTCGCCCCAACAGCGATCGTGCCTCCGGCAACGGTCGCAGCGATGGAAACCGTTCGCGACGCCGGGGTCGTGGAAACAAACAGGCGGCGACAGCGAAGAATTCACCGTCGGGCAATCGCCCCAATGGTGCCCGCCATGGGTCGTCGCGTAGCGATGAATCCGGCAACCGCGGCAAACCGCGGCGCGGAGCGTCGAGGCACAATGGCAACCCGACCAGCACCACCACCGAATCCCCATCGACGCCGGCCTCGAAGAATTCGATCAGCAGCAAGACCGTAAACAGGGCGGCGAAATTCGGACGAGGACGCCGCCCGGCAGCCTGATCCTGACCTGAGACGCTTGCTGTCTGCATTGGTCTTCCATGGTCCCACCGGTCGACCTGAAATCACACCCGGATTATCTTCCTGCGCGGCGCCGGCACTCCTGCCGGCGCCACCACAAAATCGTAGCCATCCAAGGATGATCCGTGCTCACGCCCGAACAGCTTGAGTCCTTCAAAGACAACGCCTATCTCATTCTGCCCGGTTTCGTCGAAGCCGAGCAGATCGCTTCCTGGCACGAGCAGTTCTGGGCTCACATCGACGCCGATGCCCAGGACTCGACCACGTGGCCCGACGAGTATGTCATCGGGGATTTTTCTGTAAGCCCTCGCCTGGGCGAACTGCCAGAGATGCAGGTCATCGTGGATCAGATCGGCGGCGGATCCTTCACCGGTGGTGGCGGATCCATGCTCGTTCAGTGGCCAAAGTCAACTGGTGCGAATTGGCAGATGCCCGAAGCGGGACACATCGATGGATATGGCCCGGGAGGATGGAGCGGAGGGTTCATGCTCGGCGCCACAACGTATCTGGAACCCGTGGAAGAGCAGGGCGGTGGATTCGTCTATTGGCCGAAGAGTCATCACGGCGTGCACGATTTCTTCCATAAGTTTCCCGATCAGCTGGACGGCAGCTTCACCGAGCGCGATGACTGGGAGGACCGGAAATGGGGGATGTTCAGTGATAGATCACCGACAGATCCTGTCGAATTCACCGGGCAGGCAGGGGACCTCATCTTGTGGCACTGCTTCCTGTGCCACACAGGATCGACGAATGTTCGATCGAGACCGCGTCAGGCCGTGTTCTCACGCTGGCACCATGCAGATCGAGAGGAGATGAAATACGACGTCCCCGAAGATCTGTGGAAATACTGGGCCATCTAGACCCCTGTATTGTGATCGGGTCTGTTTTGCGATCGGGTCTATGGTTGGCCTGATTTAGACGTATTCAGGCCGAAGCCCCCGCGTGGGCATCCTCCTCGCCCTCTAACACGTCCTCACGATCGACCTTCTTGATAAGAAACTGCCACGTGAGCCAACCACCTCAGGCAACAGTCAGGGCGCCCTGACCGAACACGACGGGATAGGTCGCGTCATTGTTGGCGACGGTGGCAGCCTCCATATAGCAGACACTGAAGGCGCGTCGCGACTGCTTCGAACGATTCACATCAGATGTATGCAGCAGCCAGTTGTGCAACAGGACGACCTCACCGGCCTCCAGTTCGAGATAGATCGAATCCTCTCGTTTGGAGACTTCCTATACCATCTCGTCGCTGAGAAATCCTGATCCGTGATCGGGATTCAGGAGCTTGTCGTGTGAACCGGGAATGACCTGCACGCAGCCGTTTTCCTTCGTGGCCGGATCCAGGGCGGTCCAGATTGTGATCTTTGGGTCGCGATCCAGATTCGTCCACCGATCCTGGTGCCACACGAGATAAGACCCAAGACCGGAGGGCTTGTTCATGAACATGGCACGAAGACAGGCCACATCTGTCTGGGCGCCGTAGGCGCGTTCGCAAATCTCACGGTAGAGTGGCTTCTGCAGATAGGACAGAAACAGCGGATCCATTTCCAGATCCTGGATCTTGCGGTAGTTGAGACTCGCTTCCTTGTGGCCTGGCGACTGGGGGCCGGGCTTCGAACCAGGCCCGTCGGCTCGATCCAACTGCATCATCATCCGGTCGTAGTCGATGTCGGCTGTGCCCATCATGATGTCGTCGATGCGCTGCTGCAGGGCGGCGAGTTCGACGGCATCGACCTTGCCCAGGTGCACATACCCCTGCTCCTGGAACGTCTTCCACTGCTGCTCACTCAACTGATTGGGTAGCACGATCCTGACATCTCCTGTAGGCACTTATTTGCCCTGCTCAGTGAAACCACTCGCCGAGTGGTCGAAGTATATCAACCCCTCGTGAGGTCAAACAGACCTGCTTGTCCCGCGACACGCAACAGTTGCTGCTTCTGCCAATCCGTGGCGAAGGCCGGAACAGGCTCTCTTACGAAGTCTGACTCGATCACACCCCGTTCGACAAGCAGCGTCTTCCAGACACATCGATTGCACACCTATTTCTCATACGCAGCGAGTCTCGAAAAGGGTGCGAAAAAATCCATCGCCTCATCGAACTGGCTGGCTTCGATCAGGTCCCATGTCCGCCGGAAGACATCTGGCATGTAGCAAGCTGGCATGGTGCCGCAGCATCCGGCTTCAATCTCTTCGGGCAGGAAGATTCCACTGTTGCCACCGAAGACCCCCGCGAGCGATAAACCCAAGGCGGGGCGAAATTGCGTACTTTGTGGATAAATTGCGCGCTTTGTGGATAATGTTGCCCGACTCGAGCTTGATGTGGGTCAGATGCTCACAGGCCTGCGACAGCCCCACGAGGTAGTCCGTCGTCAATTGAATGTCACTGAGAACGTGGTCTTGCAGAACGAGGGGAATCGATGCAGCCTGGTCGAGCTGATCGTAGTAGGCTGAGATTTCGTCCAGTCCCGCCCGCCATCGGCCAGAGAAAGGCGGCAGAGACATGATCGCGCTGGCGCCCGTCTCCTCGGCGAACCGACTGGCCCGGGCCGCGACAATCGGAGAGGGATGATTCACAGTGACAATCACCGGTACCCGGCCAGCGACACGCTGAACGACGAACTGCTGCAGTTGCTGCTTCTCTTCCTCCGACAGCAGGTGCCCCTCAGACGCGTTGGCCAAAGCGACCAGACCGTGCGTCCCCGCCTCGATACAGAATTCGATCAACCGCTCCTGACTGCCGTAGTCGATCGAGCCCTGCCCGTCGAAACAGGTGGCCAGGATCGGGAACCCCCCTCAGAGGGTCAGCCTTCAAGACATCGGCCATAGGAAAGCGAACGGGTCAAGAACCGCCCGCTACGTTGCCCTCGTCGTCCAGCGACGGCCGGTCAAGTCGTGGATGGTAAGGTGGCTCGACCACTGCTCGTTGCGCCGGCGTCATCCCCGCAAGCATATGCTCTGGCCATGGGTCATATCCGCGGGCGTAGGCGACGTTGGCCGGGGACATGCGAAAGAGCACCGATCGACGATCGTGATCCGCCGTCCAGGGAATCGTTCCGTGCGTGACCGCCTCGGTGAAGATGACGACATCCCCTGCTTTGCAGGTCACGTGTTTCACGATGTCATGGTGAGCTTCCCATTTGCGGATGGGGGTCGGGCAGGAAACGTTGCCCTTGTGACTACCGGGGATCACGATGAGTCCACCATCCCCTGGGTTGACATCGGCCAGTTGCCAGGCGACGACAGTGAGGCCGTTGTGCATGCGACCGTTCTGCCAGATGTAGTACTGGTTCGGGTCGAAACCAGGACCGGAGGAGCCGTGAAAGGTGTGTCCCTCTGTGCCTTTGCGCATCGAAATCAGCCCCGCATTGTGATCGAGGCGGTAACCCTTGCCGAGAATGGCATGCAGGTAAGGAACCAGACGAGGATGACACAACATCGAGCGAAAGGGATCCCGCCACGGCGGATCCCAACCGAGCAGCCCGCCCAGATCACCACGGCCGGTAATCCCCTGCAGCGTCGATGAATCGCTGGAGAGCGACAGATCGCCGACGCGCTCGTTGATCTGGTCGGCGTGATGATCGATGGCTTCGTTACAGAGGGCGACCTCGGCCTCGGTCAGGACCTGCGGTACGACGAGGTACCCCTGCAGGTCGAAGAGGTAGGTCTCAGTCTCATTCATCCGATGCTCTTGTTAGTTGGGATTAGCGTCGAGTTGGAACCAACCGCTCCTACTCGAACAGTCCTTCTTCCCGCAGGCGCATGTAAGCGGGGATCGTCGGATCGCCGCGGTCGGTTTCCTCCTCATCGCCTACCTCCTCAGCTTCGTGAGCCGCAAGATCTGCCTTTGTAATCTCGATCTGGTGGTGGAGGTCTTTCCTGCCGCGTGACGAACAACTTTTCGCGGATCTTGTAGATCTCCTTGCGTCGCTGACCCAACGGGACGCCCGTCACAACCTTGGCCGCAATCACGATCGTAATCGCGACCAGCATCCAAAGGGCGATCGTATTCGTATCAGGCAGCAGGGCCGACTCAGTCATGCGTAGCGCTCCTCAGGGCTGAAGGTACGAAACGAAGGCGCCAACCAAAACTGGCGTCTTTTGTCGATTCTCAGCCTGCTGTCGGTAGGCCTCGGCGCCCATTCGCCGAGTCAGGCGGGGGGGTCTATCTTCGAATCCCAAACGAGGAGACCTGCGAGGAGACCCGGTGAGCAAACCCAACATCGTATACATCCTAGCCGATGACATGGGCTACGGTGATCTGTCGTGCCTCAACGAGACGTCCAAGATTCGTACCCACCACCTGGACACAATGGCCGCGGGAGGGATGCGATTCTCCGACGCCCATGCCACCTCCGCCGTCTGTACCCCTTCTCGGTATGGTATCCTGACGGGACGATACAATTGGCGATCCTGGATGAAGCGCGGCGTCGCCTGGAGTTGGTCGCCCCCCGTGATCGAACCAGATCGCATGACCGTCGCTTCGTATCTTGGCGAGCGCGGCTATTCGACGGGTTGTGTCGGCAAGTGGCACCTGGGATGGGATTGGTGTCGGCGTCACCCTGAACCGGATGGGGACCTGTCGGAAGAGGATGTGGACCTATCGCAGCCGATCAGTCGCGGACCAACAACGGTCGGCTTTGATCGGTTCTTCGGCATTGCGGCCTCCCTCGACATTCCCCCCTACCTCTACATCGATGACGATCGGCCGACGATGGCCCCAGACCGGCGCATCGAGGAGCGCAAGGGCAAGCAGTTCTGGCGCGAAGGTCCGATCTCCACCGACTTCGAACATGAGGAAGTCCTGCCCCGGTTAGCGAAGGAGGCTCTCGATTTCGTCGATGATCACGCCGGCGAGCCCTTCTTCCTCTACTTCCCATTGCCGGCGCCACACACACCGATCCTGCCCAGCGAATCCTTTCAGGGCGCGTCGGGCACGAACGAGTATGGTGACTTCTGTCTCATGGTTGACGACATCGTCGGGCAGATGATGGCCAAACTTGAACAGCATGGAATCGCCGATAACACGATCCTCATCTTTGCCTCCGACAATGGCTGTTCACCGATGGCGGACTTCGAAGAGCTCGATGCGGTGGGGCACAAACCCAGCTACGTCTTTCGCGGCCACAAAGCCGATATCTACGAGGGTGGCCATCGGATTCCCCTGCTGATTCGGTGGCCGGAGCAGATCGAACCGGGCTCCCTTTGTGAGCAGACCGTCTGCCTCGTCGATCTGCTTGCTACCGTCGCCGACATCCTGGGAGACCCCCTGCCCGATGATGCGGGAGAGGACAGCGTCAGCAACCTGCCCCTCTGGCAGGGTGAACCCCTCGACACAAGCCTGAGGGAGGCCACCGTCCATCACTCCGTGGACGGTTCGTTCTCCATCCGCGCTGGTCGCTGGAAACTGGAGATGTGTCCGGGGTCAGGCGGTTGGAGTTATCCCCGACCGGGCGAAGAGAGCCGGGGGCTGCCACCGATTCAGCTCTACGATCTGGAAGCAGACATTGGGGAACGCAGCAATGTCCAGGACCAGCACTCGGAGGTCGTGGAGCGACTCCAGCAGTTGCTGACCAGGTACGTGGTGGAGGGCCGCTCAACACCAGGTGCGCCCCAGGCGAATACGGGAGGCAATCGCTGGGAACAGTTGTGGTGGATGTAGCGGCCCCCGTGCATGGGGGCCTACGCGGGGATCACCGGAATCCGCACGTGAGAGGGATGGTCGGCGCTGTGATGGACGGTCTGGTGGGCCACGCGTAGTTGCGCATCGACACCGTACGTGTTGCCGGTGTTCGGATTCCGGTCGAAGCGCGGGAAGTTGGAGGACGAAATCTCCAGTCGGAGACGATGCCCAACCTGGAAGACGTTCCCTGTGACACCCACTTCGATGCGGTATTCGTAGATCGTACCCGCTTCCAACAAAGACGGTGTCTCACGGCTTTCCCGGTATCGCGCCCTGACAATCCCGTCACACAGATTCATGGCATAACCATTCGGGAACACGTCCACGAGTTTGGCCGTCCAGTCTGTATCCAGACCGTCGGTGGCGGCGAACAGAACCACCTCGATGGGCCCGATCACCTGCAGATCCCCCGACAGCGGGTCGCTTGTGTAGCAGAGGACATCGCCTCGCATCTCTGCCGGCCTCTGGTCGTGGGGTCCCCAGGGTACCACGTGCGGCGAGCAGCAGTTGTTTCCACCCAGTGTCTGCACCGGGTAGTCTGGATCGTAGACGAATTGATCGGCCGCCTCTGCTGCCGGTGATTCGAGACTCAGCCGACCATCACCAATGACAGAGTTTGCCTGTCCCTCCGAGTGCAGGAACCACCGTTGCCAGTCTGTGCGCGCCAGGGGCCATTCGTCTTCATCCTGCCACCGGTTGGCTCCCATGATAAACAGACGCAGAGGTGATTCCCTCTCGATGCCATTGTCGATGCCCCGCAGCCAGCGATCGAACCAGCGCAGTTCGAGGGCCTCCAGATCGTAGAGGGATTGCTGACCGAAGTCGATATCACCTGTGCGTGTCGACATACTCAACGCATGAGGCCATGGACCGATGATGAGTTGGCTCTGCCAGGCGAGCTCGGATCCACCGTGCAGTCGCAGCCCATTAAAGTTCGTGAAGGTCTGGTTGGCATACAGGTCGAACCAACCGCCCATATTCAACGCCGGCACCTTGATCTGATCCCACCTCTGCTCGTCGTCCATGGGCGACCAGTAGTCGTCGTAGCTGGGGTGGTCGATCCAATCGCGCCAGAAGGGCAGATCTCGACCACCTGACTGGTCGATGTCACGGATCGGCAGATGCCGAAACGCTTGCGTCCAGTTATGGAACTCGATGTCCTGACCTGTGCGTCCATGGGTTCGCATCCCCCAGGTCATAGCCACATTCAACTGCAGGGCACCCCCCGGATACAGCAGACCAGAGTAGTAGTCGGTACAGATCACCCTTGGAACGATGCACTTGAGATAGGAACTCCCCAACGGGGCAGGACGCCACTGCGTGGTCCCCAGATACGAGGCGCCAGCGGTGCCGATCGTCCCATCACTCCAGGGCTGCTGCCCGATCCACTCCTGCGTGTCCAATCCGTCGACCCCCTCGTTGAGAAAAGGGACATACTCCCCCTCCGAGTCCCAGCGTCCGCGGCAGTCCATGATGACACAGTTGTATCCACCATCGGCCAGCCGTTGCCCCTTCTCGATCGTGGCCTCGAGGCTGTTGCTGTAGGGTGTGCGCATCAGAACCGTTGGGCGAGGACCCGCGCCACGGGGTAGAAAGAGATCTGCCGACAGCTGAACACCGTCCCGCATGGGGACCTTCGTGTCCACATGGCGGTCTACACGAAACGATTCGGTCATCGATGGCTCCTACCGCGCTTGCGGGATCTGAATCGGCGCATGTCCTGCCTGGTGAGAAGCGAGGATGGCAGCGATCACCTCGACTACGGCCTGCCCGTCACGTCCTGTAGAGATCGACTCCGTGCCGCCTTGTTCCAGGATCTGCACTAGATCCTGCACGCCGGCCTCGATGCCACTCACGGGCCATTCGGGCGCCGGGATGACTTCGGCTTCGGTGCCCCGGTAGAGGGTGGCCGACTCGTTGCTGTCGATGATCAGTCGACCGCTGCTGCCCACAACCTCTGTGCCGAACTTCGGCTCTGGTGTCTTCTTGGACCCTCCCACATAAAACCCACCGACACCATTGTCGAACTTGATGTAGGCATTGGCTCCAGGCTCTGTGGCAGGAACGTGCCCTCCATCACCTGCATACTCGGTATAGTCGTCGTACCCCTCTTCCAAGTCTCCCGTCACCCACACAGGGCGACCACCGGCAAACCAACACGTGGAATCGATACAGTGGGTTCCATTGCGATACAGCATCGCCCGGGGACCTCTCAGCGCGCCGATCACGTATTGCACCTGCCCGATCTCTCCGGCGTCGACCAGTTCCTTACCATGGCGCCAGATCGGCGTCCACCGACGTGTATGATCGACAGAGATGACCACCCCATGACGCTCACATGCGGCGACCATGGCCGCGGCATCTTCCACCGTCGTAGCCAGGGGTTTCTCGCAGAAGATCCCCTTTGCACCTGCCTCGGCAGCGTCGACGACGAGTGCCGTGTGGGCATGGTCGGAGGTGGCGACGGTGACGATATCCAGGTTTTCCTTTTCCAGCATCTGCCGATGGTCGGTGTAACCTGTGATCTCGGTGTCAGGAAACTCACCCTTGAAGGCGTCGATCTCGTCCGTGACCAGATCGCAGGCGGCCACCACTGCCGCTCTGTCCGGGTCGTTGAACATGGCAATCCCAGCTGCGTGCCGTACGCCGATGCCTCGGCAACCGATAACCCCGACTCGATACATGAGAAGCTCCTGTGGTTTGAGGCTACGGCCCCATGCGTTCGTATTGACACGGCGGTACGTCGAAACGTTTCAGTAGTGACCGCATCTGCTGAGCCAGCCGTGCCTCAAGGGCATCGTCCTTCACGAGCGACTGCTGCTGCTGCGGATCGGTCTGTGTATCATAGATCAGGTTGGAGTCCACTGCATCCCGATGACGACGACTCTTGACGGGAAAACGCAGGTGGGTGACGTCGTGAGCGTTCTCGAGAAAGACGCCGAGTTCAGCCGAGGCCAGTTTCTCGCGCCCCTCAAAGTCAGAAAATCCAACGGGCATCAGCGTGTGATGATGGACCGTCGAGTCGACGATGGCTTGCCGAAGTAGCCGTAGGGCACAGCGTCGTGATGATCGGCACTGCCATCGAGCACGTGCTGCAGGGAACGCCCGTGAACGTGGGCGTGTATCTTGGCGTCAAACCAGTCCATCACGGTAGGCATCAGATCCATCGTCGCCGTAAGAGCCTGTCGACGGCCGTCGTCGAATCCGGGCTGGCTGACGATCAGGGGGATGTGGACGAGCTTCTGATAGTCAAACATGTAGTTCGTATATCACAAAAGAACAGACACTTTTTACTCGAGTAAAATCAATGATTCAGGATGGGGTCAATTGCCTCGAGAGTTTTCGTCTAACAAAAATCTAACTCTCTGTAGAGAGAGCCAATGAAACCGCTACTACTTGCCCTGTTTTTCGTCGGATGTATCTCGGATTCACCGAACTCAACCATGCTCGTGCGAAATGAAGGGACAGAAGCCCTCACCGTCTAGCGCCAGTTGTGCAGTTCAAAAACTTGGCGCAATGTCGGAAGAATTGACGGACGACACTCAAAATCATTCGATCTCGTCGCGAGGTGCTATCGACTCCGCGCAACTGGCAGTGAAATATTCGAATCAGATCGACCCCGGGTGTACTTGTGGTGCCCGAGATCACAAAAATCTGATGTGCAGATACGACAGTTGCGGCGGCAGCGTCAACTGGCCTGAATCAGCCCGGGTTGGGCCCCGAGTTGGTCTCGCCGCATCGCTTCTCTAAACTCTGCTCAGAATACACGTAACACAGGGGACTTTCCATGTCACGTTAGGTCCGTTCGGGGGTGCTGCTCGTCGCCGTTGCAGCAGGTCTGGTTGTCGCACAAGACATCGGTGCCAATCGCCATGAAGCCACGGCAGAGCTTCTGGCGAAAATGTCTGCCCATGCTCGCCAACACCCGGTCGCCAGCAGCAGCATACCTATCCCCGCCGCTCGCCGCGGCACATCCGGCGTCTGGCCGGGCGCCCTTGCCAAGAAGCGAGCCCGACTGATACAGCCCCGGGCACTGAAACCAGCTGCCTCGAGGACCCAGACCCGTAGGCCGTCGAGTTCCTCAACCTGCCACTGACCGCAATGGTAGAGCAGAATGCGCCGAATCAGTTCAACATCTCGATCACCATCGATTTTCATCACTTCGTCACAGGACCACTTCAGCTCGAGATCTATGATGTGGCCGATCAGCGTCTGCGCGTCATCAACTTGGGCGTCCAGCCCGCGGAGACGTACCCCCTGGTGTGGGATGGTCGTGACCAGCACGGGGCTTCGGTAGCATCGGCGATCTACTTCTATCGTGCCGGACAAGGATCTGTTGATTTGGCCTTCCGAGGTTTCATGACGACTCGCAAGATGTTGTTGCTCAAATAGGAGAAACTTCTCAGATGCATCCGATTCTTGATACCCATCAACACCTGTGGGATTTGTCGCGCTTTCAACTGCCCTGGGTGGACGGGGTCGACCCCCTCAATCGGAGCTTCCTCGTCGAGGACTACCTGGCAGCCGTCGAGGGTTTGCAGGTGACGGGGACCGTGTACATGGAGGTGGACGTTACCCCGGAGCAACGCTACGAAGAGGCAGATTATGTCAGCGCCTTGAGCGCCGACGATCAGCAAGTGATGCGGGCCGCCGTTGTCGCCGGCCGCCCGGGCAGCGACGAATTTGGCGAGGATATCCGCCGATACAGCGCCGCCCCCCACATTCGCGGTGTCCGCCAGGTACTGCACGGCCCCGACACGCCGCAGGGGACGTGCCTTCAGCCTGAATTCGTCGAAGACGTGCGCGCCCTCGGGAAGGCGGGGCTGAGTTTCGACGTCTGCCTTCGTCCCTCCGAGATCGCCGACGCCGTGGCGCTGGCGGAGGCCTGCCCGGACACGCTGCTGATCCTCGATCACTGTGGCAATGCAGATCCCTATCTGGTGGCCGAACAGAACACGCAGATCGAGCAGGACAATCCCTTCTCGCACACAGCCGCGCAGTGGCTGAGGGATATGGAAACACTCGGCTCGAAGCAGAACGTCGTGTGCAAAGTCTCCGGCATCGTCGCCCGCGCCCAGGAAGGTTGGTCAGCCCAGACATTGGCGCCAACCGTCGATCATTGTCTCGACGCCTTCGGCCCAGATCGGGTCGTGTTCGGCGGCGACTGGCCCGTCTGCACACTGGGTGCCAGCTATGCTGAGTGGGCAACTGCTCTGCGGCAGATCATCGCGTCTCGCCCCGATGAGGAGCAGGTGAAACTGCTCCACGATAACGCCGTCCGCATCTATTGCCTGGATTGATACCGCATTGAAGATCACAGGCGTTCGAACTCAACCTTATCAGATCCAACTGCACCGTCCCATCGGCGACGCCAACAATCCCGATGGCGGTCGACTCATGCCGTCTGAGGCGCTGTTCCTCGACACCGACGAAGGTTTGAGTGGCATCTCCTTCGGCGGTGGCCCCATGGTGAGCGAACTGGTCGAGCAAGTCCTGATGGGCAAAGATCCTCGTGGCGTACGGGGACTCTGGAACCAGATGGTGGACTACGTGTTCAAGGGAGGCCACAGGGGACAATCAGCCGCCGCCGTGTCTGCCCTCGATCTCGCCCTTTGGGATCTGAAGGCACGAATAAATCAGGAGCCCCTGTGGAGGACGCTCGGAGCCTCCTCGGGGCAGGTTCGCGCCTATGCCTCAGGAATCGATTCTCCCCTCTCCGACGATGAACTCCACACGTTCTACGCGGGGATGGCATCGCGTGGGGTTTGTGCGGGTAAACTCAAGTGTGGTCTCCGCCTCGACGACGATCTGCGCCGCATCGGCATCATGAAGGACGCGCTGGCTGCATCGGGTCGCACACCGGAGTTGTGCATCGACGTCAATGAATACTGGTCGCCCAAGCAGGCCATTCGCTACATGCACGTCATCGAGCAGCAGTACGATATCGCCTGGATTGAGGAACCGGCACGTCGATGGGATGTGGCGGGGCTGCGCCAGGTGAGCGATGGGATCCGCGCCGCTGTCGCCTCAGGCGAGAACCTTCACTCGATCGATGAATACGTACCCCTGCTTCGTGAGCGTGCCGTCGACGTCGTGAATGTCGGCCTTGGCGCGGGTGGCATCACGGGCGCTTTGCAGATTGCCGCCGTCGCTCATGCCTTCGAAACACCGGTGACGATGATGAACTGTGCCGCCAATTTCCTCGCCCACGTGGCCGCGGCCCTTCCCAACCACATCATGATGGAATGCCTCGATAATGGTCGGGACGCAGTTCTAACCCATACCCACCCCATCGTCGACGGGAACATCGTCCTCAACGACGAGCCGGGTCTCGGCTTCACCTTCGATGAAGAGAAACTCGCAGCCCACGCAGTAGATGTGGCGGGTCGATTTGGTTGGGGGCGGCGCCGAGGGGCCGGGATGTATCTGGTGGGGCCAGAACAGACGTAGTCGGCGAGAGAGCCTATACCCAACTCAGTCGTCGTCGGCGTGTTCGACCCGGAAGACGTGCGAATGCAGATTGGCGAGCCACTGATTGCCGTCCTGTGTGGTCTGCAGGTAGCGGCTGGCCTCCTGGATGTACGGACTGACCTCCTTCCAGAAGAACTTGGCAAACCCACGCCGCATATCGGTGGGACTCTTGTATCCCATCTTGTGATTCGTCCCCAGCTGTTCGAATTCGAAAAACAGCGCCGGGATCTTCCGTAGATAGTCAGGATCACCGAGTTGACCGATAAAGTCCGCCGCCCGCAATAGACCAGCGAAGGTGCCCGTCAGTTTGTACGCGGGGTCATCGGCGGGCACGGGGAAACGCGTCATTTCGATGTATTCGCAAACCAGCTCCGCGTCGATATCCACGAGCGTGTTGCCGCCGAACCGCTCCTGCACGAACTGTTTTCCTCGATCAACGTGGTACGGCGTCAGTTGTGCGTCCGTTTTCTCTGGGTCGAGAGCCACCGTTTCGGTTCCTACGCCGGTCGCACAAACTCCGTTGCCATCGAGACGACAGACACCGCGCACATAGCCGATGTCATGACACAGAAGAGCAGTGAGGAAGTGGGCCCATTCCCGAGGGCTGACGCCCCCATCCAGGTGTTTGCCGAGCAGAATCTGCTGACCCACGGTCGTGACGAGCATCGTGTGTTCGATGTCGTGATAAAGCATGTCCGAGTTGGCAATGTTCTCAAGGGCAAGACGACCGATCCAGTTCACGTAGTTCCCGTAGATCGGTTCGAGTGAGCCGAAGGCGCCCTTGTAGTCGTCCTCGAGGCTCTGAGAGAACCGGTTGATGGTCAGGTATTTAAAGTTGTAAAGCATCTGAGCTCGGCAATCTTACGCGTGGTGTTGCAGGGCCCAACGCAACGACACCATGCTGAGTGCTGGTTGTCGTGTACTCGCCGGGCGTGACGGTCTCAACAAGCTACGCCGTGGGAGATGGGACGTCACATTGTCGTTCGCTGCCCGAGGCACACTCTACGCTGCCAGGACCGTGCAGGCGGCGGCCGTCGTCTCCCGCACCTGATCGACGGTACCCATTCCATACAGTGTAGAGGCAATTCCAACGTCGTTGAAGACATAATCGAAGGCGGGAGTCCCCAGATCCCTCCCTCCGGCCAGTGGTTTGATGGCGATCACAGGCTTTCGGGACTGACGAATCGCGTCGAGGGCCAGCTCTCGTGTGGGGAACATGTAGTGCCCCAGTCGGTTGACGGGGGTAAGATAGGCATCCACATCAATGCCTTCGGTCTCCAACAGCGGGATCGTCACTCCCGCATGATGGACACTCGTGATCACCGTATCGAAACGACCTCTCAGGAAGGCGATGTACTCCCGGATCAGATCGAAGCGCCCTATCATCGCCAGCAGATCGATCTCAGCACCGGGGTCGGCGACGAGAATCTCACATCCGGCGAAGAATCCGAGATACTGTTCCAGGACGCCATAGTCGATCTCAAAGCGTGACGCTTCTTCTTCGGTGTAGGGTGCCACGATATCGGGGGTGACCAGATTGTCCATGGATCCCGCCAACGTGTATCGAAGGATCTCATCCTGCTTGATCTTTTCCCGGAATGCGTCGCCACCGACACGCTCGTCGTGGGCATAGAAGGTGGCATGCGCCTGTTTGGCGTGGGAGACGATCTCTCCATCCAGCGTGACGGGGATCAGGATATAGGGCAACAAGCCGATCTGCGTATCTGTTCGACGCTCCGTCTCCCAGACCGCCTGTAGATGGAGCCGATCGAGATGAGGAATCATGTGGTCCACCTGTGCCGTGGTCACGCCGAACTCTTCGACGGCAACACGCAGCACGTCAACGACCTGACCAACGGTGCCGAACCTTCGCAGATTGTCGGCGTCGCGTTCGGCGTCCTGATAGGAACAGCCATCATAGGGGTGGATTCCCATGACCAGTCGAGGCACCTGTGCGGCACCGATGGACACGGCGGGAACACCACTTGCTTCGAGATAACTCTTCATTGCTCAAACCTTGTAGAAACCGCCGGGTAGGCGGGCGCCATAGACATGAGACGAACCGGTTTGCCGATGGGCGATACTGTTTGTCGAGGCAGAATAAAGGGATCGTCGCAGAATGGCACCAGCGAATCGACTCTCGTGCAGACAACTCAGACACCGTAGACTTCAAACCCTCACCGTGAACACGCCTGTCAGTGGAGCGAAACACATGGATAGCGTATGAGTTTGGGCGACGAGCTGGCCTACATGTCAGCCACACAGCTGGCCCAGCGCATTCGGAATCGAGACCTATCTCCCATCGAGGTCGTCGATGCCGTGATCGAACGAATCGATGCGCGCAATTCGGACCTGAATGCCGTCGTATTTCGCGGCTACGACGATGCCAGAAAACAGGCTGTGGAGGCTGATCGAGCGGTCGCGGCCAAGGAAGCCTTGGGGCCATTGCACGGCGTGCCGACGCTGATGAAGGATCTGTTCGATTTCAAGCCGGGTTGGATTACCACCTTTGGTGGCATGAGCGCCTTTGCCGACTTCGTGCCGGACTTCTACTGTGCCTATGCGGAACGCATGGAAGCCGCGGGCGCCATCCTATTGGGCAAGACAAACAGTCCGGTCCTTGGGTATCGAGGCACGTGCGACAACTATTTGTTTGGCCCTTCGCGCAATCCCTTCGACACGACCAGGAACACGGGTGGATCCTCCGGTGGCAGTGCCGCCGCAGTGGCCGATGGGTGGGTGCCGATCGCCGAAGGCACCGACGGGGGCGGGTCCATCCGCATTCCCGCAGCCTGGTGTGGCGTCGTTGGATACAAGGCTTCCCTCGGCCGTGTTCCTTTACTGGCCCGGCCCAATGCCTTCATGGGAGACGCCCCCTTCATCTTCGAAGGGCCGATCACCCGTAGCGTGGATGATGCGGCATTGGCCGTCACAGCCTTGTCGGGGTATCACCCGCGCGATCCGTACAGTCTGACCGAAGACGTCGACCTGTCGTCGGCGACGAAACGACCCATCGATGGCTGGAGAATCGGCTATAGCGCAACCCTCGATGTGTTCCCTGTTGAATCTGCAGTCGCCGACGTGGTGGAGGAAGCGGTAGGCGCCTTCTCGCAGGCAGGAGCCCATGTGGAACCCGTCGAATTGGGCATTCAGCGATCCCACATGGAGTTGGCCGATCTGTGGTGTCGCCTCATCATGCCCGCCTCCCTGTCCACATTCGAGGTCTTCAAGTCCCAGGGAATCGACATCCTCGGCGATCATCGTCACGACCTGCCCCCTGAACTGCAGGCGTGGGTCGAACAGTGCATAGACATGCGTGTCGTCGATTTCTATCGGGATCAAGGCATCCGTTCAGAGATTTTCGACGCTGTGCAGAATGTGTTCGAAGACTACGACCTGCTGATCTCACCAACCCTGGCCTGCATGCCGGTTGAGAACGCTACAGACGGCAATACGCTGGGGCCTGAATCCATCAACGGTGAGCCGGTGAATCGATTGATCGGCTGGTGTATGACGTATTTCACCAACTTCACCGGCCATCCATCCGCATCGATTCCTGCCGGAATGAGCCCGGATGGACTGCCGGTGGGCATGCAGATCATCGGCAGACCCGGAGCCGATGCAGATGTGCTGGCGGCCAGCGCGGTCTTCGAGCAGCTGCGCCCCTGGCATCAGACCTATTCGGTGTGCAACGAACGCACGACGGATCAAGGCGATCCTCGCCTTGATCCGTCGTCAGAAAAAACAGGGAGCCACGCTCAATCGCGTAACTCCCTGTGAGTGACTGGTACCGAGGGCGGGGCTCGAACCCGCACGGGCAAATATGCCCAGCGGATTTTAAGTCCGCTGCGTCTACCAATTCCGCCACCCCGGCACTACCTCTGAGAATACGTCGTCACATCTGTAACTTTCTGATTTTCCTTAAATTAACCCACATTCCAATGATGTCCAATATCGTATACCTCAATCGGCGGCTTCTGTACATTGGGTGACACACGGGTGACACAAACGCAAAAGTCCGTTGTGCCTAATCCGCTGTGCCCTGATATTTGCCTTTGTGACGGCGGCAGAAACCCCGAGGATGGTGTGCGATGGCAGCAAAGGAAACCTTCACAGTTGGTGACATCAAAGTCTACGCACGAGGTCAGTTTTGGCATTGCTCCTACTGGACTCCAGGAGGCCGTCAGCGACAGACTCTGCGCACGGCCAATCAGCGAGCAGCCGAACGCAAGGCACGAGAGATTGACGACTTGGTGTCCCGGCAGGCGTGGGATGAATTGGAAGATCTGTTTGAAGAAAAGAAGAAGCCCATGACCTTCCAACAGTTCGTGTATCACCACTTCCTGCCAAAATACTGCGATTGGTCGGACAGCACTCGCAGGGGAAATGCTGCCCGTATCAAGATACTATGCGTAGAGTGGGGTTCTCGCCCCCTGTCCTCAATCACAGCGCGTGACATAAAGACGTACCTAAAGAGACGTGAGGCGGACGGCCTGAGTAACGCGAGCCAGAACCGCTACCTTGCCGCCATGAAGGCCATCTACAAGGCCGCACTGGCCTATGGGCATTGCTCCGAAAACCCGGCAGCATCGGTCAAAACACTGCGAGAAGCTCAGAAGGTGCCCGATGCGCTGACGGAACAGCAAGTCGATGCCCTGCTGAAGGAGTGCAGCGATGAAATCCGGCCAGCCATTACCGTCGCCGTCGATACTGGCTTGCGCAAGTCAGAGCTATTCGGCCTGACGTGGGCGGATGTAGACTTGAATGACGGCAGCATAACGGTCGCCAAGAGCAAGACCGGTGAGTTTCGCGTCGTGTGGCTCACCGATCGTGCCAAGGCAATACTCGTTGACCTGAAGGCCAAGTTGACTGGCAAGAAGGTCATCGATGTCCGCGTATTTCCTTTTGCGGACATCCGGAAGAGTCTTGACGTTGCCGGTGAACGTGCCGGCGTGGGCCATGTCCACATGCACCAGCTTCGACATACCTACGCCACTCGCTTGCGAGACAAGGGCGTGCCCCTGGATCGCATCAAGGAATTGCTTGGCCACAAGACGATGGCGATGGTGTTGCGCTACGCAAAGGCTCGGCCCGAGCAAACACGGGAAGCGGTTGCAGCACTGAATGGCTAAGGCTGCTACAAACACGAGGGAAGTGGACAGCGCTCGTGTTCGTCCAACTACAGATTGATAGTCCGAACGCAGAACGCTACGAGAGTGAAGACCTCAGGACCAGTTCTCCTCGGGCGAAGAGTCCGCACCTGATGGCATTGTGGTTCTCTATTCGACGGTACTCGAGGTCAGTAACACCGGGTTCAGCGGCGGACAGATCCGCCACTCGACACCTGGCACTCTATCCGCTCAGGATGACTCAACGCTTCATTGCGAGTGACCCTTACTAACCAAAATCACCTCCACATCCTCCAGTGCAAAATGAATTGCCGGACGAACCACTGCCATGTTTTCCGTACGCACGCATGGCTTCTCGATAGAAAAGTATTTGTTCCGAATCCAACGTATATTTATTGCCGTTTTCGATGTTAAGGTCAGCATCTAACCTGAATAATAGGGGTAGTTTTTCAGGTTCCTCACAGTTAACCCCCTCGATTTGGCAAGCTAAGACCCATGTCCTCAATGCAGTTTCTCGAACAGTCGACGCATTGGGTGTTGTGACTTTGTGATTTTTCAGATCTTGGTCATTAGTGTAGGGCCGGTGGTGAAATAACTTCCCGAATGCACCACTGCAAAATCTGGAATACTCATCCGTAAAAAGAATAAATTGATGCCACGTGTCGTCTATCAACCGCGAGGGCATAGTCACTTCTTTTTTTGCATGATGCGCGATAAGAAAAAATTGACGCAAGCCATCAAATACTTTTTCAACATCGGACGCAGATAGACTGGGATACAGCTCTCTTACTTTGTGTTCGAGCGCTGAATTAAATCTGTATCTCTTTATCTTCTCAAGACGTTTGGGATCGATAAATTTGCGTACGTAAACTCCCTTGAAGAAGGCGAATCCTTTTATTCCGCACCAAAAACACCATAAAACAAGCACCGCAATTACGATTTCCATTTCGCTTCTCCTTGGCCCTTAACGATGTCCGGAGGGTCGAAATCGATGCACACTCCCTCAATCCTTCGTAGCAGTCGTGGGATTCTCTCGGTGAAGAGTCGCGAACAGGAAAGGCGAAGCACCGTCCTCCCGCTCAACCGTTGGTTCTCCTTGAAGCAATGGCTTACGTTCGACGAACGACGGTGGCCAGTCCCTTATCTGTCTTGCAGGTCCCTGACGATCCGATCCACCACCTTCTTGCGCTGTCCTGGCACCGCCGGCTGCTCCAGCTCATAGACCTCGGAGGTCAGCAGGTGCCTGTGGGACTCGATGGGCAAGGTGCC